>Ga0315540_10002639_pt1 | contig 10066 bp, 7 predicted proteins | sample SalMarSW160110MG_FD_203677 | JGI IMG/M metagenome (GOLD analysis project Ga0315540, IMG submission 203677) | Salt marsh sediment microbial communities from the Plum Island Ecosystem LTER, Massachusetts, United States - Salt Marsh Sediment SW1601-10 ... | reverse complement strand
GGCAGGGCGACCTTTCGTCCGCTGACACAAAGGCGCTCATCGAGACCACGGACGCCATCAGAAAGAGCGTAACGGGAGGCTTTTTCGATCGGCTCAAGCGGGGATTCACGTAAGGCCAGCACTGAGCTCACGCGGTCGGCGGCACCGTTCCGGCGCTCGGGTCCGAGTCGCAAGCGTAGGGTTCTCGTGCGCATTCCATATCGCAGGAGAAAAGGGAGTCGGATTCATGACTGACTGCGACTATGTTTCATACGACGGTCTGGATGACGAGTACGCAGGGGCGAGCGGCGTGGTCGATGCCGAGCGGAGTCATCTGGGTCTCGGCAAGAACGACGAGGTCGCCGGAATTGCGCTGTCCGGCGGAGGCATCCGCTCCGCCAGTTTCTGTCTCGGCGTACTGCAGACGCTGGCAGGCAACGACAAGCTGAAGTGCTTCCACTACCTGTCCACGGTGTCCGGCGGCGGCTACATCGGCGGCGCCCTGACTTGGCTGTGGTCCGGAAAATGGCTTCACAGGGATTCGACGGGCTGCTTCGATGCGGGACCATCCCGGTTTCCGTTCGGCAGCGGTGTGCGTCACACCAATCCGGACACCGACATGGACAGGCTGCAGGCCAGTCTGATGCGCCACTTGCGGCAACATGGGAAATATCTGGTACCGGGAAACGGCATCACTTCATTGTCGTTCCTCTCCGTGCTCCTGCGCGGTATTCTGATGGGCTTGGGGACCTTCATGGTGTTGAGCGGGCTGGTTTTCGACACGCTGCATCACCTCGACTATTTCGGCGACATTTCTGTCTGCAACATCCCGCAGACCGTCGTACTCCACCCGTATCTCGGCATTCCGGTATCGGGTGGCGCCGCTCTGCTGGGCGTCGTCGCTTATTTTCTCTGCCTGTTGGCTTACGCCTTGCCAGCCGGCCTGTACGTCGGGAACCTCGGCAACGCGTACAAGTGGCGGCGGCGATGGGAGAAAGGCACACCCATTGCCCTGTTGATCGCCGTCGCCCTGGTTTCCCTCTACGCGGTCGATTGGACACGCGCTCAGCTTGCCGGTTACGTCGACAGTGTCGGCGGACTCTCCGCCGCTGTCGGTGCGGTGTTGTCGTGGATATTCAAGGGAAAGGGAGAATCCCGTCTGCTCGGGATGATCCCGGGCAAGCTGGTACTGATACTCTCTTTGGTGCTGTTTCTGTTCGGTCTGTTGGTCCTCGCCGACCACTTGGTCGTGCTCTTGATCAACAACGGGATTCAAGGACTGATCGGGTGGCATCTGCTGGCAGCGACTCTGGTGGTGGTCGCTGCGGCGCTGGTCCCCATTAACAAGGTATCGATCCACCGTTATTATCGGGATCGACTGATGGAGCTGTTCGACCCGGATGTTCTCCGCATCATCGACGTCGACGAGAGCTACCAGTCCCCGCAGGCGAACGAGACAGGCGTGCATGAATGCGTTCCCCCCGCGGGGATCGGTAACGACAGGCAGTCCCGTCCGCCCTATCACATCATCAATACCAACCTCATCCTGATCGCATCCAAGATCGCCAAGTTCCGCGGTCGAGGCGGGGACAACTTCATCATCAGCCCGCTGTACTCGGGCAGCAACGCCACCGGCTGGCGACGCACGCGGGAATTTGCGAACGGCAGTATCACCTTGCCGACAGCGGTAGCGATTTCGGGTGCCGCGGCTAACCCCGATTCGGGCGTGGCGGGTAAGGGTCTGACGACGTATCACATCGTCTCGATTCTCATGAACATGTTCAATCTGCGCCTGGGTTATTGGACGACGAATCCGAACCCGGATCATTGTCGAAACCAGTCGGTAGTTCCGAGTTATTTCAGACCGGGCTTCTGGGGCAGCTTGCGGCGCAGCAAGATCAACGAAAAATCCCGATTCATTCAGCTTTCGGACGGCGGGCATTTCGAGAATCTGGCGATGTACGAGCTGCTGCGACGCAGATGTCGGCTCATCCTCTGCTGCGACGGCGAGGAGGACCCGAGCTCCGTATTCGAGAGCCTGGGCAGCCTCATGGAGCGCGCAAGGGTGGACTTCGGTGTCAGGATAGACATCTCGGATGCCGACTTGGCGGCACTGAGCTATGGCAGAAACGGCGACGACAGCTTGCGTCATGCGGCCAGGGGTTACCTGGTTGCCGATATTCACTATGCCGGCGGTAGAACGGGTCAGCTGGTCTATATCAAGACTACACTTCCGCAGGGGCTACCGGCTGACGTCTGCAGCTACTGCAGGACGCATCCGGCGTTTCCGGACGAGACGACCATCGACCAGTACTTCGATGAGACGCAGATGGAAGCCTATCGTGTGCTCGGAAACGCAATCGCAGAACAGGCGCTGACCGACGCACCTATCCGCTGGTGTCCTTGACTCATGGCTCGAAGCGGGCATGATCCCGCTTCCGGGTTAGAATGCGCGGAACGGGGTCGGCAGATCCCGCGGATTCCGCGTCGCTTGCCGGGCTCCGCAGGTTGTCGAAACAGCCGTCTGGGCACATGGGGTGGCGCCCATTCCCCAGGACCGGCTGAGATCTGGGCCCCATCACCTCACCTGAAGGAGCCGATGCCATGCCCTCCAGCCTCTGCGATTTGGCTCGCCGGGTCGCCTTCGCCCTCGTCGCGCTGAGCCTCGCCGTCGATGCCGCTGCAAAGCCCCGCTACGTCGAGTCCCCGCCCCTCGACAAGGTCGTGACGACGCCCGTCGGAGAGGTGGCGGGCGGCAGCACCCTGCAGGTCCCCATCATCACCTGGGGGGCGGACATCGCCACCATCCTCGCCAACGGCAACGCCGAGCGCACCGCCAAGGGGAGTGATTTCGCGGCCAAGGGTCTGGATCTGAGCCTGGTGCGCGAGGACAAGTTCCCGCAGCAGCTGGCCTCCTACCTGTCGGGCAAGTCGCCCTATCTGCGGGGCACCATGGGCATGCTGAACATGGCCGCGGTCCTGCTCTCGCGCGATCCGCGCACCCGCCCGGTGGTCATCTATCAGCTCAGCTGGTCGGCGGGCGGCGATGCGCTGGTGGTCAAGCCGGGCATCCACAGCGCCAAGGATTTGAAGGGCAAGACCATCGCCCTGCAGGCCTATGGGCCTCACGTGGACTATCTGAGCAAGATTCTGGCGGATGCAGGGCTCTCGCCCAAGGACGTGACCATCCGCTGGCTGCCCGATCTGACCGGCACGGGCGATACACCCATGGCCGCCCTGCACGAGCCGGACGTGGATGCAGCCTTCGTCATCACCCCGGACGCCCTCGCGCTGACCTCCAACGGCACCGTCGGGACGGGAGCGGAGGACTCGGTACGCGGTGCCCGGGTGCTGCTCTCCACCAAGACCGCCAATCGCATCATCGCGGACGTCTACGCGGTGCGCGCCGATTACTTCGCCGCCCACTCGGACCAGGTACAGACCTTCGTGAAGGGCCTGATGGAGGGTCAGGACCAGCTGAAGCGGCTGATGGCGGACAAGCAATCCCCCGCCTACCGCGACGCCATGGGCGCAGCGGCGGAGATTCTGCTGGACAGCCGCCAGGCGGTGAGCGACGTAGAGGGGCTCTACGCCGACGCCGAGCTCGTGGGTCCCAAGGGCAACCAGGACTTCTTCGCCAACCCGGACTATCCGCGCAGCTTCCAGCGCCTGACCCGCGAGATCCAGGGCTCCTTCACCGCCATGGGCCTCCTCGAGGCACCGGTCTCGCTGGAGCAGACCAAATGGGACTATGCCAAGCTCGGACAGGGCCTGACCGCCGGGGCAACGACCGGGGTGCGCTTCGATAGCGAGCAGGTGGCCGCCGTGGTGGCCCGTCGTCAGCAACAGGGCACCCTGGCCGCGGGAGAGATCTTCTCCTTCGAGATCTTCTTCAAGCCTAATCAGAACAGCTTCTCCGTGGACCTGTACAAGGATGCCTTCGACAAGGTGATCGACCTGGCTTCCACCTACGGTGGCGCCCTGATCACCATCGAGGGCCACAGCGATCCTATGGGCTACCTGCGCAAGAAGCAGGCCGGCGAGTCCGAGCTGGTGCTCGGACGGATCAAGCAGTCGGCAAAGAACCTGAGCCTGTCACGGGCGGTGGCGGTGCGCGACGCCATCGTCACCCACGCAAAGTCAGCCGGAATCAGTCTCGATCCTTCCCAGCTCGCGGTGGTGGGCCACGGTATCGCCGATCCAAAGAGCGGGCTTTGCGGTACCGACCCCTGCGCCCCCAAGAGCGAGCGCGAGTGGCGTGACAACATGCGCGTGGAGTTCCGCGTCATCCAGGTCGAGGCCGAAGAGTCGGTGTTCCGGCCGCTGTAAGGGAGTGACGGAATGGCCAGACGACGAGCCAGACGAAGCGCCAAGGGAAGCGCGCTGAGCAAGATCATCGTGGTCGCGATTGCGGCCTATGTCCTGTACTGGCTCCTGGTCGCCTTCGAGGAGCCCGGAGCCCCTCCCGCCGAGCGCTCCGAAAAGCAGGCCACGCCCGCGAGCTCCTACGCCCTGCGGGCGGAGAACAGCTGGCCCTCCCTGAAGGATGCCGGACAGGGTGCTGCTCCCGCTGCCGACCTCTTTGCCGCCAACTACTACGTGGTGCTAGACGGCTCGGGCAGCATGAACGATGTGGACTGCTCGGCGGGCAAGTCCAAGATCGATGCCGCCCGCACGGCGTTGAAATCCTTCGCCGCCTCCGTACCCGCCTCGGCCAACCTGGGACTGGCGGTCTTCGAGCGGCGGGGAATCGGCGAGCTCCTGCCCCTCGGGACCGACAACCGGCAGGCGTTCGGTCAGGCCGTGGCCCAGGTGCGTGCGGGCTCCGGGACGCCCTTGCGCTCGGCCATCGCTCTCGCCTACGACAAGCTGGAGGAGCAGGGGCGCCGCCAGCTCGGGTACGGGGAGTACCACCTGGTGGTCGTCACCGACGGCATCGCGAGCCAGGGTGAGGACCCGACGGATGTAGTCGATCGGATGCTGGCGGAGTCGCCCGTCCTGGTGAGTACCATCGGCTTCTGCATCGGGGAGGACCATTCCCTGAACCAGCCCGGGCGCACCGATTACCGCGCCGCGGACAACCCGGAGGCCCTGCGCAAGGGGCTGGAGGCGGTGCTGGCCGAGGCTCCTGCGTTCGATGTGAGCAAGTTCAAAGACTGAGCCCCTCGCCATGTCACCCCATGTCAAGGCGGTGGGCCTGATCCTGGTCCTGGGTCTGGCCGGCATCCTCGGGGCCAGGTACCTGCTGCCCATCCTTCAGGATACCCAACAGCGCGAGACCTCGGATGCGAGCGCGACCCGGGGCACCCTGGTGGTGGGCACCGACAACTGGATCGGCTACTTTCCCTTGTGCTCCGAGCCCATGGCCAAGCGCATGCGCCAGGCCGGCTGGGTCCTGCGTTGCGAAAACGACAACGCGGACTATCCGGCGCGCTTCGAGCGCCTGAAGTCCGGGAAGACCCAGTTTGCCGTGGCCACGGTGGACTCCTATCTGCTGTCCGGGGCGCCGCTGGGCTTTCCCGGTACCATCATCGCCGTGATCGACGAGTCCAAGGGCGGTGATGCCATCCTGGCGCGCAAGGAGGTCGCCGCCAACCTGGACGGGCTGCGGCAGGCGGGCGACATCGAGATCGCCTTCACCCCCGCCTCGCCCAGCGAGCAACTGCTGCGCGCCATCCGCACCCATTTCGACATCCCCTTCCTGCGGGACCGACGTGGGCCCTGGCGGGTGGAGACGGACGGGTCCACCGCCGCCTTGAAGTTGCTGCTGGAAGGCAAGGTGGGAGCGGCCGTCCTCTGGGAGCCGGACGTCTCCCGGGCGCTGGCCAGCCCGGACGTCGTCAAGCTCATCGGCACCGAGGACACCGAGCGCCTGATCGTGGACATCCTGCTGGTGGGGCGACGCTTCTCCCGCGACCACCCGGAGGCGGTCGCCGCCCTGCTGGACAGCTACTTCCAGACCCTCAAGCTCTACCGGGACAATCCGCAGGAGCTGGAGGAGGACGTGATGCAATCCACCGGTCTGAGCCGCGAGCAGGTGGGCACCATGCTGCGCGGCGTGTCCTGGACGACTCTGGGCGAGAACGCGGCGGTCTGGCTCGGGACCTCCGGCGGGGGTCCCTTCGCCGACGAGGGGTTGGTGGATTCCATCCGGGGCGCCATCCGGATCCTGACGGACAGTGGCGACCTGGCCGGCGATCCCCTGCCTGACGGCGACCCCTATCGCATCACCAACCGCCAGTTCGTGGCGGACCTCTCGAAGCGCCTGGGCGCGACGGCCGGCGGTGGCGATCGGGGGCACCGCTTCCAGCCCCTGGACGATGCGGGCTGGGCACAGCTGAAGGAGATCGGCAGTCTGAAGATGGAGCCCATCGGTTTCAGGCGGGGAACTTCCGACCTCGCCTACGAGGGTAAGCTGGAGCTCGACCGCCTCGCCGAGCGACTGGCCTATTACCCGAACTTCCGCATCTTGGTGAAGGGACACAGCGGCATCACCGGCGACCCCCGGGCCAATCTCCAGCTCTCCCAGGAGCGGGCCGACGCCGTCGCCCGCTACTTGACGGTCACCTACGGCATCGACCCGAATCGGATGCGCATCATCGGCTACGGCTCCTCCCGGCCGCTGCCGCGCCTGCCGGGGGAGTCCGACCGGGCCTACGGCTACCGGCTGCCTCGGGTCGAAGTCACCCTGGCGGCGGAGAACCTCTGAGCCTTTGACGATAGCGTCGTTACCACAGAGACACGGAGGGCACAGAGGAGCTTTCTTTCCGTATTCTTTCGATGTGGCCGGGTGAATTGACGAAACCGGTTGGAACTATGGTTGCTCATTTTTTCAATGCTGCATCTCGAGTAGGGATCTCTGCGCTCTCTGTGCCTCTGTGGTGAATAGTGATGATGCCCGCCATGCAACGTCCGGCTCTCCGCAAAGCCTCCGTAAGGCATCAGGACCTATCCCAGGCCGCCGTGTCCCGGGCTGTGCTGGCGACTACGGTCCAGAAGCCCTATGTGCTCTACCCCGCGGCCATCGGCATCCTGGGCGCGGCCGCGGCCCTGCTCCTGGGCCCGTCCAGCCTCTTCGTCGTACCGGCGGTGGTCGGCGGCGCCGTGGGGCTGGGCAGCTGGGCAGTGGACTATTTCCTGCGTCGCGACCGGCACGCCTCCGAGTATCTGCGTGCCCTGCGCCGGGACTTGAGCGACCGGCGCAGCCGCACGGTACGCGATCTGGAGCGGGAGCTCGGCGAGATCGAATCCAAGGAGGGCCTGGCACAGCTCGGGCGGCTCGGCGAGAGGCTCGCGGCCTTTCAGTCCCTGCTGGACAAGAAGCTCGATCCCTCGGAGCTGACCCACGGTCGTTACCTGGGGATGGCCGAGCAGGTCTATCTTTCCGGTCTGGATAATCTGCAGCGCATCGCACATACACTGGCCAGCATCCAGGCAATCGACGAGGACTACGTCAAATCCCGCATCCGCGATCTGAAGCGCATCCGAGATCCGTCCACTTCCCAAACCCAGGAGCTGGAAAGCCTGCAGGCGCGGCTTTCCCTGAAAGATGCCCAACGTGCCAAGGTCGACCAATGGCTCGCCCAGAACGAGCGGGCCATGACCCAGATCGACTCCACCATGGCGGCCATCGCCGCCATGGACACGGTGCAAGGCCACGCCGCAACCGACCTGGAGACCGCCATGCGGGAGCTGGCGGAGCTGGCTCGGCGGGCGCCGGATTACAACATCGGGGGCGGTGGCGAACAGGATTGAAATGGTTCACCATTACAGACTGGTCGTCCTCGCTTCAGCTGTCGCGCGAGAATATGTAACGGAATTCAATGCCTGAAATCAGCCGATTCCTTGGAATTGTTATTCGCATGTTCCTACACGTCGAAGAAGCACGATACATCGGTGATTACAAGGTATGGCTGTCGTTCAATGATGGTGTCCAGGGCGAGGTCGACCTGGCGCATGAATTGTACGGCGAAGTATTCGAGCCACTGAAGGATGTTTCCTTTTTTCGGTCTTTTACCCTGGAAGGTCATACTTTGTCGTGGAGTAACGGTGCCGACTTCGCGCCGGAGTTTCTTCATGAGCATGTCGCCCGCAGAAGCGCGGCATAGGACGATGATTTCACTACAAACAAAAAGGCCAATAGCCAAGTAATGGGAGAAGGGAACGATGAGCGGCAATAATCAAACGCTGGCCTTTGCCGAAGAGCAGCAGCTTCGCAAGGAGCTGGAGGTCGCCGAGCCGGCGGCCGTTCAGGCGGATGCCCAGGCCGATCCGGAGCTGGCCCGGCAGGCCGATGACCTGGTGGCACGGATCCTCGACACCTCGGTCACGGACGTCGACGCCCGGAACCGGACCAAGGCCGCCATCGAGGCCATGGGCTCCCGGCTCCAGAGGGAGGCCGCCCATCGTAGCCAGATGCTCAAGCAGCCGGTTGCCAAGCTCTACGAGCGCAGCGAGGACGGGGGCGAGGTCGCCAACGCACTGGTGGACCTCAAGGTCAAGGTCGAAGAGCTCGATCCGGGCAAGTACGACCTGGAGGCCGGCTGGTTTACCCGCCTGCTGGGCCGCATTCCCGGGGTGGGCACGCCGCTCAAGCGCTACTTCTCCCGCTACGAGAGCGCCTCGACCGTGATCGATGCGATCATCCGTTCCGTCGAGGACGGCCAGGAGCAGCTCAAGCGCGACAACATCACCTTGGTGGACGACCAGAAGCTGATGCGCGAGCTGACCCACAAGCTGGAGCGGGCGGTAAAGCTGGGCCAGCTCATCGATGCCGGGCTGGTGGACAGGCTGCAGACCGAGATCCCGGCGTCCGATCCCCGCTACGAGTTCATCCAGGAGGAGCTCCTGTTCCCTCTGCGCCAGCGTATCCAGGACCTGCAGCAACAGCTCCTGGTCAACCAGCAGGGCTTCCTGACGATCGAGATGATCATTCGTAACAACAAGGAGCTGATCCGGGGCGTCAACCGGGCCCGCAACGTCACCGTGAGTGCCCTGCAGGTAGCGGTGACCCTGGCCCTCGCCCTGGCCAATCAGCGGATCGTCCTGGAGAAGGTGCAGGCCCTGACGAGCACGACCTCCAATCTCATCGCCGGCACCGCCGAGCGGCTCAAGACCCAGGGCGCTGCCATCCACAAGCAGGCAAGTGCCACCCAGATCGATATCGATGCCCTGAAGCGGGCCTTCGAGGACGTCCGGACCGCCCTGGACGATATCTCGCGGTACCGGCAGGAGGCCCTGCCCAAGATGGCCGAGCGTATCCTGCAGATGGACAAGATGGCCGCCGAGTCCAACGAGGCCATCGCCAAGGTCGAGCAGGCCGAGCATGTGGCCAAGGATTTCCCCATCGAGATCATCGACTGACCCGGAAAGACTGATTGAACCGCCGAGGCGCCAAGAACGCCAAGGTTAATTCCCGGGGAAGATAAAGGCTCAATTTCGAGTTAACCGAGGAGACACGACCATGAAGCGGACCCTTTCCCTGCTGATCGTCGCCCTGCTGGGGCTGAGCGGTGCGGCCCAGGCCGCGGAGCACTACCGGGTGGCCTGGTCCCACTACACCGGCTGGGAGCCCTGGGGCTACGCGGACCACGCCGGCATCCTGAAGAAATGGGCCGACAAGGAAGGCATCGAGATCGACCTGACCCTGGTCAACGACTACATCGAGTCCATCAATCTCTACACCTCCGGCCAATTCGACGCCTGCGCCATGACCAACATGGACGCCCTGACCATTCCCGCCGTCGGTGGAGTTGACAGCACCGCCCTCATCGTCGGCGACTTCTCCAACGGCAACGACGGGATCGTCATGAAGAACGGCAAGAGCGTGAAGGACCTGAAGGGCCGCACCATCAACCTGGTGGAGCTGTCCGTTTCCCATTACCTGCTGGCCCGGGCGCTCGGCATGAACGGAATGTCCGAGAAGGATGTGAAGCTGGTCAACACCAGCGATGCGGACATCGCCGCCGTCTTCGCCGCGGCGCCCGATGGCGCCGTGGTCACCTGGAACCCGCCCCTGCAGCAGGTGCGCAACGTCAAGGGCGCCGAGATGGTGTTCGACTCGTCCAAGATCCCCGGTGAGATCATC
>Ga0315540_10002638_pt1 | contig 10068 bp, 9 predicted proteins | sample SalMarSW160110MG_FD_203677 | JGI IMG/M metagenome (GOLD analysis project Ga0315540, IMG submission 203677) | Salt marsh sediment microbial communities from the Plum Island Ecosystem LTER, Massachusetts, United States - Salt Marsh Sediment SW1601-10 ... | reverse complement strand
ATTGCCGTGGGTCTGGGAGAGGTCAATGAATTCCTTCTGAAAGCCCGAGAATGGGGCCTGGATACTTACTCCGCCGGGGATGCACAGGAGATTGCCGAGGCATCGGCCGCCATGTTCACGGGAAAGATAGAGGGACTCAAAATAGCCAAATCTCTGGACCGGTACCAGGATGAGATACCCCGTGAATGGGAAGAAAAGGCGGCGGTCCTGAAGACAAAGCCCGGGCCGATCTCCTCTCCTTCCGAACCGGCCCCTGAACAGGGGGTCATGCCCATCTTTCATTGTTACCAGGAAGTGCCTTGCAACCCCTGTACCTCTGTCTGTCCGGAGAACGCCATCCGAACCAGAGAGGACAAGATCACCGGCCTGCCTTACATGACGGACCTGGAAAAGTGTAAGGGTTGCCTGGCCTGTGTTGCCATCTGCCCGGGTCTTGCCATTGCCTTGATTGACTACCGGAAAGACGAAGAAGACCCGACGGTCACCCTTCCTTATGAAATATGGCGTGAAAAGGTGGAAAAGGGCAGCATGGTTCCGGTAACTGACAACGATGGGGCCATCCTGGGTCACTACCCGGTGGAGCGGGTGATTGCCAACAAGAAAAAATATCCCGGCACCCTCCTGGTCCAGATCAAAATGGACAGGGCCGTGGCTCAGAAAGCTGTGGGCATTCGTGTGCAGGAGAAACAGGTGGAACCCTCCGAAATTTACGAGAAGGGGCCCCTCCCGGATGAGGCGGTCATCTGCAGGTGCGAGCGGGTGAATGCGGGTGAAATAAGGGAGGCCATCCGGAACGGTGTCCGGGACATCAATCACCTCAAGGCCATCAACCGGGCCGGGATGGGTGCCTGTGGTTCCAAGACCTGCAGGCCTATGATCTGGCGCATTTTCCAGGAGGAGGGCGTCGATATCGAGCAGGTGACCGACCGTGTTGACCGGCCGCTTTTTGTGGAAGTCCCCTTGGGGATACTGGCCAATGTTCATGGAGGTAAATCGGATGAATAGGTATGATGCGATCATCATCGGCTCCGGCTCCATCGGTGTTCCCACCGCCCTGGCCCTGGGTGAAGCGGGTGCCAAGACCCTCGTCCTGGATCGGAACCCTTCCCCCGGACAGGGCGAAAACAAGCATGCCATCGGTGGAATTCGGGCAACCCATTCCAGTCCCGGAAAAATTCTCACCTCACTTCGTTCCCTGGAGATCTTCTCCACCTGGAAAGAAAGGTTGGGGGACGATATCGAGTGGCTCAAAGGGGGATATCTTTTTCCAGTCTACAGGAAGACGGAAGAAGATATTCTGAAGGGGATTCTTCCCATTCAGAAGCAGTTCGGCCTCAACATAGACTTTGTGACCCCGGAAAAGGTCCGAGCCATCCTGCCGGGAATAGCCCATGCAGATCTCAGAGGCGGCACCTATTCTCCGGACGACGGATCCGCCTCTCCCCTGCTGGCCATCAATGCCTTCTGCCGAAAAGCAGTTGAAAAGGGAGTGCACTTTCAATTCGGCAAGGAGGTCCGGACCCTGCTGACCGAAAACGGCAGGGTGACCGGCGTCAACGTCGGAGATGGGGATTATCTTGCGCCGGTTGTGGTGGACGCGGCCGGGCCCTATTCGAGGCCACTCTGCGCCACCGCCGGCGCCAACGTCCCTGTGTTTCCGGATTCCCACGAGGCCGCCATCACGGAGCCGGTAAAACCGTTTTTCGAGTGTATGGTGGTGGATCTGCGCCCCGGACCTTCTTCGAAAAATTACTATTTCTACCAGAACAGGCGAGGCCAGGTGGTCTTCTGCATCACCCCGGATCCGGCGATTCCCGGGACGGATAAACGTGAGACCTCCGTTTTTCTCCCCCAGGTGAGCGCAAGGATGGTGGACCTGCTTCCCAGGTTGAAAAATATTCGTGTCCGGAGGGTGTGGAGGGGGCTCTATCCCATGACCCCTGACGGATCCCCTCTGGTGGGGTGGGACCCAGAAATCAAGGGACTTATCCACGCCACGGGGATGTGCGGGCAGGGATTTATGCTGGGGCCCGGCGTCGGCGAGGTAGTGGCCGGAATGATCACCGACACGTGCACCGCCGATGATCATATCATTCTGGATGAATTTTCCCTTACACGAAAATTTGGAGGCGCGGAGGAGGCCCTGAAGTAATTCCCGGAGCTCTGATATAAAAAGCTGTGGGCCAGGACTCCAAGAACCTGATTCAAAGAAAGGAGTAAAGTCATGACTACCCTGCAAACAAGAGAAATCACGACGCTCAAATATGAAAGGCCGACCATTGACAAAGGGTATGCTAACCAGACCCTGTGCGTGGACCTTTCAACCTCTTCCATTAGCATCAAACCCGTTTCCCGGGAGATGAAAAACGTGTTTGTGGGGGGCAAGGGCTTCGATCTCCGGCTCCTCTGGAACGCCGTGAAGGATCAGACCCGGTGGGACGCTCCTGAAAACGCCATCTGCATTGCTTCCGGCCCCATGGGCGGGACCCCCAGTTACCCGGGATCCGGAAAGAGCATCGTTACGACCCTCTCCCCCACCACGGGATCCGTCATGGATTCCAACGTGGGCGGTTACTTCGGCCCCTACCTGAAGTTTTCGGGATTTGATGCACTGGAGGTGGTCGGACACAGCGGCGGAGACGCAGTCATCGTGATTGACGGCCCGGATCAGAAAATAAAGCTCCTGGAAATACCCGGACTTCCCGAAGATTCCTACGCCTTATCGGCTGTTCTCACCGATTTTTTCGCCGGGGGGAAAAAGCAGGATATCTCAGTGGTCTCCACAGGCCCGGGGGCAAAGTATACCCTGATCGGTTGTCTCAATTTTACGTGGTATGATGTCAAACGGAAACGTGCGCGATACAAACAGGCCGGCCGTGGCGGCATCGGTACTGTTTTTGCCCGCAAGGGACTCCGGGCGATCGTGGCCCGATGGGATTCGGTCACCATGGACACAAACAAACCGGCGGACAAAGGCGCCCTTACGACCGTTGCCAAGGCCTATTCCAAGGAAATCAGGGAGCTGGACCCCAAACAGAATGAAATGGCCAAGTTGGGAACCACCCACCTTGTCCCCATCATGAACGACTTCGACCTCCTTCCGACCCACAACTTTCGCTACGGCCAACATCCCGGCGCCAATAACATCGGGCCCGACGTATTCCGCCATCTCTTCGACCCCGGGTTTGACGGCTGCTGGAAAGGTTGCACCGTGGCGTGCTCCCACGGGATCAAGGACTTTATTCCCATGACCGGGTTTTACCAGGGTCAAAGGGTCTTTGTGGACGGGCCGGAGTATGAAACCATAGCCGGCTGTGGATCCAATATCGGCGTGTTCGATCCTTTCACCATTGTGGAGATGAATTTCTACTGTGACGCTTATGGACTTGACACCATTTCCGTGGGGACGTCCATCGCATTTGTCATGGAATGTTTCGAGATGGGGATCCTTAACACCTCCCACACGGATGGCATGGACCTGCACTTCGGAAACCGCCTCAGTGCCCTTTCACTCCTGCATCAGATGGCCGCCGGAGAGGGCTTCGGCGCCCTGGTGGGTCAGGGGATTCGCAGGATGAAAAAGGTCTTTGAAGATGAATTCGGTGCTGACGCCAGTGTCTTGAAAGATATCGGCATGGAATCCAAGGGGTTGGAGTTCTCTGAGTACATGACCAAGGAATCCCTGGCTCAGCAGGGTGGTTACGGCATCGCATTGAAAGGCCCCCAACACGACGAGGCCTGGCTCATTTTCGTGGACATGGTGCACAATTACATGCCTTCCTTCGAACAGAAGGCCGAGGCCCTGCACTGGTTCCCCATGTTCCGTACCTGGTTCGGGCTCTGTGGACTCTGCAAGCTGCCTTGGAATGACATCGTTCCCGAGGACAACAAGGAAACCCCTGAGCCGGCCAAAGTCATGAAGCATGTCCAGTGGTACGCGGATTATTACAGCGCCCTGACCGGGAAAGAGGCCACGCCCGACGATCTGATCAAGATGAGTGAAGCCGTCTACAACTTCCAACGGATTTTTAACCTTCGAATGGGTTATGGCAAACGGGAACATGACACCCTTCCTTACCGGGCCATGGGCCCGGTCACCGCTCTGGAGTACGAATCACGCCAGGAAAGGTATGACGAGCAGTTGACTGAAAAATGCGGTATTGATATCACCGGGAAAGAAACAGCGGAAAAGGTGGCCATCCTCCGCAGGTTCAGGGAAAAGCAGTATGAGGAACTCAAGGACGCCGTTTATGAACGGCGAGGATGGAACAGAGACGGAATTCCTACTTTGAAGACGGTCAAACGGCTGGGTATCGACTTTCCGGAAGTTCTGGAAGTGTTGAAAGCCAATGGCGTCAGCTCGTGATTCGGGTCGGTGACAAGCAGATGCCGTGGCACGAGGGAATGACCGTTTCCACGCTGCTTGCGGACTTGAAAGACGCGGATTTTTGTGCGGTGGTGAGACTCAACGGCAGGACCGTTTCAAGACCCCATTTTGGGACCACCCCTGTCCCGGACGATTCCGAGGTGATCCTGATCCCGATGGTTGCGGGCGGCTGAAAATGGTGGCGACCATGCAAAGGGACCCGGGTCTTGCACCCCAGGTCACAGCGGCCGTCTTTTGCCGCATCCTTCTCAATACGGCCCGCAGATTCGCCTATCCCTTTGCGCCTGTCCTGAGCAGGGGACTGGGCGTCCCCATCACTGCGGTCACCAGGCTCATCGCCACAAACGAAGTCCCAAGCGTCTTCGGGATCTTTTTCGGCCCGATTATCGACCGGATGGGATCAAGGAAGATCATGCTCACCGGCCTGGTCCTGCTCTTTGTGGGTATGTTGACCGCCGGTGTGTTTCCCCTCTACTGGGTCGTCTGGATGGCCTTCCTGCTGGCGGGATTCGGAAAAAGCCTTTTTGACCCTGCGGTTCAGACCTATGCAAGCAAAAGGGTTCCTTACCGCCGCAGGGGGCTTGTCATAGGGCTGCTTGAATTCAGCTGGGCCGGCAGCACGCTTCTGGGGATACCCATGGTGGGTTTTCTTATCGCCCGGATCGGCTGGCGTGCGCCGTTCTTTGTCCTTGGCTGTCTCAGCGTCGTTGGTCTGCTGACCCTGGCCGTCTTATTCCCTTCGGACCGGCCCGCAACACACGCGCCTCATGAAAGAAAAGCAGCCAAGCATTGGTGGATGGTATTACAGGAGCGGGCCGGAAAGGGTGCGGTCCTTTTTGGTTTCTTCCTAAGCCTGGCCAACGACAGTCTCTTCGTGGTCTATGGGGCGTGGCTTGAAAAGACCTTCAATCTCAGCGTCACTGCCCTGGGTTTAGGTACCACCGTCATTGGGGTGGCGGAACTCGCGGGCGAAGGTCTGACCGCCGCGCTGTCAGACAGACTCGGCCTGAAACGTTCTGTCCTTTGTGGGATCGTCATCTCAACAGCCTGCTACGGTGTCTTTCCCTTTCTTGGGAAGGATCTGACACGCGCCCTTTTCGGGTTATTCATCGTGTTTATCTCCTTTGAATTCACCATCGTCACCGCTTTTTCCCTCTGCACGGAGTTGCTGCCCCATTCCCGGGGAACCATGATGGCGACTTTCCTGGCCGCTGCCGGCGCAGGAAGGGTTATAGGAGCCATGATCGGCGGAGCAGTCTGGACCGCAGGCGGAATCCCTCTGACCATTCTCGTCTCCCTCCTGGCAAACGGCCTAGCCTTCCTGTCTCTATTCTGGGGGTTGTATCATTGGATGGAGTCCTAAGCAAGGCGATGTGGATCAGGGATCAATCGCCGGATTGATTTCGAAAGATGTCGAGATAGGCCTCCCACTCGATGGGCAACAGGGATTTTTTCTTGTTGTTGCATTCCTTGCAGGCCGCCACCAGGTTGCCTTTCTTGCTCTTTCCACCACGGCTCAGCGGCACCACGTGGTCCATGGTCAGTTGATCGCGGCCCGCCTGGCATCCGCAATAGTGGCAGATGCCGGAGTTGATCCTTCGGAGCCACCATTCGCTCTTTCTCAGTTTTCGGGCCTTTTCCTTCTCTTTCTTGATGTCCTGCTCGTCGGCTTCTGCCTGCTGAAGCGTCATATAAACATCCCCATTATGACTGGGCATTGGATATGAGTTCCTCCGCCTCCACTCCTATCACGTGCATGCCCCGGTAGAGGCCTTCATCGATTTTTGAAACGTGTCGCACCCTGGCATCAACCTTGATCAGGGCCCAACTGGCATAGAAGGTAATGTCTCTGATCTGGTCTCCGCTCTTGAGCCATTTGGTCAATATCCGGTCCTTTTCAGATACCAGCAGGCCTATGCCGTGTGAGGAGTAATCCATCACATTCAGACGAAAAGCCTTTTCGTCCCTTTGGGACATTCCATGGGAGAATTCCACATATACAAATTCCGGGACCCGTGTCATTATCCTGCTTTCCCGCCGTTTTTCAAGCTTTTCCGGGATTTCATCCTGACTTTCCATCAAATCCCCTCCCGAATCAGGGGAGGGTTCCGCAATTCCCGCCGAGACGCCCAGATCGAGGGCTTCCAGCCTAGCCTCTATTTCCTTGTCTTCAGGATCTATCTTCCGGGCATTCTGATAAAGGCTGCGGGCAAGGTCCTTGTCTCCTCTCTTTTCTATTTCAAAGCCGATCCTGAACTGTATCCTCCCCTTTTCTTTTTTTCCCAGTTTCGGTCCTTCGAGGAGTCTTCCCACTTCGACCATGGCCTCCTCCAAAGACTCAAATCTGGCCACGCACGCGGCGATCTCAGGAACGATCTTCGCAGGAGGATAGTCCAGTTGCAGGAGCCTTCCATATTCTGTTATCGCTTCCTTGTAATGCCCAAGCTCTTTCAAGGCAAACGCCCCGTCCAGGACGGCCTGCACATTTCCCGAACTCGAGAGGGTCTTCTTGATCCGGATGATCTCGGCGCCGGAGATATCCTGACCATTTGCCAGTTCCAGTTTTGCTATCTGCTCCTTGACCACTGAAACCCTTTCCTGCAGCATGGTTCTATCTGGGGTTTCCAAGACCTTTGATTCGGAAAGGATTCTGTCATAGACCTCCAGGGCCTCTGAAAACAGACCCATGGAGCAATACACCTCGGCTTCCTTCATCTTCGTCTGCAATTCCGTCATCCTACCGTCCTCGCGTTATGTCTCTGGGGGTTTGACCCCGATTACCTCCCTCTCAGCAGACTCCTCGACAACTTGCTTTTTCCGACCCGTCTGAGGTCGGGTAATGCCAGGTCACAGTTCAGCCGCAACATGGCCATGGGTGTCGAAACATCAACCATCAGAAAAAGGTACCCGACCGGCGTCTTTTTCACATATATCTTTGCATCCTGGAACAGGATCTCCACCTCTTTCGCGCCCTTTAGCGAATGGATGAAGAGCCCCCATGATTCCATGTTTTCGGGCTTCTCCACGACAGGGTCCTGAAAATGGTGCAAAATAAACTCCCCCTCAAATGAAAGAAGCATGAGCCCCATCACCTCTTCCATATCCAGGAGTTCCTTGAAAAGCTTTTTCATTTCATCAAGACCTTGACAATCCGATCCCTGGGACATCTGTTGTTAACGAACAGGGACACGGTTTTCTCTGTGGGCAATAGAATCGTGTCCTTTGTGCCCCCCTGATCCATATAGACGAGCCTCAACGAACCGAAATTGAATGACTTCCCGATTCTGCGCATCTGACCCAAAAGCCCATCCCAGCTGTTGTCGTAACGAATGCCCTCGACACCGCAACGGGTGCCCATTTCTTTCCCTATTTTTCTCCTGACGATTTCCGTGGCATCGGGGATGCCTTTTTCATTTCGCCCCGGGAAAACGGCCGATCCGCTTGCCCCTTCGCCCAATTTCTTCTTTTTTTTTTCACGCTCATCTTTGAGACGCATGGCTTCAAACAGAATGGCCTGAAGCTCTCCCTCGAGTTTCTTTTTCTCGACGGGACAAGAATTCTGGATGGATAAATTCACCTCTTCCCACCCAAATATGGTGTAGGCGGCATCAAGACCCTTCAGGCCGTTGATTCGGGAATCCATCAGCTCCCCTTCTTTGAAGAAGAGGACACCCTGTTGCCGGGAACTCCTGTCCTGGATACGTATGGTGCAGGTCTTCTGTTCCATTTCGATCAATTGCAGAAACATCCCAGAAGAGACGCTGTGAAGCTTCCCTCCGTCGCTCTCCCTCCTGAGTGCGTTCAATATCTTCTTGGCCAGATCTTCAATCTTGAAAGGTTTAGCGATATACCCTATGGCGCCGCCCCTCTGAGCCAGCCTTTCCATTTCCGTATTGCTGTAGCCGGTCATGACGATAACGGGTATGTCGGGATAGAACTCCATGACATGGGAGAGAAGCTGAAAACCGTCGGCCTCCGGCATTTTGAGATCCGTCACCACCAGCGAGATATGTCGTTCCCTGAGCCTCTCAATGGCCACTTGCCCATTGCACGCGCTCGCTACCGAAAAGCTCTCCTGGTATTCTTCGAGCCCCTCCCGGATGGAATTCAGGATGGCTTCAACATCTTCAACAAGAAGAACCTCTCTCTTCACCCTATGCCTCTCCGTTCGTTTCATTCGCTGGGACAGTCTTCAACCGGACACTCGAAATCGAATTCGTTCTCTTTTCTGTTGTTCTGCAGATCAGGTCTGGCGCTGTCGCGGGAATGACAGACATCCGGCGCGTCCTTGTCACGAAATCCTTTTTCACCTGCGCTGCCGCATTCTCTCCATGGACAGCCTTATACTCTCCTGCATGCGTCCGATGGCGTCTGAGAGGTCCCCGATCTCATCCTTTGCCTTGATGTCCAGCTCTGCGTCCAGTTCTCCCAGACTGATCCGTTCCGCCACTCCCGTTATGGCCCTGATCTTTCTTGTCAGGGAATGGCCATACAGGAAGACGATTAGTGCGATGAGAAGCAACGTCCCCCCCAGGATAACAAAAACCGCGTTTCGCGTGTTCGTTGTCATTGCGTGGGCACTCTTCTCCAATGCCTTGATATTCTGTGTGAATTCATCAATATAGGTCGTGGCGGCCACCACATATCGGGTGCCTTTAACCGGTGTGCATACCATGAATTTGTCCCTGATCGTTCCGTCCTTATCCTGCCATCTGTAGTAACCCTGGGATTCATTTCCATTCTTTACGCCCGTATAGATGCCCCAGAATCCCGCAAAGTTTTTTCCGAGGGGTTTCCTGAGCTTACTCATGTCGATGCCGATGATCTTCGGGTTGACGTGGGCCCAAGTACGCCATATGCCGTCTGCTCCCGGCACTTCGTAGAGGGCCGTATAACCTTTGACCCCGACCTTCTGCACCGCGACGGAAGCCAGTCCGGCATCCTTTTCGATGCCTTTTTTCATGAGACCGGGGTGGTTGAGCAGGTAGAGTTCCACCTGGGCCGCCACGGATTGGGCCTTATCCCTGATGATCTCTTCTCCCAAAGAAGACACAACACGCGTACTTTCTCCCGTTATCAGGGACGACAACTGGTCCAGCTGTCTGATATAGAGCAGGCCTGCCGCAACCACCAGGGCGATGGGTATAAGAAAGAACAGGATTGTCATCTTCGCCCGCAACCCGAGACGCCCTGCCTTGGAAGGGCTGCCGGTATCCGGGAGGCCGAGCCCCCGCAGTTCCGTCTTTTCCTGAGCCCCATTATCCGGGGTCCCGGCTCCCATGAACACCTGGGAGGAGACCGAACTTTCACCGGAATCCGATCCTGATTTGAGAACATAAAATTCATGTGCGCAGGTGGTGCAGCGAACCTTTGCTTTTTCCCCCTTGATTTTTTCCGCATTCACCCGGTACCTTTTCCCGCATTCCTCGCAAAAAACGATCATTTTTCACTCCTCTTCTCTGTGGCAGCCCCTTAAAGTCCAAGCCCTTTAATCTTTTTCAGCATGTTCTGCCTGAACATGACGCCCTTGTCTTCTCTGCGAATCTGCCTGGCAAGCAGGTCCACCAGCTCCGCAATGAAATTGACCGGGAAACGGTCCAGGGTCTGACCAAGATCCTGAACAGCGTCTTCTATCAGGATGCGTCCGATGGGTCCCACTGCCAGCGAGGACTGCTGATTCA
>Ga0315540_10002637_pt1 | contig 10069 bp, 8 predicted proteins | sample SalMarSW160110MG_FD_203677 | JGI IMG/M metagenome (GOLD analysis project Ga0315540, IMG submission 203677) | Salt marsh sediment microbial communities from the Plum Island Ecosystem LTER, Massachusetts, United States - Salt Marsh Sediment SW1601-10 ... | reverse complement strand
GCTCTCGCCAGCGTGACGGAGCTCCCGGCGGGGGACTACGCCAACCCCGTCGTCTACTCCAACGCCACGGGCAGCTACGGCTTCAGCTCGCCCTGGGGGGTGGCGGCGGATGCCAGCGGCAACGTCTGGATCGCCAACCAGACCGGGAACAGCGTGACGGAGCTCCGTTGAGGGTGAGGCGGTTGGGCTCGCTCGCGTAGGCGGACTGGCGCTTCAGGGAGGAGCGATCGCAGCGGCCCGCTAGCGGAACGACGGCGCTGCGGCCGCCCGTTGCAGCGACGCACCGCCGGCGGCTCTGCTGTGCCGATGGAGCTGGACCCCGACGAAGACGAACCACAAACCTACGGCGGGAACGCAGATCAGCTGGCACAGCCCGAGAATGGCGGAGGATGGAACCAGCGGGGCCGCCGACCCGGCGATGCCCACGAGGCTCGCGACGGCCCCGTAGATCGCGGTCCAGCGGCGGAAGGTCCCCTTCAGCATGGGGATGGACCAGAAGAGGTAGCCGATCGAGCCGATCGCGAAGCTGAGCGTCGTCTGGATGGGAAGCGCGTAGTAGCCGTAGGTGGCTGCCTGAACCAGGGAGCTCCTGAGCGTCTCGGTGGTGGCGCCGGCGTACCCGTGGGCGAGGCTCACCAGCGTCAGCGAGCCCAGCTCGGTCACGCACACGTCGTAGACGTTGAAGAACATGGCGAACAGACTCCCGACCAGCGCCAGGGTCCGGTTGTAGCGCCTGAGGACCAGGTACAGGGCGATCGTCGGCGCTGCGGGGCCTCTTCGAGGCGCTGCTTGCCGGCGACGCGCGAAGGACGAATTTGCTCCGAATAATCCACAGACCTGTCGCGCGGCGCAGCAGAATGGAGGCACGCTCCGGCTTCGTGGCAGGGCTCGAGCCAGCGGAGATGGAGCCGGCTCCCGGGCCGGCTCGGTCGACCTCACCGGCGAGCCACCTGCCACGCCGGGTGCGTGAGTGCCAGCCTCGGCCCATGCCGGGCGGCGCCTACGGAGGGAGGACGGCGCACATCGTCCATACACTCGCCCAAACCGCCGGATCTTCGACGAAGGCAGCCGGATCCACGAGAGGCAACTAGCCGAGGGCTCGAGGCTCATGCCACCGACGGCGATCACCCTCGAGGACATCGTGACGCTATGACGGGCGTTGTGCCACTGCGCCGGCCGGCGCGGCCCGACGTCGCGCCGAGGCAGGAACGGAGCAGGTGATGGCATGAAGGTGGCAGTCGTCGGATGCGGCTACTGGGGCAAGAACCTGGTGCGCAACTTCGCCTCGCTGGGCGCGCTCGGCATGGTGTGCGACGCCACCGACGCCGGCCGAGCCAAGGCCCGCGAGCTGGCGCCGGACGCGCGCGTGGTCGAGGAGTTCGACAGCGCCCTCGCCGCGGACGTCGATGGCGTGGTCCTGGCGACCCCGGCGGCCACCCACTATCAGCTGGCGAAGCGCGCGCTGGCGGCGGGCAAGGACGTCTTCGCGGAGAAGCCGCTGGCGCTGCGCTACGCCGAGGGCGCGGAGCTGGTCCGCCTGGCCCGGGCCGGCGGCCGCATCCTGATGGTGGGTCACGTACTGGAGTACCACCCGGCCATCGTCGAGCTGACCCGCATGGTCCGCGAAGGCGAGCTCGGGCGCGTCCAGTACGTCTACTCCAACCGGCTCAGTCTCGGCAAGGTGCGCCGCGAGGAGAACATCCTGTGGAGCTTCGCGCCCCACGACGTCGCGGTGATCCTGCGCCTGATGGGCGAGCTGCCGTTCCAGGTGTCGGCCACCGGCGGCTCCTACCTGCAGCCCAACATCGCCGACGTGACCGTCACCCACCTGCTCTTCAACAACGGGGTGCGGGCGCACATCCACGTGTCCTGGCTGCACCCCTTCAAGGAGCAGCGGCTGGTGGTCATCGGCGACCGGCGCATGGCCAGCTTCGACGACGTAAGCAAGCAGCTCCTGCTCTACGACCAGCACGTCGAGCTCGACGGGGCCGGAGGCGACCCTGTGGCGGTGCGCGCCGACGGCGTTCCCGTCCCGTTCCCCGATACCGAGCCGCTGCGGGCGGAGTGCCAGGCCTTCCTCGACGCCATGGCGTCCAGGCAGCCGCCGCTCACCGACGGCGCCAGCGGCGCGGACGTGCTGCACGTGTTGCAGGCGGCGCAGCGGTCGCTGGTCACCAACGGCGAGTCGGTGGTGCTCTCCGACGACGGTCGCTCGTCGCCGAGCGAGGTGGCGACGCTGTGAGCGGTGGCGGCGGAAGCGAGGCCGCGGTGCACGCCACGGCGTTGGTGCACGAGACGGCGGTGGTGGACGCGGGCGCGCGGATCGGCCGCGGAACCCGAGTCTGGCACTTCTGCCACGTCATGTCCGGCGCGGTTGTCGGCGAGCGCTGCTCGCTCGGGCAGAACGTGTTCGTGGCCAGCAACGTGACCATCGGCGACAACGTCAAGATCCAGAACAACGTCAGCGTCTACGAAGGGGTGGTGCTCGAGGACGACGTCTTCTGCGGCCCCAGCATGGTCTTCACCAACGTGCGGACCCCCCGTAGCGCGTTCCCGCGCAACACCTCCGCGGACTATCAGGAGACGCGCGTGGGTCGCGGGGCGAGCATCGGCGCCAACGCCACCGTGGTGTGCGGCGTCACGCTGGGGGAAGGGGCGTTCGTGGCGGCCGGCGCGGTGGTGACCAGGGACGTGCCGGACTATGCCATCGTGGCAGGGGTGCCCGCCCGGCGGATCGGCTGGATGAGCGCCTACGGCGACCGCCTCGAGTTCGATGCCCAGGGGCGTGCAACGGACAGCCAGGGCCACGTCTACCAGCTGGTGGACGGTGCCTGCGTGCGGAGGATCCAGTGAGTCAAGCTATCGACCTCAAGAACGTGCCCGTGCTCGATCTCTCCCCGGAGATCGACGGCTTGTGGGACGAGGTGCAGGCCGCGCTCCTCGCGGTCGTGCGCTCCGGGAAGTTCATCATGGGCCCGGACGTGAAGGCCTTCGAGCAGGAGGCCGCGGCCTTCCTAGGCACGCGTCACGCCGTGGGCGTGAACTCCGGCACCGATGCCCTCGTCATCGCCCTGCGGGCGTTGGGGGTGGGGCCCGGCGACGAGGTCGTCACCACGCCCTTCAGCTTCTTCGCCACCGCCGAGGCGATCAGCGTGGTGGGTGCCACGCCCGTCTTCGTCGACATCGAGCTGGAGAGCCTCAACCTCGACGCCGCGAGGGTCGAGGCCGCCATCACGCCGCGCACCAAGGCGCTCCTGCCCGTCCACCTGTTCGGCCGCCCGTGCGACATGCAGGCGCTCACGAGCATCGCCCGCGCGCACGGGCTCAAGATCCTCGAGGACTGCGCGCAGGCGTTCGGCGGGGAGGCGGGCGGACGCCGCACGGGCACCATCGGCGACGCCGGCGCCTACTCCTTCTTCCCCTCGAAGAACCTGGGCGCCTTCGGCGACGCCGGCCTCATCGCCACCGATGACGACGCCGTCGCGGAGGCCGCGAGCATGCTGCGCGCGCACGGGGCCAAGGCCAAGTACCACAACGAGACGATCGGCTACAACTCGCGCCTCGACAGCCTCCAGGCCGCCGTGCTGCGCGTGAAGCTGCCGCACGTGGCGCGCCGCAACGAGCTCCGCCGCACCGTGGCCGAGCGCTACAACGCGCGCCTCGCCGAGGTGCCGGGCGTCGCGACCCCGGCCATCGTCGACGGCCACGTGTTCCACCAGTACACCGTGAGGCTGGAGCATGCCGATCGCGACGCCGTGCGCGCGGCGATGAAGGCGCAAGGCGTGGCCACCATGGTGTACTACCCGGTGCCGCAGGATCGACTGCCTGCCTATGCCGGCCGCTTCCCGCGCTTCCCGGTGAGCGATCTCGCCGCCACGCAGGTGCTCAGCCTGCCGATCTGGCCCGAGATGGAGCCCGAGCTGCAGGACCACGTCGTCGGCGTCCTGTCCGATGCCCTGGGATGAGGCGAGAGAGGGACTCGGTGCTGCGCTCGTTGATTCCCAGCGGGCGCACGCTGCGCAATGTGGGGGTGCTGGTCGCCGGCACCGCCGGCGGGCAGGCCGTGCTGCTGCTCGCCTCGCCGGTCCTCACGCGCCTGTACACTCCCTCCGAGTTCGGCTACCTGGGCGTGTTCGTGGCCCTGCTGTCGTTCCTGGTGGTGATCGGCTCGCTCCGCTACGAGGTCGCTGTGTCGGTCGCCCCGGGCGACGACGAGGCGATCAACGTGCTGGCGCTGTCGCTGTCGATCGCGCTGGGGGTGTCGGTGGTGGCAGGCCTGCTGGTCGCGGGGGTACGCGGCCCCGTGCTGGCCTGGCTGCACGCCGAGCCGCTGGCGCGGTACCTGTGGCTGCTGCCCATCAGCGTCGCCGGAGCCGCGGTCTTCCAGGCGCTCAGCTACTGGGCGATCCGCAAGGAGCGCTTCCGCCCCCTGGGAGGGGCCACGGCCGCGCGCGGCGTCCTCCAGGTGGTGGCCCAGTTGGTGTTCGGCTTCTTCCACGGCGGCGTGGCGGGCCTGCTGGGGGGCGACGCCATCGGTCGCGTCGGCTCCGTCGGGCCGCTGGTGCAGCTGGTGCTGCGGCAGCCGCGGACCGTCCTGAGCTCGGTGAGCCTGGGTGGCATGGCCGCCGCCGCCCGCCGCTACCGCCGCTTCCCGCAGTTCTCGGCCGTGGCGGCGCTGCTCAGCACCGCCTCGCTGCAGATCCCAGCACTGCTGTTCGTGGCGTTGTACGACGCCCGCGTGGCCGGCTGGGTGGCGCTGGCGCAGCGCGTGGTGGGCGCTCCCGTCACGCTGCTGGGGCGCTCCGTGAGCCAGGTCTACGTCGGGCAGGCAGCGAAGATCCTGCGGGAAGACTCCGGCCGGCTGCGCGGGCTGCTGCTGGCGACGGTCGCCCGGCTCGTCGCACTCGCGGCACTGCCCGCCGTGGCGTTGGCGCTCGTCGGGCCGGGCCTGTTCGCGCTCCTGTTCGGAGAATCGTGGCGCACGTCGGGGCACTTCGTGCGGTTGCTGGCGCCGATGTTCCTGGTGCAGTTCGGGGTGTTCCCGGTCTCCGAGACGCTCAACCTGCTCGAGCGTCAGGGCACGCACCTCATCTGGGACGGGGTGCGTCTGGTTCTGCTGGCGGGCGCCTTCTGGCTGGCGAAGGCGCGTGCGTGGCCGGCCGTCGAGGCCGTGGCCGCCTACGCGGTGGTGATGCTCGTTTCCTACCTGTTGCTGTTCGCACTGTCCTGGCGCGCCGCGGGGCGCGTCTCATTGTCCGGTGAGCCGACCCATGGTGCCGGCTGACCCGGAGCCGATCCCGTGACGGCGGTGGGGAACCTGAGGCCGTGGCGCGGCCTTCGCTTCGGCGCCAGGGGGTCGCGATGAGCTACTCGGAGCCGGCGGCGGAGATCGCCTGGCCGGACGGCAAGGCGTTCGCGTTCACGGTGTTCGACGACACCGACAATCAGACGCTTCTCAACGTGAAGCCGGTCTACGACCTGCTCGCCGACCTCGGTTTCCGAACCACCAAGTCGGTGTGGCCGCTGGCCGGGACGCGCCCCGCGCGCTTCGCCGGCGCTACCTGCGCCGACCCAGCGTACCTGGCGTGGACCCGCGAGCTGCAGGCTCAAGGCTTCGAGATCGGCCTGCACGGCGCGACCTACCACACCTCGCCTCGCGAGGTCACGGCAGAGGCGCTGGCGACCTTCGAGGCGAGCTACGGCCACCCGCCTCGCACTCACGCCAACCACTTCCACAACCGCGAGGGCATCTACTGGGGGGACGCCCGCTTGAGCGGCGCCAACCGCTGGCTATACAACGTCCTGACGCGCTTCGGGAACGCGGGGGCGTTCGAGGGTCACGTTCCATCGAGTCCGCTGTTTTGGGGCGATCTCTGTCGGGACGCCGTCAGCTACGTCCGCAACTTCGTCTTCGACGAGGTGAACACGCTGCGGGCGTGCCCGCAGATGCCCTACGCGGATCCGGACCGGCCGTACGTTCGGCGCTGGTTCGCCTCGACAGACGGGCCCAATGTCGCGGCCTTCGTCCGCGCGCTGTCGGAGGGGAACCAGGACCGCCTGGAGGAGGAACGGGGAGCGTGCATCATGTACACGCACTTCGCCGAGGGGTTTGTGGCGGACGGCCGGGTTACCCCGGAGTTCGCGCGGCTCATGGAGCGGCTCAGCCGGAAGAACGGCTGGTTCGTCCCGGTGGCCACGCTCCTCGATTACATCGTGGCGAGCCGTGGGGAGCACGTGCTCACGCCGCGCGAGCGCGCCGCCCTCGAGCGGCGGTGGCTGGCCAGCACTATTCGCGTCCGGCTGCGGCCGGTGGCGTGATGACGCCGCGCACGGCGCGGGTGCATCGAGGCTCACATCGAACTCATGGCTCGCGACACTAGCCTTTGGGGGACAGCCTGAGGGGTACGGGAAACCCCTCGGGGGCGATGATGTCCGTCCTTAACTTGGGCGCCTTGGACGGGCGGAGCCAGTGGCGCAACCGACCGAGGGTCATGCGATTTCTTAGGCTTCACGTTCTGACCCAGGTTCAAAGCTCATGTCGTCGGTCCGATGGCCGGGTGGGTTGCCGGCCTGCCGGGCAGCGGCGGCCGGAAGAGGCAGAACGTGGGCCGATTGGGAACCGGAGAGTCGATCCGGCGGCGGGGCACAACCGCAGCGATCGTGATAGTGATGCTCGGGCTGCCGCTGCTCCTGAGCGCATGCGGAACATCACAGACCCAGGCTGATAGCGGGGCGCCACCGAAGGCGCCGGTGCCGACGTACACGCCGCAGAAGGCGGACCTGTTCGTTTCCTCGACGGGGTCGGACGCCAACCGCGGCACGTCCTGGTCGCAGGCGTTCGCGACCATCGGCAAGGCGGCGAGCGTCGCCGCGCCGGGGGACGCCGTTGCCGTCGGGCCGGGGACGTACAGCGGCGGCATCACCACGTCGGCGAGCGGCACCGCCGAGCAGCGCATCGTGTTCTTCTCCTCCCAGCCGTTCGCCGCCAAGATCGACGGCAGCGGGTTCTACACGGCCTGGGAGAACGACGGCGACTACGTGGACATCGTCGGGTTCGACGTGTCGGGCTCGGAGTTCCTGGGCATCCTCAACCTGGGATCGTTCGTTCGGGTGGTGCACAACGAGGTGCACGACCTGACGGTGCCGTCGTGCAACTCGCCCAACGGTGGCGCCGGCATCGACCAGGCGAACTACCAAGGGCAGGGCGACGAGACCATCGGCAACATCGTGCACGACATCCAGGCCCCGCAACCGTGCCAGCTGGTGCAGGGCATCTACCACTCCAACAAGGGCGGCGTGATCGCCAACAACATCGTCTACGGCATCTCGGCCTACGCCATCCAGACGTGGCACTACGCCACCGGCGTGAGGATCGTCAACAACCTGGTGTTCGGCAGCCGGGCGGGCATCAACATGTCCGGCGACAGCGTGCTGGGAGACAACTACCTCGTCGCCAACAACATCGTCATGGACAACGACTACGGCATCGTCGAGAACGGCAGCCAGGTGGGCACGCACAACCGCGTCATCAACAACTTGATGTGGCGCAACGGCACGGACTTCCAGCTGGTGCACGCCACCCCGGTCGGCACCATCCACGCCGACCCCCGCCTCGTCGACTTCCAGCTCAACGGCGGCGGCGACTACCGCCCGAGCGCGTCGAGCCCCGCCATCGATGCCGGCACGCCCGAAGGGGCGCCGTCGCGCGACATCTCAGGAACGCCCCGGCCACAAGGCAACGGCATCGACATCGGACCGTACGAGATGCCGCCCCGGTAGCACCATGCCCGCACCCTCACGCACCACAGCCGTCCACCTGACCAGCGTCCACCGCACGTTCGACACGCGCATCTTCCACAAGGAGTGCAAGACGCTCGTGGCCGCCGGCTTCGACGTCGTCCTGGTGGCCGGCCACGACCACGAGGAGACGGTCGACGGCGTCCGCGTCGTGCCCATCCCGCGCCAGGAACGGCGGATCAGTCGCTTCTGGCAAGGCGGGCGGGCGATCTGGCGGCGCGCCCTCGAGCTCGACGCCGACATCTATCACTTCCACGACCCCGAGCTGATCCCGGTGGGCCTGGCGCTGCGGCTCCGCGGAAAGCGCGTCATCTACGACGTCCACGAGGACCTTCCTCGTGCGGTGCTCGACAAACAGTGGCTTCCCGGCTGGATCCGGAGGGCGGTCGGGGGGGCCGCCGCCGTCGTCGAAGCCGCTGCCACCCGCTGCATGAACGCGGTGATCTGGGTCACTCCGCAGCAGCCGCGACGCTTCCCGCGGAGGCGGACCGTGCAGGTGCTCAACCTCCCCCTGCTGGGCGAGCTGACGCTGGAGGCCGCCGTTCCCTTTGCCGAGCGGCCGATGGATGTCGTCTATGTGGGGCGCATCAGCGCCTCGCGCGGCGCCCTCGAGATGGTACGGGCCATTGCCGAGCTGCCGCACGGACTGGGCGCGAGTCTGACGCTGGCAGGCACGATCGACCCACCATCCCTGGGGGCGGAGCTCGCGCGCGAGGCTGGCTGGGAGCGGGTTCGGGCGATGGGTTGGCGGGACCGGACCGGCGTGGCGGCTGCGCTGAGCCGCGCGCGGGTCGGGTTGGTGACCTTGCACCCTACGCCCGCTTACCCGTGGGCGTACCCCGTGAAGCTCTTTGAGTACATGGCCGCCGGGCTGCCCGTGGTGGCATCCGACTTCCCGCTGTGGCACGCCATCGTGGAGGAGACGGGGTGCGGCCTGCTGGTCGACCCCTTGAGCCCGGCCGCCATCGCCGAGGCGATCGCCTGGCTGCTCGCGCACCCGCAGGAAGCCGAGGCGATGGGCCGCCGCGGCCGCCAGGCCGTCCTGGAGCGCTACAACTGGGAGGCCGAGGGACGCACGCTGGTGGCGCTCTACGGCCGGGTGCTGGGGTCGGCGGCATGAACGTCTGGCTGGTCAACCAGTACGCTGTGCCCCCGACGATGGCCGGGCCTCCCCGCCACTACCAGCTCGCGCACGCGCTGACCGCGCGCGGCCACCGGGTGACGCTGATCGCCTCCAGCTTCGAGCACCACGGCTCGCGGACCGACCACGTGCTGAAGCCGGGCGAGCGCTGGCGCACGGGCCACCATGAGGACGTCGGCTTCGTGTGGCTGCGCGTGCCGCCGTACGCAGGCAACTCCATGGTGCGGGTGTGGAGCATGGTCCGCTTCGCCTATCACGTGCGGCGCGGCGTCGGCACCCGGAGCCTGGACCGTCCCGACGTCATCATCGGCTCCAGCCCGCACTTGTTCGCCGCCTGGGGTGCGCAGCGCCTGGCACGGCGGCTGCGGGTGCCCTTCGTGCTCGAGGTGCGCGACGTGTGGCCGCAGTCGCTGGTGGAGCTCGGCGGCTACGGCCCCGGGCATCCGGCGGTGCGGGCGTTGGCGGTCATAGAGCGCTTTCTGTACTCGCACGCCTCGGCCGTGGTGTCGCTACTGCCCGACGGCATCGATCACATCGCGGCCCACGGCGCCCGCCGCGAGCTCGTCCACTACATCCCCAACGGCATCGACCTGAGCCTGGTGCCGGAGCCGGCCCCGGCGCCTGCCCACGATGGCTTCACCGTCATGTACGCCGGCAGCCACGGCCTCGCCAACCACCTGGGCACGGTGCTCGACGCCGCCAAGCTGCTGGAGGCCGAGCTGGGGGAGGGCGCCCCCCGCTTCGAGCTGGTGGGCGAAGGGGTCGAGAAGGCCGTGCTGAAGGACCGCGCCCGCAACGAGGGCATCGCCAGCGTGACCTTCCACGATGCAGTGCCCAGGACGCAGGTCTTCGCCGAGCTGGCGCGGGCCGACGCCTTCCTGGTCAGCTCCCAGGCCATCCCGCTGTACCGCCACGGCGTCAGTTTCAACAAGTTCTTCGACTACATGGCCCTGGCGCGACCCGTCATCTCGGGGCTGGAGGCGCCGGACGACCCCATCCGTGCGGCCGGGGCGGGGCTGATCGTGCCGCCGGACGACGCCCGCGCGATGGCCGACGCGGTTCGCTCGGTCATGGCGATGTCGCCCGAGGAGCGGTGGGAGATGGGTTTGCGCGGCCGCGCCTACGTGGAGC
>Ga0315540_10002634_pt1 | contig 10076 bp, 10 predicted proteins | sample SalMarSW160110MG_FD_203677 | JGI IMG/M metagenome (GOLD analysis project Ga0315540, IMG submission 203677) | Salt marsh sediment microbial communities from the Plum Island Ecosystem LTER, Massachusetts, United States - Salt Marsh Sediment SW1601-10 ... | reverse complement strand
GGTCCCGGACGCGAAAAGCCCCGAGGCGCGGACGCGCCCCGGGGCTCACTTTCAGAACGATGTCGAGTTCAGGCGAGATCGGCCAGCAGAGCGGTGAGGTGCTGGTAGAACCTCTGCACAGAAGAGATCTGAACCATCTCGTCCGGTGAGTGCGCGTTGCGGATCTCAGGTCCGATCGACACCGCGTCCATCCCCGGGACCTTCTCCAGCAGGAGACCGCACTCGAGGCCAGCATGGATCGCCTTGATGGCCGGCTTCGAACCGAACAAGCGCTCGTACACGTCGACGGTCCGGGCGACGATCGCCGAGGACGGGTTGGGCGCCCATCCGGGGTAGGGCTCGTCCCACTCATAGCTCGCGCCGGCGAGGGAGAGAGTCGAGGCGACCCCTCTGCGTACCGCGAACAGCGCTGGCATGACCGAGGATCGATGGGACTGCACCAGGTGTACCCCGTCGGACTCGGTGGAGACGACGGCCAGGTTGGTCGAGGTCTCGACCAGGCCGGGGACGTCGCGGGACATCGAGAGCACGCCGTGGGGCAGGCCGTCGATTGCCCCGAGCAGCCGGTCCCGGGCGTGAACGTTGACGGGCATCAGGTTGTCGTCGGTCTCCTCGACGGGCTCGACCTCAACCTCCATGTCGGGCTCAGCGGGGCCGAACTCCACCTTGAAGTCGCGAGCGGCCGATGCCACCGCAGCGCGGAAGCCATCGAGATCGCCATCGATCACGCGACAGACTGCGAAGCACTCTCGCGGAATGGCGTTGTGCTTGGAGCCGCCGTCAATCGACACCAGGTCGACGTCGATCCCCTGGTCGAGGGCGGCGATGACGGCGCGGGTCGCGAGCTTGATCGCATTGGCCCTGTTCTCGATGATGTTGAGGCCCGAGTGCCCGCCGCGCAGGCCGCGGACGGCGATCCGGACGGGGACCGAGCCGAGCAGGGCACGTCGCCGGGTCGCCGGGAATCGCGCCGAGGTATCGGCGCCGCCGGCGCATCCGATGTAGACCGCGCCGTCCTCCTCGGTGTCGAGGTTGAGCATGGTCGTGCCGTTGACGATGTTGGGGTCGAGCTGCTTGGCGCCGGTCAGCCCGGTCTCCTCGTCGATCGTGCAGAGGATCTCGAGCGGCCCATGGACCGTTGCAGGGTCGTCGGCGACGGCCATCGCCGCCGCGAGCCCGATCCCGTTGTCCGCGCCGAGCGTGGTTCCGACAGACTTCACCCAATCCCCGTCGACCCGCACGCGGATCGGATCGGTCATGAAGTCGTGGGTGACGTCGGAGTTCTTCTCACAGACCATGTCGAGATGGCCTTGCAGGATGATCACAGGGGCGCTTTCGTGTCCGGCGGTCGCGGGAACGGCGATCACCATGCTGCCGGCGGCATCGCGGCGGAGCTCGAAGCCGCGTGACTTCGCCCACTCCTCGACGTGCTTGGCGATCTTCTCCTCGTGCTTCGACGGTCGCGGAACCTGCCGGATGGCATCGAAGTGCTGCCACAAATGAGCGGGTTCGAGCGACTGCAGTGGACTGGTCATCGGTCACCTCCAAGTGGTTAGGGCTGGCGTACCAGCCGAGACATCTTACTGGATTCCCGATCTGTCTTCAGTGGTTGGGGTATCCGCCGGCTGACGGACCGAGCAGGCCTGCGAGCAACTCGAGCGCGGTCAGCGCACCGCCGACCCGTAGGCCGTCCATGGCGCAGGTGAGACTGAGCCACCGGCCAGCCCGCGAAACCGTCGGCGACCCGACGAGCACTGCGTTGGAGCCTACCGTCGCGTCCAGGCCGAAGCTGCCCTCAACTCTGCGCAAACTCGGGCTGTTCTCGATTGCGGTCTCGATCTCGCCGTAGCTCGTCGGCTCGGAGAGCTGGACGGCGAGCTGAGCCAGGTGGCCGTGAAAGCAGCCGCCGAGCACCTGCGATGCCGTGGTTTCGAGCTCCGGCATCAACCTCGCGAGATCGTCGTCCAGGCGCTGATCGTCCGGGTCGACCACGAGGTTGAACGCCCTGACTTTGTCGTCGAGGAGCGTGTCGACGGCGAGGCCCTGGAGCCGTTCGAGAGCCTGCGCCGCAAGCGTCTCGATCGCGTTTCCGCCGAGCTCGGAGACCGGGTTGATCGCGACCACCGAGATGCCGGCAGGTTCGAGCTCCTCCAACGCCGAGATCACGGCGCTCGCAGCGAGGAGGGCGGGGTGCGGAACCCGAACGTGTCGCTCGTGGGCTGAGCCTGCGAGCGAAGGGGACGCGACGACGAGGTGCTCCCGGAGGTACTCGAGGCGGCCGGCATCGACCACCGGGACCCCGACGTGGGTCGCAAGGAAGGCCTCGACCTGGGCGGTACGACGGCTGCGGGTGTCGGTCGCGAGCACCACGGCTTCAGCACCCTCGAGCTGGGAAGGGTCGTCGAGCGGTGGAACCAGCGAGGCCTGCCCGGAGAGCTCGGCAATCTGGTGCTCGTCATCGTCACCGGTGTGGACGAAGCGGAGCTCGCCCAGGAGCTCGGGGAAGCGCGGCAGGAGCTCGAGCAGCTCCCTGCCCACCAGTGTCAGGGGGTCACTCAGGATGATCGTCCGGCTCGGTGGGGTCATCTTCGGGTCCCTCTTCATCCGCACCCTCGGGCGCGGGGGTTGGGCGATGTCCCAGGCGCCCGGAGAAGACGGCCACCGGGGCGGACAGGATGTAGAGCGCGAGCAGGATGGACAGCACGTGCGGCGTGAGCGTGATGAGCGAGAACACCACAGCGATGAGGAACAACGTCGGGACGGGCCACTTCCGCCGCAGGTCGAAGTCCTTGAACGAGCGGTAGGGGAGATTGGAGACCATCAGCAGAGACAGAGCGAGCACGAAACAGACCACCACAGGGATGAACGCCGGGTGGCGGACTGGGGTCGGCGAGACCAGCACCAGGAGCGCGACCGCACCGGCGCCGGCCGGGATCGGCAGGCCGCTGAAGCGGTGGGGATCGTGTGCGGTGGAGTTGAATCTCGCGAGACGGATCGAGCCCGCAACGAGGAACAGGAACGCCACCGACGTGCCCAGCCGCGGCTGCTGCCACAGGCCCCAGTGAAAGGCGAGCAAGGCCGGAGCGGCGCCGAATGAGACCACGTCGGCGAGCGAATCGTAGGCCTCGCCGAAAGAGGACGTCGTCCCGGTCAGTCGGGCGATCCTGCCATCCAGCACGTCGGCGAAGATGGCGACCAGAATCAATACGGCGGCACGTTCCATGTGACCCTGACTGGACGAGACCAATGACATGAAACCACCGAGCACATTGGCAACGGTGAACAGTGACGGAAGCAGGTAGATGCCTCGTCGCAGGCGGGGCCCGCCCTTGCGGCGCGGACCGAGTCGACCTCTCATGCAACCTCCGGTTTCGTCCAACGAGCGATGGCCGTGCTCCCGGCGTGAACCCGGTCGCCAACGTGGACGAGAGGCATCGCGTCGATCGGAAGGTCGACCTCGACCCGTGTCCCGAACCGCATCACCCCGACCCGCGCTCCGCGCTCGACGAGGCGACCTGGTGAGTGGTCGAACACGATCCGACGCGCGAAACGGCCCGCGATCTGGCGCAAGGCGATCGTACCGTAGGCAGTCGACCAACTCGACTCCAGAGCCTCTCGTGGGGCCTCAAGGGGCGCTTCGAGCCGATCGACCTCGATCAGCGTTGCCTCGAGTGGCAACCGCGTGACCTGAGGCGCGAACGGTGGCATCCGAACCCGCACGCGGAGCCGCCCTGCCGGGCCGTCGTCGAGTTTCTGGAGCAGGTCGATCCGGCCGTCGGCGGGTGCGCAGGCGACGCCGGCCGGGAGCTCGCAGGATCGTGGAGGATCACGGAACACCACCAGACAGACCACGCCGACGGCCACGAGACTCCAGCCGGTCCAGACCCAGCCCAAGATGGCGCTGGCGACACCGGCGCACACAGGCACGAGAACGAAGGGCCACCCCTCCGGAACGATCATCTCCACCGCAGAATGCGTGTCAGGACGCAGACCGACGGAGGCTTTCCATCTGGTCCTTCAAGTGCAGCTTGAGCTTCTTCAGGCGCTTTTCCTCGATCTCCTCGGCTGGAGTGAGCCATGCCTTGTTGTTGAGCTCCGCAAGCCGCTGCTCGTGCTCCTGATGTTGCTGCTGGAGCTCTTCGAAGGAAGGCCGCGCGCGCTCAAGCTGCCCGTGGTCTGCACTCATTCCGTCCCTCCTCGGGACCTCATGGTCCATGCATTTTCATCGTAGCACCGACGTGCAAGCTCGCCCCGCCGAGAACCTCGAGTCGAGCCTGGCGGAGAGAGAGCTTGCAGCGTGTCAGAAGTAGGGCCGATAGCCGATATCTTCCTGATCGATGGGCCCCTTCTGGCGCAGCTCCTCGATGCCGACGACGGCCTCTCCGCGGTTCGAAAACGCCATCTCGTGCTGTCGGCTCATGATGATCGCCTCCTTCGGGCAGGCGTCAACGCAGTAGCCGCAAAACACGCAGCGGAGGAGGTCGATCTCATACACCTTCGGCACCTTCTCCCACTCGACGGCGGCGTTGGGGTCCTCCTCGGCCACAATGTGGATGCACTCCGCCGGGCAGGCCGTCTCGCACATGTAGCAGGCGACACAGCGCAGCGAACCATCTTCCTTGGTGGTCAGGATGTGGCGGCCGCGGAGGCGCTCCGAGTACTGGCGCTTGACCTCCGGGTACTGGATCGTGGCAACGTCCTTCTGGCCGATCAAGTTGCGCAAGAAGTGGCGGAACGTGACCGCGAGGCCCTTTAGGATCGGCACCAGATAGGTGCGTTCCGCAAGGGACGGCGCAGGGCGATCGACGTTGACGGTCGAGACCTTCTTCATCGGTCGAGCTCTCCCGCGATGATGTTGAGGCTGCCCAGGATCGCGATCGAGTCCGGGACCATGTGTCCGATCAGCATGTGCGGATAGGTCTGGAAGATCGCGAAGCAGGGCGGGCGCACCTTGATTCTGTAGGGCTTGCCGCCGCCGTCCGAGACAATGTAGTAACCGAGCTCGCCGTTGGCCCCCTCGCACAGCGAGTAGGCATCTCCGGCCGGCACCTTGATGCCCTCGTAGATCAGCTTGAAGTGCCAGATCAGCGACTCCATCTCGGTGTAGACCTTCTGTTTCGGAGGCAGCGCGACGTGGTGATCGTCGGTCAGGGTCGGGCCGTCCGGCAGACTGTCAATCGCCTGCTCGATGATGCGCAGGCTCTGCCGCATCTCCTCCATCCGCACCAGGTAGCGCGCATAGGTGTCGCCTGCCGACGCGATCGGGACGTCGAACTCGTACTGGTCGTACCCCCGGTACGGGTACGCCTTGCGGACGTCGTAGGGGACGCCGCTGGCGCGTAGGCAAGGTCCCGTCCAACCCCAGGCGACGGCCTCCTCCGCCGTGATCGCCCCGATGCCCTCGGTGCGGTCCCGGAAGATAGTGTTCGAGGTCACGAGGCGCTCGACATCGTCGATGAACTTGGGAATGTAGCGGAGCAGGTAGCGGACCCGCTCTTCGAAGTCGGCCGGAACGTCGTGGGCGAGCCCGCCGACGCGAACATAGGAAATTGTCAAACGCCCGCCCGCACATGCCTCCAGTAGGCCGTAAATCTCCTCCCGGGGCTGGAAGAAGTACCAGAAGTTGGTCAGTGCGCCGAGGTCGACCAGGTTCGCACCGAGGCAGACGCAGTGGTCCATGATCCGCGACAGCTCGGACAGGATGACTTGGACGACCTGAGCCCGCGGTGGCGCTTCGATGCCCAGCATCCGTTCGACCGCGGTCGTGTAGCCGACGCCGTTGATCATGCTCGAGCAGTAGTTGAGGCGGTCGGTATAGGGCACGACCTGGTTCCACTCGTGGGTCTCGGACATTTTCTCAAAGCAGCGGTGGAGGTAGCCGATCTCGCACTCCGCGTTGGTGATGACCTCGCCGTCCAGCCGGACGACCGTCCGCAGCGTGCCGTGGGTGGCAGGGTGCGAGGGGCCGAGGTTGAGGATCTGGGTCTCGAAGTGGTCATCTCCGTCCTGCGTTGTCGTGGCCCAGTCGGGGACCATCTCCTCTGCTTCTGTGAGTTGCCAACGCTGGCCGGGATCGTAGTCCTTGCGCAGAGGGTGCCCCCGAAACGCCTCGTGGGTGAGGATCCGCTTGAGGTTCGGGTGGCCCTCGAAGCGGATTCCGAACATGTCCCAAGCCTCGCGCTCGAACCAATCGGCGGCCTTGTAGAGTCCGTACGCGGACGGGACCACCGCATCACCCTCGTCGAGGGGGACCTTGACGCGGAACCGCCGCCCGTTCTCGAGGCTCGCCACGTGGTACACGACCTCGAAACGCCTGTCACGGTCCGGATAATCGACCCCGCACACGTCGACCAACAGGTTGCAGCGCAGCTCTCGGTGCTCCTTCAGAGCCCGAAGCACATCGATCAGTTGCCCACGCTCGACGGTGATGACGGTGTGGTCGTCCGAGGCCTGCTCGACAGTGGCCTTGACCTCACTCGGCAGCAGCTTCGACAGCGGGTGCGACGCGGTCTTTCGAGGGCTTGAGACGGTCATATTGGGTCTCCCCGCGCTGGATCATCTCTTGGAGCTTCAGGATGCCGTGGATCAGGGCCTCGGGGGTCGGCGGGCATCCCGGGACGTACACGTCGACGGGGATGAACTCGTCCACCCCTTGAACCACGTGGTAGGCACGGTAGAAGCCGCCGGTGCAGGCGCACGCACCCATCGAGATGACGTACTTAGGCTCGGCCATCTGGTCGTAGATCCGCTTCACGATCGGCGCCATCTTGTCGGTGATGGTGCCGGCAACGATCATCATGTCGGACTGGCGTGGTGAGAAGCGCACCACCTCGGCTCCGAACCGCGCGAGGTCGTAGTGGGCGGACACCGACGACATGAACTCGATCGCGCAGCAGGCCGTACCGAAGGGGAGCGGCCACAGACTGTTCTTACGCACCCAGGCCAGCATCGCGTCGACGCGCGTCGTCAGCACTGTGGAGCTTCCGTCGGGTTGGCGCATGGTCACGTCCTCCGCTTCACTGTCCCCGTCCCACCCATCCATGCAACATCGGTACACTCTCGCCGCGTTCCCGCGGAGACTTCGGGCGGCCGACGCCGGGGCATTATACTTTCTTTCACAAGCTCGCGTTCCCCGGTGGACGGCATCGGCTCAGCTTCCGGCGACAACGGTGCTCGCACGGTCGCGGAACCACGCAGCGGTTCGTCCGATGCCCTCCGCGAGCGGAGTCACCACCTTCACACCGAGCTCCCGCTCCAGCCGCGCCGAGTCGATTGACGAACGAGCCTGCTCGCCCGGCTTTGCCGGACCGTGGATCGCTGGAGGGCCGGCCCCGAGCGCACGGTGGATCAGCTCGAACAGGGTGTTGACGTCGGTCTCGACACCGGAGCCGACGTTGTAGACGGCGAATCCCCGCTTGCTGAGGGCGGCGAGACCTGCGCTCACGATGTCTCCGACCCAGACGTAGTCTCGAGTCTGGAGACCGTCGCCGTTGATGACCGGTTGCTCGTCGCCCAGCAGCCGATGGAGGAAAATGGCCACGACGCCCGCCTCCCCGTGAGGGTTCTGGCGTGGACCGTAGACGTTGGCGAAGCGCAGGCAGGTCGCGTCCAAACCGTATTGGCGATGGTAGAAGTACAGGTACCGTTCGCTCGCCAGCTTGGCTACGCCGTAGGGGGAGAGTGGACGGGTCACGTGGTCCTCGTCCGCCGGGTAGCGCTCCTGGTCGCCGTAGATGGCTCCGCCGGTCGACGCGAACACAACCTGTCGAGTGCCCGCCTTACGGGCCGCCTCGAGCAGGTTGAGTAGGCCGACGAGGTTGACCTCGGCGTCGAACACCGGATCCTCGACGGAGCGCCTGACGTCCATCTGGGCGGCGAGGTGGAACAGGACGTCGAATCTCTCCCGCTCGACGACCTCGGCGGCTGCCTGAGAGCGCACGTCGATGATACGGAGATCAGCGTTGGGTGGCAGGTTCTCCTTGCGGCCCGAGGAGAGGTCGTCGAGAATGGTCACCTGGTGGCCGGCAGCCAGCAGGGCGTCGCAGAGATGCGAGCCGATGAATCCGGCGCCGCCGGTCACGCAGGCTTTCGATGCCATGCCGTCCTCCTTCGACTCGAGCCATGCCGTCGTCGGACGCGCATTCTACCAGCGTCCCACCGAGAGGGTCGCCCGGGAGCTGCTGGGCAAGCTCTTGGTGCACTCAACCGAGGACGGCGAGGTCGGACTGCGTCTGACCGAGGTTGAGGCCTATCTCGGTCCCACGGATCGTGCGAGCCACACCTGGGGAGGGCGGCGGACGGCGCGCAACCTCTCGATGTGGGGCCCTCCGGGGCACGCCTACCTCTATCTCATTTACGGCCTGCACCACTGCGCAAACCTGGTGACGGCAGAGGAGGGGAGCGGAGAGGCTGTGCTCCTTCGTGCTGGCCTTCCGACGTTCGGCCACCAGCTGGTGCGTGCGCGCCGGGGGCCCCGGGTCGCCGAGACACGCCTGTGCGATGGACCGGGCAAGCTCTGCCAGGCGCTCGCTCTCGATCGTTCGCACGACGGCCTGGATCTGTGCGCGCTCGGCGCTTCGCTGCGCCTGGTCGACGACGGCGTCAGGCCGGCGGAGGGCGCTGTGGTCCGGACCGCCCGCATTGGGGTCGAATCGGCCGGAGACGCCGCACGTTGGCAACTCCGCTTCCTCTGGCAGATGGAAACCGCAGGCTAGACCGCGAAGGGCTCGTGGCTGTCGAAGAGGCCGCCCTGCGCGACGTCTGCGGCGAGCACGACACGGTTCTTTCCGAGAGCTTTGGCGCGGTAGAGTGCGACGTCGGCACGCTCGATCAGGCGACGCGCGTCGCTGCCGTCGCTCGGAAAGTGGGCGACGCCGATGCTCACCGTCAACGTCACCGGATGCGTCAGCTCACTGCGGGCAAAGCCGTAGGCCTCGATCGACACTCGGAGCCGCTCGAGGACCTGTTGGGCCTGCTCGAGCCCGAGTCCGGGCAACACGATGCAGAACTCCTCTCCGCCGTAACGTGCGACGAAGTCCATCGTACGGACGCTCTGAGCGAGCTGCTGAGCGAGCTCGCGTAGGACGACGTCACCGATTCGGTGGCCGAAACGGTCGTTGACCGCCTTGAAACTGTCGGCGTCGATCATGCCGAAGGCGATTCCGGTCTCACGCTCCCTTGCCTCGCGCAGCTCCTTGTCGAGGTGCTGGTCGAGCCCTCGGCGGTTTGCGATCCCTGTCAGCCCGTCGATCTGGGTCTGGCGGTAGAGCTCTGCAACCCGGAGTGTGGATGAAAGGGCGGGCGTGACCTGCTCGGTGAGGATCTCGAGCACCCGCAGATCGTCCAGGTCGGGAAGCTCTGTCTCGCGTCGCGGCTCGGCGACCAGATACCCGACACGGCGCGCCTCCGAACCCAGCCCGAGCACGAGCAGGAGGTCGACCTCCCTCCCGTTGCGTGGCGGCTGGGGCCACGCGTCAGCGGGAACGACGACGGCGCGCGACATCGAGGTACCGAGGGACAGAGCCGCGTTGAGCGTGGTCATCGCAATCTCGTCTTCCTCGTCAGCGATCCAGCCGCCAGCGCCGTCCTTCCAGCTTGCGACACGCCGCATCGAGTCGCCCGAGCCCGCGTCGAGCAGGAGATCGCAGGCCCCGAATCCGAACACCTCGCAGACCGTTCGCGTCAGATTCTCCGTGACCCGCCTGGGGTCACTGGACGAGCTCACGGCGTTGCTGAGTTCGAGCAGTTGGCGCAGTCGGTCGCCCTGGCTGTTCGCGCGCTGTGCGAGCAGGGCGACCCGCGACGCGAGCTCGCGTTGGCCAAGTAGATGATCGAGAATCGCCGCCGCAGCATCGGCGAACGGCCGCTCCATCGCGGGCACGACCAACGGCGCGTCGTTCAGGAACGCGAGCAGCGCGATCAACTGCTGTCCTCTCCGGAGAGGTACGAGCAGCTGGTGGGAAAATGCGGGATGGAGGTGGTCGCGGTCCTCGAGGTTGGTGATGCGGACGCCGACCAGCGAGTCCCGACGCCCGGACTGGAGCGCGTGGCGGGCACGCTCCCTGATCCTGTGCACG
>Ga0315540_10002633_pt1 | contig 10080 bp, 10 predicted proteins | sample SalMarSW160110MG_FD_203677 | JGI IMG/M metagenome (GOLD analysis project Ga0315540, IMG submission 203677) | Salt marsh sediment microbial communities from the Plum Island Ecosystem LTER, Massachusetts, United States - Salt Marsh Sediment SW1601-10 ... | reverse complement strand
TCGGGGCTCACGCTTGCCGAAGCCTGCGCCCGCATCGAAGCCGAGATCGAGCAGCGCCGCGCCCAGCTCGACGAGCTCACCGCGCGGGTCGTCACCGAGGGGCTTGCTACCTGGTCCGGCAACGGCGACGAGCAGAAGAGCCTGATCGTCTGCGGCCGCTCGCATCTGCTCGAGGACGTCAAGGCCATGGAAGACCTTGAGCGCGTGCGGCTTCTGTTCCAGGACCTCGACGCCAAGAAGGACATGATCCAGCTGCTCGGCCTCGCCGAACGCGCCGAGGGCGTGCGCATCTTCATCGGGTCAGAGAACAAGCTGTTCTCGCTGTCGGGCTCGGCGCTGATCGTGTCGCCGTTCGAGGACAGCGAGCAGAAAATCGTCGGTGTGCTTGGCGTGATCGGGCCGACGCGGCTCAATTATGCCCGCATCATTCCCATGGTCGACTACACGGCGCGGCTGCTCGGGCGCCTGGTCCCTTGATTTTTGTCGGCTACCGTTCGATATCGGGCGAAGGTTGACGGCGAAACCAGCCCTGAAGAGAACCAATGTCCGACGAGAAATCCGATCCGCGGCAGGCCAACGAGGATCAGGCAAGCCTCGACAAAACTGACGCGCAAACGCAAGATCCCGCGGCGCTCGCAGGCGCGGAACTCGAAGCTCTGGTCGCGGAGAATGCCGACATGCGCGACCGGCTGCTGCGCACCATGGCCGACATGGAGAATTTGCGCCGCCGCACCGAGCGGGAAAAGATCGACACCGCGCGCTACGGCATCACCAATTTCGCCCGCGACGTGCTGACGGTCGGCGACAATCTGCGCCGCACGATCGAGCACCTGCCGGCGGAGGCCGCGAGCCAGGATCCGGCGCTGAAGAGCTTCCTCGAAGGCGTCGAGCTGACCGAGCGCGAGTTGCACAAGGTGCTGGAGCGGCACGGCGTGACCAAGATCGAGCCGCTCGGCCAGCGCTTCGATCCGAATTGCCATCAGGCGATGTTCGAGGTCGAGAATCCGAGCGTGCCCGAGGGCACCGTCGCCAACGTGATGCAGGCGGGTTACGTCATCGGCGACCGCTGCCTCAGGCCGGCGCTGGTCGCGGTGGCCAAGGGTGGCCCCAAGGCGACGGCTCCTCAGGCGCCCGCAAGCGAAGGGGCGCCGGCGCGCAAGCCCGCCAATGACGATGTGCCGGGCGGCCGCAGGCCGCCGGGGAACGGCGGCTCCCGCGCGAAGTCTTAAGCAGGCTTCGTCACCCGGCGCAGCGTGAGATTGAAGCGCCCGCCTTCCGCCAGAAGGTCCGAGCTTCCCGGCAAGATCCGATCGATGCCGTGAAAGGCAAGGCGGTCGCCGCCGGCGAGCAGGAATACATCGCCTGATTTCAGCTCGAAGGCTTGCGTCGGGTCTTTGCGGCTCAGCCCACCGACGCGAAACACCGTGCTATCCCCGAGCGATACCGACAGCACCGGCGCCGCGAAGTCCTGCTCGTCCTTGTCCTGATGCAGGCCCATCTTGGCGTCGCCGGCATAGTAGTTGACGAGACAGGCCTCGGGCGCCGCCGCGTAGCCCGCGATGGCATGCCAGAGGTCGAGCAGCAGGGCCGGCATCGCGGGCCAGGGCTTGCCCGTCACAGGATGAGTGGCCTGGTAGCGGTAGCCGCGCTCCTTGTCGGTGACCCAGCCGAGCGGACCGCAATTCGTCATGCGTACCGACATCGGCTTGCCCGAGCGCGGCATCGTCGGCGTGAACAGCGGCGCCGCCGCGATCACCGCGCGCAGGCTGGCGAGGAGGGCCGCTTGCGCCGACCGGTCAAGCTTGCCAGGGAAATGTTTGAGGCTCACCGCTTTGTCTTCGCTCCCGAGCCGTCCTACCATCCGTCATTGTCATCCGTTTTATCTAGGCTATCGAGGACATCATGGCGAAGGCCGGCAAGCTCAATCCGGACGGCTACGTTCATGCGCGGGACGCGAAGGAGTATCAGCGCCTCCGCGATCAAGCGCGCATGTGGGAGCGGGCGACGGGCGAAGTGCTCGATCATGTGGGGCTTAGGCCCGGCATGTCCTGCCTCGATGTCGGCGCCGGACCCGGCGCGGTGATGCGGTTGATGGCCGACCGCGTCGGCCCGGACGGCCTCGTCACCGGCATCGAGATCGACCCGGCGCTCGGCGCCGAGGCACTCCGCGACCTTCGCGCCGGAGGCGGCGCCCGGTTCGACCTCATCAGCGCTGACGTGCTCAAGCTCGAGGCCCCCACCGGGGCACCGTTCGATCTCAGCTTCTGCCGACTGCTGCTGATGCATCAGCGCGATCCGGTCGCGGTGCTGGAGAAGATGCTTGGCTGGACCAAGCCCGGCGGCGTGGTCATGGCGCAGGAGTTCGACTTTGGTGCCATCGCCATCGAGCCCCCGTGCCCCCCTATGGCCGAGTTCAACCGCGTGTTCGAGGGGGTGTTCCGGCGCCATGGCCGTAACATGCGCGCCGGGCGGCAGCTCCCGGCGCAATTCGAGGCGGCGGGCCTTGGCGCCCCGGACGGGACCCAGGCGGCGGTCAATTTCCTGCCGCTCGCCGCCATGAGCAACATGCTGATCGGCGTCTATGACGGTCTCTACGCCGCCGGCGCCGAACTCGGCCTTGCCGATCCGTTGCGCGCGTCTCAGTTCCGCGAGGAGATGGCCGAAGCTGCCCAAGACGGGCGTTATTACTGTCTAACGCCGGTGTTGATTGCAGCTTGGAAGCGCATCACTTGAAAAAGCAGCGTCTAGCTGAGACCCGCGACCCCGCTTCTCCTTGCGACCCAAATGCTTGGCTCCTATATAACCCAACGGGAAACCTGCCGGATGAGTCGGCGGGGCGCGCCATAGTGTTAGGGGACCGGCCCCGCACGTCCAAGCGGGGCGCGTAAAGTAAACCGGGTGCCGATCAAGGGCCCGGACGGTCTGCCAGAAAGAGAGGCTTCGGATGGCGAAAGTGATCGGAATCGATCTCGGCACGACGAATTCCTGTGTCGCGGTCATGGAGGGTAAGAACCCCAAAGTTATCGAGAATGCCGAAGGCATGCGCACCACGCCTTCGATGGTTGCCTTTACCGACGACGGCGAAAGGCTGGTCGGGCTTCCCGCCAAACGCCAAGCAGTCACCAATCCAGAGAATACCTTCTTCGCCATCAAGCGGCTGATCGGCCGCCGCTACGACGATCCGACGGTGGAGAAGGACAAGAAGCTCGTTCCTTACAAGATCGTTCGCGCCGACAACGGCGATGCCTGGGTCGAATCCCGCGACACCAAGTATTCACCGTCTCAGATCTCGGCCTTCATCCTGCAGAAGATGAAGGAAACTGCCGAGGCCTATCTCGGCGAGAAGGTCGAGCAGGCGGTGATCACCGTTCCTGCCTATTTCAACGACGCCCAGCGCCAGGCGACCAAGGACGCCGGCAAGATCGCCGGGCTCGAGGTGTTGCGCATCATCAATGAGCCGACCGCGGCGGCGCTCGCCTATGGGTTGGAGAAGAAGACCGGTTCCAAGACCATCGCGGTCTACGATCTCGGCGGGGGCACCTTCGACATCTCCATTCTGGAGATCGGCGACGGCGTGTTCGAGGTGAAGTCGACCAATGGCGATACGTTCCTCGGCGGCGAGGATTTCGACATGCGCCTCGTCGATTATCTCGCCAACGAGTTCAAGAAGGAGTCAGGCATCGACCTCCGCGGCGACAAGCTCGCGCTGCAGCGCCTGAAGGAGGCTGCGGAGAAGGCCAAGATCGAGCTGTCGTCGACGACGCAGACCGAGATCAACCTGCCCTTCATCACCGCCGACAAGACCGGGCCGAAACACCTCACCATGAAGCTCACCCGGGCCAAGCTCGAGAGCCTGGTCGACGACCTGATTCAGAAGACCATCGGCCCGTGCCAGAACGCGTTGAAAGATGCTGGCCTCAAGGCGGCCGAGATCGGCGAGGTGGTGCTCGTCGGCGGCATGACGCGCATGCCGAAGGTCGCGGAGACGGTGAAGACCTTCTTCGGCCGCGAGCCGCACAAGGGTGTCAACCCCGATGAGGTGGTTGCCATCGGCGCTGCAATTCAGGCTGGCGTTCTCCAGGGCGACGTCAAGGACGTGCTGCTGCTCGACGTGACGCCCCTGTCGCTCGGCATCGAAACCTTGGGCGGCGTGTTCACGCGCCTGATCGACCGCAACACCACGATCCCGACAAAGAAGAGCCAGGTGTTCTCAACCGCCGAGGACAATCAGAATGCGGTGACCATCCGCGTGTTCCAGGGCGAGCGCGAGATGGCGGCAGACAACAAGATGCTCGGCCAGTTCGACCTCGTCGGTATTCCGCCGGCGCCACGCGGCGTGCCGCAGATCGAGGTCACCTTCGACATCGACGCCAACGGCATCGTCAACGTGGCGGCGACCGACAAGGCCACCGGCAAGGAGCAGTCGATCCGCATCCAGGCCTCGGGCGGCTTGAGCGACGCCGACATCGACCGCATGGTCAAGGAGGCCGAGAGCCACGCCGAGGAAGACAAGAAGCGGCGTGAGCTGGTGGAGATGCGGAACCAGGGCGAGGCTCTGGTCCACTCCACCGATAAGATGCTCAAGGACTTTGGCGACAAGGTCTCCGCCGCCGATAAGGGCGCCGTGGAAGCTGCGGTCGAAGAGCTGAAGACGGCTCTGAACGGCGAGGACAAGGATGCCATCAAGCAGAAGGTCGACGCGTTGGCGCAAGCCTCGATGAAGCTCGGCGAGGCGCTCTATCAGGCGAACCAGGGCGCGGGCCAAGGCGAGCCCAGCGGCGCTGCCGAGGGCGGCGGCGGCGGCGAAGACGTGGTCGACGTCGACTTCGAGGAAGTCAAGGACGACGACAGCAAAAAGTCTGCATAGTAGCGTTTGACGGTGTTGGTGCGGGGCGCGCTCTTGAAGCGTGCCCCGGCCGAGCCCAACAGAAGAGGCTCAGCGCAGCCGCCAGCGGGGTGGCGGTCAGTGTTGAAGGGCCGGAACAGGCATGGCGAAACGAGATTATTACGACGTCCTAGGGATCGGGAAAGGAGCCTCGGATCAAGAGATCAAGGCCGCTTTCCGCCGTCTCGCCAAGGAATGCCACCCCGACCGCTGCAACGGCGACAGCACCTCCGAAACCCGCTTCAAGGAAGTGAACGAGGCCTATGAGGCGCTGAAGGATCCGCAGCGCCGCGCGGCCTATGACCGCTTCGGCCACGCCGCGTTCGACCATGGCAGCATGGGCCCCGGCGGCCATGGCTTCGGCGCCGATTTCTCCGCGTCGATGTCGGCCATGTTCGACGATCTGTTCGGCGAGTTCATGGGCCAGCGCCGGCCGCGGCAACGCTCAGCGCGCGAGCGCGGCGCCGATCTTCGCTATAACATGGAGATCACCCTCAACGACGCCTACGAGGGCAAGACGGCGCAGATTTGCGTGCCGACCTCCGTCACCTGCGAAGCTTGCACCGGCTCAGGCGCCAAATCCGGAACCTCGCCAACGACGTGCCGCACCTGTAACGGCGTCGGCAAGGTGCGCGCGAGCCAGGGCTTCTTCACCATCGAACGCACCTGCCCGAACTGCCAGGGCCGCGGCGAGGTGATCGATACGCCGTGCCCGTCTTGCAACGGCACCGGCCGCGTGACGCGCGAGCGCACGCTCTCGGTGACCATCCCCGCCGGTGTCGAGGACGGCACCAGGATCAGGCTCGCCGGCGAAGGCGAGGCCGGCTTGCGCGGCGGCCCCGCCGGCGACCTCTATATCTTCCTTTCGATCAAGCCCCATGAATTCTTCCAGCGCGACGGCGCCGATCTGTTCTGCCGCGTCCCGATCGCCATGACCACGGCGGCGCTCGGCGGCCAGATTGAGGTGCCGACCATCGACGGCGGCAAGACCCGCGTCAAAGTTCCGGAAGGGACCGAAAGCGGCAAACAGTTCCGCCTCAGATCCAAGGGCATGCCGGTGCTGCGCTCGAAGCAGCAGGGCGATCTCTACATCCAGGTCGAGGTCGAAACGCCGAAGAGCCTGACGCGCAAGCAGCGCGAGCTGTTGAAGGAGTTCGAGAAGGCCTCGAACGACAGCACGAACCCGGAATCGACCGGCTTCTTCGCCCGGGTCAAGGAATTCTTCGAGGGCGAGTAGCCGCCCGTTCACTTTTTTCAGTCTCCGCCTGTGCACGGCGTCGTGGCTTTGGCGTAGAGTGGCCAACAGCACACTCTCGCTTCAGGATGGGCGAATGGCCGACGCCGGGACGACCTCCAAAAAGCTAGCTGTCAACGAAGGGAAGGGTCTGTCGCCCCCGGTGACCAATAGCGCCATCCGCGCCGGGATCGGTTTCATCATCGTCATCGCCGTCGCCGCCGCGCTGTGGTACTCGCGCACCGCGATCTTTCTCGGCTTTGCCGGCATCCTCCTCGCCATCGTGCTTTATGGCGCGAGCCACGCACTCGCCAACCTCACCAAGATGCCGCGCCTCGTCGCGTTGTTCGTCGTGGTGGTGCTCATCATCGGCTTTCTGGCCTTCGTCGTGGTTGGCGCGGGGCCGAAAATCGCACAGCAGACCTCTCAGCTCGCGAACAGCATTGCCAACAGCGTGACCACGCTCTCCAAGCAGGTGGCCACCGCCGCGGACGACCGCAATCTGTTCCAGGACGTCGACATCACCAAGCTGCTCGATCAGTTCAGCCCATGGGGCATCGCGAGCGGCGCGACCTCGGTCGCGGTGTCGGTGTTCGGCGCGATCAGCGCAGCCCTGATCGTGCTGTTCTTCGGCGTCTATTTCGCCATCGATCCGCACACTTATATCCGGCTCGCCGCGCGCATCGCGCCGGAGGACCGGCGCGAGGAGACGCGGCAAATGTTCTACGAGACCGGAGACCTGCTGCGGCGCTGGCTGATCGGCCAAGGCATCTCGATGTCGGTGATCGGCGGCCTGACTTATATCGGCCTTACGATTCTCGGCGTGCCGATCGCCTTTGGCCTCGCGCTGTTCGCCGGGCTAGCGGGCTTCCTGCCTTATCTCGGACCGATCATCGGCGCCGTGCCGATGGTGCTCGTCGCCGCGGGTGAAAGCTTCAATCTGGCGCTATGGGTGGTCGGCCTCTACGCCATCATCCAGTTCACCGAGAGCTATCTGCTTACACCGCTGATTCAGGCGCGGGCGGTGTCGCTGCCGCCGGCCGTGGTGATCCTCAATCAGCTCGTGCTCGGCGCGCTGTTCGGCATCCTTGGCCTCGCGCTGGCGACGCCGCTCGCCGCGGCGGCGATCGTTCCGCTCCGGCGTGTGTTCGGCGCCGACGATGAGGATCCGGCGCAAGGCTAGCGCCCCGCCAGCTTGATGGACCGCGGCTCCCCGGATAAGTCTGTCGGCCGCAAAGAGGGACCGGAGCGATGCGGTTGTTGTTCTTCGCCGGGAGTGCGCGGGAAGGCTCCTACAACAAGAAGCTCGCGCGGCTCGCCCAGCACATCGCCACCGCCAACGGCGTCGAGGGCGTGTTCGTCGATCTTCGCGACTATCCAATGCCGCTCTATGACGGCGACCTCGAGGCAGAGCACGGTCCGCCGGCCAAGGCCGCCGAGTTCAAGGCGCTACTTGGCGAATATCAGGGCGTGTTCATCGCCTGTCCCGAGTATAATTCCTCGATCACGCCGCTGCTCAAGAACACGCTCGACTGGGTCACCAGGGTCAGGGCCGAGGGCGAGACCGGGCTCGAAGTCTATCGCACCCGGGTGTTCGCCATCAGCGGCGCGTCGCCAGGCTATTACGGCGCCATGCGCAGCCTGTTGACCGTGCGCCAAGTGCTCGTGATCGGTCTCGGCGCCACGGTAATCCCGCAGCAGCTCGCGCTGCCGCGCGCCAACAATGCCTTCGAGGAGGACGGTAGCCTGAAAGACGAGGCACAACAGAAGATGCTGACTGGGGTGGTCGAGGCGCTGGCCGTCGCCGCCAATAGGTTCGCGTCGCCATGAACCACGCGCGCGACCGGCTGATCGTCGCCCTCGACGTGCCGAGCGCCGAAGAGGCGCGGGCGCTGATCGATCGGCTCGATGGCAGCGTCGGGGTCTACAAGATCGGGCTCGAGCTTCTGTTCTCGGGCGGGCTCGCGCTCGCGGCCGAACTCGCCGAGCGCGGCGCAAACGTGTTTATCGACGCCAAGCTGCTCGACATCGCGGCGACGGTGGAACGCGCGACCGCCGCGGTGGCGCGCACCGGGGCCCAGTTCCTCACCGTGCATGCGATGGACCGCAAGACCCTCGATGCCGCGGTGCGCGGCCGCGGGGAAAGCGGTCTCAAGCTCCTCGGCGTCACAGTCCTGACCAATCTCACGCCTGCTGACCTCGTGCAGCAGGGCATCGACCACCCGCCGGCAGAGCTTGTGGCCCATCGCGCCTTGATGGCGCGGGAAGCCGGTTTCGACGGGGTGGTTGCGTCCGGCCGTGAAGCGCGAGCGATCCGCGATGCGGCCGGCAGCGGCTTTGTCATCGTCACGCCGGGGATCAGGCCGGAAGGCAGCGCCCGCGACGATCAGGCAAGGATCGTCACCCCGGCCATGGCCATTGCCGCCGGCGCCGATTATCTCGTGGTCGGGCGCCCGATCACCGCCGCCGAGGACCCATGCGCCGCGGCCTGCGCCATCGGCGAGGAGATGGCCCGCGCCCTCATGACGCAAGGCTGATTACCCGGGGCCTGCGAGACCTGCCGTTCGCGTGGCGATCAATGTGGAGAGATCATCGGGGTCGCCCGTTATGGCGACGCGTTTCAGCCGCGACTTGCCGCCCTGGACCACGCTCACCCTTGATGGCGGCACGCCGAGCCAATCGGCGACCAGCCTTTCAAGCGCGGCATTGGCGCGGCCAGCCTCGGGCAGCGCACGCACGCGGGCCTTGAGCACGCGCTCGCCGCCATGATCCTCAACACCAACGATCTCGTCCCGGCCGGCCTTTGGCGTCAGGCGTACCGGCACGACGACGCCGTCGCGGGTCGCGCGAAGCGCGATCACCTTGCCACCGACGTTCAACCGCTGAAGGCATCGAGCAGGTTTTGCAGGAGCACGCTTCTAATGAACACGATGATCAGGAAGAGGATGACGGGGGAAATGTCGATTCCACCGAGGTCGGGAAGGACTCGCCGAATAGGCCGGAGAGTAGGCTCCGTCAGGCGATAAAGAACGTCGGCAATGGAATGAACGATGGGATTGTGAGTGTTGACCACGTTGAAGGCGATGAGCCAACTCAGGATTGCCCACGCGAAGACGACAAGGATGTAGAGCCACAGCACGTAATCGATGAACTGGATCAAGTAGACCATGAAGTCCCTCCTGGCGGACCGCACCATGTAGCGGAGGGGTGAGGAGGAGGGCAACCCCTTCCAAAGGCGTGGCCAGTGCCTCGCTTGACAGGCCTTAAGCCCGATCCCTAAATGGCCCTGTTTTCAGGGGCCGTAGCTCAGTTGGGAGAGCGCAGCAATCGCACTGCTGAGGTCGTCGGTTCGATCCCGTCCGGCTCCACCATCCTCATCTTTTTTGGTTTGCCCCGCACGACTTCAGGGGCGCCTGATCCGATCGGCGATCCTGCTAATCGACGGGGTCGAGGTGCGCCGGCTCAACCGCGCGCTTGCTCGTCGCCGGCTCCGGCAGCGGGTTCGGCCAGAGCACGTTGCCCTCGTCATCGCGCATCCTGAAGAACCAGCCCATCAGCGGCACGAGCAGAAAGTCCGGCACGACGCGGATAGCGATCGTGCTCAGCCAATTGGCCCAGCCAGGGATGATCACCGACCAGCCGCGCTTGAAGCGGGAATAAGCGATGCGCGCCACCTTTTCGGGCGGCGTGTTGGGGAAGAGATACAGGTAACGGGAATTCTCCGTCCCCGCCTTGGCGTGGAGCTTGGTCGCGACCACGCCGGGCGCCGCCACCGAAACGCGGACGCCGGTGCCCATGGTCTCGTAGGCGAGCGCCTTGGAGAAGGAGAGCACGAAGGCCTTGGAGGCGGCATAGATGGCCTGATAGGGCACCGGCATGAAGCCCATCATCGAGGCGACATTGAGCACACCGCCGCGGCGGCGCGCGAGCATCCCCGGCAGGAAGCGATGCGTGAGGTCGA
>Ga0315540_10002630_pt1 | contig 10081 bp, 10 predicted proteins | sample SalMarSW160110MG_FD_203677 | JGI IMG/M metagenome (GOLD analysis project Ga0315540, IMG submission 203677) | Salt marsh sediment microbial communities from the Plum Island Ecosystem LTER, Massachusetts, United States - Salt Marsh Sediment SW1601-10 ... | reverse complement strand
AGGATGTTCTCCGGCTTGATGTCCCGGTGGACGACCCCGTGCTCGTGCGCGTACTGCAGAGCGTCCGCCACTTCGGAGGTGAGGTCCACGGCCTCCCGCACGGGGAGCTGCTTCTCCCGGTTCAGCCGGTCTCGGAGCGATTCCCCCTCGACGAAGGGCATGACGTAGTAGAGGAAGCCGTCCGCGGTGCCCGAGTCGAACAGGGGGAGGATGTTGGGGTGCTGAAGCGAGGCGGTGGTCTTGATCTCGGCCAGGAAGCGGTCGGCGCCCAGGACCGCCGCCAGCTCGGGCTTCAGGACCTTGATGGCCACCTTGCGGTCGTGCTTCAGGTCCTCGGCCAGGTAGACCGTGGCCATGCCGCCCTCGCCGAGCTGGCGCTCGATGCGGTAACGGTCCGCCAGGGCGGTGAGGAGGCGCGGGGGAAGGTCGGCCATGGTGCCCAAGATGCGGCCGGGCCGTAGATGGCACCAGAATTGGCATTGCGAAAAGACGTTTCAGCTGAAACGCGCCGGTTCGAGAACCGGCCGGTCCCCCCTTGACAGCTTTTCGGACGTGCCTTGCGCCGGGTCCCGGAGCCCCTCCAGATCCGGCGACCGGCCGCCCTCACTCTCCACCTCCCCGCCGCGCCAGCCCGTCGGCTCTCTTTCCGGCCTCTCACCCCGCGTTGATAGCACCTCCGCCGTCTCAGAGCCCCGAAAATCGGCCCCGTATATTGTAGGAGCACGCTTCGGTGTTTCTTCGGTAGCGAGGGAGGACGACGATGGGCGGAACGGTGCTGGCCTTCAGGGAGGTGGAGCGCGAGGGGTACGGGAGGGAGGCGGCCCCGGGCGCGGCCTTCGAGCCGGACGCGGATTCCGCGGCCGACCTCGACAGCCTCGAGGCGCTGGGCGACCAGATCGTCACGCTGGCGGCGCACATCCACGCGGCGACCTGCCGGTTCCTCCGGCTCATCGCCCGCTTCGACCGGCTGGGGGGCTGGGAGGCGTCGGGCCACGCGAGCTGCGCGCACTGGCTGCACTTCCGCACGGGCCTCAGCCTGGGCACGGCGCGTGAGCACGTCCGGGTGGCCCGGGCCATGGAGGCGCTGCCCGAGACGACCGCCTCGATGGCTCGCGGCCGCCTCTCCTTCTCCAAGGTCCGGGCGCTGACGCGGGCCGCCACGCCCGAGAACGAGACCGACCTCCTGGAGCTGGCCGAGGGGTCCACGACCGCGCAGCTGGAGCGGATGGTGCGCGGGTGGAAGAAGGCGAGCCGCCGCGACGAGGCGGCGGCCGAGCGGATCCGACACCGGGCGCGGACCCTGTCGGTGTTCCCCGACGACGACGGCATGTACGTGGTGCGCGGGCTGCTGGAGCCCGAGGTGGGCGCCCTCCTCATGCGCGCGGTCGAGGCCGCGAGCGAGGCGCTCTACCGGAAGGAGCGGGACCCCGCCGATCCGGCCACGGGCGAGCACCCTTCCCCGCCGTCCCCGCCGTCCCTACCCTCCACGCCCTCCACGCCCATCGAGCGCCGGAAGGCGGCGGCCCGACGGCGCGCGGACGCGATCGGCCTCCTGGCCGAGCGGGCCATGCAGGCGGGGTTCGGGGGCCGAAGTGGAGACGATGGTGACGGGGGCGACGAGCCCGCCGAGGACGCTCCGATCAGCGGCTGCCGCGCCGAGCGCTACCAGGTCGTGCTGCACGTGGACGCGGATACCCTGTCCGAGGACCGCGAGCCCGGCCGCTCGGAGCTCGAGGACGGGACGCGCGTTTCAGCTGAAACGTCCCGGCGCCTTTCCTGTGACGCCGCGTTGATACGGGTGAAGCACGGCCGTACCCAGGACGCGAACGGCGAGGTGAGCGAGGGCCCGGCGCCGGCCCGCGGCACGCACGCCGGCCCGATCCTCTCCGTCGGCCGCCGCACCCGCACGATCCCGCCGGCCCTGCGCCGGGCCCTGGACATCCGTGACCGCGGGTGCCGCTTCCCGGGCTGCGGCCTCCGGTTCGCCGACGCCCACCACGTGAAGCACTGGGCCGACGGCGGGGAGACGAGCCTCGACAACTGCGTCCTCCTGTGCCGCCACCATCACCGGCTCGTGCACGAGGGCGGCTGGACGCTGGAATGGTGGGGGCCGGGGCGGGCCGTGTTCCGGAGCCCGAAGGGCGGCGTCCACTTCGATCCCGAGCGCGAGGAGGCGAGCTGGCGGCGCGAGCGCGACAAGCGGCGGGAGCGCGACCAGAGGCGCCGCGCGGACGGTGCGGACGGTCTCGCGCGAGACGGCCGCGGCGCGGAGGGCTCCCTGTCGGCGCTCCTGGCCGAGAACCGGGCGCGCGGCGTGGACCCGGGGCCCCTGGCGGCCTCCGCCCGGTGGAATTGGGAGCGCGACATCCCCGACGGAGTGTGGTTCCGGGCGCTGGAGGCGGGGATCGAGGGGGTCGCGCGTTTCAGCTGAAACGCGCGGCCTACGGCACGCGCTCCGGAGCCCGACGGCGCAGGTCGCGAGCGGCCCACCTCAGGGTCAGCTTCGGGCCAGGACCATGAAGGCTCGTGGCGAGAGGATTCGGATCGGGGAGTCGGCGGCAACCGAGAGGAGGTCGTCGTCCCCGCTCACCAGGACCTCGGCGTCCGCGAGGATCGCATCGGCCAGGACGCGCTCGTCGTCCGGGTCACGCAGAGGGATCGGCGAGGCCGCATCGCCGCCGGCCACGGCCTCGAACCGCCCGAAGAGGGCCTCCACGGCGGAGAGCGCCTCGTCGCTCGCCTGGAGCTTCTCGGTCAGCACCCGGCGGACCTCCTCTGCGACCACCTCGAGCAGCACCAGTTCGTGCTCGGCGAGCACGAGCCTGAGGAGGTCGGCGCACAGGCCCCGGGCGACGAACGCGGCGACGAGGACGTTGGAGTCCAGGCAAACTCGCGTCACGAGACGAGCTTGAAGACGTCCTCGTCCGTGTAGATTCCGCGAGCCTCGGCGAACGGGATGAGCTGCCGTCGCGCTTCCTCGAGGAGGTCCAGCGTGAGCTGTCGGCGGAGCGCCTCCCGCACCACCTCGCTGCGCGAGCGGCCCGTGTCGCGGCAGACGCGGTCCAGCAGCTCTTCCAGCTCCGGATCGAGACGGATCGTGACGGCGCTGCTCTTCATGTCATACATTGTAGTACAGTGAAGCCTTCCACGGCAAGGGCCTGACAGCGTCCGCGGCGCAGCGCTCCGGGCTCGATCCCGACACAACCCGGCTGGCTGGACGGCGCAACACGGCACCCCGTGGCACGACGCCCCGCGCGGCGTGGACCGCGCGGGGCGTCGTCGTTCGGAGAACGGGGCTGCCGCTCCCCTTCAGCGAGTCGCCGCGATAGGCCTCAGGAGATCCTGAACGTCAGAACCATGCCCTTCGCGAGGTGCGGCATGTGGCTCGCCGGATCGATGACGAAGCACAGAATGGCGTAGTTGCCCGCCGTGAAGTCGAAGGGGACGTACTCGACCTGTCCGGGCGACATGGGCGCGGCGCCGCCCAGCGACCTACCCGGCAGAGGGCCCTTGTAGGTCTGTCCCCACTTGCCCAGGTCGTCCATCGTCTTGCCGGGGGCGAGCTGGACCATCACCAGCTCGTGCGGCTGCGAGCCGTCGTTCACGACCTTGATCACGTGGTGACCGGAGGTGAAGGGGCCCGAGGGCTTGAAGGCGAAGTCCACCATGGAGATGGTCATGTCGCTCTTCGGCGCCGGCGCCGACGCGCTCGTGGAAGGAACCACGGTGAGACCCTTGATCATCCCCTTGTCCACGTGCATCACGTGGTCCGGCACGTCCACGACGCAGACGATGGCGTAGTTGCCGGGCTCGATCATGAGCGTGGCGCGGGCGTCGGAGCCGGGCATGGGCGGGTTCACGCCGCCCGACGGCACCGCCCACGCGGGCGGCATGTCCTGCCCCTTCAGAGCCTTGAACGCGGCCTGCAGGTCCTCCACGGTCTTGCCGCTGTCCAGCCGCACCAGCATCAGGTGATGCAGGCTGGGGCCGTTGTTGTGCAGCACGAGGGTGGTCATGCCCGACGCGATCGTGTCCGGGCCCTGGAACGCGAAGTCCGCCGCCGTGAAATGGACGACCGGAGGCGTGCCCGTCGCCGCGGTCGTCGCGGCCGCGCCGCCCGTCTTCGCCCCACTGTCCGGCCGGGCGCACGCCCCCAACGCCAGCAAAAGGACCCCCGCCATCGCCACCGCGCGCATAGCCATCTCCTCGGTTGGAAAATCGCCATCAGGACGCGCGCGCGATCTGCGACGCGTTCGATAGTCCGCGATCGAAGCTGCGCACGATGGGTCGGGTGGGAGATCCCGGCAAGAGGACGAAATGTCACGGGTGGCGGCGGAGCCGGAGGCCTGGACGACCTCCTCGCCGGCTCGCTCGGAGATCGCCGGTTTCCGCTGGCGGCGCTCGTGGCGGGCGGCGCGCGTCAGCGCCGGCTCGGCGCGGCGGCCGCCCGGACACGAGCTCGGGCCGCCGCGCCGAATCGCCTCAGAAGGTGAAGCCGACCCCGCCGCTCAGGATGTAGTGACGGAAGTCGAGCTTGTCGGCGAGCGTACCGTCCACCGTGACGTCCGGCTTGTTCAGGATCTCGACCCAGCGGAAGTCCAGCATCACGGCCAGGTGGTCGGTGACGTAGCCGTTGAACCCCCCCTGCCCTACGACTCCGAACGCGTCGCTGATGTCGACGTTCAGGTTCGCGAGGTCGCCCGACTGGTTGAAGAAGGTCACCCAGCTTCCTCCCACGCCCAGGTAGGGGCGGAACTTCCCATCCGGCAGGAAGTGGTACTGGACCGTCAACGCCGGCGGCAGCGCGTCCACCGAGCCCAGGCTCTTGTCCAGCCCTCCGGGACCCGACTTCACTTCGGGAGAGATGAAGGCGGCCAGCAGGTTGAAGGCGAGGTTCGGCGTCGCGAATACCGTGAGGTCGGCGCCCACCGTGACGGTGTTTCCGACATCGAGGTCGAGGCCGGCGACGCCCGTGGGCGGCGCGGACTTGGCGTCGAGGAAGATCGCCGAGACATGCGTCCGGACCATCACCCGATCGAAGTCCTGGCCCGCCACGGGCCGGGGTGCGATCACGGCCAGCGTCACCGCCGCGACCAACGCGCCGAGGGCGAGCCGGGCGGCTCCAGGGTGCGGACCTGCGTGCGAAGTCATGGTGTCAGCCTCCTGCACAGGAGAGGAATTGCCGGTCACCGCGCCGGTCGGCGCGGTGGGCCCGTCACGACCCACAACGTCATCTGGTGCAGGTTACGCCCTGCGCGGGCCCGCGGAAGTCGGGTCGGACCCGCCTCGTCCCGTGGTGATATCCCCCCGCGTCTCCGTAAGGGAGGTACCGGCGGCGGCCGACCTCCGGGCCCGGACGAGCGTTTCAGCTGAAACGTTCGGCCCGCCCGAGAAGAGGAAGCGTCGGGGGACTCGCCTCGGGGGAGCCTACTCCCGGCCGAACGCCGCGCCGTGGGGAATGGCGCAGGTCGAGGCTCAAGACCGCGTGGGCCGATTCCGCCGTCACGACCAGGTAGGGACCGACGACCACCGGCACCTCGCACACCCGGCAGCCCGGGTCGTAGACGTGCTCGAGGGTCGGCCAATCCCGGTACCCGCGCCCTTGATATAGCATGGTATGTGTGATATTGTGATACCATGATCAAGAGCTTCCGTGACCGGGCGACCGAGGACGTGTTCGACGACAGCAACACCAGGCGGGCGCGGAGGACGCTCCCCCGGACGCTCTGGAGGGTCGCGCAGCGGAAGCTCGCCTATATGGACTCGGCGTCGGAGCTCGACGACCTGCGGATACCGCCCGGCAACCGGCTCGAAGCCCTGAAGGATGACCGGGTGGGCCAGCACAGCATCCGGATCAACGACCAGTACCGGATCTGCTTCGAGTGGACCGAGGGAGGTCCGGAAGGCGTCGAGATAACGGACTACCATTGAGACACACGCAGGCGGCTCGAAAACACCCCCGGCCGCCGAGCGGGCCCGGCACCGAACGGGGGGAAAATTTGAGGGATCACCATGGTCAGACTGCCCAAGAACCGGCCGCCCGTGCACCCGGGAGAGATTCTGCGCGAGGAGTTCCTCGAACCCCTCGGGCTGACGCAGCGCGACCTCGCAGATCGGATCGACGTCTCCTACCAGCGGGTGAACGAGCTGGTGAACGGCAAGCGCGGCGTCACGGCCGATACGGCTCTGCGTCTGGCACGTGCCTTCGGAACGAGCCCGGACGTGTGGATCAACCTGCAGGTCCGCGTCGACCTGTGGGAGGCCGAGAACAGTCGTGGGAGCCGGGAGATCGAGAAGATTCGGCCCTTCGCCCACGCGTGATCCGCCGGCCGCTCAGGAGACGCAGGCGGTAGCGGATCGGAGCAGGGGGCGCGCCCGCCCCTCTACTCGCTCCGCAGCACGGCCGAGGGCTCGACGCGGCTCGCCGAGCGGGCCGGCTGAACGGCGGCCAGCGCTCCCACGACCAGCGTGCCCGCCGCCACCAGGACCAGGGTGAGCGGATCGACCGGAGAGACGTCGACCAGCCGGCCGGCGAGCCACACGGAGGCGGCCGACGCCAGGCCCAGGCCGACCGCCATCCCGACGACCACGGGAGCGAGGCCCGCCAGCGTGACCTGACGCAGGATCCGCCGGGGGCTCGCCCCGACCGCCATGCGGACGCCGATCTCCCGGCGCCGGCGCCGCACCCCGTAGGCCACGGTGCTGTGCACGCCGATGGCCGCCAGCAGCAGGGCGACGAGGGCGAACAGGGCGATGAGCACGAGGGCGAAGCGGGTCGCGGCCATGGCATCGGCCATGGTCTGCCGCATGGGCCGGAAGTCGAACACGGGAACGTCGGAAGCGGCGTTCAGCGCCCGCAGGGCCCGGTCCACGCCGGAGCGGAGGTCCGCGGCGGTCCCGTCGGTGCGGACCGCGACGCCGAGGTCCCGGGAGGCCTCCTGCCGGTAGGGCACGTAGATGGTGGGCCGGACCGGTCCCCGGAGGCTCTCGTAGCGAACGGGCGCGACCACGCCGACGACTTCCGCTTCCACGGCCTCCCCGTCCAGGGGAAAGCCGAGCCGCCGGCCGATGGCTCCCCCGGCCGTGCCGTCCGGGGACAGTCGCCGGGCCAGGCCGGCGTCGATGATCGCCACGCGGTCCGCCTCCACCACGTCCTCGGTCCGGCTGAAGGACCGTCCCGCCAGCAGCGTCGTGCCCAGCGCCCGGAAGTAGCCCGAGCTGATCACGCGGAAGTTCGCCTTGCGGGCGGTCCAGGACGCGGGCGAGGAGCCGCCGGGCCCGTACGGCCGGGTCCACAGCCGGCCGCCGAGCGGCAGCCCGCCGGTCACGCCCACCGCGCGCACGCCCGGCAGCGCGCCGATCCGGTCGGCGAGTCGGCTCACGAATCGGGCCCGGTCCGCCGGTCCCCCGAAGCGGGCCGGAGGAAGCGACAGGCGGAAGGTGGCGAGGCCGCGAGGCTCGAACCCGGGGCGAAGCTGCTGCATGCGCACGAAGCCGCGAAGGAAGAGGCCCGCTCCCACCAGGAGCACGATGGAGAGGGCGACCTGGGTCGAGACGAGCGCGGCGGCCGAGCGCCCGGGTCCGCGCGTCAGGCGCCGGCTCGATCCGGGACCCGTTCCCCCGCGACGGCTCCTCGACGCGGCCAGGGTCGGAAGCAGTCCGGAGGCCGCCGCGGCGACCACGACCGTGGCCGAGGCGAATCCGAGGACGCGGGCGTCCAGGTGGAGGCCCGACAGCCGCGGAATGCCCGCGGGCGCGAGCGCCGGCAGGATCCGCATGGCGGCCGCGGCGAGGCCGACGCCGAGCGCCGCCCCGAGGGCCGCCAGCACCAAGCTGTGGCCGAGCTCCTCCCGGAGGAGGTCGACGCGGTCGGCGCCCAGCGCCGCGCGCAGGCGCAGCTCCCCGACGCGGTCCAGGTTCCGGGCCAGTAGGAGGCCGGCGACGTTGAAGGCCGCGATCAGGAGGACCAGCACGACGGCCCCGAACAGGACGAGGAGCGCGGGACGCACCGGCGCGACGATGTCCTCCCGCATCGGAACCGGGTCGATCTCGACGCCCTGCTTCCCGTAGGAGGGGACGTCCCGGCGCTCCCGCGCGGCGATGACGCGCATCTCGGCCCGGACGTCCGACAGCGTGGCGCCCGGAGCGAGGCGGGCGATGACCGCGCCCGTGTTGTCGCTGTCCTGGTCCTGCCACGGCCTGGCCCCCTCCCGGCGGAAGAGGGCGGGCGGGACCCGAAGCGGGGTCCAGGCGTCCACGTCATCGGCGAGCCCCACGTCCGGCGGCATGAGGAGCTCGAAGTCCCGCGGCGCGACGCCCACCACCGTGAACGCGGAGCCGTTCAGGCGAACCGTCGTCCCGAGAACGCCCGGGTCGGCGCCGAATCGATCCCGCCACAGCCGGTATCCGAGCACCACGACGCTCGGCGGCGGGACGAAGGCCGTGTCCTGCAGCTCGGCGCGAGACAGCACCGCTTCTCCGGGCCTGAAGCCGCGTCCGAGACGGGGAGCGACGCCGAGGACGGAGAAGAAGTCGGGCGTGACGCGCCCCACCGTGACGTGCGCCGGGCGCCGACCGGTGCCCGCGAGCACGGCGTCGAAGACGTCGTTCGTGAAGGCGACGCCCCGGAGGGTCCGGCTCGAGCGACGGAGCTCGGTCACGTCCGGAGCCGGGATCCGGAAGCGCTGCGCGCCCCCCGCGTCGGTCCGGTGCCACAGGAACACGAGGCGGTCCGGGTGGGCGTACGGCAGCGGGTCGAGGAGAACCCGCTCGACCGCGGCGAAGATCGTGACGCCCGCGGCGATCGCCAGCCCGAGCATGAGGACGGACGGCAGAGACACACCCGGCTCCCGGAGCACGCGCCGGAAGGCGTGGCGGACGTCCTGGAGCGGTTGGATCATGGCCTCCTCGGTCCCGGGTCGCCCGACCGGAAGGCAAGGCACGTGCCGCCTGGTCCGAGCGTCACAATGCCCGTGGTGTCAACGACTTCGGAGCAGAGCGGGCGTGCGCGGGGGCCGCGGAAGGGTCCCGCTTCCGGGATTCGGTGTCCGCCAGCGGACGGTGTGGCGCGGGCTGCCCGGTGGACGCCCGCCGGCGGCTCGACTCAGGGCTGTTCCTCGGCCGGCGCCGAACGCAGCTGGCGATCGAACTCACGGCCCTCGCGCACGCGGTGCAGGTCGGACTCGAGGCCGTCCACCCGCTCGCGCAACAGGGCGGTCTCACGGGTCACCCGGTCCAGCTGCCTCCGCGTGTCCTCGGCGGCGGCGCTGCGCAGACGCGCGAATCGGTCGATCAGGGGTCCGATCGTGAACCGGGCCGTCAGACCGACCACGGGAACCAGCACGACGACGATCATCGCGCTGAGCGCCAGGAGATCCCTGAGCTGGAACCACTCCATGGGGCCGGCTCCGGTCGTGGTGACGTGACGAGGCCCCGATCCGGGCCGGGGCGTATACCCTTCAGGACGCGGGCCGGAAGATCGGAGTATCGAGCGCTCCCATACTGGCGCCGAGGCTCGCCCCGGTCCAGAGTCGATGGGACGACGACCCGCTACCCCCGGCTGAACACCGCCCCGTGCGGGATGGCGCTCCCCTTCCAGCCATGGGGCCAGTCGCGCGTGAAGTCGATCTGGTGCGGCCGGAGCGTGAGCCGCCCGGTACCCCGGTCGAGGGTCGCGAAGCGCACGAAGGTGTTGAGCGCGCCGAACCCGGTGATGACCAGGCGGTCGCCGCCCGGCTCGGCCGCGATCCAGTGCGGGTACTCGTCCGGCTTCATCAGAATCCGGCTCACCTCGCGCGGATGCTCGGGATCGCGCATGTCGAGGCTCACGACCGCGTGGCCCGATTCCGCCGTGACGACCAGGTAGGGGCCGACGACCACCGGCACCTCGCACACCCGGTAGCCCAGGTCGTAGACGTGCTCGAGAGTCGACCGGTCGCCGCCGAGGTCCCGCATGAGGAAGAGGCCGCAGTTGAAGGTCGGCACGACCACCGTCTGGCCGTCCGCGAGGAGCCGCGGCTCCGACGCGTCGATCGCGTCGGCCGACGAGATGGCCTGCGTGCCCCCGGGCCTGGGCAGGGGG
>Ga0315540_10002628_pt1 | contig 10082 bp, 5 predicted proteins | sample SalMarSW160110MG_FD_203677 | JGI IMG/M metagenome (GOLD analysis project Ga0315540, IMG submission 203677) | Salt marsh sediment microbial communities from the Plum Island Ecosystem LTER, Massachusetts, United States - Salt Marsh Sediment SW1601-10 ... | reverse complement strand
ACTGGGAAGTCGTCCTGAACGAGATCATCCCCCTGGTCAAGAGCGGCACCCTGGGTGGGAAGTCCTTCGCCATCAATCTCAAGAACGGCGGCGAGGTGATCGAGTTCAACCCGGACTACCAGCTCCCGGCCGATGTCAAGGCGGCAGCTGATCAGACCATTTACGGAATCAGCGACGGCAGCATCACCATCAATCTGCCGGCGCAGTAAGACGCACCGAAAGTTTGAAGGGAGGGGCCTGAAGGCCCCTCCCTTCTGCCACATCTTCGAGACGATCGAGGCTTTGGATCTGGCGACACGGGGTGGAAAGGCGAAACATGAGCATGGCTCGTACGCTTGAGAGCATCGAAGGTCGAGGCATTGTCAAGCGCTTCCCGGGCGTTGTAGCTAATGACCGGGTGGACTTTGTCGTGCGCGCCGGCGAAATCCACGCGCTGCTGGGCGAGAACGGCGCCGGGAAGACGACCCTGATGCGCATTCTGTACGGTCTGCACGCCCCGGACGAAGGCGAGATCCTCATCAACGGCCAGCGCGTGACGATCCAATCCCCCGCCGATTCGATCAAGCACGGGATCGGCATGGTTCACCAGCACTTCATGCTGGTGCCCACGCTCTCTGTGGCCGCCAATGTCGCCCTCGGGCTCCCCTCCACGCGTGGCGCCCTGCTCGACTTGGACGTGGTCTCCGATAAGATCCGCCAGCTTTCGGAGGCCTATGGTCTGCAGGTGGATCCCCGGGCCATGGTCTGGCAGCTGGCGGTCGGCGAGCAGCAGCGCGTCGAAATTCTCAAGGCACTCTATCGCGGCGCCGACCTGCTCATCCTGGACGAGCCCACCGCCGTTTTGACGCCTCAGGAAGTCGACCAACTTTTCCACACCCTGCGGCGCATGGCGGCCGAGGGACATGCCATCATCTTTATCAGTCACAAGCTTCATGAAGTTCTTTCCATCAGCGATCGGATCACGGTGCTTCGCCAAGGCCGGGTGGTCAAAACCATCGACACGGCAGAGACCAGCCGGCCGGAGCTGGCGCGCTGGATGGTTGGGCGTGAGGTGCTGCTTCGAACCGAGCGCCCGCCGGTGGACATCGGCGAGCCCCGATTGGTCGTCGACAACGTTCATGCCTTGAGCGACAACCAGCTCATGACCGTCCGCGGTGTGAGCTTCGAAGTCCACGCTGGAGAGATCCTGGGAATTGCCGGGGTTTCCGGAAACGGCCAGCGGCAGTTGGCCGAGACCATCGCCGGGCTGCGAAAACTCGATCAGGGCCACATCCTGCTGGATGGGGTGGACATCGGCGGCTGGCACCCGGATCAGGTCATTGCCCGCGGCCTGGCTTACATTCCAGAAGAGCGCATGCGGGATGGCGCAATCAAGGAGCTCTCCGTCGAAGAGAATTTGATGCTCGAGGATCACGGACGCCGCCCCTTCGCCCGTGGCATTATGCTGGACTTCGGGGCCATCGATGACCATTGTCATGACCTTATCGTCGATTTCGACATCAAAACGCCTTCGATCCACACGCCGCTGCGCAACCTTTCCGGAGGCAACATCCAGAAGCTGATCCTGGCCCGCGAACTCTCGCGTCAGCCATCTGTGCTTATCGCTGCTCAGCCGACGCGCGGCGTCGATATCGGCAGCACCGAGTACATCCATCAGCGCTTGATCGCCCAACGCCAACACGGGACGGCAACCCTGCTGATCTCCGAAGATTTGGATGAGATCCGTAATCTGTCCGACCGAATCGCGGTCATCTACGAGGGCAAGATCATGGGCATCGTGGCCACGCAGGATGCCAGCGTGGAAGCGTTGGGCATGATGATGGCCGGCACACCGCTCGAACAAATCCAGCGCGAGGCTGCCTCCGCACAGACCACCGACAACGAACAGCAGGAGGCGGACTGACAACCGGGCCCGGTTGTCCACGAGACCTGCGTCTGCTACAATGAGTTAACGACCGGGCCGGCGGTCGCCCTGAAAACTCACGGGGCGGCGTCGAGTACCCCCTACTCGTCGATAAGTGCCACCGGTCCCCAAAATTGCGGAAAACACATGATGACAAAGCTATGTGACGAGTATTTGCGTCCCAAGACGGTCGAAGGCGCGGTAGAGGCCCTGACCAGCTCGTCTGGCGTGGCCCGCCTCATCGCCGGCGGAACCGACCTGCTGCTCGACATCGACCAGGGCCGGCATCCGCCCGTCCAGCGTTTGGTCGATATCTCCGGCGTGCCCGAAATGAACATCGTACAGGAAACAGAGGACGGAATCACGCTGGGCGCCGCTATTCCCCTGCGCAAGCTTGTCCAACACCCTCTCATCCGCTCGCACGCCATGGCCCTGGCCGAGGCCAGCGAACTCATCGGCGGCCCACAGGTACGGTCGGTGGCCACGCTTGGGGGCAATGTGGCCCATGCGCTGCCGGCGGGAGACGGCACCATCGCACTGCTGGCCATGAACGCCGAAGCCCAATTGGCGAGCCCTGCCGGCGTCGAATGGGTCCCGGTTGAAACGCTGTTTCAGGGACCGGGTGAGCCGTCATTTGACCGAGACTCCGTGGTGATCGTCGCCTTCCGGTTCCCCAAGCTGGGGGACTACGAGGCCTCCGCTTTCCAGCGTGTGATGCGGCCTCAGGGGGTGGCAATCGCCATACTCAACATGGCCTGCTGGATTCGCTGCACGCCAGAAGGCGTTGTCGACGACATTCACCTGGCCATCGGCCCGGCCGGCCCGCGTCCTCTTCGAGCGCGGGGAGCCGAAGAGGCCCTGAGGGGCAAACCGTTCAATCCAGAGTCGCTGGCCGCTGCTCGGGCCGCCCTGCTTGACGAGGCGCATCTTCGAACCAGCCCGCACCGTGCCACGGCTGACTATCGATGTCATCTGACCGGTGTTCTGCTTGAGCGGACGATCAGCACCGCTCATTCGCGGGCGCTGCCGCTTCGCATCCAAGAGGCGTAACACTTGGGGACATTGGTCGCTAGCAACTGGTAGGGAGGGCGAAATGGATACTATCCGCTTCAAATTGAACGGGGAATGGGTTGAGCTGGCACCCGATCCGGGCGAAATGCTTTCGGACACGCTGCGCTTGCGGCTCGGGCTGACAGGCACCAAAGTCGGGTGCGACGAACTCGAGTGCGGAAGCTGCACCGTGGTCATCGACGGAGAAGCCGTGCTCTCCTGCCGACTGCCGACGGCGCGGGTAGATGGCTGCGAGCTGACTACGATTGAAGGGCTGGAAAAGGATGGCCAACTCCATCCGCTGCAGGAATCCTTCGTCGAGTACGGCGCCGTCCAATGTGGTTTCTGCATCCCGGGCCAAATCATGACCTCATACGCCCTGCTGAACCACAAGCCGGATGCGTCAGAAGATGATATTCGCCACGCCTTGAAAGACACCCTTTGTCGCTGTGCTGGCTACCCGACGATCATCGGCGCCGTTCAGGCCGCCGGTCACAGTCTGGAGACCGGCGAACCCGTCGCCAGCCCACCGAAGGCGGCCTCGGATGACACGAAAGTGGTCGGGCACACTGTGACCCGCCCGGACGCCGTGGCCAAGGTCACCGGCGCCGCCAAGTTCGCCGACGACTTCACATTCCCCGGCATGCTGTTCGGACGAGCGCTTAGGTCGGCCGTCCCGCACGGAATTCTCACCGGGCTCGACGTGAAGGCCGCCCGCGCCCTCGACGGGGTGCACAGCGTGCTCACCGCCGAAGACATTCCCGGCGAGCACAATCACGGTCTGGTGACCTACGATTGGCCGGCCATGGTCGGTATCGGAGAGCGCGTGCGCTACGTTGGAGACACGGTCGCCATCGTGGCGGCCGACACACCGGAAATCGCCGATCAAGCGCTGCGCCTGATCAAGGCCGAATACGAAGAGCTTCCGGTGGTCTCCGATCCGGTGCAGGCACGCAGCGAAGACTCCCCCAAGATTCACGAGAAGGGAAACCTGCTCAAGCACATCAAAGTGCGCAAGGGCGACGTGGAAGACGCGTTTGCCCAGGCGGAGGTGGTGGTGGACGGCCTGTTCCACACGGCAACCACCGAGCAGGCTTACATCGAGCCCGAGTGCAGCCTGGCCCGCATTACCGATGATGGCCGGATTGAGATTCACGTCGGCTCACAGATACCCTACGCCGACCGGTCACAAGTCGCCCGCTGCCTGGCGGTTCCCGAAGAGCAAGTGCGCATCGTCGGCACCCTGATCGGCGGCGGCTTCGGCGGCAAGGAAGACATCGCCGGCCAGATTCACGCTGCCCTGCTGGCCAAGGCCACCGGCCGGCCGGTCAAGATCCTGTGGGACCGACACGAGAGCCTGCTGGTCCACCCCAAACGCCACGCCACCCAGATCCGCGTGCGCCTAGGAAGCGACCGTGAGGGCAATCTGCTGGCGGCCGAATCAGAGCTGTATGGGGACACCGGCGCTTACGCCTCGCTTGGTGAAAAGGTGATGACGCGGGCCACAACACACTCCGCCGGACCCTATGTCATCCCCCACGTGAAGGCCGATTGTTACGCCATGTACACCAACAATCCGCCCGCCGGTGCCTTCCGTGGCTTCGGCGTGACCCAGTCTGCCTTTGCTGTCGAGTCCACGGTGGATGAGTTGGCCAGCCAGCTCGGCATGGATCCCTTCGAGTTTCGACGAAAGAACGCGCTGCGGGTAGGTTCGACCACCAACACCGGTCAAGTGCTGCGCGAAAGCGCCGGCTTGGTCGCCTGCCTGGACAAGGTTGAAGAAGAGGTCCGTCGCCGGACTGCCGGGCGGGACCCATTCGCTGCCGCTCCAGTCGAAGGCGCCCCAGGCAAGGTTCGGGCATGGGGCATCTCGGCTGTCTACAAGAACACCGGCCTCGGCGGCGGCGCTCCCGACAAATCGTCGGCCGAAGTGGAAATCTATGCCGACGGCACGGCCGAAGTCCGCAGTTCAGCCGCCGAAATCGGCCAGGGACTGGTGACCGTGCTTCAGATGATCACCGCCGAAGAGCTGGCGCTGCCGATTGGGCAGGTCCGGGTGCTGCTGTCGGACACCGATTTGACCCCCGACGGCGGCCCGACGACCGCATCACGCCAAACCTTTGTAACCGGCAACGCCGCCCGAATGGCGGCTGTGGCCCTTAGAGAGTCGATGGCGGCCACGCTGGCCGAGCGCTATGACAAGCCCCCTCAAGAGATCCGCTTCATAGAAGGGCTGGCCCAGGTGAACGGCCATAAGGTGCCGATGGGCGACGTGGTCGGGATGATGAAAGCCGAGGGCCGCGAGCCCAAGGCCTTGTATGAGTATTGGGCGCCGGAAACCCAGCCGCTGGGACAGGGTGGCGATATGCACTTCGCCTTCTCCTTCGCCGCCCAGGCAACGGAGGTCGAGGTGGACACCGATACGGGCGAGGTCCGGGTCCTGCAGGTCATCGCCGCCACCGATGTCGGCAAAGTGATCAACCCGCTCGGGCTGCAGGGGCAGATCGAAGGCGGCATCATGATGGGTCTGGGCAACGCGCTTACCGAGGAATTCATCATGGAAGACGGCTTGGTGTTCAGCGACCGCCTGGCCCGCTACCGGATGCCATCCATCGTCCACACGCCCCAGATCGTGGCCATCGCCGTAGAGGACCCCTCCGCAGATGGCCCCTACGGCGCAAAGGGCGTGGGCGAGATCAGCAGCATCGCCACCACCCCGGCCATCACCAACGCCATCTACAACGCCTGCGGCGTGCGTGTCCGCACGCTTCCGGTGGACCAGGATTGGCTGGCTCGCCAGCTCCTGGAAAGAGCCTCTGAAGCCAAAGCCTGACCCGATATCGGCTCGCCGGGCGTTGGCGCTCTTGAAATTCCGCGCCGAGAGCAGCACGACTGGCAACAAGAAAGGCGGCTTGTGAAGCATTTCACAAGCCGCCTTTGAGTTCCGGAGCGCTTCAGTCAGGCCAACTTTTCGATTCGCACCGCGCAGGCTTTGAATTCTGGCGTCTCTGTGATCGGGTCGTAGAACTCCGACGTCAGCATGTTGGTCGCCGACGTCTGGGGGAAGTGAAACGAACTGAAGACCACACCCAGCGGTGATTTATCGGTGATCTTGACGGGCATTTCGACGCGCCCACGACGGGAGACAACGGCCACGTTTTCGCCGTCGGCCAGCGCCATTTCTTCCGCGTCGGCCGGGCTGACCTCGATCCACTCATGCGGCACCAGCACGTCGAAACCCTCCGCCCGGCCAGTCATGGTGCCGGTATGGTAGGTTGAGCGGCGGCGGCCGGTGGTCAGGATCAGCGGGTACTCCTCGTCGGGCACTTCCGCCGGGGGAACATGCGGTACGCACTGCAGGTAGCCCTTGTCAGTCACGAAAGATCCGGCATGCAGGAACGGCGTGCCCGGGTGTTGCGGATCGGGGCACGGCCACTGCAGACCGATGTCTTCGATACGCTCGTAGCTGATGCCGGCCAGGATGGGCGCGTTGAGGGTGACCTCGTCCCAAATTTCGGACGGGTGATCGTAGTGCTCCTCGTAGCCCAGGCGGTTGGTCAGATCCATCACGATCTGCCAATCCGGCCTGGCCTGGCCCGGTGGGTCAACCGCCTTGCGCACACGTTGGACGCGGCGCTCGGAGTTGGTGTAAGTCCCGTCAACTTCGGCGAAGGACGCGGCCGGCAGCACCACATCCGCCAGCTCGGCCGTTTCGGTCATGAACATATCCTGAACCACGACGAAATCGGCCGCCTCAAGGGCTCGTTTCGTGTGGCCGGCGTTGGCGTCGGACACCACCGTGTTCTCGCCCATAATGTAGACGCCGCGCACCTTGCCTTCCACCATCTCGTCCAAGGCTGTGACCTTGGTCGTGCCCGGATGCTCATTGAGCTTCACACCCCAAATGCGCTCCCATCCCTGCCTAACTTCCTCCGAGAGCACCTTCTGATACCCGGGATAGTAGGCGGGCAGGCAGCCCATATCGCCGGCGCCCTGGACATTGTTCTGGCCGCGCAGCGGGTTGACACCCGAGCTGGCCCGGCCAAAGTTGCCGGTCAGCAGGGCCAAGTTGGAGAGCGACTGCACATTGTGGACACCGCAGGAATGCTCGGTAATCCCCAGTGTGTAGATGATCGCCGCCGGATCGGCCTGGGCATACTCCCTGGCCGTGGCGATGATGTCTTCCGCCGGAACGCCGGTCTCTACTTCGGCGTATTCGGGAGTGTAGTCCTGCAGATAATCCTTGAGCATATCGTAGCCACTGGTGCGCTCGGCGATAAACTCTTCATCCACCAGGCCCTCGTTGACGATAACGTGGGCCATGGCGTTGAAGAGCGCGATATCGGTGCCGACTTTCAGTCGCAGCCAGCGGTGCGCCCACTGGGTAAGCTCGATCTTGCGCGGGTCGATGACGACCAGCTTGGCGCCGCGGGCCACGGCTTTCTTGACCCGCAGCGAGATAACCGGATGGCTCTCGGTGGTATTGGTGCCGGCCGCCAGGATGAACGGCGCGTCTTCCAGCTCAGCGATCGCATTGCTCATCGCCCCTCGTCCAATCATGATCGCCAGACCGGCGACCGTGGGGGCGTGTCAAGTACGGGCGCAGTTATCGACGTTGTTGGTCCCCAACGCCGCCCGCGCCATCTTCTGAACCAGGAAATTGGCTTCGTTTGTCGCCCGGGCCGAACTCCAGATCGTAAAGGCCTCCGGGCCGGCTTCACGCTTGATCTTCCCGAACCGTTCGGCAATCAGGTCGAGGGCTTCGTCCCAGGTCGCCGGCTCAAAGTTCCCGTTCCGCCGAATCAGAGGTGTTGTCAGGCGATCCGGGCTGTGGATGAAGTCCATCCCGAACTGGCCCTTGATGCACAGCGAGCCTTCATTAGAAGGTGTGTGCCAATCCGGGGTTACGCCGACGACCCGGTCGTTGGCCACATTGAGCTCAATACCGCAGCCTGTGCCGCAGTAGGGACAGATCGTTCGCACTTTCTCGACATCTTCAGCTTTGGCCTTGCCCAAGCGTTTTTTGTCGAAGAGGGCACCGGTTGGGCAGGCTTGGATGCATTGGCCGCAGAAGGTGCAGGTGCTGTCCAGCAGGCCTCCGCCGTCGGCGGTGGAAATGCGGGTGCTGAAACCGCGGCCGGTGGGGACGATGGCGTGCACCTGCTCAAGTTCGCCGCACACCTTGGTGCAGCGATAGCAGAGAATGCACTGCGAGTAATCGCGCACGATGAAAGGATTGGCGTCCTCGAACATCGCCCCGCTGGTCGCCCCGGAGTAAGCCGCCTCGCGCACCCCCATCGAATCCGCCAGGGCGTGCAGTTCGCACGGCCCGATTTCGCTGCAGCGGGTGCAGGTTTCGCGTGGATTTTCGGAGAGCGCCAGCTTGATCAGTGTTTGGCGCCACTCCCTAAGCTCGTCGTCTTCGGTCGTGATCTCCATATCCGGCTCTAGGGTCTGCTTGCAGGCCGCCACAGGCAGGCGTCTGCCATTCACCTTGACCATGCACAGGCGGCAAGAGCCGGATGACCCTACTCTAGGGTCGTGACAAAGCGTGGGGATGGCCACGCCCGTTCGCCGGGCCGCTTCGAGGATGGTCTCGCCGGTGTCGACCTCAATCTCAAACTCATTGATCTTGGCGCGCATTTGTGTGACTACCTCACTCATACTACCTGCTCCTCACTTCCCCGGTCCTTTGGGGATTTGGCTGGACCGTGTTGTGGGCGATGGGTGTCTGGGCGGCAAGCATAGGCCCGGGCGAGCTCATCGGCCAGTGCGGATTGAGCCAGGTTTCGGCACCATCCACCCCAACTCAAGAGTAGCCCAGAATCGTGCTCTCTGCCAAGCCGCGCCGGTGAGAAATCTTCTATCACAGAGAACATACGCCCGCTCGGCACGTATGCTGGTTCACATGCTCTTCCAGCTCATCCGCAAACCTGGTCCACAGCGCCTGGAGTGGCATGGGAGCACTCTGCCCCAACCCACAGGCTGACAGGTGGGCCATGGCCTCGCTGATGTCCTTGAGATCGGCTTCCCCCACCCCTGTTGACTCGGCACGACCGGTGGCCGCATCCAAGAATTCGCGCAACCGAACCGTTCCGATGCGGCAGGGGAAGCACTTGCCGCAGCTCTCCTCTTCATAGAAGGCCAGACATGTTCGGGCGAAATCCACCACGCAGCAGGTGTCGTCCAGAACGACGACCCCGCCCGATCCCAAGAAGGCACCCAGTTTCTGCGGCGCCTTGTAGTCGAGGGGCATATCCAACTCGGCCTCCCCCAACAGACCACCTGAGATCCCCCCGAGGGTGAAGGCCTTTATGTGCCGGCCTTCCGCCAGGCCGCCGCCGTAGTCAAAGATAAGCTGACGGGCCGTGGTCCCCAACGGCAATTCGTAGTTGCCGGGCCGGTTGACCTTGCCACTCAGGGAGTACAGCTTGGTGCCGGCGCTTTCGCCGACCCCGAGCGCCTGGTACCAGTCCGCACCGTTGCGCAGAATGGCAGGCACCGTGCTCAGTGTCTCAACGTTGTTGATCACCGTCGGGAGGCCCCACAGGCCATGCGTGGTTGGGTAAGGTGGACGCTCGCGCGGCCAGGGCCGCTTGCCCTCCAGCGAGTTCAGCAGAGCCGTCTCTTCGCCGCAGACGTATGAGCCGGCGCCGCGCCGGATATGAACTGCAAAACCAAAGTCGGTCCCGTCAATGGATGCGCCCAACAGGCCAGCCTTCTCGGCCTCTCGAATCGCCTCCGTGAGCACCTCGAAGGCCTGAGGGTATTCGTAGCGAAGATAGATCACACCGGTTCGGGCACCGACGAGCAGCCCCGAGATGGCCATCGCCTCAAGCAGCAAATGAGGCCGCAGGTGAAGGATGGCGCGGTCCTTGAATGTCCCCGGTTCCCCTTCATCGGCGTTGCAAACAACGACCTTCTCATCACCGGCAGCATCCCGAACAGCGCGCCACTTCACCCCCACGGGAAAGGCCGCACCGCCTCGCCCCACCAGTCCGCTGGCGGCGACAGTCTCGAGGGCGGCATCCAAGTCGCCCCCGTGGGCCAGCCGCAGCAGTTCTTCGTAGCCACTGGCCTTGCGGTACTCATCCAGGGTTTCGGTTGAGGTGAACCCATCGCCGGGGAA
>Ga0315540_10002627_pt1 | contig 10087 bp, 9 predicted proteins | sample SalMarSW160110MG_FD_203677 | JGI IMG/M metagenome (GOLD analysis project Ga0315540, IMG submission 203677) | Salt marsh sediment microbial communities from the Plum Island Ecosystem LTER, Massachusetts, United States - Salt Marsh Sediment SW1601-10 ... | reverse complement strand
CGCCGACTTCCTGGTGCAGGACAGCGGAGAACCTGACGTTGTCGCACCCGAGGCGTCGCAAAGCCCGCTCGAGATGCTTCCCGTAGAGACGCTTGTCTATCTTTTAGGCAGCCGCTACTGCGAAACCGATCGATTGTTGAAGTTCGCCTGGTCAAAATTCGGAAAGGCACCGAAGGGTTGGCCCTTGGTCCAGGCGATTTGCGATTTCGTTCATGAGCATGTGAGCTTCGGCTATCAGCATGCGCATCCAGGCAAGACCGCATGGGACACGCTGCGGGAGGGTCGTGGCGTCTGCCGCGACTTCGCCCATCTCGCCGTGACGCTGTGTCGGTGCATGAACGTGCCGGCGCGCTATTGCACCGGCTATCTCGGCGATATCGGCATACCGCCGGAACCCTACCCGATGGATTTCAGCGCCTGGTTCGAAGCCTATCTCGGCGGGCCGCTGGTACACGTTCGATGCGCGTCATAACGTGCCGCGCATTGCGCGCATCTTGATCGCGCGCGGACGCGACGCGACGGACGTGGCCATCGTCACCTCCTTCGGGCCGTCGACGCTGACGGGCTTCAAGGTGTTCACCGATGAGGTGCCGCATCAAGACCAGGGCGTTGCGCGTGCCCTGATCGCCAATACCTGATCGAGCCGCGCTCAGCCGTCACGCCAGGTGAGGACGTAGGCGATCGCTGCCGCGACCGCGGCCTGCCACGGCACGAACAGCACAACGATGGCGTCGAGGGATGCCGCCGGGTAGAGCAAGAGGCCGGCGACGGCACCGGTGATCACCACCGTGGCCCAGGCCTCGGTTCGCCGCATGGCGGTGGCGGCGATGCCGACGCCGAAAGCGGTGAGGCCGGCGCCGATGGCACCGGCGGCGACCCCGGCGGCAAGGCCGCCGAGCATCTCGCGATTGGCCTTGGCGCCGGGGACCGAGCCGAACAGCATCGAGCCTTGCACCATGTCCATGACGTCGTTGGCGGTGTTGACGGCGGCGAGCCATCCCACCAGCGTCAGCACCATGGCGAGCAGGCATTTGTTGAGATCGCGGTTGACCCAGAGCCGCAATACGATGCCAAGCATGAGGCTGAAGGCAATGCCGGCGTGCAGCGGCACCGAGCGCGTGTTGATGAGCACGTCGGGGTCGGTAAGGCGGATGTCCGGAAGCGGCGACGGCAGGCTGGAGACGAGTCCGCTCAACACCCCAAGCACGGCCATGAGCATCATGGCGCGGGCGCGGGGAGGCAGATGCGGCCGGGCATCAAGGCGCAAATAGGCGGGTGTCATGGCCCTGCCCCCTTGGGGAGAGAATAGCGCGATCGCGGTTCCAACTCCACCGCCTGAAAACGACCGAAACGCCTGAAAGTTCAGAAAGAAGTGCGCCTCAGTCCATGACCAGATCGCCGAGATAGGGCATGTCGATGACGCTCACCACCGGCGCGATATGGACCCCCTTCCGCGCCGCATAAGAGAGATGCTGCCAGTGGAGCGGCACGAGCGCGCCATCATCGTGGAGGATGCGCTCGATGCGCCGCAGCACCTCGGCGCGCGCGGCCGGATCGATCATGGTCTGGGTCTCCAAGGTGAGCTGGTCCACTTGCGGGTTGGAATAATCCCCGGCGTTGTACTGGCCGTAGCCTGTCTTCGGGTTGGGCGTCATCACCAGAAACTCATAGAAGTTCGCTGAGTCCTGGGTATCCGATTGCCAGCCAATCATCATGATGTCGGCGGCGCGGTCATCGAAGCGTTGCCAATATTGCGCCTTGGGCATGGTCTGGAGGTCGACCTTGATCCCGATCTTGGCGAGCATCGCCGCCACCGCCTGGGCGATGCGGTAGTCCTCGATATAGCGATTGTTCGGCGCCATCATGGTTACCGAGAAGCCGTCGGGGTAACCGGCCTCGGCCATCAGCGCCTTGGCCTTGACGACATCGAACTCCGGTTGGAGCGTGGGGTCGTAGCCGGCATAGCCCGGCGGACTGAGCTCGCCGGCAGGCGTGGCGAAGCCGCGCAGGATCTTCTCGGTGATGCCCTTGCGGTTGATCGCCAGATTGATGGCGCGCCGCACCCGCGCGTCCTTGAAGGCCGGCACCCGCGCCTGGTTCAGCTCGAAGATGAGCACCCGGGTGCTCGGGATGGTGACCAGATCGCAGCACGGATCGCCTTTGATGCGATCGAGGTCGGTCGGCGGCACGGGAGCGATGAAATCGACGTCGCCGGCAAGCAGCGCCGCAACCCTCGTCGCCGACTCCTTGATCGGGGTGAACAGGATCTCGTCGACGTTCCCCGGCGATGCCTTGTCCCAATAGTCGGCGAAGCGCATCAATTTGAGCCGCGTGCCCTGCTCGCGCTCGGTGATGATGAACGGCCCGGTGCCCGAGACATGGCTCGAGGCGAAGGAGGCGCCGTGCTTGACGATCTCGTCCTTGGGGCGGCCGCGCTCATCGGTGCCCGAGTAGAATTCACGGTCCAAGGGAAAGATGTAGGTGGCGAGGTTGAGGACGAGCGGATAAGGCGCCTTGGTGACCAGATCGACGGTGAGATCGTCGATGACCTTCGCCTCGCTGAAGGGCTCGAACAACGCCTTGAAGTCGGGGCTCCGCTTCAGGCGATTGAAGGTCCAGACCACATCTTCGGCTGAAAGCGTGCGGCCGGAGTGAAAGTGGACGCCCTCGCGCAGGTGAAAGCGGGTGGTGAGGTCATCGATTCTCTCCCAGCGCGTCGCGAGCCTGGGCTCCAGCGTCATATCCTTGCGAAAACGCACGAGAGGATCGAGCACGAGATGGGAAAGCTGGAGCGTTGCGCTCGCGAGCTGCTCATGGGGATCAAGCGAGATGGGATCGGCGTCATAGGCCATGCGCAGGGTCTTCGCCTGCGCCGGCGCGACGGAGCACAACGCAGCGAGGGTGAGCACCAGGGCGCAGAACTGACGCAGCATGCGGAGACCTTGTGTTTTCAGCCGAGGTTCTTCAGGTTTCCAGGCAGTCAATCCCATCTCCGGCCCGGGAGCCAATGTTTTGCAAGGCTTTTTCGTCACAGGCACCGATACCGATGTCGGCAAGACGCTGGTGTCGGCCTGGCTCCTCACCCATCTCGACGCCTGTTATTGGAAGCCGGTGCAGGCCGGAACCGAGCCCGAGACCGATAGCGAGACGGTGCGGCGCTTGGCCGAGCTCGCTGACGACCGTGTCGTGGCCGAGGCCTATGTTCTGCCTGAGGCGATGGCGCCACATGAGGCCGCACGGCGCGCCGGCGTCCGCATCGATGTGGCGGAAATCGTGCCCCCGCGGCTTGAGCGACCTCTCGTGGTCGAGGGAGCCGGCGGCATGCTCGTGCCCCTCGACGAGGAAAGCTACGTGATCGACATTGCCCGCAAGCTCGATATTCCGGTGATCCTCGTCGCGCGCTCGACGCTTGGCACCATCAACCACACCCTGCTCTCGCTCGAAGCGCTCCGCCACCGCGGTCTGCCGCTTGCGGGCGTGGTCTTGAGCGGACCGAAGACGCCGCACAACCGGGCCGCCATCGAGCGCTACGGCAAGGCTGAGATCATCGCTGAGATCCCCTTCCTTCCTAGCGTCACCCGTGCGAGCCTGCTGGCGATCAAACCGGAGCTCGACCTTTTGACCCTCGCGCGAGGTTCAGCGTGAACGAAACGCCGGACAAGACCGGCCTCGCTCAAGAGGCCCACGCGCGTGACGTCGTCGCGCGGGACCGGCGCCACATCTGGCACCCCTATACCCAGCACGGCACGTCCGGCGACCCTCTGCTCATCACCGGCGCGAGGGGTGCCTCCCTGTTCGACGCGCAAGGGCGCGAGATCCTCGACCTGATTGCGTCGTGGTGGACCTGCACCCACGGCCATGCCCATCCCAAGTTGAACGAGGCGCTCGCGCGCCAAGCCAACGAGATGGAGCATGTGATGTTCGCGGGCTTCACCCATGAGCCGGCGGTCAATCTCGCCACCGCGCTCGCCGAGATTCTTCCCGGCGACCTCTCCCGCGTGTTCTTCTCCGACGACGGCTCGACCGCCGTCGAGGTCGCGCTCAAGATCGCCTATCAATATTGGGCCAATCGCGGTGATACGCGGAAGCGGGTGTTCGTCTCCTTCGACGGCGGCTATCACGGCGACACGTTGGGGGCGATGTCCCTCGGGCGCGGCTCGGGATTCTTCACGCTCTATCGCAGCATCATGTGCCGGGTCGCGGTGCTGCCGTTCCCTTACACCTTCGACGGCGACGAGGCGGCGGAGGATCGCGAAAAGGGCGCGCTGACCGCGCTCGAAGACCGGCTACGAAACGGCGCTCACGACGTCGCCGCGCTGATCATCGAGCCCTTGCTGCAAGGTGCTGCGGGCATGCGCCTCTGCCGACCGGAGTTCATCAAGCGGATCGTGGAGATGGCGCACGACGCCGGGACGCTTGTCATCTTCGACGAGGTGGCGACAGGCTTCGGCCGCACCGGAACCTTGTTCGCCATGGAGCAGGCGGACGTGGCACCGGACCTCGTCTGCCTGTCGAAGGGCCTGACCTCAGGCTACATGCCGATGTCGGTGACGGTCGCCCGCGAAGAGGTGTTCGAGACCTTCCTCAGCGACACGTTCGAACGCGCGCTGCCCCACGGTCATTCCTTCACCGCCAACCCGCTCGCCTGCGCCGTTGCGCTTCGTTCCCTCGAGCTGTTCCGCGAAGAGGATACGCTTGGCCGGATCGCCGCGATCGAGGCTCGTCACCGGGACATGCTCGGCCAGCTCAAAGCGCGCGACGATGTGGTGCGGCCGCGAGTGCAGGGCTCGATGCTTGCCTTCGATGTGAAGTTGGAGGGCGGCTACCAGTCGCCGGAAAGCGAGGCCCTCAAGGGCTGGTTCCTCGAGCGCGGCCTCAACATCCGCCCCATCGGCTCGACGGTCTATCTGCTGCCGCCTTATTGCATCACCGACGACGAGCTAACCCGCGCCTATGCCGGGCTGATTGACGGGCTCGACTGGCTCGCGTCGACGCGGCCGTAGACGATGTGCCAGGTGACGCGCCCGCCATGGTGCGCATCCGCAGCCCGCATGGCACGGCGCAGGATCCCCGGCGTCACCGGGCGATAGCCTTCTCTCGGCGTCAGGCCGCCGATCGATTTCATCCGGCGCAAGAAGGCGAACGTTGTCGGGTCGACCACGAGCCGCTCCTCCTCGATTACGCCGGGGAGTGCAGGAAGATCCGGGAGGCCACTCGGAAGTCCCTGCGCGCGAAGCACGTCGCGCCATTCGCCGAAGCTCTCAGGCCCGACGCTGGCGTAGATCAGGCTTCCTCCTGGCCGCAGCAGCGGGATCAGCCGACGAAGCGCGGCAATCGGATCGGCGAGCCAATGCAGCGTCATGCTCGTGGCGATCAGGTCGAAATCGCCGTCCTGCCGCGGCTGACTAGCGTCCATGACCGCAAAGCTGACGCGCCCGTGGCCGACGATATCGAGGTTGCGGCGGCACTCCTCGATCATGGACCGGGCGATGTCGGTCAGGACCAGCTCGCCGTCCGGATAAGCCTGGGCAAGGTGGCGGCTGAAAAGGCCCGTGCCGCAGCCAAGCTCGAGCACGCGGGGGTGCGGATGCGGCGGCAACAGCCGCGCGAGGCGCGCCGCCACCGCCCGCTGAAGATCGGCGTGATCCTCATAGGAGCTCGCACGGGCACCAAAGCTCCGGCTGATCGCAGTGCTACGGTCTGGTCGCATGGGCAAAGTCGAGGACATGGTGGGCGCACCATTCAGGGCACCTCAGAGGTAGCACATGGCCGCCCTCCGGAGACCAGGTGATGTGGTCATCGCCCCAGATCGCCCGGCTCATGGCCTCGGGCACGACCGTGTCGTCGCGGGCGGCAAGCGCAAGCGTCGGCATGTCGAGCGAAGCCTTGGCGCTGCGCGCATCCCAGTCCAGCAGCCAGCCAAGGCCCTCGTCGAGACGGTCGATGTCGAGGGCCTCCTTGGGAGCAAAATCGCTAGTGCCGCAACCGCGCCAGAAGGCGTGGAGCGTGGCCCCTGCGTCCCGCCTCAGTTCCCGGCGCATCGCCGCCGTCCGCGAGCGCGGAACGTGGCAGGAGAAGCAGTCGAAACCCTGGATCGACACCAACCCGCGAAAGGCGCGGGCCCCGCCCCCTCCTGCCTCGTGCAGCAGCCAGAGCACCCCGAGTGAATGGCCGACGGCGATGGCGTCCTCCGGCCAGTCGTCTGCCGCCCCAGGGCCGTCACGAACGAAGCCGAGATCGACCAGGCTCACCTCGGCATCCGGCAAATGGTCGAGGACCGCCCGCCACATGCCGGCGTTGAAGCCCCAGCCATGAACGAAGACGAGATGCATGGACTCGGCTTAGCCCGCCGCGCTTCGCCGGGTCGCCCGGTCGTCGAGGGCATCGAGCAATGCGTCGATGTCGGCCTCTGTGTGCGCCGCCGTGAGCGCGAGCCTGACCCGTGCGGTGCCCTGGGGCACCGTCGGCGGCCTGATCGCGGTGGCAAAGAAGCCGGCTTCGCGGAGCCTCTTGCCGAGCCTGAGCGCCGCATGATTGCTGCCGGCGATCAACGGCACGATCTGTGTCGCCGAGGCGCCCGTGTCGAAGCCGAGAGCTTGGGTACCCGCGCGCAGGCGCACGGCGAGCGCCGCGACATGTTCCCGCTCGGCATCGAGGCCGGCGACGAGGTCGAGCGCGGCATCGATGGCGCCGAGCACGGGCGGGGGCAGCGCCGTCGAGTAGATCAGCCCGCCGCATCTGTTGATGAGATAGTCGCGCACGGTCTCCGAGCAGGCGAGATAGGCGCCGAAGCTGCCAAGAGCCTTAGAGAAGGTGCCGATGGCGAGGTCAGCTTCGTCCGAGAGGCCGCGGCCGCCCTCCCCCAAGATGCTAGTCGCGTGGGCGTCATCGACGATGAGCATGGCGCCATGCGTGCGCGCGAGCCGGCCGATCTCCGCCGACGGCGCGCGATCGCCGTCCATGGAAAACACGCTCTCGGTGAGGATGAATTTCGGCCTGTCATCTCCTTGAAATTGAGTCAGAAGCTCGCCGAGATGGGTGGCGTCGCAATGACGATATCGGATCTCGCGGGCCCCTGCGGCAGCACAGCCGAAATGCATGCTGGCGTGATTGAGGCGATCGCAAAAGAGGAGCGGCTCGGCGCCGAGGACACTGCGGTCGAAGAGAGCCTGGAGCACCGCGGCATTGGTCTGGAAGCCGGAGGCCATGATCAGCGCCGCTGGCTTTTGCTTCAGCGCCGCGACTTTCTCTTCGAGCGGCGCGAACAGATCGAGATTGCCGGTGACAAGGCGTGAGGCGCCTGAGCCCGCGCCGTATTGCTCGGCCCAGGCGGTGGCGCGCTCGATCAGCGCCGGGTGGAAGCGCAAGCCAAGGTAGTCGTTGCTGGCAAGATTGACGCAAACGTCCCCGCCAATGCGGATGGTCCGCGCATCGATGGGCTCCACCGGCGTGAGGGTGCGGCGCAAGCCATCGCGGTCGCGCGTATCGAGAAAGGCTTGGTAGCGGCTTTCGCTTGCGGCCATGATCCTGTATTAGCGAAGCCCAGCAACAGCAGCAATCCGCCCCGAGAGATCGTGACCGAGCTTCCCAATTTCCCGAACCGTTTCAATGGGCAAGGCGCCGACCCTGCGATTTCGCGCGAATCGGCGTCCGGTGCTCATGCGTTCCGCCATGACTGGACAAAAGCTGAGGTCGTGTCGCTACTCGAAGCGCCTCTGCTCGACCTCATCGACAGGGCCCGCGCGGTGCATGGGCGCCATCACGCCGACGGCAGTGTCCAACTCGCGAGCCTGCTCTCGATCAAGACCGGCGCGTGTCCCGAGGACTGCAAATATTGTCCGCAATCCGCCCACTACGCCAAGGCCACTGGGCTCGAGCGCGAGACGTTGCTTGACGTCGATGACGTACTGGAGAAGGCCGCGCTTGCCAAGGAGGCCGGAGCCACGCGCTTTTGCATGGGCGCCGCCTGGCGCGAGGTGAAAGACGGCGAAGCCTTCGACCGCGTGCTCGCCATGGTGCGCGGCGTCCGCGCGCTCGATATGGAAGCCTGCGTCACCCTCGGCATGCTGACGCAGTCGCAAGCCGATCGTCTCGCCGAGGCAGGGCTCACCGCGTACAACCACAATCTCGATACTTCGCCCGAGTTCTACGGCGAGATCATCACCACCCGCTGCTACCAGGACCGGCTCGATACGCTGGAGCGCGTCCGTCAAGCGGGCCTGCAAGTCTGTTGCGGCGGCATCATCGGCATGGGCGAAGGCGTCGAGGACCGCGCCGGGCTGCTGCAGACGCTCGCCAATCTCGATCCGCAGCCGGAAAGCGTGCCGATCAACGCTCTGGTCGCGGCACCCGGCACGCCGCTCGAGGATCGGCCGCCAATCGACCCGCTCGATCTCGTACGTATGGTCGCCGCGGCGCGCATCCTGATGCCAGCGTCGCGAGTCCGGCTGTCGGCCGGCCGCCGGTCGCTGTCGAGGGAAGCCCAGGTCCTGTGCTTCCTGGCAGGCGCCAATTCGATCTTCTACGGCGACAAGCTGCTGACCACCGCCAACAACGATACCGCCGACGATCTCGCCCTGATCGAACAGGCCGGCTTGCGCATCGAACCCGCCAACGCCTCAGGCTGAGGCCGCGCCGACAGTCCATGTCCCGCATCGTCTACGTGAATGGCAGCTTCGTGCCGGAGGCCGACGCCAAGGTCTCGGTGTTCGACCGCGCCTTTCTGTTCGCCGAAGGCGTCTATGAAGTGACCGCCGTGCTTGGTGGGCGGCCGCTCGATCTCGAATCCCACCTTGCCCGTCTCGACCGCTCGCTTAGCGAGATGGAGATCAGCCCTCCCCTCACCCACGCCGAGCTCCGGACCTTGCATCAGCAATTGATCGCCCGGAACGACGTCAACGAGGGCATCGTCTATCTCGAGATCACCCGTGGCACCGCCGATCGCGACTTTCTCTATCCTGAGGGTGCGCAGCCGACGGTCGTCGCCTTCACCCAGAGTCGGCCCCTCCTCGACAATCCCTATGCGGAGAGCGGCGTCAAGGTGATCACCATCCCCGACATCCGCTGGAAGCGGCGCGATATCAAATCGACCGCCCTCCTCGCCCAGACCATGGGCAAGCAGGCGGCGAAGCACCGCGGCGCTTATGAAGCCTGGATGGTCGAGGACGGCGTCGTCACCGAGGGGACCTCCTCCTCAGCCTTCATTCTCGACGCCGAAGGCCGGCTCCGCACCCAGCCGCTGGGGCATCACATCCTCCCCGGCGTCACCCGCCGCGCCGTGATGCGCCTCGCCGAGGCGCGCGGACTGACCGTTGAGGAGCGGCCGTTCACGGTGGCCGAGGCGCTAGAAGCGCGCGAAGCCTTCCTCACCGCTGCGTCGGCCTTCGTGCTGCCGGTGGTCGAAATCGACGGCGTGCCCATCGGCACCGGCGAACCCGGTCCGGTCGCGGCGGAGTTCCGCCAACTCTATATCGACGAGGCGCAGCGGAGCTGACCCAAGGCGGAAACACCGCTCGTGCTTGGGCCGCACCGATCGAGATCGGATTGGCGGGGGCGAGCCTTACGGTGCTTTGTCCGCCTTTGCGGCTTTCGAGCTCTTCTCCTGAGAATCGGGCAACTTGCCATCCTTGAGATGGACATCGCGTTGCGGGAACGGGATCTCGATAGACGCCTCGTTCAAGGCCGCGAGGATCGCGTAGCGCAACTCGCTTGCGGTCGCGATCCGCTGCCCGGCATCGCGCAGGAATACGCGCAGCTGGAAATCCAACGAGCTGTCGCCGAAGCCGGCGAAATGCAGCACCGGCGCCGGATGCTTGAGAAGGGTCCGATGTGCGTTAGCGACCTCGAGCAAGGTCGAGCGCAGCAGATTGACGTCCGTGCCGTAGGCGACGCTGATGGGGAGATCGAGGCGGCAGGTCCTATCGGCATGCATCCAATTGGTCACGGGGTTGGTGATCAGGTTGGCGTTCGGAATGATCACCGATTGGCGGTAGATGGTTTCGATCTCGGTCGAGCGCACGCTGATTTTCTTGACCGAGCCCTCGTACCCGCTGACCTCGATCCAGTCGCCGATCTTGATGGGCCGCTC
>Ga0315540_10002625_pt1 | contig 10091 bp, 3 predicted proteins | sample SalMarSW160110MG_FD_203677 | JGI IMG/M metagenome (GOLD analysis project Ga0315540, IMG submission 203677) | Salt marsh sediment microbial communities from the Plum Island Ecosystem LTER, Massachusetts, United States - Salt Marsh Sediment SW1601-10 ... | reverse complement strand
GCGAACCGCCGCCGTTCCAGGCCCAGGTGCGCTCGAAAACCTGCTCCGTGCTGCTCATCGTCTCCATAACTCCAGTCCGGCAGACCCATATGGGGGCCGGGCGGCGCATATCAAGGTCATAATGGCAACGCCGCGCGGGCGACGGCGGTTCCACTCTCCCCGGCTATGGCAATCATGCCTGTTGGGCATTGGCGGCAACAGCCACGCGGCGGCTAAGCTCGATCATGGCAACCGACAGCTATGACGTGCTGATCCTCGGCGGCGGCAATGCCGGCTTTGGCGTCACCGTGCCGACGCGGAAGGCGGGGCTCAAGGTCGCGCTCGTCGAGGATCGCGATCTCGGCGGCACATGCCCCAATCGCGGTTGCACGCCGAAGAAGGTGCTGGTCGCCGCAGGCCACGCGTTGCACGAGATCCGGCAGGCGCATGTCCATGGCATCAGCGTGTCGAAGCCCTGCCTCGACTGGTCGAAGCTGATCGACCGCGAGAAGGCGTTGATCAAGGGCATCCCCGAGCGGCTCGCGGGGACACTCGCCGACCGCGGCGTCGATGTCATCCGCGACAGCGCCCGGTTCGTCGGCAGCAACACCGTCAAGGTCGGGGATCGCGTGATCGAAGCGGAGCACATCGTCATCGCCACCGGCTCGCGGCCGCGGCCGCTGCCGATCCCCGGCGCCGAGCTTATGATCACCTCCGACCAGCTGTTGAGCGAGCGCCAGCGGCCGGGAAGCGCGCTGTTCGTCGGCGGCGGCGTCATCGCGCTCGAGTTCGGCCATGTCTATGCGCGGGCCGGCACCAAGGTCACCATTCTCGAGGTGCTGCCACGGCTCCTGCCGGCGCTCGACGCCGATGCCGTCGCGGAGATCAAGGCCGAAAGCGAAGCCATCGGCATCGCGGTGCATACCGCGGTCAAGGTGCTCCGGGTCGAGCGGACCGATGGCATGCTCCGCACCGTGTTCGAGGCGAACGGCAAGGAACACGCCATCGAGACCGACCGCGTCGTCAACGGGGCCGGGCGTATCGCCAATGTCGATCGGCTCTATCTCGACAAGGGCGGGGTCAAGCATGACGGCTTTCGCATCACGGTAGACGACTTCCTGCGTTCGACCTCGAACCCGGCGGTGTTCGTGTGCGGCGATGCGCTGACAGGCGTGCCGCAACTGTCTCCCATCGCCACCTACGAAGGCCACATCGTCGGCGACAACATCGTCGACGGGCCGAAGCACCGGCCCGACTATGCGAGCCTGCCGTCGGCGGTCTATACCGTTCCGGCGCTGGCGAGCGTCGGTCTCACCGAGGCGCAAGCCAAAGAGCAAGGTTTCAACACCAAGGTCAGTGTCAACCACATGGAGGATTGGTTCTCCGCGCGGACCTATGCCGAGACGCGCGCCTACGCCAAGGTCATTGTCGATGCCAATAGCGACCTCATCCTCGGCGCCCACATGGTCGGGCATGGCGCGGAAGAGCTGATCAACATCTTCGCGCTGGCGAAGGCGCATCGCATTACCGCGACCGCGATCCGCGACTTCATCTTCGCCTATCCGTCGTTCGCCTCGGACATCAAGCACATGTTGTGAGAGCCGCGGCTCAAGCAGACTCCTCGTCCTCGCTCGCCGGTGGCGGCTCAGGGCTTGGTACTGCTTCACCGGCGGCGGGGGCAGCGGGTTCTTTCCGCCCCGCCAAGGCGCGGCGGACGTCCTCGATCATGGCCTTGGCGATCTCGAACTCACCCATGATCACGATCGAGGCCCCGTTCTTCTTGAGATACTCAACCTCCTCGTCGGAATGTGCGCGGGCGATGATGAGAAGGTCCGGATTGGCGCGGCGCGCCTGCATCACGGTCTGGCCGCCTTCGAAGGCCTCAGGGATGGCGACGAGAAGGCAGGAGGCGGCAGGGAGATTGGCGGCGCGCACCACCTCGGGATCGGCGGAGTTGCCGGTGATGGTCTCGATGCTTTGCTGGCGAAGCTCGGCGGCGGCATCCTCGTTGGTCTCAATGACGAGATAGCGCGTGCGGTCTTCCCGCAACGCGGCGCTGATGACGCTGCCAACCCGGCCGTGACCGACCAGCACGACATGATCGGTGAGGCGCGTGACCGGGATCGGCTCGTGGCCGAGCGCCTCCGGCTCGGGCTCGGCCGCCGCCACCTTGTCGTCGGCCTGCTGCAGCCGGCGGAGCGGCAGCCGGTCGAGCAACTCCATCAGAAGCGGATTGAGCAGGATGGAGATGATGGCGCCAGCGAGGATCAGGCTGCGCACGCTGCCGGGCATCAGCGTCAGGCGCACGCCGAGATTAGCGAGGATGAAGGAGAACTCCCCGATCTGCGCCAACGACACCGAGATGGCGAGCGCGGCCGGCACCGGGTGGCGGAACAGGCGCACGACGACGAAGGCCGCAGCCGTCTTCGCGACCAGGATGATGAAGAGCGTGGCGACCAGGGCCCCGGGCTCGTCGACGAGGATCTGCGGATCGAACAGCATGCCGACCGAGACGAAGAACAGCACGGCGAAGGCGTCGCGGAACGGGAGCGACTCCGTCGCTGCCTGCTGGCTCAAGCGCGACTCGCTCAAGATCATGCCGGCGAAGAAGGCGCCGAGCGCGAGCGAAACGCCGAACAGCTCAGCGGCGGCGAAGGCGAAGCCAAGCGCGATCGAGAGCACCGCGAGACGGAACAGCTCGCGGCTGCCGGTATGAGCGACGTAATGCAAAATCCAGGGGATCAGCTTCTTGCCGACCACCAGCATGACGATGAGGAAGCCGGCGATCTTGGCCAAGGTGATGGCGGTGGTCTCGAGCAGAAGCGTGGCGTCGGGCGCCGTCTCCATGCCCTTGAGCACGCCGGTGAGCGCCGGCAGCAGCACCAGCACCAGCACCATGCCGATGTCTTGAACGACCAGCCAGCCGACGGTGATGCGCCCGCGCTCGGTGTCGAGCAGGCGCCGCTCCTGGAGAAACCGGAGCAGCACCACGGTGCTCGCCACCGACAGTGCGATGCCGAAGATCAATCCCGCGCCGGGCGGCCAGCCCATGGCCCAGCCGAGCAGCATGCCGAGCGGAGTCGCCACCACGGCCTGGGCGATAGCGCCGGGGATGGCGATGGCGCGCACCGACAACAGGTCCTCAAGCGAGAAGTGCAGCCCGACGCCGAACATCAGAAGAATGATGCCGATCTCGGCGAGCTGGTTGGCGACGTTCTGGTCGGCAATGAATCCCGGCGTGAACGGCCCGATGGCGATCCCGGCGATGAGATAGCCGATCAAGGGCTGGAGCCGCAGGCGTTGCGCCACCAGGCCGAAGGCGAAGGCGAGCACCAGGCCGAACACGAGCGTCGAGATCAGCGGAGCCGAATGCAGCGTCAAGACACGAACCCTTACCGACCAAATTTCAGACGCGGCGCGAAGCGCGCTCGGGACCAAAAGCAATTAGGCCCGCGAATGGCGCAAACGACAACAGCTTAGGCGCAATCTGGCGGGTTTTGGGGGTGACGGTTCAGCCGGCGACAACACCCGTGCGGGGGAGCGTCCGCCGCGACAGGACGGTGCCGGTGTCGATGGCAAGCTTCTGCGCGGCGCTCAAGCCATCGCGCCAGGAGGTGTCGAGAACAAGCGCGCTCGAAGCGTCGAAGCGCATGTGATTGCCGGCGACCTCATGCTTCTCGGCTTCGGCCCAGGCGAGCTGGCGCGGGTCGAAGTCGAGCCCGAGCGGCGCGAGCACACTTTCAAGCGCGGTCTTCGGATCGCGCACCAGATCCTCGTAACGCACGACGCTGTGAGGCACCGATCTCAACATGTGGCTGATCTGGGCGTGGATCAGCTCGTAGCGGAAGATGTGCTTGACGAAGCCGCCGTGCTTCCGCCGCACCGAATGGATCTGGCCCTTGGGCTCGCGAATGAGATGGACCGGATAGACGTCGAGGTCCTCGAGACCCATCATATAAGAGAGCCGCTTCGGCAGCTTCGAGGAGTCGACGACGAAAGGCTTGCCCGAGGCCTCGGCCATGGCCTTGAAGGCGATGACGTTCGGCGCGCGGCTCGCGTCGACCTCGCTGTAATCTTGCATGTCGAGATCGACGAGCGGGGTGCCGGCCAGGGCACGCGTGCACGCATCGACCTTGGTCCAGAACGGGCATTGCCATAGCGACGGCGCCCCGCACGCGCATGGCGCATAGGTCTCACGCCGCTTGTTCTTGACCTCGAACTGCCGATTAAGCTTGAGGACCTCGCCGCCGGCAAAGATCGCGGGATGGGCATTGAGCATGAGGTCGAGCAGGGTCGAGCCGCTGTGGCTCGCGCCGGCGATATAGATCACGCGCATTCCGCTCAATCCCTCCGGCCCCCCGCCGGCGCTGTTGCTAACACCCTTCGGGTCGCTGATCGACCATCGGTCGTCCATCTTCGCTCGCGGACAGCGCGCCGATCACGATGCAAAGCTTCCTAACATAGGTTAGTGCGGCGGGCTGCCGCACCCTGCTAAGACCGAAAAAGACCTTCAGTTCCATGGCCTTAGTATACAGGTCTAATCAAAATTGCCGACATTTTTATCAATAATCGAAGCTATCTGCTTAAGCCCGCGTTCGCCACTCGGCGAGCGAAACGTGGACTTGAGCGGGGAGGACCGCGAGGTTCGCAGCAGTGAAAAGCGGCGGCGCGTGAGTGCGCGCACAACGCCCGTACTGCTTCGGCGTAAGCAGCCAGGAGGCACGTCATGGCTAGATTCTTCGGCAAACCGTCGATCAACGATCACCTCGATGACCTGATCGGGTCGTGGTTCGGCAACACCGGGACCCAATCCGTCAGGGACCACGGCTCCAAGCCGCCGCATGATGATGGCCAGGACGGCGGAAGCAACTGGCCGGATCCTATCCCGCCGGATCATGACGATGGTCCCGACTTCCCGCCGGTAGGGGACTTCATCAAGTTTTGGCTGCACAAAGTTTTCGGTGGCCATCACCACAACCCTCCCCCCGACGGTAACGACGCGCCGCAGATCATCGACGCGGAGCAGACTGGACAAATTCCCGAAGGCGACAGCACGGAGCTGCTGACCGTCGCCGGCGCCATCAGGTTCACCGACAAGGACTTTGGCGACACCCACACGGCCACAGTCGAGTTCGTGTCGACGACGGATCCGAGCGGCATGGAATATGGCGCGCTGGAGGCGGACATTAATCCCAACTTCGCCGAGGGGGCGGCGGCGGCTTCCTGGGGCATCCCCTGCCCGAGCCCGACCAAGGCCGCGGTCTGGACCTATGCGGTCAACGACGCTGACATTCAGCAGCTCGCCGAGGGTGAAGAAGTGCTGCAGACTTATCGGGTCACGGTGACAGACGCCGCGGGCGCACAGGATTCGCAACTCGTCACCATCCGCCTGCAAGGCAGCAACGATGAGCCAACCGCATCGGCGGTCGCGCTCGTGGTCGACGCCAATGCACCGGCTGAGATCCCGGCGGTGAGCCTCGCCAGAGGACCTCTCGCTGCCACGGCCTTCGTCGCCGACGACGTCGACAGCGACGATAATCAGAGCACCCTCACCTACGAGCTTCTCGGCCAGCCGAGCGGCGGCACCGTCACCAATAATAATGACGGCACCTTCAGCTTCGATCCCGGCCACGACTTCGACGATCTCGCCGAGGGCGAGACCCGCGACGTTACCGTCTCCTACCATGCCATCGACAGCCACGGCGCCATCTCCAACGAAGCGACCATCACGATCACGGTCAGAGGCGTCGGCGGCACCGAGCCGATCCCCCCGGTCGCCAACCCGGATTCCAATCCCACCGACGCCGTGGTCGAAGCCGGGTTCGACGAGGCCACTGGCGTGCCGGTCGGCGACGCCACCGCCGCAGGCAACGCCCTCGATAACGACACCGGCCAAGGCGTGTCCGTGGTCGGCGTCGTTGCCGGTTTGGCGACGGGTGCGCAAACAGGCAGCGTCGGCACCGCGGTTGCCGGCACCTTCGGCACGCTCACGCTCCGCGCCGACGGCGGCTGGGACTACGCGCTCGACGACAGCAGGGCAGCGACCGACGCGCTGGCGTCCGGCCAGGTTGCCCATGATGTCTTCAGCTACACCATTGCCGACGACAACGGCGAGACCTCGACGACGACGCTGATCGTCGCCATCACCGGCAGCGCCGATCCGGCTGCCCCGGTGCCGCCGCGCGCCGTGGCCGACATCAATGTCGACGACGCCGTGGTCGAGGCCGGCACGACGACGGACGGCACGCCGATTCCGGGCGATGCCATCGCCCAAGGCAACGCGCTTGCCAATGACGAGGGCCAGGGACTCGTCGTGGTCGGCGTCGCCGCCGGTCCGCTCGGCGCCACGCCCGGCGCCGGCGTTGGCGATACGATCCAGGGCACCTATGGCACCCTCACGCTGCGCGCCGACGGCCATTGGGACTATGCGCTCGACAACGACAATGCCGCCACAGATGCGCTCGGCCAAGGCCAGCAGGCCACCGACGTGTTCAGCTACACGGTCCAGGACCCGAGCGGCCAGACCTCGACGGCGCAAGTGTTCGTGGTCATCAGCGGCTCCAACGACGAGGTGATCGTCGTCAATACCCCGCCGACCGCCAATCCCGACGCCAATGACGGCGATGCGGTGATCGAAGCCGGCATCGACGCCAATGGTGATCCGACCGAAGGCGATCCCACGGCGATGGGCAACGTGCTCACCAACGACACCGATCCCGATCTTGCAATCGGCGACATGCTGCGCGTGGTCGGCGTGACCTTCGGGGCCGCCACCGGCGAGCAATCCGAGAATGTCGGCGACGTGATCGACGGCACCTACGGTACCCTGACTCTCGATGAATTCGGCAAATGGACCTACACCCTCGACAACGACCGGCCGGAGACCGAGGCGCTGGCGCAAGGTCAGCAGGCCACCGAGGTGTTCACCTACACCATCAGCGACAAGGCCGGCGCGCGCTCGACCACGACCTTGAGCATCGTCGTCACCGGCTCCGATGACGCAATCCCCAACCAAGACCCCGATGCGGTTGACGACGACGTTGTCGCCACCTCGGCGACCGATCCGTTGATCATCAACGTCTTGGAGAACGACAGCGATCCCGACGGCGACCAGCTCTCGATCGTGGCGACTTCGATCGTGCTTCCCGCCGGGGTGACCGGAGAGGCCATCGACGCCAATAGCGACGGCGTCCTCGATGCGATCCAGTTGGCACCCACGCCAGGCGATACATTCCCCGAATCGTTCCAGGTCCAATACACCATCAGCGACGGCAACGGGGGTACCGACACCGCAACAGTGAATGTCACCGTGCTCCCGGCCGAGAACCGGGCGCCAACTATCGGCACGGCCATCGACGATCAAACCACGGCTGAAGAAGCGAGCTTCAGCTTCGTGCTGCCGGACAACGCCTTCACCGATCCCGACGGCGACACGCTGACGTATTCGGCGACGCTCGCCGACGGCAGCCCTCTGCCGACATGGCTTCATTTCGATCCTGACCCGGCCGGCTTCGTAGGCATACCGGACGACCCCGATCTGGGCACGATCGACGTCAAAGTGCGGGCGACCGACCCATTGGGTGAATTCGCCGAACAGATCTTCAGGCTCACCGTCACGCCGGTCAACGACGCCCCGGTGGCCAACGACGACCCGATCACCGTCGCTGCTGGCACCACCACGCCGATCGACGTGCTCGCCAACGACACCGATATCGAGGGCGACGATCTTCACGTCACCGGCGTCGGCGCCGCGATGAACGGCACCGCAGAGTTCGTCGACCTGGACGGCGACGGCATCCCGGAGACCGTCCGGTACACGCCGAATGACGGCTTCGCGGGCACCGATGCCTTCACCTACGACATCAGCGACGGCAATGGTGGCACCGATACCGCGACGGTGAACGTCACCGTCACGCCCCCAGACAACGTGGCGCCGGTCGCCAATGATGATCCGACCGAGACCAGTGAGAATAATGCGGTAGAGATCAGGCTTGCCGATCTGATCGCCAACGACACCGACTCCGACGGCGATAGTTTGACGGTCACGGCGATCAACGGCGTCCTGCTTGACGCCCTCGCCGAAGGCGGCACCATCGACCTCACTTCCGGGGCCACCCTCGTTCGGACCAGCGAGACGACCTTCGACTATGTGCCGGGGACGGTCTTCGACTCGCTCAACCCGGGCGAGACAGCCGCTGACCAATTCAGCTATTCGATTGCGGATGGCCGCGGCGGCGAGAGCTCGGCCGTCGTCACCGTCACGATCCACGGCGAGAACGACGCGCCGGTTGCCTTCGCCGACACCGCGACCGCGGCCTCCCCGGGCCCGCAAACGCTGATCTATTTCGCGGCGACAGGACCCTTCCTGGACACCGGCGGCGGGCGCGAGCTTTACGCGTTCAATCCGGAGACAGGCGCCCTCGCCCTCGTCACCGACGTGAATGGCACCGATTTGCGCTTGGGGTCAGACCCGCAAGAGCTTACGCCTCTTAATGGGAAGCTCTATTTCGTGGCGCAGGGAAGCGACGTCGGCTACGAGCTGTTCGTCTATAACCCCGCGACCAACGAGACCAAGGTGGTCGCCGACCTCTTTGACGGTCCTGACGGCTCGTTCCCGTCCGAGCTCACCGTGGTCGATGGCAAGCTCTATTTCCAGGCCTATGGCAACGACGCCGACGGCGAAACTGGAAGCGAGCTTTACGTGGTCGACCCCGCGACCGACCAGGCGACGCTGGTCAAGGATATCAACCCGGGGCCTGACAGTTCGTCCCCAAACCAGCTTATCGGCCTCGACGGCAAGGTTTATTTCTTTGCCGATGACGAAGTCACCGGCCGAGAGCTTCACGTACTCAATCCAGAAACCGGCGAAGTCTCGCTGGTCGCCGATCTCAACGAAGGGCCAAACTCGGCACAGAGCAGCGGCGTCATCGCCATCGACGACAAGCTTTATTTCGCCGCGCGCGACAACACCGTCGACGGCGGGGATTTCGGCGTCGAGCTCTTCGTCTACGATCCGAGCAGCGGCCAACCCCCTGCACGCCTGACCGATCTGAACCCCGACGCTGGCAGTTCGAGCCCGGTCTGGCTCACGGAACTCGACGGCAAGCTCTATTTCGCCGCTTACACGGTCGACAACGGTCAAGAGCTCTATGTCTACGATCCTGGGCAAGGCACGACCACGCCGCTCCCGGAAGCCTCCCCCGGACCTGACAGCTCGGACCCGGAACAGCTCACGACACTCGACGGCAAGATCTACTTCACCGCGACGGCCGTCGACCCGGATACCGGAGACAGGGCACAGGAGCTTTACGTCTACGATCCCAGTACCGGCATGAGCACGCTGATCCCGGGGCCCTCCGACTCGCCCCACGGCTCGTCGCCCCAGGACCTTACGGTGCTCGACGGTAGACTCTTCTTCACCGCGGAAGGCAGCAACGCCACCGACGGCGACATCGGCCGCGCGCTTTACGTCTACGACCCGGCCGGGAATGGCGACATCGCGCTCATCGCCGATCTCGACCTCGGCAACTCCGGCGGCGAGCTGGAGAGGTTCGCCATCGCCGCGATGTCCAAGGGCTCTGGGGCCAACCTCACGGTGGTCGACGGCAAGCTCTATTTCTCCGCCGTCGGCAATAACGACGTCGACGGCAATGTCGGCCAGGAACTCTATGTCTACGATCCCGCCACGGACACGACGACGCTGGCCGCCGACGTCAACACCGACCCCGTGGTCCCGCGCTTGAAGGTCCAATCCGCGGCGATCGGCACCGACATCTATTTCGTCAGCCCGGGCGACAACGAAACGGACGGCAACATCGGCATCGAGCCCTATGTCCTCGATACCCTCACCGGCGAAACGAAGCCCCTCATCGATCTTTTGCCCGGGCCGAGCAGCTCAAACCCGACCCAGTTCACGGTCATCGACGACAAGCTTTATTTCGCGGCCGCTGCGATGTCAGGCTACGAGCTTTACGTCCACGACCCAGCCACCGGAACGACCACGCTTATCACCGATCCAACCGCCACGGCAGGTGGGTCGAACCCGAAAGAGATCGTGGGCGTCGGCGGCAAGGTCTACTTCACGGCTGAAGGGAGCAACGGAACCACCGAGA
>Ga0315540_10002623_pt1 | contig 10095 bp, 7 predicted proteins | sample SalMarSW160110MG_FD_203677 | JGI IMG/M metagenome (GOLD analysis project Ga0315540, IMG submission 203677) | Salt marsh sediment microbial communities from the Plum Island Ecosystem LTER, Massachusetts, United States - Salt Marsh Sediment SW1601-10 ... | reverse complement strand
CGCCATCAACGACCGCTCTCCGGCAGTAGCGTCACGGTCGCAACAGGTAGTCCGTTGCTCATTACGACTCCACTCGTTGTTCTAAAGAAACTGTAGCCGAACGCCTGCTTGAAACCAAGCCCGGTCTGAGCCGGTCAACCTGGTCTGAAATCCCCGGCACGGGATGTGTAAGTCTCGCGCCGGCGCGTGGTAGGTTGGGTTGAGCGCAGCGAAGCCCGACGATCCGCGACACAATGTTGGGCTTCGCTGCGCTCAGCCCAACCTACGATCAGCGCCAACCTCCGGCTCGACGCGTTGACGGGATCAGGCTGTACTCCGCCCCTGTTCCAGCAGCAGGTCGGCCATGGCTTCCGAGCGGCCCACATAGGGCGCGATATGGATATGCACACCGTCGGGCACCGCCACTTTGGCGACTTCGGCGGGAATATCCTCCGCCACGTGCCGGCCCGCCGAGAGAAAATAGGGCACCACGGTAATATCCCGCACACCCTTCTTGATAAGCGCTTCCAGGCCAGCGGGTATGGAGGGTTCGGCCAGCTCGAGGAAGGCGCAGGTGACGTTGTCATAAAGCCCGTCATCACGCGCCGCGACGGCATTGCAAAGGGCGCGGACTTCATCGTTGGAAACCGCTCGCCGGCTGCCGTGGGCGACAATCAATAAAGCTCTCATATCAGGATACCGTCGTACGCCGCTTGCGCGGCAGGCCGTACCAGAGGAACAGTGCCAGCAGCAGCAACGCCAGCTGCAGCATCAGGCCCTGCAGGTTGGGGTAGATGCCCAGCAGGTCGATGCGCGGGAAATGTACCGGGTTGACAGGAATGTAGCCCGCCTCCTGCAAGGCCGCCACCCCCTTGCCGGCGAACACCACCGCCAGCACAAACATCAGTATGCCGGTAAAGCTGAAGAACTGCCGCAGCGGCAGGCGCGCACTGTAGCGCATGATCACCCAGGCCAGCACGGTCAGTACTGCCACACCGGCGCCGAAGCCACTGAGAACCATGGTCTTGCCCGCGCTGTCGGTCTGCACCCACAGTGCCTGGTAGAACAGAATGGTCTCGAACACCTCGCGGTAGACGGCGATGAAAGACAGGCCGGCCAGCCCCCACAGCGTGCCGGTGCCGAGCGCCCGGCGCACATTGGTTTCGATAAACCGCTTCCACTGCGCGGCGCTGGTCTTGTCGTGCAGCCAGAAGCCGACATAGAACAACACCGTGGTGGCCAGCAGGGCGGCCACGCCTTCGGTGATCTCGCGGCTGGCACCGCTGATTTCGATCAGGTACACCGATGCCAGCCAGGTGAGAAACCCCACCGCCAGGGCACCGATCCAGCCGAAGTGCAGATAACGCATGCTGTTGCGGTGCTCGGTCTTGACCAGGAAGGCCGCCAGCGCCGCAACCACCAGCAGGGCTTCGAGGCCCTCGCGCACCAGGATGAAAAAGGCGCTGGTAAAGGCCGCTGCACCGGACAGACTGAGGCTGTCCAGGCGGCTTGCGGCGATATCCAGCATACCCTTGATATGCACCACCTCGGCCTCGAGGTCCGCCTGGGGCACGCCCTCGCGAATCCGGCTGCGCAGCCCGGTCATGGCGCCTTCGATATTGACGCGCAGGTTTGCGTCCACCGCGTTGAGTCCCTGCTCGACCAGCTCGAAGCCTTCCAGATAAGCCTCGACCGCGAGCTGGTAGGCGCGCTGCCGGTCGCCCCGGCCATAGGCCGCCACAACGTCGTCGAGCCGGTGCCGGGAAAACTGCAGCGGCGATTGTGTACTGAACAGGGGCTGCGGATGGGTGCGCAGGTAAGCCATCAGCCGGGCGCCGGCATCGCCGAATTCGGTGCGGGCCCCGGAGGGCGTCGTCACGGTCAGTTTCTGCACGTGCAGCAGCGGCGCAAGTGCCGGATCGGCCAGCAACGCCCCGGCCTCGGCCGGGGTGACCTTGTCGGCCGCGAAACCGCCGACATAAAAAGCCAGCCCCCAGCGGTCTTGCACGGACAGCTCGTGATAGGACTTCATCGGCGTGTCGGCAACACCCTGGCTGATGGTGTTATACAGGCCGTAAAGCGTGCGCTGCGCGTAGCGCTGTTGATCGCGGAAATCGATTGGCGGCGGCTGCATACCCTTTGCCAGCGGGCCCTTGCCATCGCCTTCGGCCCCGTGACAGCCGGCGCACTGGTCCGAGTACAGCGACGCCGCGCGCGCCAGGTCCGGCAGCTTGCGCGGAATGACCGTCACCTTGTAGCCGTCGACGACCGCCAGGCGCATTGCGGTGGTCAGCGCGCTGATGCGCTGGGGCGAGGCCCTGGCGGCGACCTGCCGGGCCAGCTCGTCGGCCTGCTGCTGTACCCGTGCCCGGGCCGCGTTGTCGGGCAGATCGCGCGACTGCTGCACGATGCCGGCGGCGAAATCCTGCATTTCAGCGTATTCGCCCGCATTGACCACCGCGCCATCGGCCACCGCTTCGCCGTAATCAACACCGACATAGTCGATGAGTTGCAGCAGCTGCTGAATATCACCGGCACGCGCCAGGCTGGTGACAAGAAACAGGGCCAGGATGGCTGAAAGGCGTGGCATGGGACGACGGCTCAAGCAGGGAAACGGAAATAAAGTATAATGATTCTCATTCCGCATGCAAATCGGGCGTCGGCGCGTACAGCTGGAAGCCGATCAAATCCGTAGGTTGGGCTGAGCAAAGCGAAGCCCAACCTACATTGACTGGCCTATGGCCCGATATAGCTCTTTTTTTGCCGGGTTTTTTGTTGGGCTTCGCTGCGCTCTGCCCAACCTACGTCCCTACGTCCCTTGCCAGCCCGCGGCGAGCGATACCCCCGCGCCCGAAATTCGCCTAGGTCCCGGTCACCCATACGGTGTGCACGTTGACGAATTCGCGGATGCCGTGGATCGACAGCTCCCGGCCATAACCCGAATTGCGGATGCCGCCGAACGGCATGCGCGGATCGGACTTGGACATATCGTTGACGAACGCCGCGCCGGACTGGATCTCGTCGGCGGCAATGCGCTCACCGCGCGCCAGGTCCCGCGTCCACACGGCACCTCCCAGGCCGAAGTCGGTAGCATTGGCGACCCGGATCGCCTCGTGCTCGTCGCTGACACGAATCAGGGTTGCCACCGGGCCAAACAACTCTTCCGACCAGGCCGCCATACCTTCCCGGACGCCGACGAGCACAGTGGGAGGATAGAAGGCGCCCGGCCCCTCGGGTACCACACCACCGGTCAGCAGGCGCGCACCTGCTTCCACGCTGCGCCGCACCTGCTCGTGCAGCCCGTCGCGCAGGTCGACACGCGCAAGCGGGCCTACATAAACACCCTCTTGCGCGGGATCGCCCACGCTCAGCGCCTTGACCGCGTCGACAAATTTGCTTTCGAACTCGTCATAAACGGCATCGACGACAATAAAGCGTTTGGCGGCGATGCAACTCTGGCCGCTGTTCTGAAAACGGGCCACGACGCCGACTTCCACCGCCTTGTCGATGTCGGCGTCTTCGAGCACGATAAACGGGTCCGATCCGCCCAGCTCGAGCACGCATTTCTTCAGCACCTTACCTGCCTCACTGGCCACTGCGCGGCCGGCATTGACGCTGGAGGTAATGGAGACCGCCGCCACCAGCGGGTTGTGTATCACGGCGGTGGTTTGCGGGATGTCGATAAGCAGTGACCGGAACAGGTTTTCCGGAAAGCCCGCCTCCCGGAATATCTTCTCTATCAGCAGCGAGCAACCGAACACATTCGGCGCATGCTTGAGGAGCGCGCCGTTGCCCGCCATCAGCGCCGGCACGGCGAAACGAAACACCTGCCACAGCGGAAAGTTCCAGGGCATGACCGCCAGCACCACACCCAGCGGCTTGTAGGTAACGAAACTGTGCCCGGCATCGGTCGCGACATCCTCGGAAGCGAGGAAACGTTCGGCATTCTCTGCGTAATAGTCACAGGCCCAGGCGCACTTCTCAACCTCGGCGACCCCCTGCGCATATATCTTTCCCATCTCGTCGACCATCACCCGCGCATAGGCCTCCTTGTTCGCGCGCAACTGACCGGCAGCCGACTGCATCAACTGTGCCCGCTCGGCAAACGGGGTTTTTGCCCAGACGCGCTGGGCCGAGGCACATTTTTCCAGCACCTCCCGGACCGTGTCAGCCGGCATCTCCTCGAAACTGTTTATTTTCTTGCCGGTTGCGGGGTTGATGATGTCGAACGTCATGACAGTCTCCTTCGCTGAGCGCCTTGTATATCACTCTAGCATGGCACTTTGCAGAACAGTAAACCCGTGCCGCGAAACAAAGCTGACAATATCGGCGGCGACTGCTACGCTTTGCAAACCAACCAGGCTGCGAATCAAGCGCACAGGTCGGGCTGAACAGGTAGGTTGGGCTGAGCGCAGCGAAGCCCAACGGTTAGCGGTCCGATGTTGGGCTTCGCTTTACTCAGCCCAACCTACATTGGCTGGCCGACGTCTCGACAGGGGCGTTTCTGCCGCGTTTGTGTTGGGCTTCGCTGCGCTCAGCCCAACCTACGTATTACTTTTATCTCCACCGGATATAAAACGAAGGACACCGGCATGTTTACACGCAACTTTCTCACCGCGCTTGCGCTTGTCACATTCAACTGCCAGGCGGCCACGCTCATCGAGGTGAAAACCCCTGAGGGCCAGACAAAGGTCTACCGGGACGGTGCCCGCTCACGCATGGATACCGGCAACGGCGGCTACATGCTCGTCGACAGTCAGGCGGAAACCATGTTCGTGGTCATGCCGGAAAAACACCAGGTGCTGGATATGAGTTCGATGCTGAAGAATGCACCCCCCGCCGGCAGCGGCAAGCCGGTAAACGTGGCATTCAAGAAGCAAGGCAGCGGTCCGCGCATCGCCGGTTATACGACCACGCAATACCGCTACTCGGCCGACGGCAAGGCCTGCGGCCAGGTAATGGCTTCGGAGCAGGCGCTGAAAGACAGCGGACTGCAGGAAGCCTTTGAAATGATGCAGCGCATGGCGGCGCGAGCCGATGCCATGATGATGGCATTCAGCCCCAACATCGATCCCTGTCAACGCGCCGCCACACGCTTTTCGGATCACGCCGAGGATATCGGCGTGCCGTTACGCGTCACCACGGGAGACGGCCAGCTGGTCAGTGAAGTCGTTCGCATCGAAAAAAACGCCAGGCTGCCGCCCAACGCATTTGCCATACCGGCGGGTTACCAAATGCAGAATACCGGGCAGATGATGCGCCAGGTGCCGAATCTTCAGGACATGATGCAGCAGATGCAGGAGCGGCTGCAGCAGCGCCAATAGCGCGGACGAGCTCCGCAGAGGCGCCGGGCGCCCGGGAGTCTGTCGGATTTAGGCAATCGTAGCGAGCATGGCGGGAGAGCGGCCCAGGTGTGTTGCGTGCTGACCTTGGCAGCCTGGGCCAGTTGGGCTTCGCGTGCGCTCAGCCCAACCTACGGGTGCCGGTTTGGCGATTGTGCCGGGCTGGAGATTTCGGCTGAATTGCCGGATCGTGGCCTACCGGGAGAGAAGAGCACCCCTGGCTGCCCCCAACGGGACCCGGTCAAAAGCAGTCCGCCGGCAAGTCTCAACGGGATGGGCGCAACATACTGGAAACCATCGAACAAGCCGCACACAAAGGGCGACCGCCGACGCGACGTGCGGCCGCTCAGCTGCTCAGTTCAATCGATGACTGTGCACCGGGCACTTCACGCAGATTGCGCGATACCGGGCACTGCTTCATCCGCGCCACGATGTAGTCGATATCCTCGGGGCGAGGGGTGCCGCTGCTGAGCCCGCCGGCAAAATTCACAACCAGCGTGTCGATTTTCCAGTCCGCATCGGTGCCGATACGCACACTGCCCTCGGCCGAATCGAGCACCAGGCCACGCTCGGCACAATTGACGCGAAAATACATGTGCTGGCAAGTCAGGACAGAGTAGACGAATATGTCAAAGCCGGCCGACATGATCCCCAGATCCAGCGCCTGCCACTCACCGTCGACCAGGCGCTCCACCTCTAGCCGGGACACCTTGTTGTCGTTGCCTTCGTACCTGCAGCGCAGGCGCATATCGAAATTACGCTGACTCACGCGCGAATCCTCTTTGCGAATGTTGTTGAGCCTCGCAATGGCGGCAAAGCCCCGTAGCCCGTAGGTTGGGCTGAGCGCCAGCGAAGCCCAACCTACGAGTGCAGCCCAACCTGCGGGAATCCGGGCGAACCTGCGGGTATTGCCCGTTCGGCGACAATGCGGGGCTCGGCAGCAGGTACGCAGCTTACTCCGTTGCGGGCCGCTGCCGGTTTGAGCTGGATCAAGCCACCCGCCATTTCCAGCCGGTCGGGCAGGCGATCCCCCCCGGTCGCCCGGTTTCCCCCCTATAATGGGTCCCGCACGCTACGATGCAGCGATAGTCCGGCCACACCGGCCGTGAATGCCCGATATGCAGAACAATCCGCTGATTACCGGTCTGCTCCGCCCCGGCGCCTACGACCACCCGACAGAGACGATTCGCCTGGTCGAAACCCATTGCGCCTGGGTTCTGCTCACCGGCGAGTTCGCCTACAAGGTCAAGAAGCCGGTCGATTTCGGCTTTCTGGATTTTTCCACCCTGGAAAAACGCCGCCATTACTGCGCCGAGGAAATCCGCCTCAACCAGCGCTTCGCGCCGCGGATCTACCTGGACGTGGTCGCCATCGGCGGCTCACCCGGCGAACCGCGCGTGGGCGCTCCCGGGCCGGCGCTCGAATACGCAGTGCGGATGCGGCAGTTTGCCGATGACGGACTCCTCAGCCAACTGGCCGCGCGCCACTGCCTGCAAAGCTCGCACATCGATCAGCTGATAGACATCATCGGTGCTTTTCACCAGGGCGCTGAACGCGCGCCGTCGGACTCCGTCTACGGCGACCCTGGGCATGTCCACCATTGGGTGCGCGAAAACTTTGAGCATATCGGCCGCTCACTGCGCAGCCCCACGGAAATCGACCGCCTCGAGCATATCCGGCAGTGGTCGGAATCCGAGCGTACCCGTCTCACCGCCACGCTGCAGGCGCGCAAGCGGGACGGCTTCGTTCGCGAATGCCACGGAGACCTGCACCTCGGCAATATCACGCTCATCGACGACCGGGTAACACCGTTCGACTGTATCGAGTTCAACCCGGAGCTGCGCTGGATCGACGTCATCAGCGAGGTGGCGTTTCTGATGATGGATCTCGACGACCGCGGCTACAAGCCTTTCGCCTTTCGCTTTCTCAACGGCTATCTGCAGTTCGGCGGAGACTACGCGGGGCTGCAGGTGCTGCGTTACTACCTGGTCTATCGTGCCCTGGTGCGCGCCAAGGTCGCCATGCTGCGCCGCACGCAGGCGGACCGGGAGTCGGACGATTTCCGCGAGGCAGGCGATGAATACCGCCAATATGCACAACTGGCGCAACAGTACCTGGCACCTGCCGCGACGGCACTGATAATAACCCACGGCCTGTCGGGTTCGGGCAAATCGACCGTGGCCCGCGGCCTGTGCGAACAGGCGCGGATGATCCAGATACGCTCCGACGTCGAGCGCAAGCGCCTCGCCGGCATGGCGGCGACAGACCGCAGCCACTCGGCCACCGGAGAGGGGTTATACACGCAGGACCAGACAACCGGGACCTACCGCGAACTTGCCAGGCTCGCCATCCTGGTCCTGCAGGCGGGTCACCCGGTCATCGTCGACGCGACCTTTCTGCAGCGGGCGCAACGCGAGCAGTTCCGGGACCTCGCACAGACGTGCGAGGTCCCGTTTATCATTCTCGATTGTACAGCGACAGACGCCGAGCTGGAGCGGCGCATACTCGAGCGCGCCACGGCCGGTCGCGATCCGTCCGAAGCCGGTCTCGATGTGCTGCGCGCCCAGCGCGAGGCCTGTGAACCGCTGGACGCGCAGGAGCTGGCGCATACGCTGCGCGTGGACACCCAGGCTGCAGACCTGGAGAAACTGCACACCGCGATCGACCGCCTGCGTCGCTCACAGGTCAAATACGATTCGCGGCAACAGCCATGAAAAAGCCACCCAGAGTCGCCCAGCAGCTGGATCGCGCGCGCGCCCTGCTCCAGGCCGGCAAGCTGCCGGAAGCAGTTACGCTGCTGCGTGCCGTTCTGAGCAAAAAACCCGGCAATGTCGGCGCCCAGGAACTCATGGCCGATGTCGCTGTGCGGAACCGCGACCTGGCAGCCGCCGCCGCCATTCTGCAAAACCTGCTTGCCGCCAACCCGGACAACCACCTGTACCATACCCGGCTCGCGGTGGTCTATGCGCTGCAGGCGCTTTTCCCGCAGGCAGCCGCCGAGCTGCGCCGCGCCCTGGCACTGAAGCCCGACTACCTGCCTGCACAGCTCGACCTGTGCAAGGTGACCCGGGAAATGGGGCACCTCGACGAGTCCATCCGCGCCGGGCTCGCCGCGGTGCAGCTCGATCCCGACGACGCGCGCGCGCATACCGGCGTGGCGCTGTCCTTCGAGCGCTTCGGCCTGCACCGGCAAGCGCACGAGCACTACTGCCGGGCGGCCGAACTGAGCCCCGACGACCCCCGGCGCCAGTTCGCCTGCGGGTTCGGCTACCTGGGCGCGGGCGACAAGGACATGGCGAAACACTATTTTCAGCGGGTGCTGGAACTTTCGCCCGATGACGCACAGGCACACTGGATGCTCGCCCGCCTGCAGCGCTACGCTTCAACCGAACACGCGGATTTCCAGCGACTGCAGCAACTGCTGGACGACCCCTCTGCGTCCGACGATGATCGCAGTTACCTGCATTTCGCCCTGGGCAAGATGTACGAGGACTGCGAGCGCTACGACGAGGCCTTCAGCCACTACGCCGCAGGTAATAGCCTGGAGAACAGCAAGCACCACTACCGGCCGCACGCCTGGCACGAACGCGTCGACGCGCTGATCGACACCTTCTCGGCCGACTTGCTGGCCAGCCTGAGCGGCGCCGGCAACTCCAGTCGCAAGCCGCTGTTCATCGTCGGCATGCCGCGCTCGGGCACCTCGCTGGTCGAACAGATTCTCGCCAGCCACCCGCAGATCTACGGCGCCGGCGAGCTGTCATGGCTGGTCAAAACCGAGCACGACCTGCCGGCTTTTCTGCACTCCGAACGGGACTATCCGGCCTGCGTTGGGGAGATGCAAGCCGCGCAGATTGACGTGGTGGCGGGGAAATACCTGGACTATCTCGACGTGCTCGCCGAGCATCGGCCGTACACCTATGTCAGCGACAAGATGCCGGGCAACTACGAGCGCATCGGCTTGATTGCCCTGCTGTTTCCGCAGGCGCGTATCATTCACTGCCGGCGCGACCCGCTGGACAATGCCGTATCGCAGTTCAGCCTGCTGTTTCAGGGCGCACTCGACTACAGTCACGATCTGTTCAACCTCGGCGCCCACTACGCCGGGTACGAGCGGCTGATGACGCATTGGCGAAATCTCATACCGGAGCGCATCCTCGACATAAGCTATGAAGCCATGGTCGCGGACCACGAAGGCGAAACACGCCGGCTGCTGGACTTCCTGGAACTGCCCTGGGATCCGGACTGCCTGAGCTTTTTCGAATCACGCCGGACGGTACGCACCTCCAGCGACCTGCAGGTGCGCACGCCGATTTACGCCAGCGCAATCGGGCGCTGGAAACACTATGAGAAATACCTGGAGCCGCTGCACCGCGGCCTGCGCTGGCCCGACGACAACGCCGAAGGAGCCGTGTCCGGCTGACACGCCGACCTACTGCATATAGGCGTGATGCTCTTCATACTGCAGACGCACGATTTCAGCATCCCCCATCGGCACCATCTCTACAAACCCGTGAATATCCTCGGGACCGAAACCCTGGCCTTCGGCCGCGAGTTTGCACATCTTGATATGAATCACGCCGCCGACGGTCAAACTCTGCGCGCGACGCTGCAACTCCTCGTAGCGGGCAAAGTTTTTGATGGCGAAGAACTTGATGGACTCACCGTGCAACACCAGTACGATGGATTGTTCGAAGGGATCGGCGCCGGTGATCTTGCTCAGATAACTGACCCGGTCGAGCACGTGTTCCAGCTCGGCCTGGTCGCCGGTGGTGAC
>Ga0315540_10002621_pt1 | contig 10103 bp, 11 predicted proteins | sample SalMarSW160110MG_FD_203677 | JGI IMG/M metagenome (GOLD analysis project Ga0315540, IMG submission 203677) | Salt marsh sediment microbial communities from the Plum Island Ecosystem LTER, Massachusetts, United States - Salt Marsh Sediment SW1601-10 ... | reverse complement strand
AAGAAATACAGGAAGTTATCTTCAGGTTCTTTAGGGAAGAACCCATTTTCCTTAATTTCGACAAGCTTTTTCTTTGGTATAGTTGTATCCCAAAGTTCATTACGTTGCCGCTGTGCGTATTCACGACTTTCTGTATCGGCTTTTGCTTGCTGGGATGCAGTAAGCTTTTCTGGCTTAGTATATTGGTCTACTGCATAATTCTGTAAAGAATGCGCCGCATCCAAAATTTGTTCAACAGCTTCAAATCCATATCGTTCTTCGCAATCGCGTATATAGTCACGGGCATATACTAGATAATCCAGTATTGCTTCAGCATCAGTGAACTGTTTGAAAAGATAGTTGTTTTTGAAAACTGCATTATGTCCATATGATGCATGCGCAATAACTAGTGCCTGCATCGGCATTGTGTTTTCTTCCATTAGATATGCAATACATGGATTTGAATTTAAGACTATTTCATAAGCTAATCCCATTTGTCCTTTCATGTACCGTGTACGGTTTTCGATGAATGATTTACCAAATGACCAGTGATTGTAATTTACTGGCATACCAACGCTTGAATATGCATCAAGCATCTGTTCAGCACTAATTACTTCAATTTGATTTGGGTAGGTATCTAAACCCATCCAATCATGAGCCAGTTCTGATATATGTTTATCAAATAAATCAATCTTTTCGAAAGTCCAATCTGAACCCATTGGTAATAATGTTTTACTCATAATGTCACCCTTTTGGTTTAATTACTTCAGCCTTATGAAACTCATTGCTTAACATTTCCATAGTATCATTATTACTTGTATCAACTTGAAATGCAAGTAATTCGTGATTGTCCTTGATTTCATTCCATTCATCATCTGGAATATCCATATAACGACTCATGGTAATTGTAGCAATGGTTTCTATTTTAACACGTGGCATATATTAATCACCGCTTTTGAAAAGTTCAGATAATACCGGATAGATATCAGACGGGTCTCTAACACGCTTCATGGCAAATTTTTCATCAGATATCGCTTCATATGCAGACCATAAATCTGTGGCCGCATCACCATTATACCACATACTTGTTGGGTCTCTTTGTGTTTCAGCATATGCAAAGTATTGAACTGCCGGGAAAATTTTGTTCCGAAGTAAATCTAGAACATAATCATTATCACTACCCCAATTATCACCATCGGAACATTGTGCACCATATACATTCCATTCGGCACCAGAATATCGTTCTTTAATGATTTTATCCATTTCAACTAGCGCAGTAGAAACAAGTGTACCACCAGTTTCTTTTGAGTAAAAGAATTCTTCTTCTGTCACTTCTTTGGCTTCTGTGTGATGGCTTATGAATATAATATCCACTTTATCATATTTGGTGGTCAAAAACAAATATAGCATATAGAAAAATCGCTTAGCTAAATCTTTTTCATGCTCACCCATGGATGCTGAAATATCCATTAAACAGAACATAGCTGCGGCAGTTGCGGGTATAGGGTCTTTTGTATGTGCATTATACCGCAAGTCAAATTCATCAATAAATGGGACTGATTCAATACGTCGCCACATTTCATCAATTTTCGCTTGTATTTCTGCACGCTTAAATTCATTTGTTTCACTTTCCAGTTGCCCTTCCAGTTCACGAACTTCAGCTTTTAAAGGACTACGTAAAGCAGTACGTCGCATAATCGATTTTTCTAGCGACTTAACAATATTCAAGTTCGATGGATTACCAACCGTTGAATATCCTGCACGCCTATTAACATATGCAGTGGCATTTTTTATTGACGTTCTGGCCAAGTTTGGTAATTCCCAATCTTCAAACATAAATCGAAGAAATTCTTCTTTATCAAGTTCGAATATGAAATCGTCTTCACCAATTTCTGGATCATTGGAACCTTGGTTGCCACCGCCACCACCACCTTGAGGTGGCTTGTTTATAACATCACCACTAACATAATCTTTATTACCAGGATGAATTATTGAACGGTTACCTGTTTTTGAATCTGATTGAAATTCCGGTTCAGTTAAATCTTTGCGCTTTACGCGAATTGTGGTCTTACCTTTGTTGATATCCGCAATATTGTTATTTTTTATTGCATCTTTGATGGTTTCTTTGATGTTGGAATTGTATCGGCGGATAAAACGTTCACGGTTAGACGAGCTTCTGTTTTTACCCAGTTCACGTTTATCTAGAATTTTTGACATTGTATCACCTTTATATGTGGTTAGCTTATAGCATATCACATGTGGATTAAGAAAAAAAGAGGGGCGTTGCCACCCCTCACGATGCAGACCACATCAATTCTTCTTCATGCGGACATACCAATCACACAATAATCGAACTTGTTTAGCTGTGTAACCTTTTTCAACCATGCGGTTAACAAAGTCCTGATGTTTCTTTTCATCTTCTTTGTTAGCTTTAGTATCAAAACTAATGATTGGAAGGATTTCCTCACTAGCGCTGAACATACGTTTTTCGATTACCTTAGCAATCTTCTTGTATGCCTGCCAGTCAGGGTTTTGACCTTCGTTACTAGCACGATAGCGTAGTGAATAGTTCACAACTTCGTTGCGAAAATCTTTTGGATTTGAAATTCCACCAGCTTTTTCGATTTTCTCAAGCTCGTCATTCAATGCAGCCCGTGAGAATTGCGCACCTGTTTCTGGGTCACGATATTCTTCATCCTGAATCCAATGATCTGCTAGTGTAAGATATCGATCAAACATGTTTTGGCCATATTCAGCATAGCTTTCTAGATATGCTTTCTGAATTTCTTCGGCGATGAACTTGACATATTTTGGCTGAAGTTCATCTTTGATGTAGCTGATGTATCTTTCTTCAACATCTTGGCTGAACTGTTCACGCTCAATTTGCTTTTCGAGGATATACATTAAGTGAACCGGGTTTGCAGCAACTTCAGTATTGTCATAGTTAAATACTTGTGAAAGTATTTTGAATGCAAACCGCGTTGATAGCCCATCCATACCTTCATCCTGTCCAGCAGCATCGTGGTATTCCTGTGGTGATTTCGCATGTGGATCGGTATCTTTTAACGTTTCACCATCGTATACCCGCATTTTTGACATAATGGATGAATTTTCTGGCTGTATCAATCGGCTTAATACAGACATTTGTGCCATCATTTCAAGAGTGCCTGGTGCAACCGGAGCATCTTTCAAGTCACTATTACGTAACAATTTTCCGTAAATTTGTGATTCTTCTGTAACACGCAGGCAGTAAGGAACTTTAACAATGTAGATTCTATCTAAGAATGCTTCATTGTTTTTGTCGTTTTTGAATGATTGCCATTCAGATTCATTACTGTGTGCCAGAACCATGCCATTAAATGGAATAGCTGAAATACCTTCAGTACCCATATAATTACCTTCTTGTGTAGCAGTTAACAATGGATGTAGCACTTTAATTGGCGCCTTAAACATTTCCACAAATTCTAACATGCCTTGGTTTGCCTTACACAACCCACCGGAAAATGCATAACTGTCAGCATCATCTTGCGAGTAACGTTCAAGTTTACGAATATCAGTTTTACCGACCAGTGAAGAAATGTCTTGATTGTTTTCATCACCAGGTTCGGTTTTGCTGATGGCAATTTGCTTCAATTTGGATGGATGGATTTCAACAACAGTGAATTTGTTGATATCATTTTCAAACTCATCCAGACGTTTGATTGTCCATGGACCAATCAGGCCAGATAGATATCGACGCTGAATACCATACATTTCTTCCAAACGATCTGCATATAATTCTGGATCAAATAACCCCAATGGTGATTCGAAGTTTGGTGATATCTGGTTGCCGGCTTTTAAAACATAAATCGGCTTTTCTTGCATGAGCGCCTTCAATTTTTCAGCCAATGACGATTTAGCACTACCAACAGGACCAAGCAAATACAGAATTTGTTTGCTTTCTTCCAGACCCTGAGCGGCATGTTTTAAGTAAGCAACAATTCGTTCAATTGTTTCTTCCATACCATAGAAATCTTTGAATGCTGGATACATTTTGATATCGCGGTTATTGAAGATACGGCCAAGACGCGGGTCGTTAATTGTTTTCACAATTGTTGGTTCACCGATGGCAGCGAGCATACGTTCAGGTGCCGTGGCATATGTAAGTGGATTTTCTTTGCATAGATCAAGGTATTCAGTAAGCGACATTTCCCGCTCTTTTCTCCCTTGGTTATATGCTTGATAATCACTGAATAGTTCTAATGCATCTGTCATAATGTGGTCTCCTAAGTTTTGCATTATTTGTGTAACACCGATTTAGGATAACTAAAACGGCAGTGGTTGTAAAGCTAAAAATACTTATTTTTTATTCCTAATTCATTTCTTTGTGTATCAAGTAATGCATCAGTTTTTTCTGCACCACCTGCAAACACACATTTTACAGTAGAAAGTTGTTTCGTTTCTTTAGCAACCCAGAATAATAAATTCCCATGTTTAACACGAATTACACCATCACTATCAATATAGCAAAGTAATGGAGTTTCTGGATTATACCCATTAAGAAATTTATTGACAAATTCAGTATAAGCAGACAACCGGCGAATAGCGGTCGCACTTCGTGTAGGTTGAACATGATCTATTGGTATTTCCAATACATCATGTTCCTGCCACGTGCTTATTACTGGATAGTCATCAATCATGCTGGTACCAAAGGCATTGTAACAATTTCTTGAACCAGTTCAACGCATGTTTGTGGCAAATCCATTGTAACATGTAACAAAGTCTGTCTATCACTTGGGGGTGCCCGCCAATATTCATCGAAAATATTGAGTAATTTACTATCAGCAATGAATGCTAAAGCTGTCGCTGAATTGTTAAGTGAATCTTCGTCTTCGAAGAATAGTGTGTTATACGTGTCTATACCAATTTCTTTGAGTTCATTGAATTTATCATTCAATGATAATAAATGACCGTGGCCACCACCTTGTAGAAACACATCGGTTTTGTGTTGTTCGGCCCATTCGAAATAGTTGTCATGAAAAATTTGGCCATGTCTATTTTGAACTAACATTTCGGTAATCGCGTGTTGCGCCTGAATACCTTTTTGAATCGGTGATAACATTCTGTGACATACAACATACATTTTCATAATACTATTACTCCATTTCATTAATTAACATTTCTGCTTTCTAAACAATACTGCCCATGATGATATCATGCATGGATGATTGGGGTCAACTTTATTATAAAATTCTGGTGGCGATTGGTATTTTCTGCGATAAGATGGTGATTTGTTTTTCCAAACCATGACATCATTATTTTTCCATTCCGGTGCCTGAGTTACATTTACTGTATCATATCCGGGTACCATTCATCACCATATTAGTCACTTGCAACCACGTTGCACATTCTTTAGCCATTTCAATTTGCCGTGGGTCTTTCCACCCAGTATCCCAGTAAACGTCCCGGCGAACAATGCTAAAATCATTATTTCGATGTCTAACATGATAAAACTTTGGTTGTTCAACAACACTTGCAATCTTCTTGTTTCTTTTAAATGGAAACCAAGTTGGAACAAGTACACATTCCAAAGCCGATACATTATGCAATCTATCAAGTCCAGTTTTCAGAAATTCTGCTTTGCAGAAATCACCAGTTCTTACGTCCTGAACCATTTGTGAAACATCCAAATCACGCAGCCATTTACCATACGCGTATCCATTGTGATATTTTAATTCATCAAATGATCTACCTTGTGCACCTATGCTTTCAAAATCAAACATTTCAAACAGACTTTCTTCCGAAAAATCTAAATCCATGCCTTGCTTTCTTGCAAGCCGCCTGTACATAGCGGCCTTAAGTGCATATTTTTTAGTAATAACTTTGTGTCTAAAAAGTTTCATTAGTCTAAGTCTAATCCTGTAAGTTGATCTAATATTAATTGATCACTACCACTATCTTTGAACATTGAAACACGATTTGCGAACTCTGTCCAGAGCCAATCTTCTTTTTCGAAGTCAATTTCGAAAATTTGTGGCCAATCATTTTCAACCGCAATAAGAAACACACCCATAGTGATATTAGTACCAAACAATACATTATGTGCTATTGAATAGAATAGCGTCTGTAGCATATAATTTTCAACCCATTCTCGTCGCTTTTTTCTACGTGAAGTTTTCCAGTCAATAATCGCTGGCCTATCTTTCCAACAACCAACGACATCAGTCCGGCCAGCAATGCCTAGTTCACTATCATACAAAGCAACTTCAAGCCCCCAGACATCAGTGATATATTTCCTGTACATTTTCAATGACTTAAATCCATGAACTACTAATGGTGGCGCATCGCGTAGTAAGGCATCGACATCATTACCTTTAAGCCATTGTTCCATTACATCATGAATTGTTGTTCCCTTAATCCCAGCATCTCGCGTGATTTTGTCAGCTTCAACATGTCCAATGCGGTCCCGCCATTCATCCAGTGCTGAATGATCGGATGTTGCACTAAGCATTGTGGTAATTGATGAAAATGTTCCACCGGGCGTTTGATACACCCGGCCAATATCATCAACAGTTATGGAACTAATTTCAGGATAATCATATCGCTGGACATATTTTGTATTAATTGCTGCCATTAACTATTAATCCATGCAAAATCATGTGATATTTTAGTATCATACACTGAAAATTCAGTTATCACCTTATCTGTTTCATATTCACGTAGTGATAATTCATATATGATCGCATCACGCGCTGATTCAAAAGATTCTCGACTTCCGTCATACCAACGAAGCGTGATCATAATTACAATTTGATCACCTACTTTTTTGAAAATATTTCGTGATAAATGTGCATTATGTTTTACTGCAATTCCTTTCAAAATTTCATAATCTTCTTCTTTGCATAAAACACCAATATGTGATTCAAAGTAACAATTCTTTGGCATTTCGTAATTTTCAAATTCGATTGATGGCGCCGCCGGGTGCCATGGTACTGTTTCAATCTTCTTCCGTAATACTGTTGCACCTAAAACATTTTCAAAGTGGCCGGCAATACGTTCCATTTCTTCATATGCTGATCTGTTATTACCTAAATGTACGGATGATGTCATTACGTCTTTTAATATTTTATCATCATGTGTATGATGTAGGTCAAGAAGAATAGGTTTAACGCCAATATTTTTACAAACGATTTCAAAGGTTTCTTTGCTTAATCCACTAACAGTCACATGAATTTCATATGGAAGTTTATCGCCAATTTTTGCTTCCCTAGCTTGAAGATTTGCCCATTTGCGCATTTTATGATCAAACATATCAATGATTTCATCGTCTGTAGCTCCGATGTTGTACGCTACTGATAAAGCTGCCAAACATGTGTCAATAACTTCTTCAGTAATTTGTGCTTTATCAGTAAATCTATGTGTAGTAGCATGTGCATTATCGAATGGTAAAATTACCTTTGCCAGTTCCCCAGCTTCTTCGCATACTTTAAGTGCTTTTTGTGATAAGTTCTTTTTATCTTGTTCAGTTAATTTTTTTATGAGTTCTATAATTCTATCGTTCATTTCCCCTCCAGTTAAGTTAGTATATTATACCAAAAAATAAAATTGACAACAACCAATAGGATTCTTTATAATAGTTAGACATCTAATCAGGGGTATTTTATGTACAAAATGATCAGTAGCAAAGAAAGTGCCGCGTTACCTGAAGAAACAAAATTAAAAATGCTTAAAGAAGCAAAATTGGGTACTTGGACTGATAACTGGAAACCATATTGTGGAACATGTGACACTTTTAACAGAATGGAACAACATGATTACGGGTTCAGATGTAAAACTTGCCGTAATATGATTGGATGGGACTTGTGTAGACTATCCGACTCACCATTGAATAATGTAAAACATGATGATAAACATGACGATATCGTTATAAATTGTGCTTGTGGTGGTGAATTCCATAAAACTGGCATAGCATTTTACTCTGCACCGGTGAAATATGAATTTAAATGTGATGCATGCGAAAGTATAATCACAGTAGCTGATAGAAGGATATAACGAATTAATCTACACAAAATTCAATAAAATTTTATCAATATTGTCAAATTCAGTGTATGGTATTCTTAATAACGTAACATCAGTATCATTTGCATATGCATTTTTGATAGTGTCACGCAATAGTGTTTTTTTGTATATTTCTATAGCACTATCGTCATCAATTCCATTAAAATTGATTGGATAGAAATGTTGTTCTCCATCATATTCTATCAATAAGTTCAATGATGGTATGAAAAAATCAAATCGAAGTCTTTTATAATTTGCATAATCTACAGCATATTCGTGAATGAATTCTATATTATTATGATTTAATATATCCATAATCTTTCTTTCACCAGTAGACATAATACATTTAGGACATCCATTACCTCCATAATGTTTATATGGTTTTTGTTCAAAATCTCCATGTTTTGGGCATGTTATAGTTACATGTTCGATACATTTATTATATTTTGATTTTGTATAATCATAATAATTACCATGAACTTGTTTTGATTTTCTTATAAACCACAACACATCTTTTGTATTTGCTAATGAATATTTCATTATTCCACACTTTTGACATCCACAACCAGAATAATGATCTATTGGTTTTTGTTTAAAGTCCCCATGAATAGGGCATGTTATTATTACTTTACATCTGGCATTATTATAAGTAACTTTATCATAATTATAATAATCACCATGTACATATTTTGATCGCTTAATGAATTCTTTGGTATTACTTGTGTTTTTTGATAACCGGCACAAATTGGCACATGATGGGCATCCTTGACCATTATAATGATTTTTGGGTGTTTGTTCAAAATCACCATGTATGGGACATGTTATTGTTACTTTCGTAGTTGTATTAATGAATTGAACTTTATCATAATTATAAAACTCATCATGTATGAAAGATGCTTTGCGGATAAAGTCATTAATAGTGTAACGGGTTTTTGTATGAGTTTTATTAATTCCGCAAATAGGACATCCATATCCTCTACTGTGGCTTGCAGGAATCTGATCAAAATCACCATGTTCAGGACACACAATTATTACTTTTGTTTGTGAATTGATATAATTTACTTTATCATAGTTATATCTATATCCATGTTTAATTATTGACTTTTGTATAAATTTTTCCGCATGTTTCATTGTTTTTATTTCCAAACACGTGTATTATGTTACTACCTGTATAAATGCCGGTATTATCATATTTATGAAAAAGGTTGAAAATTTATGATTTATGTTGTTGGTGGAGCAGTACGTGATATTCTTTTAGGAAACGATCCAAAAGATATTGATTATGTAGTAACCGGTACTACGCCGGATGATATGATTAAAAATGGATTCAATCCTATCAACGCCACTAATTTTCCTATATTTTTAGATAATGAAGGCAATGAATATGCTTTAGCACGAACAGAACGCAAAAATGGAAAAGGATATCATGGTTTTGATGTATATTATGAACCAGATGTTACTATAGAAGATGATCTTTGTAGACGCGATATTACAATAAATGCAATGTGTGTGTTGGAAACTGATTGGGATAATTTCATTAATACAAAAGATACATCATTAATCATTGATCCATACAATGGCCAAGAAGACCTGAAGAACAATGTTTTGCGGCATGTATCCCATGCATTCGCTGATGATCCTGTCCGTGTGCTTCGCGTAGGCCGTTTCGCATCCAAGCTGGGGTTCAAGGTGGCCAATGAAACAATCATGCTTATGCGTGAAATGGTGGATAATGGTGAATTGAATCATTTGACATCTGAACGTGTTTGGAATGAACTTGAACGTTCCCTAAGAACAGACAATCCCACCAAGTTCTTTAATGTATTGTTATCCTGTCGTGCACTTAAAGTAATATTCCCTGAACTGGACAAACTTAGAGGTGTACCGCAAACTGCAAAGTACCACCCTGAAGTTGATACCTATGTCCATGTGATGATGGTTATGAATCAAGTGTGTAAACTAAGTGATTCACCTGTAGTCAGATTTGCCGCACTGGTACATGATTTGGGCAAGGGCATTACCCCGGCTGATAAGCTACCAAGTCACCCTGGTCATGAAGAATTTGGCGTTCCACTGGTAGAGTTAAT
>Ga0315540_10002620_pt1 | contig 10105 bp, 11 predicted proteins | sample SalMarSW160110MG_FD_203677 | JGI IMG/M metagenome (GOLD analysis project Ga0315540, IMG submission 203677) | Salt marsh sediment microbial communities from the Plum Island Ecosystem LTER, Massachusetts, United States - Salt Marsh Sediment SW1601-10 ... | reverse complement strand
TGGCCTATCGGCCGCCTTTGATTTACCACATGCAACTCGAAACTATCACTGGTATGCGACGTAGTCACCGGTGGCAATACGCTGTCTTGTCTTAATGGCGGCATTGTACCAATAGACCCACGCCTGGGTCCGCTTATGGGAAGGCATCAGTACAGCCGAAGTCCTGGCGCGGATGAATTCACTGCGCCGGGGAGCATCGGGGAAATAATCCTCATACTCGTCCAGCGTGTCGATTACTTTATCCGAATTCAGCAGGCGGAAGACCTTGCCGTATACACGTTCTTTGCCGATGAGAGACGGGACGGCACCGGGATAACCGTCCAGCATGTATAGCCGCCCATGAATGTATGCATCACTCAAGAGACGGGTATATCTGGATAAGACCTGATGTACTTGATCGGGACCGTCGCCGGTCAGTAAGGAGCCGTAGGCGAAGATATAGGGGGTCATGATCGAACAGTCAGTTTCGGATTCCGAGTTGCGTAAGAAGTTGGTTTATTATAATCAATGCGACCGTAAGGCCACTGCCACAACCCGGAACCCGGAACTCGGAACCTACGCATCCCCGATGCGTAGCACCAGCTTACCGATAGTTGACCCACTTTCGATCGCCCGATGGGCCTCGGCGACCTCTTCCAGCGAATATTCCCGGGCGATATGCATCTTTAGCTTTCCCTCGTCGAATAGTTTACCGGCCCATGCCAGGATCTGGGCCTGATGCAGACGCTGACGGTGCAGATCGTGGTACATGGGGGTGAGCATCAACTCGAAGCTGATGGTCAGGTTGCGCAGGCGGGCCGTTTTCCAGTCGGCATCGTCGGGGGGCGCCAGCAGAGTCACCACGTGACCGTAATGGCGCGTGGCGCTGAAACCGGCGCTGAATACCTTTCCACCCACGGTATCGAACACACCATCGATACCTTCGCCGCCGGTCCATTCCAGGCATGCGGCGGCGAAATCCGTACTTTGATAGCGAATGGCCAGCGCCGCGCCCAACCCGGTGACGTACGCGTGTTTTTCATCGTCGCTCACCGTGGTCGCCACCCGCGCGCCGGCATCGCGGGCCAGCTGGATCGCCACGTGTCCCACGCCGCCTGCCCCGGCGTGGATCAGGACCTGCTGGTCGGGCTGCAGGTTCATGCGGTCGAACAGGGATTCATAGGCGGTGATGAGCACCAGAGGCGCGGCCGCCGCCTCGCTGAAGCTCAGTGAATCGGGTTTGTGCACGGCATGGTGTTCATCGACGGTGGTATATTCGGCATAATTTCCCGCCTCACCGCCGATACCCCCGTTGCAGAAATACACGCTGTCACCGGGTTGGAAGTCATGCACCTGGTCACCCACTGCCTCCACCACACCGGCGCCGTCACAGCCCAGTATGGCCGGCATCCGCTCAGGGTAGTAAGTGCCCCGCGCGCGCAGCTTGGTGTCCACAGGATTGACGCCGGCGGCCATGAGCTTCACCAGCAGCTGCGTCGGGCGGGTAATCGTAGGCATCTGCACCTCCCGCACCTCAAGCACATCCGTGCTTCCCGGTTGCGTCATCACCACGGCCTTCATAGCACTCTCCCGAGATAGTGACTGTATGCCGATTGTAGTCCTCTGAGCTGTCCAGTCTAGGCCCCGTGATAGAATATCGAATTGGCTTTTCCAGACCTGGGACTTTTTAACTCGAAACTCGAAACTTTATCGAATATGGCAACCGAAATCGAAAGAAAGTTCCTGATACGAAGCGACGACTGGCGTGAGGGAATCACCGCCAGCGAGGTCTACCGCCAGGGGTACCTGGCCAACAACCGCAGCTGCTCGGTGCGCGTGCGGGTCAGTGACGATCACGCCTATCTCAACATCAAGAGCGCCCAGCTGGGGATTTCCCGCACCGAGTACGAATACAGCATCCCCATGACTGATGCCAAGGAGATGCTCGACGCCCTGTGCGTCTCCGCGCTGGTGGAGAAGACGCGCTATTTCGTTCCCGACGGGGGGCATACCTGGGAAATCGACGTCTTTTCCGGCGACAATCTGGGCCTGATTGTTGCAGAGATCGAGCTGTCTCACGGCGACGAGCCGTTCAATCGCCCGCAGTGGCTGGGGGAGGAGGTCTCCCATGACCCGCGTTATTACAATGTCTATCTTGCCGAGCATCCCTTCAAGTCGTGGTGAAGGCGATATTTCAAGGGCCACGCGGACATCGGTCGATTCCATGCCACATGGCAATCGCCCATTGAGCCGCGCATGATCACCTCGCGCCAACGCTTGGGACTGTTGTGGCTCCTGACAGGTATATGCATGGCGCTGATCGGCGGCTGCAGCCGCCCGTCGCCGGACACACTGCGCTTCGGCCTGCAGACCATGCCGGTGACCCTGGACCCCCGCTATGCCACGGACGCCGTTTCATCGCGCATAGATCGACTGCTTTATCAACGCCTGGTGGATTTCGACAGCCACTTCCAGGTGGTTCCCTCCCTGGCCACATGGAAGGAGCTGACACCCAAGCACTATCAGTTCCACCTCAAACAGGGTAACCACCGCTTTCACGACGGTGCGCCCGTGACAGCCGCCGACGTCAAAGCCACGCTTGAATCCGTATTGGATGCCGCCATGGCGTCGCCGCTGCGCGCCTCGCTGGCCCACATCACCCGCATTGAGACACCGGATGCCGACACCATCGATTTCTACATCGACGCCCCGGACCCGCTGTTCCCCGGCAAACTGGACATCGGTATCCTACCCGCCGATCTCATCCGTCGGGATCATCCGTTCAATCGAAAACCGGTGGGCAGCGGGCCGTTTGCCTTTGTCGGCTGGCCCAGCGAAGACCGTCTGCGTATCAAACGTCTGGCCGATGGCCAGGTGATCGAATTCGATGAAGTCCCCAATCCCACCGTGCGCGTCCTGAAACTTCTGCGCGGTGAAATCGACATGCTGCAAAACGATTTACCCTTCGAACTGGTCAAGTATCTGCAGCATCATGCGGGCATCCGCGTGCAGCGCGCCATGGGGACAAACTTCACCTACCTTGGCTTCAATCTTCACGACCCGGTGGTGGGCAGACTGGCGGTGCGCCGGGCAATCGCCCACGCCCTGGACAGGTCCACCATTGCCAAGTATGTATTCGCCGGTTCGGCGCGCACGGCCAACGCCATACTGCCACCCTCACACTGGGCGGGTGATCCGGACCTCAAACCCTACGACTACAATCCGGACAAGGCGCGGGCATTACTGGCCGGCGCGGGATTTGATGCCGACCACCCGGCCCGCATCACCTACAAGACCTCCAGCGATCCGTTCCGCGTGCGACTGGCGACCATCATCCAGTCTCAGCTGGACAAGGTGGGATTCGACGTGGACATCCGCAGTTACGATTGGGGGACGTTCTATGGCGACATCAAGTCGGGCCGCTTTCAGATGTACAGCCTGTCGTGGGTGGGCATAAAGACCCCCGATATCCTGCGCATCGCCTTTTACAGCACGTCGGTACCCCCCAACGGCGCCAACCGCGGGCGATTCCGGAACGCCGCGGTGGACCGACTCATCGATGCAGCGGAATCCACGGCGGATACCCGGGTGGAGGCCGCCGATTACCGCAAGGTCCAGCGCATACTGCTGGACCGGCTGCCCTACGTGCCGCTGTGGTATGAAGACCATATGTACGCCGCAAGAAGCGACATCACGGGTTACACCGTGGCCGAGGACGGCAATTACGATGGCCTCATAAACGTGCATCGCGTAAACTCTCCCGGTCATTGAGCGGAAGATACCCTGGCCCATGGATGAGACACCGCAGCGATTCATCGAAGTCAGCCTGAAGGATCAGCGCATGGTGCTGTGGGACAGCGGCAGACAGGTATTCAGCGCCGCGGTGTCGACCGCCGCAAACGGGCCCGGGGAGCGCCTGGACAGCGGGTGCACACCGCGCGGACGCCACCAGATTCACGCCAAGATCGGCGCCGGCAGCGCGCCGGACACGGTCTTCGTCGGCCGCCGCCCCACGGGGGAGGTCTATTCGCAGGCGCTGCGCAGCCAACATCCCGGCCGGGACTGGATTCTCACCCGCATACTGTGGCTCACGGGCATGGAGCCCGGCGTCAATCTCCATGGCGACGTGGATACCCTGCAGCGTTATATCTATATTCACGGTTCGCCCGATCACGTGGTGATGGGCACCCCCAACTCCCGCGGCTGTATCCGCATGCATAACACAGACATCATCCGGTTGTTCGACCTGGTGGAGGAGGGCACCCATGTGGTCATCAACGAATAACACCGCGCGGGCACGGCAGGATACGCCACTATGAAACACCTGCTCAAACACCGAGTACCGTTTCAATACCCGGGGTGTTGATGGCGAGCTTTTTGTTTTCCCGTCTCGCCAGTGCACTGTTCGTCGTCCTCGGCGTCTCGTGCCTGGTGTTCTTCTTTATTCATCTCATCCCGGGTGATCCCGTGGAGGTCATGCTGGGGGAATCGGCACTGCCCGCCGACCGCGAGGCGCTGCGCCAATCCCTGGGCCTGAACCTGCCCCTGTACATACAGTTGTTGAACTACCTGGAAGGGCTGCTGCACCTGAACCTGGGAACCTCGCTGCAAACACGCCAGCCCATCGTCGATATGCTCACCGAACGCCTGCCCGCCACCGCGGAACTGGCCTTGGCGGCACTGGCCGTCGCCGTGATGATCGCGCTGCCGCTGGGCATCATCGCCGCCCTGCGGCGCAATACCTTGTGGGACATGGCCGCCATGGGCATTTCGGTGCTGGGGGTCTCCATTCCCAACTTCTGGCTGGGGCCGATGCTGGTCATGGTGTTTTCCCTGTGGCTGGGCTGGCTGCCGGTAAGCGGGCGCGAGGGCGCACTCGCCATCGTATTGCCGGCGCTGACCCTGGGCACGGCCCTGGCGGCGATCCTGTCCCGTATGATCCGCGCCTCCCTGCTTGAAGTCCTCAATGAGGATTATGTGCGCACGGCCTACGCCAAGGGACTGACGACGCGCCAGGTGGTGTTCGGGCATGCCCTGCGCAACGCGCTGCTGCCGGTCTTGACCATATTCGGTCTACAGCTGGGCACATTATTGGGCGGTGCGGTGATCACCGAAGTCATTTTCTCGTGGCCGGGCATCGGGCAGTTGACCATTGAGGCCATTCAACGCCGGGATTACCCGGTGCTGCAGGCATGCGTGCTGGTCATCAGCCTGAGCTATGTGGTGATCAATACCCTCACCGATATGCTCTATGCATGGTTCGATCCCCGCATACGCCTGGGTGAATCATGAAACTGCGCACAGCACTGCCCGTGATGATCCTGGGCACGTGGGCCGTCATGGCCGCGTCCGCCGCGCTGTTTCATCTGCACCCCGATGCCATTCACCTGGACAGGATACTCACCCCGCCGGGGTCGCAGGCATGGCTGGGGTACGACGACCTGGGCCGGCCCATCTGGGACCGGCTCATCGCCGGGGCGCATACCTCGTTCATGGTGGCCTTGTGGGTGGTGTCGATTTCCCTGGTCCTGGGCACGCTGATCGGCAGCACCAGCGGCTACCTGGGCGGGTGGCTGGACCATGTCGTGGTGCGTATCATCGATATCTTCCTCGCCTTTCCCGGCATCCTCCTGGCCATCGCACTGGCCGGGTTGCTGGGGCCGGGACTGGACAATGTGGTGCTGGCATTGAGCGCGGTGGGCTGGGTGGGCTTCGCCCGGCTGGCCCGCGCCCAGATCCTGTCGGTCAAAAACCGCGAGCACGTCCAGGCCGCCGTGGTGCTGGGTGCCGACCGCCGCCGTATCATTGCCCGGCACCTGATACCGTTGATCATGGCGCCGCTTATCGTCGAGGCCAGCTTCGGCATCGCCGGGACCGTCATCGCCGAGGCGGGGTTGTCGTTTCTGGGTCTGGGCGTCCAGCCACCGGCGGCGTCATGGGGCAGCATGATACGGGACGGCACGCGCTACATGCTGGTGGCTCCGCATATGGTGCTCATCCCCGGCATGACCCTGCTGTTGGTGGTCCTGTGCGTCAACCTGGCGGGTGATCAACTGCGGGACTGGATGGATGTCAGAATCCGGGGCAGGTAGAATCAGCACTACAACGAAACAAGGTAAAACCGCGCCCATGTCACTGGGACCTCTGATGGTGGGGCTGAGCGGCCCCGAACTCCTCGCCGAAGAGGAGGAGATCCTGCATCACCCGCATATCGGCGGTGTCATCCTGTTTTCCCGCAATTTCGAGTCACCGGAGCAGATTGAGCGGCTCACCGCGGATATCCACCGCCTGCGCGATCCCCATCTGCTTATCGCCGTGGATCACGAAGGCGGGCGCGTACAGCGATTTCGCCACGGCTTCACCCACCTGCCGGCGGCGCGCCGCCTCGGTGAGGCCTATGACCGCGACGCGAAACACGGCCTGACCCTGGCCGAATCCATGGGGTGGCTGATGGCGGTGGAACTGCGTGCCGTGGGTGTCGATTTCAGCTTCGCACCGGTGGTGGACCTGGATCACGGCGCCAGCAGCGTCATCGGCGACCGTGCCTTTCACAGCGACCCGGATGTTGTCGTGCGCCTGGCGCTGGCCTATGAAAAAGGCATGCAGCATGCCGGCATGGCGGCCACCGCCAAGCACTTTCCCGGCCATGGCGCCATCAAGGAGGACTCCCATACCGAGATCGCCGTGGATGAACGCCCCTATGAGACCATCAAGCGGGAAGACCTGCTGCCGTTCAAGCGGCTTATTCATCACGGCATGCCGGCGGTGATGGCCGCCCACGTCATCTACAAGGCGGTGGATTCAAAGCCGGCGGGCTTTTCCTCTGTGTGGCTGCAAAGGATTCTGCGCAGGGATCTGGGTTTTCAGGGGGTGATATTCAGTGACGACCTGTACATGGAGGGCGCGAGTATCGCCGGCGGCATTACGGATCGCGCACAGGCGGCCCTGGAGGCGGGCTGCGACATGATTCTGCTGTGCCGCGCCGCCACGGAAAAAGACACCGTCGACGCGCTGGATCAGATCACCATCGCCAGCGATCCCGTCTCACACCTGCGCCTGGTGCGCATGCACGGCCGCAAGCATCCGGCACGTGCGCATCTGTTCCACGACACCGCCTGGCAGGATGCGGTACAGCAGGTACAGCAGCTCAGCGGCCAGCAATCCCTTGATTTGACATAAATCGCTAATACTATCGCCGGTCCGGTCGGTTGCAAAACCAGGGGTAAGCGTTTATCTTACTGCGCTTTTGGAAGCCTCCGTCGAGCTGAGAGGATCGACAATCGACAAAGTAGAGGAAATGATGCATATCAGTAAACCGTCGTGCCGTCTCTTATTTATCTTAGTATGTGGAATGTTAACGGCGAACACTGTACCGGTTGCATATGCCTTCGACGCGTTCAAGCCGCTTCCACTGACACCGATTATCCCCACGGATAATCCGCAATCCGCGCCCAAGGTCGATCTCGGCAAACAGCTATTTTTCGACCCGCGCCTGTCGGTCACGGGCGCGGTATCGTGCAATACGTGTCACAACCTCATGGCCGGCGGCGACGACGGCCGCGCCGTTTCCGTGGGCGCCGTGGGCAAGGCGGGCACGCGCTCCGCGCCTACGCTGTGGAATGTCTCCTACGAAACCGTTTATTTCTGGGACGGCCGCGCCAGGAGCCTGGAAGCGGCCATCAGGGAACACCTCCTGGACCAAACGGTCATGGCCATGCCGGATGCCGCATCACTGACCGAGCGCTTCAATCACATCGCGGGTTACAAACGCGAATTCGACTACGTCTTCGGTGGTCCGTCAGGTGTGTCGCTGGACAATACGGCCAAGGCCCTGGCGGCATACATCCGCACCCTGTCCACCCGCAACAGTCCCTTCGACCGTTACCTGCAGGGCGATAAGGAAGCCATCTCCGATACCGCCGAAAAGGGCTTTCAGACCTTCATCACAGCCGGCTGTGCGGCGTGTCACTTCTATGTCAATATGGCCGGTCCCGTCCCCGGGCTGGCGTTCAAAATGGGGGAGGGGTTTTATGAGCTGTTCCCCAACTGGCTGGGAAGCAAATACGATGAACAATACCACCTGACCGACGACCTGGGTCGCTACTACTACGACAAAAACCCGCAGCACAAGCACCTGTTCCGCGTCCCGACCCTGCGCAATATCGCGGTGACGGCACCGTACTTCCACAACGGCTCGGTCAAGACCCTCGACGAGGCGGTCCGCGTCATGGCCAGGACACAGTTCCAGAAAAACCTCACCGACCGGCAGGTCGAAGACATCGTTGCATTTCTCAAGACCCTCACCGGGGAGTTCCCGCCACAGCTCATGCCGCAACTGCCACCGTCGACGGGTCAATCGGTGTATAAATAAACCCGTCACAAGTCTCAGGTCGGAAGTAAGAGGTCAACCCCATGGGGATGTCTTCTTGACCTGCAACCTGCAACCTGCAACCTGGGTACTGCTATCATTTATTATGAAGTCTGGCCATTCGCACACCCGCTCAATATAATGTTGACAATCACCGGGCGTATCCCCATTCATCATGTTTACACAGACCGATCTTAGCCCTATGACAACCCTCGCAGAAGCCTCCGCGGTATTCGAAAAGGCGGACGTCCTATATACAAAGCTCCAGGTGGAATCGGCCCTGGACAGCATGGCCGCGCAGATCACCGCCGCGCTGGGTGACAAGGACCCCATCGTGCTGTGCATCATGCTGGGCGGCCTGGTGCCCGCCGGTAAGCTCATTGACCGGCTGGTATTTCCCCTGCAGCTCAATTACGTGCATGCCACACGCTACGATGGCGCCACCTCCGGTGGTGATCTGCGCTGGGTGGCGAAGCCGGAGTGTTCTCTGCAGGGGCGCGTGGTGCTGCTGGTGGACGATATCCTCGATGAAGGTCTGACCCTGGCGGCCATCCATCAGGCGTGTCTCGCTCTGGGCGCCGACCGGGTATACAGCGCGGTGCTCGTTGAAAAGAAGCATGACCGCAAAAATGACTATCAGGCCTCGTTCGTCGGTCTTGAAGTGGAGGACCGATACGTCTTCGGATACGGTATGGATTACAAAGGCTATCTTCGCAATGCCCCGGGCATTTACGCGGTAAGCGACAATGGCTGAGCTGGCCATTATCGGCGGGACTGGCCTGACCTCCCTCAACAACCTGGAGATCACCAAGCGCGAAGTGGTTCATACCCCCTTCGGTGAACCTTCGGGACCTTTGACCTATGGCGTACTGTCCGGCAGGGAAGTGGTGTTTCTCGCCCGCCACGGCTACGGACATACCATACCGCCGCACATGGTGAATTACCGCGCCAACATCTGGGCCTTGAAGCATGCCGATATCGAACACGTGATCGCCGTGGCCGCCGTGGGTGGTATCCGCCCGGACATGACGCCGGCACGCCTGGCGGTGCCCGACCAGATCATTGATTACACACACTCGCGCATCAATACCTATTTCGAGGACGGTCTGACACACGTCACCCACGTGGATTTCACCTACCCCTATGACAGCGACCTGCGCCAACGCCTTATCAATGGCGCCCGCGAGGCGCAGCTCGACGCGGTGGAAAACGGCACCTACGGGGCGACCCAGGGACCGCGCCTCGAGACCGCCGCGGAAATCCTGCGCCTGGAAAGGGACGGCTGCACCATGGTGGGCATGACCGGCATGCCGGAGGCCGCCCTTGCCCGTGAGCAGAACCTGCGCTATGCCACCTGCGCCGTGGTTGCCAATTGGGCGGCGGGAAAGACTGAAGGGACGATTTCCATGAAGATGATCGAGCACTGCCTCAAGACAGGGATGGAAAAGGCCCGACGCCTACTGGAGCATGTCATTCCTGCGCTCTAGGAGCCTGTCGGACATAGGCGATCGTAGTGAACAAGGTGGGAGAGCGAGGGCAGTTTTTCGATCGTTTGAGGGAAGAGCGAAGCGAAAGGTGGAGCCGTCGCTATTTGACGAAACGGATCGGAGAAATGGGCGGCCCTCCCAGCGGCGCAGTAGATCAGTCCTACGTCCGACAGGCTGCTAGGAATTCCATCGAGTAATCATGACCGCGGGGACGGCGGCGCACATCACTGATTGGGGACCTGCTTGCCCGTCACCTGTCCGGCATCATTGC
>Ga0315540_10002619_pt1 | contig 10105 bp, 10 predicted proteins | sample SalMarSW160110MG_FD_203677 | JGI IMG/M metagenome (GOLD analysis project Ga0315540, IMG submission 203677) | Salt marsh sediment microbial communities from the Plum Island Ecosystem LTER, Massachusetts, United States - Salt Marsh Sediment SW1601-10 ... | reverse complement strand
GGAGTGTCCTTTTCTTTCTCGCTCAGGGCCAGTTCACCGCCGGACATGGATAGGCCCAGCTCGTGCCCCACGTGTCCTCCGATCTGAATGCGCCCCCCCGTCATCTCCTCGCCGGCCAGGTCCCAGACGAGATCGCGGACTTCGATCGCTCCGCCGGTCATCCTGTAACCTGCGGAATAGCCGGCGTTGGCCCGCACGAGGATACGGCCGCCCGTCATCCTGTTGCCACAGAAATCGTAGGCGTTGCGCGCAACGGTTATTTCCCCGCCCTTCATGGAATGGCCGAGATGGTTCTCGGCAAGGCCCTTGATGACAAATGAGCCGCCTTTCATGCCCATGCCCGCGTAATCCGCCACGTCCCCGTCGACGGTCAGCGTACCTGAGTTCATGAAGGCGCCGGCGTAATCGCCGAGGTCGCCCTTGACCGCCAGGTCGTTCTTCTTCAGGAATGCTCCGAATCCTTGCAGGCGGACGTCCTCCAGAGCGCTGAGGTCGATTTCCTGGTCGCGGGCGAGCACCTGGAAAGCCGCCGACAGGAAGAGGCCGGCCTTCTTTGGGAAGGCGGCGTGGTCCCGCTCGGTGGTGATGGCGTCGAGGACGGCCTGAAGAGTCTCCGCTTCGAGTGTTTCGTCCGCCAGCGCGGCCTGTGCCCCCTCGAAATCCTTGTCCAGGGTCTCGGCGAAGGGTTCGTTCAGATATTTCTGAAAGGTCGAAAGTATGGCCATGGATCCCCTCCTACTCGGGTGACTGCCAGGCGCGGTATGGGTCGCGCACGTAGGCGTCGATGGCACGGGCCGCTTCGCGTCCTGCACGGGTGGCGAGGATGACGGTGGCCGCCCCGGTGATGGCATCCCCTCCGGCGAAGACCTTGGGCACGGTGGTCATGTACGTTTCCCGGTTGACCTTGATGACCGAGCCCCAGCGCGTCGCGAGGCCAGGAAGGTTGGACGGAATGAGCACGTTGGGCGTCTGGCCGATGGCCACGACAACCGTGTCGCAGTCGATGATGTAATTGCTGTCCGGAATGGGAATGGGACGCCTTCGCCCCGAGGCGTCAGGCTCTCCAAGCTCCATTTTCTGTACTTCCACGGCCTTTACGCTGCCGTTTTCGTCTCCGATGTACCGGACCGGGTTCGTGAGCAATGTGAAGATGGCGCCCTCTTCTTCCGCGTGTTCGATCTCTTCACCGCGTCCGGGCATCTCTTCGCGGCTCCGGCGGTAGACGATCCGGGCCTCGTCGGCGCCCAGGCGCAGGCCGATCCGGACGACGTCGAAGGCCGTGAATCCCGCGCCCACGACGACCAGCCTCTGCGGCCTGCGGATCGGGGTCCCCGCCTCGGGGTGGGTCCAGGCCTTCATGAGGTTGACGCGCGTGAGGAATTCGTTCGCGGAATAGATGCCGTTGAGGTTCTCGCCCGGGATGTTCATCATGTTGGGGAACCCGGCGCCGGAGGCCACGAAGACCGCGTCGAACTCGTCCAGAACCTCCTGGACGGGCATGGTCCGGCCCACGACGTTGTTGAGCTCCATCTGCACGCCCAGGGAACTCACGTACTCCACTTCCTTCTGGACGATGGCCTTCGGAAGCCGGAATTCGGGGATGCCGTACATGAGGACGCCGCCGGCTTTGTGCAATGCCTCGAAGATGTGGACCGTATGGCCCATCTTCGCCAGGTCGGCGGAGCAGGAAAGACCTGCGGGTCCGGAACCGATGACGGCCACCTTGTACCCCGTCGAGGGCTTCTTGTGGATGTCTTCGGCGCGCCGTTCGGAGTGCATAAACTGCCAGTCCGCGGAAAACCTCTCCAGGCGGCCGATGGCGATGGGATTGTGTGCGTTGGTGTCGTTGATGATGCACGCCGCCTCGCAGAGGTTCTCCTGGGGACAGACGCGCCCGCAGACGGCCGGCAGGTTGTTGTACTGGCGGATATCCTCGGCGGCCTCGGTGAACTTCCCCCTCGCAATCAGGCCTATGAAGGAAGGGATGTCGATGTGGACCGGGCAGGCGACCACGCAGCGCGGCTTGGGGCACTCGAGGCAGCGCATGGCCTCGGCGACGGCGATGTCCGGCGTGTATCCCAGAGCCACTTCGCTGTAGTTCTTAAGGCGGTCGGCCACGGTCTGGCAGGCGATTTCACGGCGGGCTTCCTTGGACCGGGGGCGCTTGCGCTCCCCTTCCTTGACCCCGCCCAACTTGACGATATCTATAGTCTCAGCCATGGATTTCCTCACCGTTTCAGTGTTTCGAAGTAGAGATTGCAGCTGGGGTCGGCCGCTATGGCCTTTTGTTCCTGTTTTTTGTAGACCTTCATGCGGTTGAACATCTGATCCCAGTCGACCTTGTGCCCGTCGAAGTCCGGCCCGTCCACGCAAACGAACTTGGTTTCGTCGCCCACCGCGATGCGGCAGCCTCCGCACATGCCCGTTCCGTCCACCATGATGGTGTTGAGCGAGACGATCGTGGGAATCCCCCACGGCTGAGTCTTTTCTGCAACGACGCGCATCATGATCGGGGGGCCGATGGCCACGATCCTGTCGATGGTCCTTCCCTCGTCGTGGAGCTGCTCGAGGGCCGTTGTCACGAAACCCTTTATCCCGCAGGACCCGTCGTCCGTCGTGATGATCACCTCATCCGACACGCCGGCAAGCTTGTCGTTCCAGAACATGAGGTCCTTACGCCTGTACCCGATGATCGTGACCACCTTGTTGCCTGCGGCCTTGAGTCCCTTGCAGATCGGGTAGATGGGCGCGACGCCGAGCCCACCGCCGATGACCACGACGGTGCCGTAGTTCTCAATGTGCGTCGGGGTCCCGAGGGGGCCCAGAACGGCGAAGAGTTCGTCGCCCTCCCGGAATTCCTGGCCAAGTTCGATGGTGGATCGTCCGACCTCCAGGAATACGATGGTGACTTCCCCCGTCTCCGGATTGGAGTCCGCGATGGTCAGTGGGATCCGTTCGCTCTCCTCCCTGTTCATGACCATCAGGAACTGACCCGGTTTGTGGGCTTTCGCCACGCGGGGGGCGCGAATGGTCATCTCGACCACGCCCGTGGCTAGAACCTTCTTGTCGGTAATCTGGTACATGCTTTCCCCTTAAGCGCTGATGCACGACATTCCATTCGATACAGTCGTACAATATGAAAGTATCCCCCCAGGAATTTGAGGGGCGAATTATAATTCCAGAGGGACGCAATTGCAAGTAGAAGGAAGAGTTATGCGGACCATGGGCAAGCAGCACATGGTCTGGGACGGGACGAAGATCATGCCCGCTTTTCCGGCCGGTCGCCTGGAACTCGAGGGCGGTCGAAGCCGGAACCTGGTGGCCGTCGGCGACCGGGTGCTGCTGCGTCCCGATTCCGGCGGCACGGCCTTGATCGAGGCCGTGCTTCCGCGCGCCAACAAGATTTCCCGCCGCCTCACTTTCACGGGCGTGGAGCACGTCGTCGCATCCAATGTGGACGTGATGGCCGTCATGCTTTCTGCCTGGCCGAGGCCGAACACGGGACTGCTGGACCGCTATCTCGTCGAAGCCCATGCTTCGGACATCGTGCCTGTGATCCTCGTGAACAAGATGGACCTGGCCGAAAAACCGGCAGTGGAAAGCGAGCTGTCGCCATACGCCGCCCTCGGGTACCCCATTCATCGCATGTCGGCTCAAACCGGTGAAGGGATCGAAGGCTTTCTTTCGGACGTGTCCGGCAAATGGGTCGCGATTGTCGGCCACTCGGGAGTCGGAAAGACGACGCTGCTCAACACGTTGTTCCCTTCTCATCAGGCACGTGCGGTGGGCGACGTGAATCCGGCCACGGGCAAGGGGCGGCACACGACGACGAGCGCCGTCGCCCACAGACTGCAGGACGGAACCGTTCTCATCGATACGGCGGGGATTCGCGGGTTTGCCCTGTGGGGCATGGACTGGCGTTGCGTGGAAAGCGGGTTCCTCGAGATCCACGAGGCGGGAGAGGGGTGCCGTTACCCCGACTGCAGGCATCGGGGAGAGCCCGGCTGTTCCGTGGGTACAGCCGTTTCCGGAGGGCGAATCACCGAGCGTCGTTTCGAGAGCTACCTGATCTTGCTGGACGAAGCGGAGTCGGTCGCTTAGTGCGGGCCGGGTCAAAGCAGCCTGATAAGAGAAGGGGGCGCCGTCCGGCGCCCCCTTCCTTGTAGGTGCAACAACGTTTTACTGGTTGGCCGGAGCTTCGGCCGGGGCTTCCGCAGGTGTTTCGGCGGGAGCGTTTGTTTCCTCGTTTGCGGGCGCGTTGGCTTCGGCAGCCGGAGGTTGCTCGGCGGGCGTAGCGTTCTCGGCGGGCGCCTCGGCCGGCGTCTCGGCCGGCGCGGGGGCCTTGGGGGCCTCGGCCTTCTGGCATCCCACGAAGGAAACCATCGTCAAGGCCAGCAAGAGAGCCAACAGGATACAAGACAACTTCTTCATCATTCACTCCTCCCTGACAGTTTGTCCGGTAACTCAACCTAATTCCTACCTGATCGGTGACTGGCCTTTAGAACGTAGCATAGAGGCAGGGCGCTGTCAACGCGGATCAGTTCATCTCGTGCTTGAGATCGCGCGAAAGAAGTTCGTCCAGGGCCTGGGCGGGGCCCAGGCCCTGGAATAGGATCCTCTCGACCACGGACGTGATGGGCATGTCCGCGCCGTGAAGGCGCGCGAGGTCGGACACGGAGCGTGTGGTCGGGACGCCCTCCGCGACCATCTTCATGGAATCGAGAATCGCCTCGAGGGGCTCGCCCCGGCCGAGCCGGACGCCTACGGTCCGGTTCCGGCTCTCGCTCCCCGTGCAGGTCAGCACGAGGTCGCCCATGCCGGAAAGTCCGGAGAAGGTCAGCGGATCCGCCCCGAGAATAACGCCCAGCCTGACGATCTCACGCAACCCCCGGGTGATGATGGCGGCTATCGTGTTCGGTCCGAATCCCAACCCGGCCGCGATTCCGCACGCGAGAGCGATGACGTTCTTGACCGCGCCGCCAAGTTCCACGCCGGTGCGGTCCGTGCTCGAGTATCCCCGCAAGGGGGGAGCGGAAACGAGGTGTTGGGCGCGCTCGGCCCGATCGGCCAGGGGCGACGCGAGAACGACAGTCGTGGGGTCCTTTCGGGCCAGGCCCGCGGCGAAGGACGGTCCCGAAAGGGCTACGACGGGTTTGCAGGAGTCCGGGAGATACGCCTCGATAACCGCGCTCACGGGAAGCAAGGTCTCCTGTTCGATGCCCTTGGAGGCTGACACGACGAGGGTGCCCTCGGGGCAGAGACGGCCGATCTTCTTCCAGAGGGCGCGTGTGGCCTGGGCCGGTGCCACGGACAGCCAGCTCGAGGCGGTGCACGGAACCGCCTCCGGATCGTGGAACAGGTCGATGTTCTCCGGCAGAGAGGTGCCGGGAAGGAAATCGACGTTTTCCCTTGCCCCCTTCATCGCCTCGTACTGGTATTTTTCGTAAACCCACAGGGCAACTCTGTCGCAGCTGCCCGCAAGGTGAACGGCGAGCGCGGTCCCCCACGCGCCCGCGCCCCATACGATCACTCTATTTTCGGGCTTCACGCGGCACCCTCCTTTTATCTCCCCACAGCCTGGATTCGGTCCCATCCAGGAGATGTCCGATGTTGGAATGGTGCCTGGCCACCAGGAGAAGGGCGATGCCCGCGCCCAGCGCGGCGACTTCGAGATTGTAACGCCCGGATGCAAAGTGGCCGGCCACGAGGATGGCTCCGAACGTGAGAGAAGCCAGCACCGAACCCAGGGACACGAAACGGATGGTGAGGACCTCCGCAAGAAACACGCAGAGGGCGATCAGAGTGGGAACGGGCGCAATGAAGAGAAAGGCGCCGAGACCGGTTGCGATCCCTTTGCCGCCTCTGAATCCCAGGAAGACCGGGAAGCAGTGGCCCACAACGGCCGCAGCGCCGGCCGCCGCGTTCATCCACGGCGCGTGCCCCCAGTGGAGGCCTGCCCAGACCGGAAAAGCGCCCTTGGAGAAATCCAGGACGAGGGTCACCAGAGCCAGGAGCTTGCCCTGTGTTCTCAGGACGTTCGTGGCTCCGATGTTGCCGGATCCCATGGTCCGGATGTCGGCGCCCGCTTTGTACCGCGTCAGGATGTAGCCGAAGGGAATCGCCCCCAGCAGGTAGGCGCCCACTATAATAAGGATGTCGGTGAAGTTCATCGCTCTCCCTCGAGTGACCAGCGCTCGACCACCTCGTGGACGGGGCCCGCAGGTGTGAGCGTGCTTTCGTACAGCGTGACGTGGTCCGCGCGGTCCTCCCCCGCGTTGAAGCCCTCGAGTCTCCTGAGCGCTTCCATCAGATCCGGTTCCCGCCTCGGCTCTCTGAGCCGGCCGAGGGTCAGGTGTGGATGGAAGGCCCTGTTTTCGCGAGGAATGCCGACGCCCGCCAAGCGGTCTTCGATCGACGCCTGAAGGGCCGATAGTCCGCCGGCGGTGTCCCGGAGACCGCACCATATCACGCGCATGCGATCGGGGCTGCCGAAAAAACCAAGACCACTTATGCCGTAAGTGAAGGGGACTGTTCCGCAAACCACTTCTGACACGGCCCTGCGGACGCGCTCGCTTTCCTCCAGGCCGAGATCCGGAAAAAACTTGAGCGTCAGGTGGATCTGTTCCGCTTTGACCCACTTGACGCCCCGGGCTTCTACGGAGAGCTGTCGAATGACATCGTCCATGGCCATCCGGGAACCTTCGGACATGTCCAGGGCGAGGAAAGCGCGCATGGGAACCTCCGTACGCTGCATGGTAGGCGACGACGGCCGAAGTGTCAACTATTCATTGGCCTTTTCGACTGCCGCCCTGTCAGTCCAGCTCAACGGGGTCCCACTTCTTTTGCGGGGGCACTGGCGGAACAGGCGGCCGTGACTCCGGCACAGGTTTTTCAAGAAATAATTCCGCCAGGAGGGGGTGACGCAAGGCGGCGAACCGCCCCTCCCGGCGAACCAGGGCCGCGTCTTCCATCCAGCGAACGTAGGATCTGGCGGCTCCGGAGGAAATTCCCATGTCCGAGGCCAGGTCGGGGACGGAACGGGGCCCCTTTTTGGCCAGGAGAGCGCCGATCCTCACCAGGGCCGTACCCCCGCGCGCGGCGGCCATGCCCGTCGACCACTCGTGTTCGAGGTGCAGGCGCTTGAGGGATACGTCGGCAGGTATCCTCGAATAGAGGGGCGGAATCTCCCCTGCGGAAGGCGTTTCCCAGTACCCGGCCCGGACGCCGGTCCCGACCAGGGCGTCGCGCACCTGCACGGCTCGGCGAGGGAAGCGGCACACGAGCAGGAACCCCTGTCCGGCAGCTCGAAGGGCGATCCTCTGCCAGACGTCGGCATAATCCCGGGTGCCGGCCCATCCGGGGAGGCAGTCCGCGGATCGAAGCACGAGGCCGGGCGCCGCGGAAGGGGCGAACTGGGGCGCGGTCCAGGCGAGGTCGCATTCCTCCCATCCGCGGGGCGTGGCCACGTCGTATCCATAGTCTGCCCGCGCAACCAGGCACCGGTGTTTCTTCAGTGCACCTTCCAGCATTCGCTCCATAGGTCAATGTTAGGGACGGAAAAGTAGAATGTCAAGTGACAACTATCCGGCATGCGATCGACGGCCGTCCCCAGGGCAAGATCCTCCGGACAGGGCGCGTGTTAATATAGGTTGCTTCTGTGCGGAGGCGCTCCATGATAGTCACTTTCCTGGGAACGGGCACTTCGGTGGGCGTCCCCGTGATCGGTTGCCGTTGCAGGGTGTGTACCTCCGGCGACCCTCGGAACAGACGCATGCGCCAGTCGGTGTGGATCAGAGAGGGCGATCTGTCCCTGATAATCGATACGGCCGTGGATTTTCGCCAACAGGCCCTTCGCTTCGGCATCAGGAGGCTTGACGCGATCCTGCTGACCCACCCGCACGCCGACCACATTCTGGGGCTGGACGAAACGCGGGTGTACGCCTACTGGCAGCGCCAGACCATTCCCGTCTACGGAAGCCCCGCCACGCTCAAGGGCGTGCGGCGGACCTTCTGGTACGCCTTCGAGGATGTCCCGGAAGGCGGAGGACTCCCCAGGCTCGATCTTATCGCGCTCGATGGGCCGTTCGCGCTCGGGGGGCTGGAGATTCTCCCGGTGGAGGCCGACCACGGCAGCATGACCGTGACCGGATATCGAATCGGAGATTTTGCATACATAACCGATTGCAAACGCCTGCCCGAAGAAACCGTCGCAGCCCTGCGGGGCGTGGACACGCTGGTCATCAACGCTCTGAGATACTCGCCGGAGCATCCCACCCACATGACCGTCGGGGAAGCGCTGGCGGCCGTGGAGTCCGTCGGGCCCCGCAGGAGCTTCCTCGTGCACATGGGACACGAAATGGATCACGAAGAGCTTTCTAAAGCTCTTCCCGACGGCGTTGCGCCGGCTTACGACGGGTTGACGTTGGAATTGAACGGTCGCGATCTCAAGGTGGAGGTCACATGACATTTGCTGCTCGCTATCCCGACCTGGAAGACAAAGCCGTCCTCGTAACCGGCGCTTCTTCGGGCATCGGTCTCGCCTGCGCGAGGCTCTTTCTGGCCTCGGGCGCCCGGGTGGCGGCCCATTTTCGCTCCGGTGAAGGCGTAGTCCGGGACCTCGCCCGCGAAGCCCCGGAAGGGATCTTTCCGGTCCGGGCGGACCTGTCCGAAGAAGCAGGCTGCGTGACGTTATGCCGGGAGGCCACCGAACGGCTCGGAGGGCTTGACGTGCTCGTGCATTCGGCCGGGATCTGGACGGACGGGTCCATTCGATCCCTTGCCCGGGAAACGCTGGAGACCATGTTCAGGACCAATACCTTCTCCTCCTTCTACCTGGCGCGGGAGGTCGCCAACCGGATGGGCAAAGGCAGTCTCGTCTTCATCGGCTCTACGGCGGGGCAGAGGGGGGAGCCGGAGCACAGCCATTACGCCGGCAGCAAAGGGGCGGTACAGTCCATGGTCTATTCCCTGGCGCAGGAACTGGCGCCGGCCATTCGCGTGAACCTCGTTTCACCGGGGTGGGTGAGGACCCCCATGAGCCGGCAGGCCCTTGAAGAGAGGGAATCGGCCATCGTTTCTGCCGTGCCCCTCAGGCGCGTGGCCGAAGCCGAGGATGTGGCGGGGGCGGCCCTCTTTCTGGCAAGCGACGCGAGCCGGCATCTCACGGGTCAGGATATCTGCTGTTCCGGCGGCGCATTGCTCCCCATGCCCAGGGGCTGACATACCGTCCCGATGGGGAAAGGCGTTGCCTTTATCGGTCCGGCTCCCGGCCCGGCAAGGCCGGCCGGCTGCCCGTGCAGCCGTCCGCGACCCGGACGCACGGATCGGAAGGCAGCGCAGGGGAATCGAATCGGCGCGCAGGTTCATCCTGCTTCCTCACTTGGCCGGTTGCGGTTTTTGCCTCAGGGCCGATTCAAGGTCGTGGACGAGGGCAGCGACGCGAAGGCGCGTCTTGGCATCCAGATCGCAGTTCAGCGCCTTCCTGTAGAGGGGTAGGGCCTCCGCCGGGCGGTCCGTTTGCAGGTACAGCGTGCCGAGAGTCAGGTAGTTGGGTGCGTAGGAAGGATACAGTCGTATGCCCTCCCTGTAGAGATCGAGTGCCTCGTCGAACTGGCTCTTCAGGAGGTAGACGTCGGCTTCCTCTTTCAATGTGTGGGCGGGATTGGCGCTAAGCTGCAGCGCCATCTGAAAATCGGCCGCGGTCTCCGCCTTCTTTTTCTGGACGAGGTGAATCCTTCCCTTGAGGACGTAGGTCTGCGCGTCGGCGAACCCGCCCGCAACGGCTCGACCGAGGAGGTCGAAGGCTTTCTCAGCCTCGTTCTTGTCGAGATGGTAGGCCGCAAGCGCGTTGACCGCGGACACGAGGTCCGGTTCGATCTTGATGGCCGAACCATAGCATCGGGCGGCCTCGTCCGGCTTGGACTTCAGGACTTCGGCATGACCTCTGGCCACGTAGGCTCTCGCCATTCTGGGGGCCAGGGCGAGGGCGCGGTCCTGTGCCCCGATCGCCTCGTCCGGACGGCCCTCGTGCCGCAAGGCCTCTCCGTATTCGAACCAGGCCGTGGGATTGCCCGGATCCTTCGACGTCACCGACGCCATGAGGGTG
>Ga0315540_10002616_pt1 | contig 10108 bp, 8 predicted proteins | sample SalMarSW160110MG_FD_203677 | JGI IMG/M metagenome (GOLD analysis project Ga0315540, IMG submission 203677) | Salt marsh sediment microbial communities from the Plum Island Ecosystem LTER, Massachusetts, United States - Salt Marsh Sediment SW1601-10 ... | reverse complement strand
ATCCAGAGGAATTTCATGTCGCCATGTGGAAATCGCTCGACGGCACAATGTTTACGGACCTCTTTGACAAGTCGTTCGTGATGCCGCGACTCGATTTCTTTTAGACTTCCGCGCCGTGTAACGTGGACCTTTTAATTCCAATGTTGCCTGAGCGGGCTTTCGCGCGTATTATTTAAGATCATGATTAATCCAGATTTGCCTGAAGGAACCAGACTCGGGCCGTACGAAATAGTCCGCAAACTCGGCTCCGGCGGAATGGGAACCGTCTACGAATCCCGCGACTCGCGGCTTGGCCGTAATGTCGCCCTCAAGGTTCTCTCAATAGCGACTGACCAGAGCCGCCTCGAGCGCTTCGAAAGAGAGGCGCGCGCGACGGCGGTGCTGGCACATCCGAACATCGTAACTATCTTTGACATCGGGCGATATCAGGGGCAACCATATTTGGTTTATGAATTCGTGGGTGGTCAGACTCTGCGCCGTTATCTGAAGTCGCACAAGTTGAAGGAGAGTGAGGCGCTGACTTTTGCGGTTCAGCTGGTGCGGGGAGTCTCGGCTGCGCATGCGCTGAAAATCATTCACCGCGATCTTAAGCCTGAAAACGTCATGGTAACCGGAAACGGCACCCTGAAAATCCTTGACTTTGGCCTGGCAAAACTAATGCCGGAAAGTGGTGTGGCGGCGCATGATGTTGATGACCTCTCAACCAGGGAAGGGCACATACTGGGGACCCCTGCCTATATGTCGCCCGAGCAGGCACGGGGAGAGATGATTGATGCGCGCTCTGACCTGTTTTCGGTGGGATCTGTTATCTACGAGCTGTTAGCCGGGAAAAGCCCATTTTTGCGTCAAACTTCGGTTCAAAGTATGTCTGCAGTTATTGGCGATCCAATTCCGCCGCTTGACAAGAGTCTTGGGGTCTCGAGTTCGCTGGAGAAAATCGTAAACCGGTGCCTCAACAAGAATGCGGCAGATCGTTTTCAGACCGCTCAGGACTTACTATTCGCATTGGAAGCGCAGGCTCCGGAGATAGCACTTAAGACCCATGCAGTAGAACTGGATACTCCCGATGACGAGCCCACTTCTATTGCTGTCTTGCCATTTGCAGACATGAGCCCTTCGCATGATCAGGATTATTTCTGCCAGGGTCTCGCGGAAGAGTTGATAAATTCTTTGACACATATCGATAATCTGCAGGTGGCTTCGCGGAGTTCCTCGTTTCAGTTCAATACCGCGGGTCTCGATATTCGCGCGGTCGGAGCACGCCTGGGTGTGGCCACCGTTCTGGAAGGAAGCGTTCGCAAAGCGGGCAACCGCGTCCGCATCACCGTGCAGTTGATCGACGTTGCTGATGGATACCACCGCTGGTCCCAACGCTATGACCGGGACCTCGAAGATATCTTCGCCATTCAGGACGAGATTGCCGAAAGCGTGGCTCAAGAGCTGAGGGGAATTCTGACGCCCGGAGAGCTGAAGGGTTTGCGCCGCCCCGGGACAGTTGCGGCCGCGTACGAAGAGTTTCTCAAAGGTCGCCAGGCGTATGCGAGGTCAACTTCTGAATCGCTGGACGAAGCAGGAGTGTTCTATGAGAAGGCAATAGCGATCGATCCCAGCTACGCGCCGGCTTATGCCGGACTGGCGGACGTTCACAGCTGGCGTTATCAGTGGTGGGGCCAGCAGGATAGCGACTACAAGATTGCTGACGACGCCAGTCGAAAAGCGCTGGAACTAGCGCCTGAACTTGATCAGGCCCATATTTCCCGGGCTTTCCTGCTATCTTTGAAGGGCCACTACGACGAAGCTGCTGCCAGTTTCGAAGAGGCTATCCATCTCAACCCGAATTCCGCCGATGCCTATTACCTTTACGCGCGAAGCGAGTTTGCCGCCGGCCGAACTGCAAAGGCCGCAGAGCTGTTTCGTCGGGCTTCCGAGATTGACCAGGACGATTTCGAAGCATCAGCGCTGTTGCCGATGACGCTGGAGAAAATCGGGAGAACTGGTGAGGTTGAAGATGCTCTTCGTGAAGCAGCATCCCGGGCGGAGCGTCGACTGGAGCTGGATCCCAATGATGTTCGGGTGCTCTCACTGGGTGCTTCCGTGCTTGCACACCTGGGAAGAAAAAGCGAAGCGATTAGCTGGTCAAATCGAGCCTTACAGATAAGCCCGCATGAACTCAGCCCTCTCCTCAACCGTGCCTGCTTGCACGCCAGGGATGGTGAGGTCGATGACGCCATCAGATTTCTGGAACGAGTTTTCAAGGAGGGCCATGTCCACCGCGACTGGATCGAAAATGATCCCGACTACGATTCTCTCCGCGATGACCCCCGATTCATAAAATTGATGCAGGGCCTGGAATAGAACGTTAACTCACTTCGTGCGAGCTCGCACTCACTCCAAAGCAACTTTCGGAAATGCTGCACTTCTCCCCGCCAGCCAGCCGGTACTCCAGGCACTCTGGAAATTGTAACCGCCGGTGATGCCGTCGATATCAAGAATCTCACCGGCGAAAAAAAGCCCTGAGCAAACTTTGCTTTCCATAGTGCTGAAATCAACTTGTTTCAGCTTCACGCCACCGCAGGTAACGAATTCCTCCTTGAATTCGCCTTTGCCGGTAACCGCGAAGCTTCCACCAGTCAACTCGTCGGCAAGTTTGTGAAGAGATTCCCGCGTGACCTGCGACCACGTAGTATCAGCAGAGATTCCGCTCATTTCAGCCAACCTCTCCCAGAATCTATTGGGAAGAGGAAAGGGATTTGAATTGACCAGCCGTTGGCGTGGATGGGTTTCGCGCTGTTGCCTGCAAGCAGACAATACGTCTTCACTGTTCAGATCCGGCAGCCAACTGATTTTCAGATCTGCCCGGTAACGCGATAAGAACAGCGCTCTGGCACCCCAGGCGGAAAGTTTGAGAACCGCCGGGCCACTCAAGCCCCAATGAGTTAGCAACGCCGAACCCCGTTCTTCAAACTTCGATTTTCCGGCCATCATCCTGATACGAACATCCTCGAACGATATCCCCTGCAAGCCGTCAACGCGTCTGTCCCGGATTTTGAACGTGAACAACGACGGCACACAGGGGACAATTGTATGTCCCAGGGCAGCAGCAAGTTTGTAGCCGGGAGGACTGCCGCCGGTGCAGAGAATTAATTTGTCAAAGTGAAGATCAGTCCCTTCCTTGAAGGTCACTCTAAACGAACCATTCTCTTCTTTGATAATCTGCTTTACGCGCTTTGAGCTGTGAACGGCAGCTCCAGCCTTTCGAGCTGTATCAACCAGACATCTTATCACAGTTTCGGAATCGTCAGTTATGGGAAACATACGCCCATCCGCCTCACTCTTCAGCTTCACACCATGCTTCGCAAACCACTCTACAGTATCTTTCGCGTTGAATCTCCTGAAAACGCCCGCCAGTTCCTTGGCGCCTCTGGGATAACCCTCAAGTAGTTCCTCAGGATCAGTACAGCTATGAGTTACATTGCACCGCCCGCCCCCCGAAATGCCCACTTTGTACAGCAATTGCCGGGTGGCTTCAAAAATCTCCACACCCGCACTTTTGTTCAACTCCGCGGCGGCGATAGCTGCAAAGAAGCCCGCCGCACCCCCACCGATGATTGCTACTTTCGGCTTCTTCACAGGGGCAGTCACTTGTCATTCCCCCGCAATCGCCAATACCTGTTTTACTCGATCGGGATTTACGAGGAAGGAGAAGCACATGTCGAGAGCCACAATCGCAGCTCCCATGATGAAAGTATTCTGGTACCCGAAAACATCCCACATCACCCCTCCGACCACAGGTATTATCACTGCGGCGATGTGATTCGTGGTCAAGCCCAGGGATAGCTGTTGTGTCAACTCTCTCTTGGGAGCGATCTTGCGCAGGTAGGAAGACAGCGCTACGCTCGAGCCAAAGAGAGTATGATCGATGACAAAAAGTCCAATCAGCAAGTAAATTGAAGTAATGTAGGCATATCCGAAAAACACGAATATCAGGATCAGCGAACTGCCGACCAGCACCTGTCTTTCGCCGATATTCTGGGTCAGATTGCCCAGCTGACGCGTCGTCCAGATCGTGATTGCCGAAGTCGCCAGCAGCAAGAGCGCGACATACTCCACACTGAGACCCTGATTGGCTACCAACAGAAAAATCGCGAATGTAGTAAAGATGTGCCGGCGACACCCACGCAAGAATGAGATAGTGTAGTAAAGCCAGTAATGGCGGTCGACTTTGAATGATTGTTGCTCCGTCGCTATCCGATTCGATTTATATCTGAAGGAAAGGATCATGCCGATGACCATTATTGCCGCGCCGGCACCTACCAGAATTTCGCGGTAGCCCAGAGTCAACGTCAGTAGAAACACCAGCGCCGTGCCCACCACCCCGGCAACCGATTCCCAGCTTGCTTCAACGCCTTGCAGCCGCCCCGATTCGCGACCGCGGATGTATCTTAGCAGAAGCGATTGATTCGAACTGACGAAATAGTGGAAGCCTATTGACATCACAAATGTCCCCAGGCCCAGCATCCACAGGGAATTTGCCAATCCGGCCATAATCAAACCGACCCCGTTGATTACGATCGAGAGCGTCGCAATACGGACTTCGGAGGCCAGCAGCGCGATCAGCCCCATTCCGAAGCCGAGCAGACCGGGAACTTCGCGAACCGCCTGGATGATACCGATTGCGGACGCCGAAGCGTCAAAGACTTCTTTGCCGTAATTATTGAAAAGTGCTCGCCAAATTGTGAAGGCGAGAATCGTGATGAAGCTGTTAAAGACTATGCCTACGAAGTTAATGCGTTGCTGGCGAACCATGAGCATAATTACAAAATTCTGCCCGGCGCCGCCAACTTTTTCTCTCATCGGGAACCGACCCGATCCAGGATTGTATCATTTCAATTGCAAAGTCTAAGTTGGCAAAGTACTTACTTTGCGAGGCTAAATGTTTATTAGCTCACGTTTTGTGATTCAATTATTAAAACTAAAAGATGGAGATCGGTAGAGGTGATTGAGGTTGTCAATCTAACCAAACGCTATGGTGAAACTACCGCGGTCAACGACATTTCCTTCTCCGTCCCTACCGGTCAAGTTCTCGGATTCTTGGGACCAAATGGGGCGGGCAAAACGACCACGGTCAGAATTCTCACCTGTTACATGCCACCCACCGAAGGGCAGATCACGGTCGATGGCCTGGATGTAGTAGAGCAATCCATGGAGGTGCGCCGGAAGATAGGCTACTTGCCTGAATCGGCGCCGCTCTACACGGAAATGGATGTGCTGGAGTATCTCCGGTTCATCCTCGAATTGCGCGGTGGAGCCGAGGAAGGCGCGAACCGCAGGATCAGGAAGGTCGTCGATATGTGCGGCCTCGGTGATGTCATCGCTAAAGGAATCAGCGAGTTGTCGAAAGGTTATCGACAGCGTGTTGGGCTGGCGCAGGCCATGATCCACGATCCGGAACTGCTGGTCCTCGATGAGCCCACCGTCGGACTCGATCCCAATCAGATCGTTGAGATCAGGAATCTGATTAAGATGCTGGGACGGGAGAAGACGGTAATCTTGTGCACTCATATCCTGCCTGAAGTGGAAGCCACCTGCGATCACGTCATGATCATCAACAAGGGCAAGATCGTTGCCAACGGAACTCCCGATGAATTACAGCACTCGCTGGCGGGGCAGATGGTAATTAACCTTGAAATCAATCAGTCCCCTGATATCATCCGCGGCCCCCTTGCTGAAGTAGCCGGGGTCGAAGAAGTATCCGCACAGGCTGTCAACGGCACCAGTCACTGCCAGGTTGTTTGCTCGCAGGGAGTTGACCCGCGAGAAGCGATTTTCCGCAGCGTTGTTGCGAACAACTGGGTCTTGCTGGAAATGAGGCAGTCGGTGTCTTCGCTGGAAGATGTCTTTAGAGAGCTTACCCGGGGGGAAATCAATGAGTAACACGTTAACGATTTTCAAGCGCGAATTGCGCAGCTATTTCAATTCGCCGGTCGCCTATATCGTCATCGTGCTTTTCCTGCTTGCTTCGGGAATCGCCTTTGCGAGTACGATATTCATAATCGACAGCGCCGACTTGCGAGTCATTTTTGGGACCATCTCCGGCTGGATTGAGTATGTCTCACCACCGTTTCTGTTGATGGTCTTTGCACCGGCGATCACGATGCATCTGCTGGCCGAGGAACGTCGTATGGGAACGATGGAAATCCTGGTGACGCTGCCGGTCACCGATGAACAAATTGTCATCGGTAAGTACATGGCAGCGTTTATTCTTGCCAGCGTAACCGTGATCCTCACGGCAGTCAGTTGGATTACGATTGCGATGCTGGGCAATGTCGACAATGGCGCGACATTTGCGGGCTACATTGGACTGCTGCTGACAGCAGGAATCTACATTTCGATTGGAATTTTCGCGTCGTCGCTGACATCCAGCCAGATTGTCGCGTTCTTGTTGGCGATCGTAATCTCGCTCGCATTCTATGCGGTGCAATTTTTCATGCCGATACTGCCTCCTTCGCTAGCGACATTCTTTGAGTTCTCCTCGATTAATTATCACCTGCAGAATATGTCGCGAGGAGTGCTCGACAGTCGGGATCTCATCTACTATTTCTCGATGATTTTCTTGTTCCTGTATCTGGCTATTAAGGCAATTGAGTCGAGGAAGTGGAGGTCGGCATAATGAAAAAGAAATTAGCGTTCACAGGCATTTCGTCGATCGTCATCATCATTGTAATTGTGATCGTCGTAAACCTGATCTCAGTGAACGTCTTCGGGCGTGTTGACCTCTCTGAGGGTCATATTTACTCATTGAGTCAATCGTCGAAAGACATAGTGAATTCGCTCGATGATCGAGTCACCATCAAATGCTATTTCTCGGAGGATCTGCCACCGCGTATTGCAACCTACCGCCGCTATGTCAAGGATCAATTGGACGAATACAAGGCCTATGCCGGTGACAAGCTGAATTACTCCTTCATCGATCCGGCCAAGAGCGGCAAGCAACAGGAGGCGCGCGCCTATGGCATCCCGGCGATTCCGGCGCAGACGCTGGCCAAAGATAAATTCGAGATCAAGCAGGTCTATCTCGGCATGGTAATCCTCTACGGCGATAAACATGAAGTGCTTCCGGTTATTCAAAACCTCAGCACTCTTGAGTACGAGATTACCCGCGCCATCAAGAAACTCACCAGCAGCACGATACCCGTGGTCGCATTCACGACGGGCCATGGCGAACTGTCGCGTGATAAAGACCTGACCTATGTCGATCAGGCGCTCTCGAAAGAGTACACCCTGCGCACCTTGAATCTGAGTAAGCTGGCAGATATTCCGGCTGACGTACAGGTGCTCTATGTAATTGGCCCTAAGCAACCGTTCAGCCAGTGGGAGCTTTACCTGCTTGATCAGTTCCTGATGCGTGGCGGGCGCCTCGGTCTGTTGATAGATTATATCGATGCTGACGTACAGCATGGCAGAGCGCAGCCAACCAAGCTTGGCTTTGACAAGTTTCTGGCCAACTACGGTATCGCGGTCAAACCCGGCATGGTAATCGATGTTCAGAACTCGCAGATTTCTGTCACTCAGCAGCAGGGCCCGTTCCGGTTCCAGAGCCTGAAGGAGTATCCTTTCTTCCCGAAGATTACTCATCTCTCAGATAAGAACCTGATTGTCAAAGACCTTGAATCGATGAATATGATCTTTGCGTCTCCGCTTGATACCACCAAGTTCAAGACCGATGACAGTTTGCACTACGACGTGCTGGCTTACACCTCCGAGAAGTCGGGCGTGCTGCAGCCGCCGTATGACATCAGCCCGATGCGCGACTGGCAGCGCAGCGATTTCAATGCCGCGCCGCAGCCGATGGGTGTGGCGGTCACCGGCAAGTTCACGAGTTACTTTGCCGGCAGACAGAAACCGGCGATGGACACTGTTATGGCCAACCCGATCGAAGCACCGAAACTCGATTCCGGCAGCCAGGGCAGGCTCGTTTTCTGGCCTGATGCTGATTTTGTATCAGACCAGGTGCTGCGCGATCAGTCGAATCTCGTGATGTTCCAGAACATGACCGATTGGCTGGCGCAGTCGCAGGGGCTGATCGCTATCCGCTCCAAGAATGTGACTTCCCGACCATTGAACGAAGTTGGAGACAGCACGCGCACGTTCGTCAAGTTCGTTAACATTTTCGCCTTGCCGATACTGGTGATTATCTTCGGAACGGCGCGCTGGCAGATTCGCAAGCAGAATCGCAGGAGGCAGTTGCTGTGAGTAAGTCGCTTACTATTTTGGTTGTTATTCTGATTGCTTTGTTCGCAGTCTATTATCTCGTATCGAAGTCCGAGAAAGCAGAATTCCGCGGCAAGAAGATCGAGAACTTTGTCGGACTCGACTCCAGCGCGGTGAATCAAATAACGATCACCACGCGCGACTCGACAGTCTCGTTCAAAAAATCGGGCGGTGAATGGATGGTCGAGCAGTACGGCAAATTCAGGCCGGTCGAGCCCGGTGTGGCTAATGAAATCGTCAGACTCGCATCTGATCTCTCTGTTGGTCCAATTGTCAGCTCCAATCCCGACAAGCAAGCCCTCTACCAGGTAGATTCAACTGCGGGGCGCTTGATAACGTTCTCTCGAGATGGTGCCAGGCAAGGAGAGCTGATTGTCGGCAAGAGTGGGGCAGATTTTCAGTCGAGCTACGTTCGCCTGCCGGGGTCTGACGACGTCTATCTGGCCTCGCACAACATCACCCGGCTGGTGCAAAGGCCCGTCGATCAGTTTCGCGACAAGGCCGTGATTAAGCTTGATCCCGGGCAGATCAAAGGGATCAAGGTCTCATCGCATGACTACAACTTCACGGCAGCGTCGGGTGACTCGCTTTGGGAGCTAACTACCAAGGGAGGAAAGAGCGCGACGATCCCTCAGCAACAAATGCAGAGTTGGCTTGCGCAGATAGCGAATTTGAGGGTGAACTCATTTCTCTCACCTGATTCGGCGGCCAGTATCGATTTCAGTAAACCGACTGCGGAAGTCGAGATTTCTGTAAGCGGCAGTAATCCGGTGACAATTCAGCTTCTCAAAGCCGGCAAGGAGGCCTCCGACTATTTCCTCAAGACATCCTTGTCGGATGAGCTCTACTCGGTGCGCGAGTGGGTTTATAAAGGACTTATCAAGGATCCAAAGACCCTCGGTCTGAAGGATGCCGCCTAGGCGGGCACCAGGTTAAGGGAGGGTAGTTGAACCGAAAAAAGGCTGACCGCTATCTGCAGCTGCTTAAGAAGGAATATCCGCTGCCAAAGACGGCGTTGAAGTATCGTTCGGCGGTGCAGCTGGCGGTTTCAGTGATTTTGTCTGCTCAAGCCACCGATAAAATCGTGAACCTGGTAACGCGCGAACTTTACAAGAAATATCGCACCGTCTCCGATTTCGCCGACGCGAATCTTGCGACCTTTGAGCAGGAGATAAGACAGATTGGTCTCTATCGCGCCAAGGCGAAGAACATCATTGCGATGGCACGGATGCTGCGCGAACAATACAATTCCCGCATGCCGAAATCGATTGCCGAATTGCAGAAGCTACCCGGCGTCGGCCGCAAGAGCGCCAATGTAATCCAGGGAGTTCTTTTCGGAGACGCTGAGGGCATCGCGGTAGATACTCATGTCACGCGCCTCTCCGGACGGCTCGGACTCTCCAGGTACAAGGATCCCCGCAAAATCGAGGAAGACCTCAAGGAGTGGTTTGCTCAAAAGGAATGGGTGGACGTATCCCATCTCTTGATTCTGCACGGACGAAATATCTGCGATGCCCGTAAGCCGCGCTGCTCGATTTGCAGCCTGAACAAACTTTGCCCTCAGATCGGCGTAACTGAAAAACAGCGGGCTTAACCGGGGCAGGGTACGCCGTTAATCGAGAAAAAACTTGCGCAGGTAGCGGCTTTCCTATTATTAATCGATTCCCGTAGGGCAGGAGTCTCCGACTCCTGCGAAAACGGATCACGCGGGAGTAACTCAGCTGGTAGAGTCACAGCCTTCCAAGCTGTTGGTCGCGGGTTCGAGTCCCGTCTCCCGCTTTTTTATGCCTACTGACCTTCTGTAGTGGTGTTAAAGGCTACCTGATCCGAAACGTGC
>Ga0315540_10002615_pt1 | contig 10109 bp, 9 predicted proteins | sample SalMarSW160110MG_FD_203677 | JGI IMG/M metagenome (GOLD analysis project Ga0315540, IMG submission 203677) | Salt marsh sediment microbial communities from the Plum Island Ecosystem LTER, Massachusetts, United States - Salt Marsh Sediment SW1601-10 ... | reverse complement strand
GGCACGCCCGCGGAACATGAGCGGAGACTCGCCCGGCGGCAGCTGCCCGACCGGCGCCGCCGCCGCGTGGCCGGGCTGCGCGATCGTGATGACGCTGGACGGGATGCCGAGGCGCCCGGCCGCGGCGACCGCGTTCGCGACGCGGCGCTCCTGTTCCGCGTCGCCGTGCCAGGCGTCGCAGCTCATCTCGAGCGACTGCACGAGCCCGGCGAGGTCGCGCAGCCATTCCTCGGCGTCGCGCCCGCTCGTCGCCCAGTAGGCGTTCGAGACGACGCCCACCTGGAAACCCATTCCGGCCGCGCGGCGCACGCCCCAGCGCAGCAGGCCGTCGTAGAGGAACGGCTCGCCGCCCTCGAAGTAGAGCCAGCCGACCGAGCCGAGAGCGTTCGCCTGCCCGAGCACCTGCTCGAGCCGCTCGATCGTGAACGTCTCGCTCCGCCGCGGGCTGGACCACACGAAGCAGTGGTCGCACTCGTACGGACATCCGTAGGTCAGCAGCACGTGCACGCCGGTCAGGCGCATCGGGCCTCCGCTCCCAACTCCGGGAACGCTAGCACCGCGCCGCGCCACCGGCGGGCCCGGCGTCCCCCCGTGGGGCAAGCCGGGCCGCGGGCTTGACGTGCTGTTGACCGGTGGCGGCGGCGCCTTCCACTATGCCGGCATGACCGCTTTCGAGATCTTCGCCGTCATCACCACCCTGGCCGGCACGTTCAGCTGGATCAACTTCCGCTGGGTGAAGCTCCCGACCACGATCGGGCTGCTCGTCATCGCCATGCTGAGCTCGCTCACGCTGGTGCTGCTCCACGCGACGGGGCTGTTCCAGACCGATCCGCTCATGCCGCTCATTCGCGGCGTGGACTTCCAGCAGACGCTGCTCAACGGGATGCTCGGAGCGCTGCTCTTCGCGGGCGCGCTACACCTGCAGGTGGACGACCTGCTGTCGCAGAAGTGGGCGATCGCGTTGCTCGCCACCGGCAGCGTGGTCGTCTCGACCTTCGTGGTCGGAGGCCTGTCCTGGCTCGTCTTCCGCCTGCTGGGCTTCGGCACGCCGTTCATCCAGTGCCTGCTCTTCGGCGCGCTCATCTCGCCGACCGACCCCATCGCCGTCGGGCCGATCCTGCGGGCGGCCGGGGTGCCGAAAGCGCTCGAGATCAAGATCACGGGCGAGTCGCTGTTCAATGACGGCTTCGGCGTCGTGGTCTATCTCGTGGTGCTCGGCGTCGCCACGGCGGGGGAGCAGGTGACGTTCGGGCACATCGCCGAGATCTTCGCGGTCGAGGTCGTCGGCGGGCTGCTCTACGGCGCCCTGGTGGGCTACGTGCTCTACCGCATGCTGAAGAGCGTGGACAACTACCAGGTCGAGATCCTGCTCACGCTGGCCCTGGTGACCGGCGGCTACGCGCTCGCGCAGCGACTGCACGTCTCCGGGCCGCTGGCGATGGTCGTGGCGGGGCTCATGATCGGCAACCAGGGCCGTGCCTTCGCCATGTCGGCGCGCACGCAGGAGCGGCTCGATGCGTTCTGGGAGCTGGTGGACGACTTCCTCAACGCCATGCTGTTCGTCCTGATCGGTGTCGAGCTGATCGTGCTGGTCCTCTCGCCCCTCGTGGTCGTGGCCGGGCTCGTCCTGATTCCGCTGGTGCTGCTCTCGCGCTGGATCAGTGTCCTCCTGCCCATGCCGGTGCTGAGGCTATTGCGCCAGCGGCCCAGCCCGGGCGCCGTGCCCATCCTGACCTGGGGCGGGCTGCGCGGCGGCATCTCGGTGGCGCTCGCGCTGTCGCTGCCGGCGGGCGGCCCTCACGACCTTATCCTTACCGTGACGTACATCATCGTCGCGTTCTCGGTCATCGTGCAGGGACTGACCGTGGGCCCGCTCGCCCGCCGCGTGGCCCTGCGTCCCGCGCCCGCCGTGAGAATTCCCGAACACGAGTGAACGGCTTCCTGACGGCCACGAACGCCTGACAGGAACTTGGCGGCGCTCGAATCAGCCCGGATGCATCCTTTCAATGTAGAGAGCGGGCGCCGAGACGACCGACAGCACGGATGGCCGCGGGGCCGCTCTCGTACGGGCGCCCGGCCGAACGCCGCGGGCCGGACACCCTTTCGAACCGGGAAGCTCGAGGAGGTGCCCGCCATGGAACCCGATCTCCAGTTCGAAGTCTCCCTGCTCCGCCGCCGCCTGGTCTCCGCGTGGGTCGCGGTGGCGGTCGTGGGGCTCGTGCTCGTGGCCGCCCTCGTGTGGTCCGTGAAACTCCAGACCGTGTCGATGCAGCAGAATCGCTCGCTCGCGAAGGTCACGGCGCAGGTGGACTCGCTGCGCAGCGCCGCGCGCGCCGACGTCCAGCGCATCAGCCCGATCGAGCAGCGCGTCGAGTCGCTGGGCGCGTTCGACACCCGCATCCACGACGCCATTCAGGGGAAGGCCGACCGCGCACGCGTCGCCGAGGTCTCGGACCGGATCGACGCGCTGACGGCCCGCATGGTCCGGACCGACAGCCTCGTCGCCGCGCTCCGTCCCGAGTTCTCGAGACAGGTGGAGGCGCAGGCCGACTCGCTCGATACGGCGCGCACGCAGCTCGTCGCCGCGATCGAGGGGCTGCGCGACACGACCCGGCAGCAGGCCGCGACGCTCGACGACACCGGCCTGAGGCTCGCGGCGCTCTCGACCAGGGTCGCGACGTCGGGACGCCACCAGCTGATCCGGGACGGCATCACCGCGGTGACGGCGGGCGTGCTGGTCGCCCACGTCGCCTCGGACCGCTGACCGCGGCGGGCGCGGGAAGCACGCTTCCCGCGCCCGCGCGCACCGCATTCTTCAGGAGGCCGCCGCAATCGAACCGGGCCGCGAGTAAGGGAAGGGGGATTCATCTATGCGTCGCAGGGTGTGGTTGGGGGTCGCCGTGACCGCCATCGTCGTCCTCGTCGGACTGACCGCCTTCGGCGGGTACGTGCCGTCGATCGGCTACGCGCTGGCGAGCACGCGCGCCACGCTGGCGGACAACTCGCTGCCGACGGCGGACGAGCTGTCGGCCACGTTCGAGAACGTCGCGGACACGATCCGTCCCTCGGTGGTCGCGATCAATTCCATCAAGAGGGTCGAGGTGGCGCAGAACGCGCCGGGCCAGGCGGACCCGTTCCAGGACTTCTTCAACGACCCGATGATGCGCCGGTTTTTCCAGTTCCAGGCGCCCGCGCCACACGACTACGTGCAGCGCGGCCTCGGCACCGGCGTCATCGTGAGCGAGGACGGCTACATCCTCACGAACAACCACGTCGTCGGCGGCGCGGACGAGGTCGAGGTGAAGCTGCCCGACAATCGCACGCTGCACGCCAAGGTGGTCGGTACCGACAAGAAGACCGACCTCGCCGTCCTCAAGGTGGACGCGGTCGGACTGCACCCGGCGAAGCTGGGTGACTCGGACGGCCTGCGAGTCGGCGAGTGGGTGCTCGCCGCCGGCAACCCGTTCGGCTTCAACTCGACGATCACCGCCGGCATCGTGAGCGCGACCGGGCGCTCGAACGTGGGCCTCGAGGACTACGAGGACTTCATCCAGACCGACGCCGCCATCAACCCCGGCAACAGCGGCGGCCCGCTCGTGGACATGCACGGCGACGTGATCGGCATCAACACGGCGATCTATTCGCGCAGCGGCGGCTACATGGGCATCGGCTTCGCGATCCCGTCGAACCTCGCGCAGTCCGTGATGAACAGCCTCATCAAGAACGGGCACGTCGTGCGCGGATGGCTGGGCGTCGAGATCCAGGACCTCAACCCCGGCCTGGCGCAGTCGTTCGGCTACAAGGGCACGAACGGCGCGCTCGTCGGCGACGTGACCCCGGACGGCCCGGCGGACCACGCGGGCCTGCAGCGCGGCGACATCATCGAGCGCTTCGACGGCAAGGACGTGAAGAACGTCGCGAAGCTGCGCGACCTCGCCGCGGCGGCGGCCCCGAAGAGCCGGGTGGACGTCCAGGTCTGGCGCGACGGGCGTTCGCGCAACTTCCGGGTGGACATGGGCGAGATGCCCGGCTCGGCGGTGGCCGCGAACGGCGGGATCGCGCACGAGAACCTCGGCATGACCACTCAGACGCTGACCGCCGAAGCCGCGCACCAGCTCGGGCTCCCGCCGGGCACCCACGGCGTGCTCGTGACGGACATCGCCCCGATGGGGCTTGCGGAGCAGGGTGGGGTGCGGCCCAACGACGTCATCGTCACCGTGCAGGGCACGCCGGTCGAGAACGCCGACCAGTTCCGGACCGAGATGGCGAAGCACGACCTGAAGCAGGGCGTGCGGCTCGAGGTGATCACGCAGGGGCAGCGCCGCTTCGTGTTCCTGCAGAGCGACGGCCTGAGCTGAAGACCCTGACGGCCGCGAGGCCGGCGGCCGGGGTCCGCGCGTACGACTCTTCGCGCGGACCCTGGTTCCGGTGAACCCCACGCGGAGGCAGCAGATGAGTCACATGACAGCGATGCACGCGGAAGTCACGCACCGGCAGGAAGCCCGCGCGGCCGGCGGTCTCGACCGCTTCCTGAGCCCGGTCGCGAGGCTCCTCCTCGCGGCGGTCTTCCTCGAGGCCGCACCGGCCCACTTCAAGGCCACGACGGTCCAGTACGCCGCGCAGCACGGCGTGCCGTTCCCGCACGTGCTCGTCCCGCTGTCGGGGGCGATCGCGTTCCTCGGCGCGCTGAGCGTACTGCTCGGCTGGCGGGCGCGGACCGGCGCCTGGATGCTCGTGCTGTTCCTCGTGCCGGTGACGCTCTTCATGCACGACTTCTGGAATCTGAGCGACCCGATGGCTGCGGGTCTGCAGCGCGTGATGTTCCTGAAGAACCTCGGCCTGCTCGGCGGCGCGCTGCTCGTGGCCCGCACGGGCGCGGGCCCCGTCAGCCTGGACGCCGAGTTCAGACGGAAGGGCGGGAACCCTCAGGCGCACTGAGCCTTCCCGGGACGAACAGGCCCCGGGGCCTGTTCGCTCGCGCGGAGCGGCCGGCGGCGCCGACCCCCGGGGCGCCGCCGCCCCGCGCGTCGGCCCGCGGGGAAAGGCCCGGCTGGCCGCGCCGCTGCCCGTGGCCTAGCGTCGGGCGCGTTCGTCCGCAGCCACCCGACTCGGCCGTGCTACCCGGAGGGCCGCCATGCCCGCCGCACCCGAACCCATCCGCGCTTTCCTGGCTTCGCGCCGCATCGCCGTCGCGGGTGTCTCGCGCGACCCGAAGCAGCCCGCGAACCTCATCTTCCAGCGTCTCCGCGCGACCGGTACCGAGGCCTTTCCCGTCAACCCGAACGCCGACCGTGTCGAGGGCGTCACGTGCTACTCCTCCCTCGGTGCCATCCCCGGCGGCGTCGAGGCCGTGATGGTCGCCACGGCGCCCGCCGCCTCGCGCGACGTCGCGCGCGAGTGCGTCGCGCTGGGCGTGAAGCACGTCTGGTTCCACCGCTCCTTCGGCGACGGCAGCGTGTCGGACGAAGCCATCGCGCTCCTGCGCGAGCACGGCGTGCAGCCCATCGTCGGCGGCTGCCCGCTCATGTACACCGGCCGCGTGGACCCGGCTCACGGCCTGATGCGCTGGGTGCTGGGCGCGATGGGGAAGGTGCCGAAGTGAAACGCGCCGGGAGGCCGTCGTGAGCCCCCGCGCGAGGGCGTTCGTCCTCTGGGCGCCGCGGATGCTCGCGGTCGTGTTCGCGGGCTTCCTCGCGGTGTTCGCGCTCGACGTGTTCGGCATGCCCGGCGGGTTCTTCCAGAAGCTCGAGGCGCTGATCCTCCACCTCGTGCCGAGCCTCCTCGTGCTGCTCGCGCTCCTCCTCTCGTGGCGCTTCACGTGGGTGGGAGGCGTGCTGTTCCCGCTGCTGGCGGCCGCGTACCTCAGGCTCGCATGGGGCCGGTTCCCGTGGTCGGTCTACGCGCTCATCGCCGGGCCGCTGGTGCTCATCGGGCTGCTCTTCTGGGTGAGCTGGGCCGTGCGGGCGGACCGCCGCGCGCGCGTCGCCTGACCGCGGGCGGGGGCCCGAGCCCGATTGGTCGTGGCGGGCCCGCCGTGTAGGCTGCGGATTCGGACTCGCGATGCGCGGATCGTCCGACCGCGACCGCGGGCACCCTCACGAGGGAGGCGGATGACTCCATCCCACCGCCGCCGGCCGGCGCCGGCCGACGCCGGCGAGGCCACCGGCGCGCTCGCGCGTGGCCGCGAGGCCTACGCGCGCCGCGAGTGGCGCGACGCGTACGAGCAGCTCTCGCGGGCCGACGAAGCCGCGCCGCTCGGCGGCGACGACCTGGAGCGGCTCGCGTGGTCGGCCGCGCTGCTCGGGCGGGACGACGCCATGCTGTCGGTGATGGAGCGCACGTGGCAGGCCCACCTCGACGCCGGCCGGACGCTGCGCGCGGCGCGGTTGGCGTTCTGGATCGGCTTCCGGCTGTTCGGGCTCGGGGAGCACGGCCGCGCCGGCGGCTGGCTGGGCCGCTCGGCGCAGCTGGTCGAGCGCGAGGGAGGCGACACCCCCGAGCGCGGCTACCTGCTGCTGCCGGAGGCGCACCGGCGGCTCGGCTCGGGCGATCCCGACGGCGCCCGCGAGATCGCGCACGAGGCCGCCGAGACCGGGGACCGGCTCGGAGACGTGGATCTCGCGACGCTCGCGCGCAGCATCGAGGGGCGCGCGCTCCTCCGGATGGGCCGCCACGACGAAGGCCTCGCGGTCCTGGACCTGGCGATGCTGCCCGCGACGCGCGACGGCCTCTCGCCGGTCGTCACGGGCCTCGTCTATTGCAGCGTCATCGACTGCTGCCGGAGCGTGTACGCGCTCGCGCGGGCGCAGGAGTGGACGGCCGTGCTCGCGGAGTGGTGCGATGCGCAGCCGCAGCTCGCCACGTTCACCGGCACGTGTCGCGTGCACCGCTCCGAGATCCTGCAGCTGCGCGGCGACTGGCCCGCGGCCACGGACGAGGTGCGGCGCGCCGTCGAGCGCTTCTCGGGCTACGACGCGGCCGACGCCGCCGGTGCGACGCTCTACCAGAAGGCCGAGCTGCACCGGCTGCGCGGCGAGCACGCCGAGGCCGAGGAGGCCTACCGCGAGGCGAGCCGGCACGGACGCGAGCCGCAGCCCGGGCTCGCGCTGCTGAGGCTCGCGCAGGGGAAGCTCGATGCCGCAGCGGCCGCGATCCGCCAGGTGACCGCGGCGACCGAGGATCCGCTCGCGCGCACGCGCTTCCTGCCCGCGGCGGTCGAGATCCTGCTCGCGGCCGGCGACCGCGAGGGTGCGCGCGCGGCCGCCGCCGATCTCGAGGCCATCGCGGGCCCGGTGCGCAACGAAGTGCTCGACGCCATGGCCGCGCACGCGCGCGGCGCCCTCCGGCTCGCCGACGGCGACCCGCGCGGCGCCGTCGAGCCGCTGCGCGCCGCGTTCGCCACCTGGCAGCACGTGGGCGCACCCTATCTCGCCGCGCGGGTGCGTGTGCTGATCGGCGGGGCGTGCCGGCAGCTCGGCGACGCCGACGGCGCCGGGCTCGAGCACGCCGCCGCCCGGGCCGTGTTCCGGGACCTGGGCGCGGCAACCGACCTGGCGCGCGTGGACGCCCTGGCCGGGGACGCAGCGCGCGAGCGCCCGTTCGGCCTCACCCCGCGCGAGCTGGAAGTCCTGCGGCTCGTCGCGAGCGGGAAGACCAACCGCGCCATCTCCGAGGCGCTGCACCTGAGCGAGAAGACCGTGGACCGGCACGTGAGCAACATCTTCAACAAGCTCGACGTGTCCACGCGCGCGGCCGCGACCGCCTTCGCCTACCGGCGCCAGCTGGTCTGAGGCGCCCGGGCCGGCGACCCTGCCGCCATGCGGGCGCTCGTTCCCGCCGGAACGAAGAAGGGGCGGCACCGCCCCCTTGTTGCCAAGCGGAACGGTCCTGCCCTGCGGGAAGCGGTGGCTTCGTGGGGAGAACTACCCATGCCGGGCCCCGCGAAGAAATGGGGAGGACGGCCGAAGCGGCCGCCGGCCCCCGCCGCGTAGCGTTTCCCCTGTCGAGACGGTTCCACCCCCTGCGACAGGAGGACGCCATGAAGCGCGTGAACGAGCAGGACCGCACGGTCACCACGACCACCCCCGATCACGGCCCGCACGTCCCTGCACCGCTCCTGGAAGAAGGCGCGGCCTTCGCCGAGCTGAGGGCGCGCGACGAGCGCACCGCCCGCGCGAACGGCCGGAGCGCGGCCAAAGCCCCCGAGCGCTTCGAAGTCGTCGTGATCGGCGGCGGGCAGGCCGGGCTCTCGACGGGCTACCACCTCGCGCGCCTCGGCGTGCCGTTCGTGATCCTCGATGCCCATGCGCGCGTCGGCGACGCCTGGCGCCAGCGCTGGGACTCGCTGCGGCTCTTCACCCCCGCGCAGCTCGACGGGCTCGACGGCCTGCCGTTCCCGGCGCCCGCCGGCACGTTCCCGACCAAGGACGAGATGGCCGACTACCTCGAGCGCTACGCGCGGCACTTCCGTCTCCCGGTGCGCACCGGCGTGCGCGTGGAGAGTCTCGAGCGCGAGGACGGTCGCTACGTCGTGACCGCCGCCGACGGGACGCGCTACGAGGCCGACCACGTGATCGTGGCGATGGCCAACTACCAGAAGCCATGGACGCCGGAGTTCGCGTCCCAGCTCTCGTCCCGCATCGTCCAGGTGCACTCGTTCGACTACCGCTCGCCCGCGCAGGTGCCCGACGGTGACGTGCTGGTGGTGGGCGGCGGCAATTCCGGCGCCGAGATCGGCATCGAGCTGGCGGGCGACGGCCGGCGCGTCTGGCTCTCCGGCCGCGACGTCGGCCAGATCCCGTTCGACACCACCAGCCGCGTCGGCGTGAACCTGCTGGTGCCGATCGTGCTGCGCGGCGTCTTCCATCGCGTGCTCACGCTCGACACGCCGGTCGGCCGCAAGGCGCGGCCTTCGATGATCTCGAAGGGCGGCCCGCTCATCCGCACGAAGTGGCGCCACCTCGCCGCGAAGGGCGCGCGCCGCGCGCCGCGGGTGGCCGGGGTGCGGGACGGGCTCCCGCTGCTCGCCGACGGCCGCACGCTCGACGTGAGCGCCGTGGTCTGGTGCACCGGCTACCGGCCGGGCTTCTCGTGGGTCCGCCTGCCCGTCTTCGATCACGAGGGCGAGCCGAGACACCGCCGCGGCGTTGCGGTGGACGAGCCGGGCCTCTACTTCGTCGGCCTGCACTTCCAGTACGCGTTGTCCTCCACCATGGTCCACGGCGTGGGGCGGGACGCGAAGCACGTGGCGGATGCCGTCGCCGCGCGCGTCCGGACGGCCCGCGTGGCGGCCTGAGACGCCCGGGCATGGGGCCGCCGCCCCCACGGCGGTCCGCGTGCGCCGCTGCATTTCGACGTTGAGGCGGCGAGGGGAGCGGACCTAGCATCGCGCCCCATGCGCGGCGCCCGGCCGCGCGCGGATCCCAGTCCTCTCTCCATCCCCAGGAGGTTCCGCCTATGCGCAGACTCGTCCTGCTCTCCGCCGTCGCCCTGATCGCGGCCGCCGCCGCCATCCCGCTCGCGCACGCTGCGCCGAAGAAGCTGCACGTGCTGGTGCAGTGGCCCGAAGGAGACTCGCTGGGCCAGTGGGCCATGACGAAGCACGTCGGCGGCCTGCTCAACGACGTCGGACCGGACAACATCCAGCTCGAAGTCGTCGCGTACGGCCGGGCGGCAACCGCCGTCACGACGCGCCCCGTGGTGCACATCGCCGAGGACATCGCGAAGTTCCAGAAAGAGGGCGTCGTGTTCCATGTCTGCCGCCACGCGATGGAGGGGCTGGGCGTGAAGGACAGCGAGTTGCTGCCGGGTGTGACGCCCGTCAAGGGCGCGATGTGGTACACGACGCAGAAGTTCGGCGAGGGCTGGCAGATCCTCAGGCCCTGACCGGCGACGCGCGCCGCGGCCGCTCGGGCCGCGGCGCGCGAGCCGGCAACGCCATGACGATGGCATCGAGCCCCTTGCCACCGTTGGGTGCCCCGCCCGGGCGCCGCACCGTCGCCTGGGCGTGCGTGCTCATCGCCTGCTCGCTGCTCGCGATCGTCGCGGGCTGCGGCCGGAACGAGCGCCGGGCACCGGTCGCGGTCGCAGCGCGGCCCGACTCCGTGTAC
>Ga0315540_10002614_pt1 | contig 10109 bp, 4 predicted proteins | sample SalMarSW160110MG_FD_203677 | JGI IMG/M metagenome (GOLD analysis project Ga0315540, IMG submission 203677) | Salt marsh sediment microbial communities from the Plum Island Ecosystem LTER, Massachusetts, United States - Salt Marsh Sediment SW1601-10 ... | reverse complement strand
AAACCGGAAGATCCGGACAAAACCGGCCGTGTATGAAGTGAACCCGGGCGACATTAATACAAAGGAAGTAAAGGCTAACATGCGGGTTCTTTTTGAAGTTGTCGTGAAATAAAACGATAATCCGGCCTGGTTCGACAGGAAAAGAAAATTTAGGGAATATATTCTCTGACGCCGGTGTGGCCATCAAACTCTTTGAGAAGGAGAACCCCATGACTCCTGAACTGACTACCGTTAAGCTGATTCTGAGCCTTGTCATCCTGCTGACAGGGTTTCCGATCGCCTTCTGCATCTACGGTTTGAGCGTTCGGTGCGGGTGACATCGCTAATGACAGCGAGGGGCAACCATGTTTCGACATTGTGGCGACAGATAGCTCTTATCGCAGCGATTGTGTATGTCTTTGCCGCCGGCCAGGTTCAGGCGAATGGCACGGATCCAACTGTGATTGAGGGTAAGGCCAGCTTTTCCACTCAGGGTAGTACGCTAAGCATCACCAACAGCCCGGGGGCAATTATCCACTGGCAGGGGTTCTCGATCGATGCGAACGAAATCACACGCTTCATCCAGCAAAGCGCCGCTTCGAGCGTCCTCAATCGCGTCATCGGTTCCGATCCTTCGGTCATCCTCGGGACGCTCACCTCAAACGGCCGGGTCTTCCTGATCAATCCCAGCGGCATCCTGGTCGGCCAGGGCGCGCGCATCGATGTAGCCGGGCTGGTAGCCTCAACGCTCAACCTGAGCAACCAGGACTTTCTCGCGGGCGGACTCAATTTCGCCTCCAATCCGCTTGCCGGCGCGGTGGAAAACCAGGGTAGTATCACCACTCCTTCGGGTGGCAGCGTCTATCTGGTCGGATCAAACGTCAGCAACAGCGGCATCATCAACAGCCCGCAGGGCGACGTGATCCTGGCCGCTGGCCAGTCGGTGAAGATCTTCGACTCCAGCACGCCGGGGGTGAGAGTCAAACTCACGGCGGGCGATAACGCCGCCGTCAACCTCGGCGAGATCCTTGCACAAAGCGGGGAAATCGGCATTTACGGAGCTGCGCTGCGGAACGCTGGCATCATCAATGCCGACCAAGTGGTGCGGGACGCAAGCGGTAAACTCGTCCTGCGTGCAAAGCAGGACGTGACCCTCGAAGCCGGCAGCTGCCTCAGCGCCACCGGCGAGCAAACCGGCGAGGTCATGGTCCAATCCGAAACCGGCACCACGCTGGTGTCCGGCACAATCGAAGCCAAAGGCACGGGTACGGGACAGACCGGCGGCACCGTACAGGTGCTGGGTGGCGAGGTCGGCCTGTTCGATCACGCTCACATTAATGTGTCCGGCAACGCCGGTGGCGGGACGGTGCTCGTCGGTGGCAATTTCCACGGTGCCGGGCCGGAGCAGACCGCCTTCGCAACCACCATAGGCGCCAACTCCAGCATCAACGCCGATGCGATCAATTCCGGCAACGGTGGCAGGATCGCTGTCTGGTCGGACGGCGACACCTCTGTGGCCGGCATGCTGACTGCGCGCGGCGGAATGAATTCCGGCGACGGTGGTTTCATCGAGACCTCCGGTCACAATCTGTCGATTGCCGAAAGCACTCGGGTTAACACGCTGGCTTCGCAAGGGAAGACAGGCACCTGGCTGATCGATCCGCAGGACTACACCATAGCAGCGAGCGGCGGGGACATCACGGGAGCTGTGCTCTCGGCCAGTCTAGGGACGAATAATGTTGAGGTACAAAGCAGCACCGGGGGTACGCCGGGAAGCGGTAATGTGAACGTCAATGACGCGGTGAACTGGAGCGCGAACAATATCCTGACGCTCACCGCTGCCAACGACGTCAACATCAACGCCAACATCACGGCAACCGGCGACACAGCCGGCCTCGTCATCAAGCCAAACACCCCGAATGGCGTCGATTCAGCGAGCGGAACGGGTATGTTCAATCTTCACGGCGCATCCGTCACGTTATCCGGTACCAATCCGAGTCTGGCTATCGCAGGCGCAACCTATACCGTGATCAACGACCTAGGCGCTGAGGCTAGTATCACGGCCGCCGATCTGCAGGGGATGAACGGCGATCTGACGGCCCACTACGCCTTGGGCAGCAATATCGATGCCACTGACACCTCCGGATGGAACGGTGACACGGGCTTCGCGCCGATCGGGAATTTGGCCACCCCATTCATCGGCACTTTCAACGGGCTGGGCCACACTGTTTCCACGCTCACCATTAATCTGGCAACGCCCGATGTCGGACTGTTTGGGGTAACCGGGAGCGGCGCCGTCATTCGGAATGTGGGTCTGGTCGGCGGCAGCGTGACTGGCCTTGCGGGGACCGGCGCACTGGTGGGAAACAACGGACCAGACACCTCCATCAGCAATAGCTACAGCTCGGGAAGCGTGAGCGGCGCTGCCGGCACGGGCGGGCTGGTGGGCAGCAGCACGACAGGTTCAATCAGTAACAGTCATGCCACTGGTAACGTGGTTGGTGACGCTGGCACCGGCGGGCTGGTAGGTAGCAATACATCGGGTGCGATCAGTGACAGTTATGCCACTGGAGATGTGAGCGGCGCTGCCGGCGCGGGCGGGCTGGTTGGCAGCAACACGTCGGGTGCGATCAGCGCCGACTTCGCTACAGGAAGCGTGACTGGCGCTGCCGGCACCGGCGGGTTGATCGGAAGCAACACTTCGGGTGCGATCAGCACCAGTTTCGCTACAGGCAGCGTGAACGGTGCTGCCGGCACCGGCGGACTGATCGGAAGCAACACGTCGGGCGCGATCAACAACAGCTACGCCACGGGCGACGTCAACGGGGGTACGGGTGCTGGTGTCGGCGGCCTGATCGGGAGCAATACATCAGGCACCGTTATGAACACCTATGCCGCTGGCGGTGTGAGCGGAACCGGTGCCAGCCGCGGCGCGCTCATCGGAAGCAGCGACGCAAACGTCGTCTCCAATAGCTACTGGGACAAAACGACATCGATCGAGGTGAATTCAGCGGGCGGCGGCATTGGCATGACCAACGCGGAGATGATGACACAAGCCAATTTTACTTCGGCGACTACTGCAAACAGCCCCGACAATCCAGCATGGGACTTTGCCAATACCTGGACGATGTACGAAGATATTACTTACCCACTGCTAAGTGATTTCATGACACCACTCACGGTTACGGCGAATAGCGACGTCAAGACTTACGATGGACAATCATATTCCGGCGGAAACGGTGTGACCTATTCCGCGCTGGTCAGTGGCATTGTGCCCGCCGGCATCTTGAGCTACAGCGGCACCTCGCAGGGCGCAATAAATGCCGACAGTTATGTCATTACGCCGGGCGGGCTGCAACCCGACCAGCACTACCTCATCACCTTTATCGACGGCACGTTGACCATCAATCAGAAGGCTCTGACAGCGGTGGACCTGATCGGGAGTGTGACGAAGCAGTATGACAGTCTGGACACCGTCGCCAACCTGACAACGGGCAACTACAGCATCACCGGGTTTATCGCCGGGGAAGGCGCGACAATCGGGGTGACCACCGGCACGTACGACGCCGGCAAGAATGTGCAGGGTCCGAACAGCGGCGTGACCTCTGCGATCCTGACAGCAGTCGATTACACGCAGGATGCGGGGACTTTGCTCTCCAACTACGACCTGAGCACGGTCACGGGCGTGAGCGCGACCGGGAACATCGGCGCGATCACGGCCAAGGCGCTGAGCCTGACCCCGATTACCGACAGCAAGGAATATGACGGCCTCATCACCTCCACGGCAGCCGTCACCGTCACCGGCAATGTGCCCGGGGACATCGTCACGGTCGCCGAGGAATACGCCTCCAAGGACGTGATGGGCACGGACGGCAGCACCCTTGGCATCCAGGCCGGCTACACCATTGTTGACGGCGCCTCTGCCGACATGAGCGGCAACTACACCATCACCGATAGCGCCACAGCGACAGGCACGATCACCGAGGCGGCACTCGCCATAAACGCGGCAGCCGACACCAAGGTCTACGATGGCACCACCAGTTCCACCGGGGTGGTGACCTTCACCGGGTTGCAGGGCGGCGACAGCGTCACCGGAACGAGCCAGAATTTTGCCAGCAAGAACGTTCTGGGATTGAACAACAGCATCCTGCAGGTCAGCGCCGGCTACAGCGTAAATGACGGCAACGCCGGGGCCAACTACACTGTGACCGAGAACACTGCCACCGGCACCATCACGGCGCTGGGGATCACGGGGAGCATCACGGCGGACAACAAGGTCTACGATGCTACGAACGCCGCGACGATCGCCGGCCGGACGCTCGCGGGCGTGCTCGGCACAGACGTGGTGAGCTACAGCGGCGGGGTGGCGAGTTTCAACACTAAGAACGTGGGCACCGGCAAGACGGTCACCGGTACCGCCCTCGTCCTCGCGGGCGCAGACGCGGGAAACTACACGGTAAATACCAACGCCACTACCACGGCCGACATAACACCTGCGCCGCTGGGCATTGCGGCAAACAGCACCAGCAAGATTTATGGTGACACGGTGAGCTTTACCGGCACCGAGTTCAGTAGCACAGGGCTGAAGAACGGCGAGACGGTCGGCAGCGTAAGGCTGGCAAGCGCAGGCGCGGCGGCGGATGCCGGAGTGGCCGGCAGCCCCTACGACATCACGGCCAGCGCTGCTGCCGACGGCACCTTCGACGCCGGCAACTACACCATCAGCTATGTCGACGGCGCCTTGGGCGTAATCCCTGCGCCGCTGGGCATTGCCGCGAACAGCACCAGCAAGATTTATGGCGAGACGGTGAGCTTTATCGGCGCCGAGTTCACCAGCACGGGGCTGAAAAACGGAGAAACGATCGGCAGCGTGAGCCTGGTTAGTGCTGGCGCGGCAGCGGATGCCGAAGTGGCCGGCAGTCCTTACGACATCACAGCAAGCGCCGCCATCGGCGGCACCTTCAACACCGGAAACTACACCATCAGCTATGTCGACGGGGTCCTGGGCGTGATCCCCGCCGGGCTGCTGGGTATTGCGGCAAACGCGGCGGCCAAGACTTACGACGGTCTGGCCTACAGCGGGGGCAACGGCGTGAGCTACACCGGCTTCCAGGCCGGGGACACCCCCGCTTCCCTGGACGGTACGCTGGCCTACGGCGGCAGCTCACAGGGAGCGGTCAACGTGGGCAACTACACCATCATCCCGTACGGCCAGAGTTCGCCTAACTACACCATTGTCTATGTCAATGGCATCCTGGGTGTGACCCCGGTGCCCCTGATAGTTACGGCTGACGTCCAGAGCAAAGTTTACGGCACGAGCGATCCTTCGCTGACTTATGTTGCGAACGGCTTGTTGTTCAGCGATACATTAACCGGCGGATTAGGCCGTGCCGTTGGTGAGAATGTCGGCACTTATGCTATCAACCAGGGCACACTGGCCAACAGCAACTACGCCATCAGCTACACCGGAAACGATCTAGGCATCACTCCGGCAGCGCTGACGGTGGCCGCAAATCCCCAGAGCAAAATTTACGGCACCAGCGATCCGGCCCTGACTTACACCGCGAGCGGCTTCCAACTTGGTGACACCGCAGGGAGCATACTGAGCGGCGCGTTAGCGCGTGCTGCGGGGGAAAACGTCGGCAGTTACCTGATAGGTAAGAACACACTTGCCTCGAACGCCAATTACACCGTTGCTTACACCGGCGCCGTCTTGGGCATCACCCCGGCGGCACTGAATGTTGCCGCGCATCCCCAGAGCAAGCTCTTCGGCCAGGGCGATCCAGCGTTGACCTTTAGCGTTACGGGACTGGTGAACAACCCGGCCCTCGGCATCGCCGACACGGCAGATTCCGTGCTCTCGGGTGCGCTCACGCGCGTCCCCGGGGAGAGCGCGCTGGGCGGGCCGTACGCCATTACCCAGGGCACGCTCACGGGCAACAGTAACTACGCCCTTGGCTTTACGCACAACAATCTCATCATCAATGGTGCTGCTGCAGAGCCAGTTTTGGGTTTCAACGCGGGGCAGGTCGTTTTTGCCGGAGTAATCAACAACGAGTTCTACTACCGCCCGGGTAACTTCTGGCATATCTCTCTGAATCCAAACAACGCTGACCCGGGATTCGACGTGATGAGGGGGACCAACGATTTGAACTCACGCTTGCGCCGAAGCTTGAATCCTTGCGATTCTGTTTTCGGGGGAGGATTTTGTGAAACCTGGTCATTCCCGCAGCAACGCGAGAAAGTCTATGAAAAATAAGTATTTGTGCAGGATTTACCGGGTTTCAGGAAAGGTGACGACATGCCGTCAATGATTCGCTCTATGGGGCTTGTGGTGGCGCTGCTGCTGACATCGACGCTTTCCTTTGGGCAGACACAGACCGTGCGTTTCGATATTGATCGTTTCAAGATCGAGGGCAATACGCTGCTAAAGCCCGATGAGATCGAAGCGGTGCTCAAGCCCTTCACCGGCAAACAGCGCGAGTATGGCGATGTGAAGCGTGCGATTGAAGCTCTCAGGCAGCGCTATCGCACCGAAGGTTTCAGCGTGGTGTGGGTGGTCGCACCCGAGCAAGACCTCGACCGGGGTGTCGTCACGCTGCGCGTTATCGAAGGGCGGATCGGCAAGGTCACCATCGAAGGCAACCGCTTTTTTGATGATGCGAACATCCGCTCCAGCCTTCCGGCGCTCAGGGAGAAAGTTTCGCCCAGAGCAAAGGATATCTCAGCGAACGCGCAGCTTGGCAACGAGAATCCGGCCAAGCAGGTGGACGTCGTGTTGCGCCCTGGCGAGAAACAGGGCGTGGTGGACGCCACCGTCGACGTCATCGACGTACGGCCGCTCAAGGCCTTCCTGACCTTTGACAATACCGGCAACACGGAGACGGGCGACTATCGGCTTGGCGTCGGCGTGCAACATGCCAACCTGTTCAACCGCGACAACATTTTCACGTTCAACTACGTCACCTCGCCGGGAAAGTGGGACCAGGTCAGCCTCTACAGCGGGAGCTATCGCCTGCCGCTGTATTCGTCGGGCGATTCCATGGATTTCATCGTCGCTTACTCGGATGTCGACGCCGGCACCACGCAGACCGTCGCCGGGCCGCTCGCTTTCTCCGGGCAGGGCACTGTTTACGGCTTGCGCTATAATCAGTTGCTGGAGCGGCGAGGTGAGTATTCGCACCGGATCGTTTACGGCCTTGATTATCGTGCCTACGAGAATGACTGTAAACTCGGCGATTTCGGCGCAGAAGGATGCGGGCCGGCCGCAGTGGATGTCACCTTGAGTCCCATCAGCATGGCATACAACGGCAATTGGGCAAAGCCCGGGCGGATCTCGGATTTTTATGTTGCCTTATCGCACAATGTTCCTGTGGATGCGAATGGGCAAGAGAGTGATTTCAATGCGGCGCGTCCGAGTCCGAATGGCGGGGATGGGGCGTCTTCCCGTTACACGATCCTTCGCTGTGGCGCCAGCATGGTGAACGCCTTTGAGAGCAACTGGCAAGTCCGCGCCGCTTTCAACGCACAGTACACCTCAGATTCCCTCGTAACCGGCGAGCAATTTGGCATTGCCGGCGCGACTGCCGTCCGCGGATTCCAAGAGCGCGAAATTGTACGCGATATCGGCTATTTCGCCAACCTCGAACTCTATTCGCCCAACCTGGCGGGCAAACTGGTCCCCGGCGAGAATAATCTGCGCGGCTTGCTGTTCTATGACTTCGCCAGCGCTGCCAACAATCCGTTGGACGGGGAAGCCAGACAAAAGGTCTCGACCGCCAGCATTGGCGCGGGTTTTCGCTGGAATATCCAAAGGAACTTCAACTTGCGATTCGACTTGGCGCGGGTAATGGACGAGGGCGGAAGCAAGAAAAAGGGTGACCTCCGCGGGCATATCTCGGTCTTTTTCGGCTATTAGTTTCAAATTTCCATCGGTTGGGGTAGTGTCGGGGTCTACGAACCAATGTTTCTAAAGGACGGCCAAACCGTTTTCAAAATAAGGTTTTTTTCATGAAATACTTCATTCACCCTGGATATTGGGACGCTCTTTAATAATTTAATTGACATCATATATGATTGATATTAAGACTATAATATGCCAAGAACTGCACGACTTGATGCTCCTGGAGTTCTACACCCTGTAATGATTCGGGGGATAGAACGCCGGAAGATATTCCGAAACGATAAAGATCGGGAGGATTTTATTGAAAGACTTGAGGTCCTCTGTCCCGAGACGCAGACAAGCTGTTATGCGTGGGCTTTTCTATCTAATTGGGTATGGGGTCGCCAAGTCAACCTATTGAATTATTGTGACTATCACCTCAAAAACAGGTATTTTTAGGACCTATATTGCTCTTTTTAGCCTCCAAAAGAGCAATATAGAAAATAGCTCTGACACCTCCCGATCCTATAATGCACATGGTTCATCCGGTTAATGAGTACGCTTAATTGAAAAGAGGTGTGTAGGCTGCTATCTTCCTGAGTATCCCAACAAAGGAGGAAGCAACCATGTCCACCTCATTGCTCTATCATGCTTTTGGTTTGAAAGGAGTCAAGTATAATTCCATCGAGTACAAGGGAGGCACGACTATTTTCCATGCAGAAGTTACCTCCTCCTTGGAATGTTGTCCGGTCTGTCATAGCTGGAAAACCGTTCGCCGTAAGGGCTCGAAAAAACGAATTTTGAGAATGATTCCCATTGGTAGTCGCCAGACATTCCTGGTTCTGAAGATCTGGCGGATTCGTTGTGAGGATTGCGGTTGTTTGCGATGGCCGAAGCTCCATTTCGTCAAAGGCAAAAGGAGACATACAAAACGGTTTGCCAGGTTCGCTATAGATTTGCTTCACTGGATGACCATTTCGGGGACAGCCAAAGTACTCTCTGTTGGATGGGATGTGATCAAGGATATCCATAAGGAATACCTGAGGAGAAGATACAAGGCGCCCCCATTGAAAAACCTGAGATATCTTGGCATAGACGAGTTCAGTATCCGCAAAGGACATTCCTATATGAGCATCTTCGTGGACCTTGAATCCGGTCGTATTCTGCATGCCGTTTAGGGAAAGAGTAGACTGGACATCGAGCTTTTTCTGAAGGTGCTGAAAAGAAGAGCACCCGGGCTTGCGGCCATTGCAATGGACATGAGTACGGGATATATCTCTGCGGTTGAGACCCATCTTCCTTTTGTCCCTATAGTCTTTGATCATTACCACGTCTCAGCCCTCTTGAATAAAGCCATCGAGGAAGTACGAAGGGAGCAGCAAGCCCAACTCGATGATAAAGGGAAACAGGTCCTCAAAGGCACACGGTTCCTTCTCCTAAAGAACTATGAAAAGCTCAATGAGGAGAAACAGGATCGACTCCAGAGTCTGCTAGATGCCAACACACCGCTTTTCACCGTCCATACGATGAAGGAACAACTGAGAGACTTCTGGGAAAAAGACTCTATCCAGGAGGCCATCTCATTCCTGGATGCATGGTGCACAGATGCGGAAAACTCAGGCATCAAACAGCTCGAAAAGGTTGCCAAGACACTCATGCACCATAGCCATGGACTTTTGAACTATTACTTCTTCCGGATCTCTTCCGGGCTTGTCGAAGGAATCAATAATAAGATCAAAACCCTCAAACGCCAGGCCTACGGATTTCGGGATATGGCCTATTTCAAACTGAGATTGTACCATTTGCATTCTCAAGCGTACTCATTAACGGATCTTCCGGCAAATGAGTACGCTTACAACCCGATGTATATTTCTCATGTTTTCAGTAGGTTATTTTAAAACCAAACACCACATAAACCAAGGCAACACGAATAAAGCTATTAATGAGTGATGAAAAGAGCATTGAAATTCCAATCTGTTGAAAGAAAAAGCAACAGCATTTTAACTTTTGTCTATTTCCTGAAAAGAGCTAACAGTGAATTCCGGGGACAGTATATTAATTACCGTTCTTTCTTGGTTTTCTCCCTGCTTTTCGGGGCCGTAATTCCCTGCCAAGCAAGTGTTCCAAGTGCGACACAAAAGATACATCGCCCAAGGGGCGACCTGTTTGTTCATGCTTGCGGATGTCGTCAAGTTCCGCAGACGATATTGCTTCCGCCAAAAAATCCCCCCAGTCGCCTTTGATGATC
>Ga0315540_10002612_pt1 | contig 10118 bp, 10 predicted proteins | sample SalMarSW160110MG_FD_203677 | JGI IMG/M metagenome (GOLD analysis project Ga0315540, IMG submission 203677) | Salt marsh sediment microbial communities from the Plum Island Ecosystem LTER, Massachusetts, United States - Salt Marsh Sediment SW1601-10 ... | reverse complement strand
AGCCTGGAACCGCTCGCGCGGCTGGCCGCGGGGCACGACATGGAACTCGAGTTGGCCGGTAGTGTAAGCGGGCCGGCCGACGTGGATATTGCGCGTGAAAGCGGGGCGGCCGCGCTGATCGTTGGCGAGCCGCTGTTCAGCGGAGCGATTGATCTGAGGGAGGCGACCATCAATGGCTAAACGCCGCAAGTCACCGCAGGTCGCCCGCATGCGCACACGCGATATGGCGCAGCCCGGATTCTCACGCGGGACGCCACCGCGCCGCCAGACCAAGCGCACCTTCACCGCGTGGCCGTGGATCGCCGGGGGTGCCGTGGTGGTCATCGGCGCGCTGGCACTGATCGCCTTCTACGCAGGCATGCTCCCGCTGGCCGGCCCGAGCAACACGCCCACGGCCGATTGCGAGATTCCCGCAGCCAATCGCTCGCCCGGGCCGCCCGACGTCTCGCCGCTCAGCAACCCACCCGCAGTGCCGACCGGGGACGGCACGACGGCGACCATCACGGTCCCCGATGGCCAGATCGTCATCGAGCTGTATTGCGGCTCGGCGCCGGTCGCGGCGCAGAACTTCATCAACCTGGCCGACGCCGGCTTCTACAACGGCTTGACCTTCCACCGCATCGTGCCCAGCTTCGTGATCCAGGGTGGTGACCCGAACGGCGACGGCTCTGGCGGTCCCGGCTACACGATCCGCGACGAGCCGGTGGTGGGCGACTACACGCGCGGCATCGTGGCCATGGCACGGACATCGGCGCCCAACTCGGAGGGTTCGCAGTTCTTCATCGTGCTCGATGACAGCGTCGCCCTCAACCTGCCCAAGTCGGGTGGCTATGCGATCTTTGGCAAGGTGACATCGGGCATGGACGTGGTCGACAAGATCGCGGCGCTACCCAACTCGGGGCCGCCCAACAACCAGGCGCTGGTCAAATATCAGATGTCCACGGTGACCATTCAGCCGCCGTCAAGCTGACACTCAGATTGGTTGCACGGCGGCGCCGACCACCGCCGCCGACGTTGCGGAATATTAACGATGCGCACCACATAACCCCTTGAGTCCGTGTTAGGGGGTCAGGTAGACTGTCGCCGATGTCGCGTTCGCGCGATGTCGAGCTGCCCCAGGCGCAAGGTCATGGGTAGGTTGGGTTAGGGTAGCCGGTGCAGCCGGCGTGATAGATGCCCTTGTGGCGTGGCAGGAGCCCAGCAACTTCTGTTGTTGGATCGGCCGGGACAGTGCGGCGACCCCTCCTCGGAGGGGTCGCTTTGTTTTGTCGAGCTGCCTCACCCCTTGCCCTAGACTGGGTATCAAGCGCCCGTAGCTCAGTGGATAGAGCGTCTGCCTCCGGAGCAGAAGGCCGTGGGTTCGAGTCCCGCCGGGCGCGCCACCCGCTCATGATGTCGTGATGGCCTTCAGCCCGGTCGAGCCACGCGACCTGTCGGCGATCCCGTCCTTCTTCGGATGGACCCGCGCCCGCGGCGGGCGTTCGCTCGCGCGTGGGGGCACGATGCAGGACAGGTTCTGGTGTGGAAGTCCCCCGCCGCAAGTTGGTCGAGCTGCGCAGGCCAGCCTGAGTGCGTGTCAGGTTCGCAGCAAGCCCTGCCGGAGCACCGCCAGCATCCCGCTCGCGCCGAGCGGCTTGCTGAAGAAGAAACCCTGGCCATAGCGGCAACCGAGCTCGGCCAGTCGCCACGCCTGCTCGCGGGACTCGACCCCCTTGGCCACGATGTCCACGCCGCGCACGCCGGCGATGTTGATCAGCGACAGGGCAAAGGCCGCTTGTTCGGCGCTGCCGGTCACATCCACGACGAAGTCGCGTGCCATCTTGACCTCGTCGACGGGCAGGCGCTTGAGGTCAGCCATGGTCGTCGCCCGGCCAAAATCGTCCAGCGCCACGCGCACGCCGGCGTCGCGCAGCTCGACGAGCACTTCGACAATGCCGTCAGTGTCCGCCGACGCGGCACTGGTCAGCTCGATCGTCAGCAGGCCCGGCTCCAACCCCGCTTCGTTGACGGCCGCGAGGGTTTCTGCCGCCGCGTTCGGCTGCTGCAGCTGAACCGGGGCGAAGTTGACGCTGATGAAACTCGGTCGGTCTGACGCCCGCGGCCAGGCGGCGGCGGCGCGCGTCGCCTCGCGCAGCACGAAACGGCCAATGTCGCTGATCTGCCCCGAGGCCTCGGCCAGCGGCAGAAACTCACCGGGCGGGATAGTGCCCCGCCGCGGATGACGCCAGCGTACGAGTGCCTCGGCGCCAGCGACCGTCCCCCCGCCCAGGCGCACAATCGGTTGGAACTCGAGCCGGAACTCGCCACGTTCGATCGCCCCGTCCAGGTCGGCGGTGAGCTCTTGCGGTTGGGTGGTCTGTCGTGCCATTGCTCAAACGATAGTCGAAGCGAGGGCAACGGCGCGCGTCAGTACGTCGCTCAGCATGCTTTCCGTCAAGCGTCCGGTAAAGGTGTTCTGCTGGCTGGGATGAAAGGAACCGAGCAGCACGTACCCGGCGACGCGCGCCTCGGAGCCGTGCGCGAAGCGCGGCATGGGCCGCGCCTGCTCGCCCAGCGTGGCCAGGGCCCGCAGACAGCCAGCCCAGGCGTAAGCGCCCAGGCACAGGCAGACGCGCAGCCGATCGAGCGCCTGGATCTCCGCCGCAAGGTAGGCCAGGCAGTTGTCGCGCTCCTGCGTCGTGGGCCGGTTGGCCGGCGGCGCGCAACGGTTGACGGCGGTGACATAAACATCGGTCAGCCGCAATCCGTCGTCGCGACGAGTGGAATCAGCCTGGCTGGCCAGGCCGGCCGAGTGGAGGGCCGAGAACAGGAAATCGCCCGACCGATCACCGGTGAACACCCGCCCCGTCCGGTTGCCGCCGTGCGCCGCTGGTGCCAGGCCAACGATCATGATGCGCCCTTGTGGATCGCCAAAGCCGGGCACCGGCCGCGCCCAGTATTGCTGGCCGGCAAAGCGGGCTGGTGGGTTGACAGCAGCGGCTTCTCGCCACGCAACCAGTCGCGGGCAACGCACACAGTCGACGATCTCGGCGTTGATGCGGGCGAGCGCCGCTTCGCTCACCGCCGGGCCGTCACCGGGCGGTGCCGGCAGTCACTCCGCGCAGCAGGCTGACCAGTTGGAGTCGGTTGTCGGCCGTCCTGAAATCGTGGAGCGGCTGAGAAGTGAGCAGCGTCTCGACCGCCGGCCGGCCCTGTTCGCGGACGTATACCGCAGGATGAATGTCACCGGTGTCGTCGGTCTCGACCGTGATCGCCACGGCGGGCGCGCCCTCCTCGTCGACGAAGTGGGCCAGCGGGACGATCCCCTCGTCGCGGATCCCCTCTCCGGCGTCGAGCGTGAACGCACGCGCCAGGTACGACTTCTGGTTCCACAACTCGGGTGAGCGCGTGGCCTCATGGAGCAGCACGTCGACCAGCTGGTCGGGCTTGACGACCGGCCGCTCTCGGGTCACCCCGAACTTGGTGCGCGCCAGCTCATAGACCATCGTGCGTGCGTTGTACCGCGAACCCTGCACGGCCCCGGAATTGGCCGGCAGCCCGTATTTCTTCATCCCGGCAACACCCTGGCCAATGGTCCCTGCGAAGTAGATGCCGGGGACCGTCGCACTCTCCCAGAAGTTGGTCATGGAGGGCAGTTTGCTGCGCCCGAAGACGCTCACGCCCAGATCCGTCAGATCGCGCAGCGGAGAGGTGAAGCCTGTGGCCGAAATCACTTCGTCCACGTCGACGGTCAATTCACTGCCGCCTTCCGAGCGGACGCAGTGAACGCGGTAGCCATCGGCGGATCGCTCGATGCGCGGGATCGACGCGTTCAGGATGAACACACCGCCACCCAGGATCTGGTCCTCGAACGGCTGGATGTAACGTGCGCGGACACCGAGCAGCGAGTGGGTGTTGACCGACAGCTTGGGCGGCCGCGGCGAGGCGAGCACGATCCGCTGCGCCCACTGGAGCAGGCCGGTGGCCAGTTCGAAGCCCGAGTTCTCCTTGCCCACGATGAACAGTCGCTTGCCGGCATAGGTCTCAGCCGGGCGCGTGTCGACGTAGTGCGGCACATCGGCAAAACCGGGTGAGTCGGGCTTGAACGGTTGCGCAACTCCGACCGCGAAAACCACCGCCTGGCAGCGGTACTCGCCATCGCTGGTGCCCAGCACGAACTGCTCTCCGTCGCGGCGCGTGGATTCCCAGGTGCAGTCGTAGCGCACTTCCAGGCCAGTCTTCTCCGCGAAGGCGGCCAGGTTCTGTTCCATCTCCGGCCGCGACGGGAACGAGGAGTCGCCGGGCATGAGGTCCGGCATCAGTGAGCGGTTCTGCGGCTCTTCGGCCAGCAGGCTGTTCCAGTCGAACCACTCATAGAAACGATCACTGCGCGGCACGGGCGCGTATGGCTTGGTCCACGAAAGCAGCCGCTGGAAGAACGGAAACCGCCGGAACATGCCGCCCGGGGCCGGGTCGGCGGAAATCAGCGCGTTCCTGATGCCCAGGTGGCGGAGGTAGTAGCTCGTCTGCAGGCCACCCGGGCCGCTGCCGACGACCACCACCTGGTAGTCGCCTGGCGGACAGGGTTTCTGGTCGGCGGTCACTGGCTAGCTGCGCACCTGGCTCGTGTTGCGCAGCCGCAGTGCCATGGTCTTCAGCATCCGGTACATCACCGGCGGATGGTCGCGCAGAAAAGCCTCCAATTCGGGGCCGCCCAGGTGCAGCACGTCGAGCTGGCGCAGCGTGACGATGTCGGCCACCGGCGGCTCACCGAGCAGGATCGACATTTCACCGAAGAAATCGCCCTTGCCCAGGTGCGCCACGTCAGTGCCATCGATGCGTACCGCCACTTCGCCATCGAGGATCACGTAGAAGCCGGTACCGGTGAAGCCCTGGCGGAGGATGCGCTGGCCGACCGGGTACGACTCTTCGGCCATCTTGTGAGCTACCTGCTCGAGTTGTGGCCGCGACAGGTCGGCGAACAACGACAGACCGGCCAGCGTGTCGACGAGTTCGTCCTGACTAAGTGCCACTCAACACTCCCTCGGAACCTTCCTCAGTGATGCGGATGTTCGCCTTGGTCGCGAATACGCGCAACCAGGCCGCGAATCAGGTTAAGTGACAGCTGCGGATCATGCTCCAGCAGGTCAAGCAGGTCCCACGAGGCAAGCGCCAGGCAGCGCGTGGCCTCGATCGCCTCCACGCTTGCGCCCCGTGGCCGCTGGTCGATCACCGCCAACTCGCCGAAGAAGTCGCCGGGCACCAGCACGGCCAGTTCGTCGGAGCCGCGGATCACACGGACGCGTCCCTCGAGGAGCACATACAGCCCGGTGCCCACCTGGCCCTGGCGCACGATGTAATAGCCCGCTGCGAAGTCCTGCTCGCCGGCGACCGCCGTCAGGCGCGTTAGCGAATCGCTGCTGACGCCCGCGAACAACGGCAGGCGGGCCAGGACGGCAGCCTTCTCATCGTCGCTCAGCGGCATCGCGGCCAAGATTACCGGTTCAGTCACCGCTATGGGCCCCTGCCCGTATCTCGAAAGTGCCGAACCCGCCCGCAGCCGCAAGGCGCTGGCTGGTGACCTGGCGAATCTGCGCGGCCGACGGTCCACGGTGCAGGCTGGCGAGCATGTCGTCGAGCGCGTCCGCACTGCCCTCGACGACCACCCGCAGTGAGCCATCGGCCTCGTTGGCGGTCCAGCCGACGAGGCCGAGTCGGGCTGCCTCGCGGGCGACGAACCAGCGAAAGCCCACGCCCTGGACGTAGCCCTCGATGCGCACTTCCAGTCGCTCCAGCGGCTGAGCGGCGCTCATGCCGCCACGTCCGAGCTCGGCCACGCGAGCAACAGCGCATCGAGCGCCAACTCGGGATTGGCATAGGCGTCGAGCGCGCCGGACATCGCGTCGACGCGCGCCAGGAAACCGGTCAATGCTCGTGTGTCGAGGTGGGTGCTGGCACTCTTCAGAGCGTCGAACAGCTCCGGCTGGCGAAGCTCGCGCCCTCCGCCGTGAGCGATGACTGCCAGATCGCGCGCCACGTCACACCAGACCGATACGACCTGCGCGGCCGCCGCCCGCCGCTCCGCGGGGCTAGGTCTGCGCTCACCCGACGGCGAGGGTTTGCCCGAAGTAGCCGTCGTTGCGAGCGCAAGGAGTGCGCCGTCGTCGAGCAGTTCGGACACCACCCGAAGTCGGCGAGCGCGTCCCTCGCTGAGCAGGTCGAGCAGCAGTGCGGCCAGCCGCCCGCGCGCGATCACCGCTTCGGGCTGGTCCGCGAGCGCAATGGCGAGGCCCGGCCGGCCGGCGGCGATGCGTCCCAGCGTGGCGCCGCGCGAATGATCGGTCAGTCCACGCCCTACCAGGAGGGCAGCAATCTGCTCCGTCGTGAGCGGTCCGAGGCGCACGCGCACGCAGCGGCTGATGACCGTCGGCAGCAGGGGGGCCAGGTCGTCGGCCGCGAGCACGATGACGACCTGCGCGGGAGGCTCCTCCAGCGTCTTCAGCAGTGCGTTCTGGGCATCGACGTTGAGACGCTGGGCACGCTCGATGATCGCCACGCGAAAGCGCCCCTCGAGCGGCAGCAGGGCGAGGTCGGCGGTGAGCGCGTGTACCTGGGCCACGCGGATCTGCTGCCCGCCGCCCTCAGGCGCGAGACGGTGCAGGTCGGGATGATTGCCATGCTCCAGCTTTCGGCACGCGGCGCACGCGCGGCACGGTCGGGCCACCGGCTCGTCGGCCAGGCACAGCAGGCCGGCCGCGAGATCCAGGGCAAGCGTGGTCTTGCCGACGTGCTCGGGACCGATCAGCAGCAGCGCGTGTGGCGGCCGGCCCTGGTCGATCGCTCGGCGAACGACGTCGGTGGCCGCCGCGTGGCCACGTGTCCGGAGGTCAGGGCCGGACGTGTCGATCAGCCCTCCGTACTGGCGCTGGTGGCGCGTCGGCGCCGCGCCGGCTTCTTGGGTGCCTCCTCGGCTACCTCGGCAGCTGGCGCAGCGGCCTCGGCGGCTGCTGCCGGCTCGGCCTTCTTAGCCCGCGTGGCGCGGGGTTTGGCCGGCTTCTTGGGTGCCTCCTCGGCTACCTCGGCAGCTGGCGCAGCGGCCTCGGCGGCTGCTGCTGGCTGTCCCTTGCGCGCGATCTCGGCGCGCAGCAATTCTTCGAGCTCGGGCGGTACCTCAGACCACGGCTCACTCGACACCTGGCGGTCGGCCCGCTGCTGAGGCTGCTCCCCGCCACGCGTGAAGCGATCCGCGGAACGACCGCGGTTGGCCTGCCGCGCACCGCGGCCACGTTCACGATTGCCGGTCTGTTGCCTGCCGCCAAACGACGGCTGCGCAGTGCCCCGGCCGAAGCGCTCACGGTCGAGAGCTTGCTGGTACGCGGACCGTCCGCGACCCGTTCGGCCGCGCGAACGCTGACCGTGCTGGCGCCTTTCGGCCAGCAGATATTCGGGCACCTCGGGTTCGTCGAGCTCCTCGTCCTGCTCGCCTTCGTCGATGTCGACGGCATGAGGTATGGCCGGACTGGCCATACCCAGTTGTGTGTCCCATACGGCCCCGAATGTCTGGTGCGCAGGCTGAGTTGGGGGCAGCTCGTCGAAATCGCCCTCCTCATCCTCAGGGCTGTCCGACTCGCCCGACGTGCCTACCGCCAGCTCGACCTCGGAACGCCGGCCCCGTCCGCGGCCGCGCCCACCGCGGCGCCGGCGGCGCCGATGGCCTTCCTCGGTGGTCTCCTCGGCACTATCCCCTGCGGCGATGGGCTGGCCGCCGACCTCGGCCTCGTGGCCGTCGGTCGCCTCAGCCTCGCCCGGGGCGCGCGAGAGGTGCTCGCCGGGTAGAACGACCAGGTTGGCCTCCGCCGAGGCCGCGGCCGCGGCCTCGGCCGCGGGCTCGGGCTCGGGCACGGCTACCTGACGCTCAACGCGTCGCTGAGAGCGGCGCCGACGCGGCGCGCCCTCGGTTTCCTTCTCGGGGACCTCGGTCATCGACAGATCGCCTTCGGCGGCCACCCGCCTGCCGCTGCGGCCCGACGTCTTGTCGACGCGCGCCACATGCGCGATATCGAGGAACACATCCGCCACATCCATCAGGTCGGAGCTCGTGTTGCCGCGGAAGCTGATGACCTCCACGCGGACGCCCATCTCCTGTACGGCACGGATGGCAGAAGCGAAGTCGCCATCGCCCGACACGACAACCGCAATGTCCAGATTTCGCGCGGTCTTGAGCATGTCGACGACCAGCTCGATGTCCAGGTTGGCCTTGACCCGGCCGTCGCCGTACTTGCGAATGTCCTTGCTGATCACCTTGTAGCCGCTGCGCGCCAGAAAGGCGTGAAACTGCCGCTGGTTATCGTTTTCGGGATCCAGGCCCGTATACGCATAGGCGCGCACGAAGTCTCGGCCGGCCGTTGCTGCCTTGAGCAGCGTTACGTAATCAATGTCGATGCCCGCCGCCTTGGCGGCGTAGAAGATGTTCGCCACGTCCACGAAGACGGCGACGTTCTTGCTCACTGAATTCTCCTGTTCTGGTTATGCGCCCGGCGGCGCGTCCGCCTGCGGCGCAGCGGTGCGCGCAGTCGTGAGTGTTCGCTGGTCAAATCAGATGTCTCTCTGCTATCGCGTGGCCGCGGCGAGGCCCACGAGCTGGCAGCGCAGTCGCGGACCGTCCGCTGCGAAGCCGAGCGTCTCCCATGTGGGCAGCTCGGCGGCATCGTGGGGTATGGCCGCCTCGAGCACCACGCAGCCCTTGTTCCGGCCGGAACGCATGAGTTCGCGGAGCAGCCCCTCCATGACTCCGTCGAGTTCGTGGCCGGGCTCGACGCACATCAGGTCAACCGTGCCCACCAGTCCCCCGGCAATCACCGACGTCCGCAAGGCAAGCACCGCGAAGCCCACCAGCATGCGACCGTCGAGCGCCACGACCAGCGTGGCGTTTGGCAAATACACCATCTGCCGCAGTACGTCGGCAGCGTCGCCCAGGCGTTCGCTGCCCCAATCCACGGTGGTGTGCTCCATCAGGCCGACGATGCGGTCGATGTCCGTCAGTCGGGCATCACGGAGAACGAGTTCCACGCTGGCTGATATCCCTCGTCATGGCGGCACGGGCCCCACTCGGGGAGCATGCCCGAACGTCCCTGATTAGCCGGCAAACCCGCCGCCGTCCGAGCGCCGCACCGGCCGCACCGGCCGCCCGTGGGCGATCCGCTCAACGCTCCGGGGCGCTCCGACGTCTGTTGCAAATGAGACGTCCGTGCCTATGATACGGCATCGCGTCATCGCCCCACGGGAATGCGCACCCACTGTGGCAACGACTCGAGGGGAGCCGTAATACCGCGCGTTGGGTACCGGGAGGAGGCCCACCAACGTTCTGCGGGATAACGCACCCCGCGTCTCGTTGCCACACCTGTGTCGTTACCCGTAGGTCGGTGGAATAGCGCATGGAGGAGGAGATATGAAGTTACGGAACCTTGGAGTCGTCGCGTTCACGGCGGCCCTCCTGGTGACGGCCTGCCAGGCAGGCTCGTCTGGCCCGACACCCGGGCCCCTCGGCGCCGTCACAGTCGGGCCGAACGATCCCGTCAACATCGGCTTCTGGGGTGTGCTGTCGGGCGACAACACTACGCTCGGCCAGGACTCCCAGTACGGCGTCGAGATCGCCATCAAGGATGCCGGCGGCAAGGTGCTCGGCCACGACATCCACCTGACGAGCGAGGACGCGCTGTGCACGCCTGAGGGCGGCGCCACTGCGGCCCAGAAGCTCGCGGCTGACAACACGATCGTCGGCCTCATCGGGCCCAACTGCTCCGACGAGGTCGTCGGTGGGATCAAGACGATCAGTGACGCGGGCATGACCACCATCTCGATGTCGGCCACTCGCCCGGCGCTGACCGATGCCAACCGCGGTCCGGATTACGCCGGCTTCCTGCGCACCGCCCACAGCGATGCGTTCCAGGGCAAGACGGTCGCCGAGTTCCTGTACAACCAGCTTCATCTGACGACGCTGGCCACGATCCACGATGGCAGCGCCTATGCACAGGCGCTCCAGCAGGTCGCCGCCGACAACTTCACGTCGCTCGGTGGAACGGTCTGCGACCAGGAGGCTGTGTCCCCGACGGATACGGATATGAAGCCGGTCCTGACCA
>Ga0315540_10002610_pt1 | contig 10121 bp, 9 predicted proteins | sample SalMarSW160110MG_FD_203677 | JGI IMG/M metagenome (GOLD analysis project Ga0315540, IMG submission 203677) | Salt marsh sediment microbial communities from the Plum Island Ecosystem LTER, Massachusetts, United States - Salt Marsh Sediment SW1601-10 ... | reverse complement strand
GCCGCGGCGCGGGGCTTCGCCACGCTGCTGATCGGGCGCTTCCTCGAAGGCGCGGGCTTCATCCTCTTCACCGTCGCCGGGGCGGCGCTGATGAGCGCCGCCGCGCCGGAGCCGCGCGCGCGCGCCAAGGCGCTGTCGCTGTGGAGCGCCTACATGCCCGCCGGCGGCAGCCTGGCGCTGCTCGCCGCGCCGCCGGTCATCGCGCTCGCCGGCTGGCGCGGCCTGTGGGTCGCTCTGGCGCTCGTCGCCGCGGTCGCCTTCGCTCTGGTCGCGCGCTACGCGGTGGCGCCGCGCGCAGGCAGCGTCAGTTCACTGCGCCTGGCGCTCGAGTCGCTCACCGAGCCCGGCAGCCTCGCCCTGGCGCTGATGTTCGCCTTCTATGTCGCGCAGTGGACCTCGGTGATGATCTGGCTGCCGACCTTCGTCGTCGACGAGCGCGGCGGCTCGGACGCCACCGCCGCCCTGCTCACCGCGCTGATGGTGCTGATCAACGTGCCCGGCAATCTGGCCGGCGGCTGGCTGCTGGCGCGCGGCGTGCGCCGCGGCCCGATGACGGTCGCGGCCTTCGCCGTCATGGCGCTGTGCGCGGTCGGCATGCTGCTCGACGTGCTGCCGAACCTGCCGCGCTTTCTGCTCGTGCTCGCGTTCTCGTCCTGCGCCGGCGTGATCCCGGCCGCGGTGTTCTCCGGTGTGCCGGTACATGCCCGTTCCCCGCGCCACGTCGGCACCGGCAACGGCCTGGTGATGCAATCCTCGCAGGCCAGCCAGTTCGTCGCCCCGATCCTGCTGGCCTGGATGGCGTCGCGCTTCGGCGGCTGGGGCGCATCGCTCTCGGCGATGCTCGCCTTCGCCGCCTGCGGCGCGGCCTGCGGTTTCGCCCTCGAAGTCATCGAGGCGCGGCGCGGGCGCTAGAATCAGTCTCCTGAAGGGAGATCGTCATGCGCGACATTCACATCTGCGAAGTCGGCCCGCGCGACGGGCTGCAGAACGCCCATCACATGATGCCGACCGAGGCCAAAAAGCGCTGGATCAGCGCGCTTGCCGCCGCCGGGCTGGAAGAAATCGAGGTCGGCTCGTTCGTGCCGCCGAAGCTGATTCCGGCCATGGCCGACACCGGCGAGATCGTCGCCCATGCGCGCGGCATTGCGGGGTTGCGGGTGGTGGCGCTGGCGCCGAACCTGAAGGGCTTCGAGCGCGCGCTGCGGGCCGGCGCGCACAAGATCACTTTCCCGGTCTCGGCCAGCCGCGCCCACAGCCTCGCCAACGTGCGCATGACGCCCGAGCAGATGGTGGAGGAAGTTCGCAAGTGCCAGGCCCTGCGCGGCGCCAACGGCCCGCAGATCGAGGGCGCGGTGTCGACCGCCTTCGGCTGCACCATGCAGGGCGAGGTGCCCGAGGACGACGTGCTGCGCATCGCCGCCGCGCTGGCCGAGTTCTGCGACTGCGTCGCGCTCGCCGACACCGTCGGCTACGCCAACCCGGCCCAGGTGCGGCGCATCTTCGCCCGGGTCAAGAAAGAGATCGGCGACAAGCTCGAGGGCGCGCACTTCCACAACACGCGCGGGCTGGGTCTGGCCAACGCGCTCGCAGCCTACGAGGAAGGCGTGCGCCACTTCGACAGCTCGCTGGGCGGCCTGGGCGGCTGCCCTTTTGCGCCGGGCGCGAGCGGCAACGTCGTCACCGAGGACCTGGTGTTCATGTTCGAGAGCATGGGCCTTGCCACCGGCATCGATTTCGACCGCCTGCTGGCAGCGCGCGAAGCGCTGGTGCACGGGCTGCCGGAAGAGCCGGTCTACGGCCACACCCCGCAGGCGGGGCTGCCGAAAGGCTTCAAGCGCGCGGCATGAACCGGCTTCCGCTCGAGGGCGTGCGCGTCGTGGAGTTCGCGCACATGGTGATGGGACCGAGCTGCGGCCTGGTGCTCGCCGATCTCGGCGCCGAAGTAATCAAGGTCGAGCCGCTCGAGGGCGACAACACGCGCCGCCTGGAGGCCGCCGGGTCTGGATTCTTCCCGGTATTCAACCGCAACAAGAAGAGCCTCGCGATCGACCTCAAGCACGCCGAAGGCCGCGACCTGGTGCTGCGCCTGCTCGACGCGAGCGACGTGCTGACCGAAAACTTCCGCCCCGGCGCGCTGGACAAGCTCGGCTTCGGCTACCAGGCGCTCGCGGCGCGCAATCCGCGCCTGGTCTACTGCTCGCTCAAGGGATTCCTCGACGGCCCCTACCAGCACCGCCCGGCGCTCGACGAAGTGGTGCAGATGATGGGCGGCCTGGCCTACATGACCGGGCTGCCGGAGCGGCCGCTGCGCGCCGGATCGTCGGTGGTCGACATTCTCGGCGGCACCTTCGGCGCGGTCGCCGTGCTCGCCGCGCTGCGCGAGCGCGAATCGACCGGCCGCGGCGCCCGCGTCACCAGCGCGCTGTTCGAGTCCACCGCCTACCTCGTGGCGCAGCACATGGCGCAGTACGAGATCACCGGCGAGGCGCCGCCGCCGATGTCGGTCAAGCGTCCGGCGTGGGGCGTATACGACATCTTCGAAACCGGCGACGGCGACCGCCTGTTCGTCGGCGTGGTCACCGACACGCAATGGGAGATCTTCTGCCGCGAGTTCGGCGAGCCCGAGCTTGCTGCCGACGCGCGCCTCGAGACCAACAGCGCCCGGGTGCGCGAGCGCGCCTGGCTGATCCCGCGCCTGGGCGAGGCGATGAAGCGCTTCTCGAAGGCCGAGCTGGAAGCCAAGCTCGAGCGCATCGGTCTGCCGTTCGCGCCGATCGCCAAGCCCTGGGACCTGCTCGCCGACCCGCACCTGAACGCCTCCGGCGCGCTGCACGCGACGCGGCTGCCATCGGGCCGCACGATCCATGTCCCGGGCCTGCCGATAGCGCTCGACGGCGAGCACCTGCCCAAGCGCAGCGACCCGCCGCCGGTCGGCGAAGGCGCGCGCGACGTGCTGCAGGAGCTGGGTTACGGCGCAGCGCAGATCGACGCGCTGGCCGCGGCAGGGGTCATTTCCCTGCCGGCTGCTTGAACTCGATTTCGACGAACAGGTACTCGTAGTCGTTGGCGTTGACCACGTCGTGCTCGACGCCGGCGTTCCTGAAATAGGGCACGCCCTTCTTCAGCTCGGAGAAGCGCTCGCCGCCGGCCTCGACGAGCTTGAGGCGCCCGTCGAGCATCGGCACCACCGCGTAATCGTATTCGTGCCGGTGCCAGCCGGTTGCCGCCCCGGGTGCGAAGCGCCACTCGGCGACTCTCGTGCGCTCGTTGTCGATGAAGACTTTCGACGTGGCTTTGGCGTCGGCCACGCGTCAGCCCTTCAGCAGCGCGTCGATGCCGAGCTGCACGATCTGCTCGTCCTCGTGCGACTGCACCCCCGAGGCCCCGATGCCGCCGATGCAGCAGCCTTCGACCATGATCGGCAGCGCTCCCTGAACCGGCAGCACGGGCATCTTGAGCATCGACATCCGGCCGCCGGCGACCCGTTCCTCCCACGACTTGCTCGAGCGGCGCGTGGTGGCCGCGGTGCGCGCCTTCTCCACCGCGATCGCGGCGTTCGCCGGCGTCGCGCCGTCCATGCGCACCAGGTGCAGCAGGTGCCCGCCGTCGTCGACGATGGCGATCACGACGTTCCAGTTGTTGCGCCTGGCTTCGGCTTCCGCCACCGCGCTCATCTTGCGGCAGTCGTCGAGAGTCAGCTCGGGTCGGGTCTTCATTTCGGGGCGTTTTCCTTCAGTGCGTCGCGAATCTGTTCCAGCGCTCCCGGATCCTCGATGGTGGTGAGGTCGCCCGGGTCGCGGCCTTCGGCAAGGGCCTGGATCGAGCGCCGCAGCGTCTTGCCCGAGCGCGTCTTCGGCAGCAGGGTCACGAAGTGCACCGCGCGCGGGCGGGCGATCGCGCCGAGCTGCTTGTCGACGGTCTCCATCACTTCCTTGGCGAGCTTCTTCTTGTCCTCCACGGCGCCTTTGGCAACCGCAAAGGCGAGCGGCATCTGCCCTTTGAGCGAGTCGACCACGCCGACCACAGCGCATTCGGCGATGTTCGGGTGCATGCTCACCGCCTCTTCGATCTCGCGCGTGCCGAGACGGTGGCCGGCGACGTTGATCACGTCGTCGGTGCGCCCGAGGATGAAATAGTAGCCGTCCTGGTCGCGGATGCCCCAGTCGAAGGTCGCGTACACCTGCTTGTTGCTGAAGGTCGAATAGTAGGTCTTGACGTAGCGCTCGTCGTCGCCCCAGATGGTGGTCATGCATCCCGGCGGCAGCGGCGGTACGATGGTCACCACCGCCTTCTCGTTTGGCGCCGCCGGGCTGGCGTCGGACTCGCGCAGCAGCTGCAGGTCGTAGCCGTAGACCGGGAACGACGGGCTGCCGAACTTGATCGGCGTCTTCTCCACCCCCGGCACCGCGGACAGGATCGGCCATCCGGTCTCGGTCTGCCAGTAGTGATCGATGACCGGGATGCCGAGCGCCTCGGAAATCCAGACGTGGGTCGGCTCGTCGAGCGGCTCGCCCGCGAGGTACAGGTGCTTGAGCGACGACACGTCGTACTTCTTGAGAAACGCCGGGTCCTGCTTCTTCAGCACCCGGATCGCGGTCGGCGCGGAGAACATCACCGAGGCCTTGTACTGCTCCACGATCTTCCACCAGATCCCGGCGTCGGGGCGGATCGGCACACCCTCGTACATGATCGTCGTCATGCCCGCGATCAGCGGCCCGTAGATGATGTACGAGTGCCCGACCACCCAGCCGATGTCCGAGGTGGTGAACATCGTCTCGCCCGGCTCGCCGCAATAGATCAGCTTCATCGAGGAGGCGAGCGCCACCGCGTAGCCGCCGACGTCGCGCTGCACGCCCTTCGGCTGGCCGGTGGTTCCCGAGGTGTAGAGGATGTAGGACGGCTCGCTCGACTCGAGCCAGGCGCAGGGCACCTGCGCCCCGGCGTAGCGCGCGGCGAGGTCCTGCCAGTCGACGTCGCGCCCCGCGACGACGGGCATGTTCGGATCGAGGCCGCGCCGGTAGATGAGCACCTTCTGCGGCGGGTACTTCGCCAGCTTGAGCGACTCGTCGACCAGCGACTTGTACAGTACCGCCTTGCCCATGCGGCTGCCGCCGTCGGCGGTGATCATCAGGCTCGGTTTCGCGTCGTCGATGCGCGCGGCGAGGCTCGCCGCGGCGAAGCCGCCGAACACGACCGAGTGAATCGCGCCGATGCGCGCGCAGGCGAGGATCGCGAAGCAGGCCTCCGGGATCATCGGCATGTAGATGATCACCCGGTCGCCCTTCTTGACCCCGAGCGACTGCATCATCGCCGCCACGCGCTGCACCTCCTGGTGCAGCTCGCGGTAGGTGTAGCTTCGCTCCTGGTCGACCTCGGTCGAGATGTAGACCAGCGCCTTCTGCTCCGCGCGCGCCGCCAGGTGGCGGTCAACCGCGTTGTGGCACAAGTTCGTCTCGCCGCCGACAAACCACTTCGCGAACGGCGGCCGCGAGTAGTCGAGCACGCTGCCGAACGGCTTGTGCCAGTCGACCAGCTTTGCCTGCTCGGCCCAGAAAGCGTCGCGCTGCTCGAGCGAACGGCGGTGGAAATCGCGATAGCTGGCCATCCCTGCCTCCTTCCCGGATAGATCGGTCAGATATTAGGCGTTCAGATCGACCACCACTCTGCCCCGGTTTTGCGCCGAGATAAATTTATCGAACACGGACGGCAGTTCGGCGAATGGAATCGTGCGCGTGATCTCCTTGAGGTGGGCCGGGCGCATGTCGCCCGCGAGTCGGCGCCAGACCTCCTGCCGCAGCGGCATCGGGCAGTTCACCGAGTCGACCCCGAGCAGGCTCACTCCGCGCAGGATGAACGGCAGCACCGTAGTGTTGAGCGCGGTGCCCGCGGCGAGCCCGATCGAGGCGATGCAGCCGCCGACCTTCATGGTGCTCGCCATCCAGGCCAGCGCTTCGCCGCCGAGGTTGTCGACCGCACCCGCCCAGGTCGCCTTGTCGAGCGGCCGGATCTTCGACAGGTCGAGCTCGCTGCGCAGTTTGACCTCGCTGGCGCCGATCTTCTTCAGGTAGTCGGCCTCACCCGCCTTGCCGGTGAGCGCCACCACCTGGTAGCCGAGCCGCGCCAGCGCATCGATCGCGATCGACCCCACCCCGCCGGTCGCGCCGTCGACGACCACCAGCCCGTTCGCCGGCTTGAGGCCGTTCTGCTCCATGCGCACGATCGCCAGGCCCGCGGTGAACCCCGCGGTGCCGAACGCCATCGCCTCCCACAGCGTCAGGCCCTGCGGCGCCTTCACCAGCCAGTCCGCCGGCACGCGCGCATATTCGGCGTAGCCGCCGTGGTGCTTGACGCCGATGTCGAAGCCCGTCGCCAGCACCGCGTCGCCCTTGGTGAAGCGCGCATCGCCCGACGACACCACGGTGCCGGAAAAATCGATTCCGCCGATGCACGCCGGCCTCAGCAGTATGCGGCCCTTGCCGGTCGCCGCCAGCGCATCCTTGTAATTCACGTCGGAATACGCGACCCGCACCACCACCTCGCCGGGGTCGAGCTCGTCCAGCGTGAACTCCACGAACCCGGCCTGGACCTTCTTCTCCACCTCGGTGATTTTGAACGCCTTGAACTTTTCCATTTTTTCCTCCGCTGCGAAGTTTAACGCCGCGCGCGCCCGGTTTGCAGGTATTCGGCGGATTGCATCTCGTGCAGCCGGCTGACGCTGCGCGCGAACTCGGCGCTGTTCGCCCCCTCGACGAACAGCTCTTCCGGCCGCGCCTCGGCCGAGGCGAAAAGCTTCACGCGGTCATCGTAGAACACGTCGAGCAGCCAGGTGAAGCGGCGCGCGGCATCGGCGTTGTGCGCGGACATGCGCGGCACGCCGGACAGCAATACCGTGTGAAAGCGCTTGGCAAGGTCGACGTAGTCCGCGTACGAGCGCGGCCCGCCGCACAGCGCCTTGAAGTCGAACCAGACCAGCCCGCCGGCGCGCTTGCGGTAGGCGATCTGGCGTCCCTCGACGTCGAGTGGATGGCGCTCCTCTTCCACGTCCTTGAGCGCCTGGAAGATCTGCTCGAGCGCCGGCTCGCCGGCGGGGCCGACGTGGTAGGCGCGCAGCCGCTCCATCTTGCGCCGCCGGTAGTCGACCCCGCTGTCGACCTCGAGCACGTCCATCCGCGCCTTGAGCAGCGCGATCGCCGGCAGGAAGCGCTCGCGCTGCAGGCCGTCCGGGTACAGGGCGTCGGGGGCGTAGTTCGAGGTCATGCACAGCACCACGCCGCGCTCCATCACCTCCTCCAGGAAGCGCCCGAGGATCATCGCGTCGGCGATGTCGCCGATGTGGAACTCGTCGAAGCAGATGAGCCGATTTCGCCGCGCGGTGCGCTCGGCCGCCGCCGCGATCGGGTCCTCGGTGCCCTTGAGCTCGTCGAGCTCGCGGTGAATCTCGCGCATGAAGTGATGGAAGTGCACGCGCCGCTTCCTCACCAGCGGCGCGCAGAGGAAGAACGCGTCCATCAGGAAGCTCTTGCCGCGCCCGACGCCGCCCCACAGGTAGACGCCCTCGGGCAGCGGCGGCTTGATCAGCATCCGGCGCAGCGCGGTGCTGCGGCGCGACTTGTACGCCGACCACTCCTGGTACAGACGCTGCAGCCGCTCGACCGCGCGCCACTGCGCCGGGTCCGAGACGAAGCCGCGCTTCGCGAGCTGCGCCCGGTAGACGGAGACCACGTCGTCGGCACTCGCACGCCGGAGCATCACGCCGCCGGCTCCCGCGGCCGCGCCGCGCGCGACTCGTGGCGCGCCAGCAGCAGGGTGCTGGCCAGTATCACCGCCCCGCCCAGCACCGTAGCCCCGGCCGGGAGGGTGCCGAAGACGAAGAAGCCGAGGATCGCCGCCCACACCAGCTCGAGGAACTTGACCGTCTGCACCGCCGAGATGTCGGCCACGCGGAAGGCGCGCATCATGCAGTAGTGCCCGCCGGCGCCGAAGAAGCCGCACGCCACGAACAGCACCCACTGCAGCGTGTTGGGCGGAGTCCAGTGCGGCAGCGCAAGCGGCGCCAGCAGCACCACCACCCAGAGGTGCTGCCACAGCACGATCACCTCCGAGCGCTCGCGCCCGGCGAGCGCCTTCGCCACCAGGTAGGAGCCGGCGAAAACGGGCTGGGAAGCGAGCATCAGCAGCATGCCGGCCGAGACGCCGGCGAACCCGGCGCCGGCACCGGGATTGAGCACCAGCAACACGCCGCCGAACCCCACCAGCACCGCGGCCCAGCGCGCGCCGGTCATGCGCTCGCGCAGGAACAGCACCGCGCCGAGGCAGATGAAGATCGGGCCGCTGAAGGCGATCGCGGTGAGCGCGGTCAGGCTCACCTTGGGCAGCGCGGCAAACCACAGGATCATGCCGCCGGCGTGAAACAGGCCGCGCACGAACTGCAGCCGCGGCGCGCGCGGCCACAGCGCGCGCGGGCCGAGCCGCAAGGTCGCCGTGGCGATCACCGCGGCGCCGATCGCGTAGCGCAGCAGGCCCACCATCCAGGGATCGAGCTGGCCGGCAAGGCGCTTCATCATCGTGTTGAGCACGATGAACATCGCACCCGCAAGCATCATCCAGAGCATGCCGCGGACGGTCGCGGCGGGAGCTCGGCGCAGCCGCAAGCCGTTCAGCCGTTCAGACTGCGCTTGTCGACGGCGAGCGCCGCCTCGCGCATCACCTCGGACATCGACGGGTGCGCGTGGCAGATGCGCGCCAGGTCTTCCGAGCTGGCGCCGAACTCCATCGCCACCACCGCTTCGGCGATCAGCTCCGAGGCCTGGCCGCCGATCGCGTGCACACCGAGGATGCGGTCGGTTTTGGCGTCGGCGAGCATCTTGATGAAGCCCTCGGGCTCGTCGCGCCCGAGGGCGCGCCCGTTGTAGGCGAAGGGGAACTTGCCGGCGCGGTAGGCCACACCCTGCTCCTTCAGCTGGCGCTCGGTCTTGCCGACCCAGGCGATCTCGGGCGCGGTGTAGATCACCCACGGAATGGCGTCGTAGTTCACGTGCCCGTGCTGGCCGGCGATGATCTCGGCCACCATCACGCCCTCGTCCTCGCCCTTGTGCGCGAGCATCGGCCCGCGGACCACGTCGCCTACCGCGTATACGCGCGGCAGCCCGGTGCGGCAGTTCTTGTCGACCTCGATGAAGCCGCGCGAGTCGATCTTCAGGCCGACGTTCTCGGCCCCCAGGCCGTCGCTGTTGGGCACCCGGCCGATCGAGATGACGAGCCGGTCGCAATCGAATGTTTTAGATGAATTTTCAGATGTAATATACTGAACAATAATGCCTTTCTTTGATTGCTTAATATCGCCTATCTTGACCCCGAGCTCGATGTCGAGGGTCTGCTCGGCGGTGAAGATCTTCCACGCCTCCTGCGCGATCGCCTGGTCGGCGGCGCCGAGGAAATCGGGCAGCGCCTCGAGGACCCTGACCTTGGCGCCGAGGCGCCGCCACACGCTGCCGAGCTCGAGCCCGATCACGCCGGCGCCGATCACGCCCAGGCGCCCGGGCACCGCGTCGAAGGCGAGCGCGCCCTCGTTGTCGCATATCAGCTTGTTGTCGACCGGCACCCCGGGCAGGTGACGCGGCTTGGAGCCGGTGGCGATGATTACGTTCTTCGCCTCGACCGTTTCGGCGCCCTTGTCGCCCTTGACCTCGAGTTTCCAGGTCGTGCCGCCCTGCATCAGGCGGCCATGACCCTGCAGCCAGGTCACCTTGTTCTTCTTGAACAGCCCGGCGATGCCGCCGGTCATCTTCTTCACGATGCGGTCCTTGCGCTCGAGCATCGCCGCGAGGTCGAGCTTGACCCCGGTTGCCGAGATGCCGTGCACCTTGAACTTGTGCTGCACGCGCTCGTAGTTCTCCGACGACTCGAGCAGCGCCTTGGACGGGATGCAGCCCACGTTGAGGCAGGTGCCGCCCAGCGCGTACTTGCCGCCCGGCTCCTTGAAATTGTCGATGCAGGCGGTGGAAAGACCCAGTTGCGCGGCGCGGATCGCGGCGATGTAGCCGGCCGGTCCGGCGCCGATGACGACGACGTCGAAGGATTGCATGGACTAGATCTCCAGCACGAGGCGCGCGGGATCCTCC
>Ga0315540_10002608_pt1 | contig 10125 bp, 6 predicted proteins | sample SalMarSW160110MG_FD_203677 | JGI IMG/M metagenome (GOLD analysis project Ga0315540, IMG submission 203677) | Salt marsh sediment microbial communities from the Plum Island Ecosystem LTER, Massachusetts, United States - Salt Marsh Sediment SW1601-10 ... | reverse complement strand
CATAGGAGAGCCCTATCATGAATGCCAATCGCCTTTGGTATTCCGCCTACCGAGCATGTGAGCCAAAGGATGGCACAAGCAGGAACTACGTCTGTATGCGGTCGCCATGGCGACCGCATGGGAGATAGACAGATGCCGACGCGAATCATCTGCGCGCCTCACGGACGTGAGCCACAGCCGGAGCCAGGCTTTCGTGAGATCGATTACGGCCTTTGGGAGGGGCGATCAGCCGGCTATGCTCGATTCAACCTCTGTACCTCATGTTGGTAGGAGTCCCTGACGAGCTTACGGGCAACGTGGGAAACGGAAAATTCCGGGTGCTCGAGCGACATCAAGCGATAAATCGGGGTGAAACCCTTTCATGTACATCCTCTTGCTCAGCATTCACGGGCTGATTCGTGGCCATGATCTGGAGCTCGGCCGTGATCCGGACACGGGCGGTCAGACGCTGTACGTGGTCGACCTCGCGCGGGCGCTTGCCGAACGCAGCGATGTCGATCGAGTCGACCTCGTAACGCGCCGGATAGTCGATCCCAAAGTCTCCAGCGACTACGCCGAGATTGTCGAGCCCTTGTCTGACGGAGCACGCATCTTGCGCATCGATGCCGGACCGGAGGAATACATTGCAAAGGAGCAGCTGTGGGACCACCTGGACGGCTTCATGGACAATCTGGTCTCTACCTTGAACAAGGGGGGGCGGATGCCGGACCTGATCCACAGCCACTATGCCGACGCGGGCTACGTCGGCGTGCGCCTGTCGAGCCTGCTCGGCGTGCCGCTGCTCCATACGGGACATTCGCTCGGGCGAGACAAACGCCAGCGCCTGTTGACCGCCGGACTGAGCGACCAGGAGATCAACGCCACTTACAGCATGGATCGCCGGGTCGATGCCGAGGAAGAGGTCCTCGCCAGCGCAGATTTGGTCATCGCCAGCACCAACAATGAAATCGAAGAGCAGTACGGTCTCTACGACTACTACCAACCCAAGAGAATGGCGGTCATCCCACCCGGGACCGACTTGAGCCGCTTTCGCCCACCGGTCCCGGAAGATCCGCCGATCGCTTTCGCCGAAGAGGTCAGTCGCTACCTGAAAGACCCTGAAAAGCCGCTGATCTTGGCGTTGTCCCGGGCCGACCGACGCAAGAATCTTCAAACGCTGCTGCGTGCCTACGGGGAGTCGGAGGAACTGAAAGACGCGGCAAACCTGCTGATCGTCGCGGGCAACCGCGACGATATTCAGGAGCTCGATGCCGGACCTCAGTCCGTACTCACCGAGCTGTTGCTCGCGATCGATACCTACGATCTGTACGGCAGTGTCGCGATGCCAAAGCACCACGAGCAAGACGAGGTTCCGCAGATCTATCGTCTCGCTGCTGCGACCGGCGGCGTCTTCGTCAACCCGGCGCTCACCGAGCCCTTCGGACTGACACTGCTGGAGGCAGCCGCCAGCGGGCTGCCTCTGGTGGCAACCGAGAACGGCGGGCCGGTGGACATCATCGGCCATTGCGATAACGGTCTACTCGTTGACCCGCTCGACAAGGCCGCGATCTCCAAGGCCCTGCTGAAGCTTCTCGCCGACAAAAAGCTCTACCGCAGTATGCAGGAAAACGGTATCTCGAAGGTCCGCGAGCACTACTCATGGCAAGCCCATGCGCAGCGCTACATGACCCGCGCCAAGCCGTTGACGAAGGGTCATGAGCCCCTTCCGGTAGAGCCGAAGCGCAAGAAACGGTATCGCGATCGGGCCTTGTTCACCGACATCGACCAAAGCTTGGTCGGCGATGCGCAACAAGGGGTAGAGGACTTCGTTGCGGTGATGCGCGGCAACCGCAAGTGCGCAACATTCGGAATCGCGACAGGACGTCGGTTGGATTCCGCCCTGGCAGAGCTCAAACAGAACGGCATTCCACGCCCGGATGTGCTGATTACGAGTCTCGGAACCGAGATCTATTACGCTCCGCAGCTCAACCGTGACGAGTATTGGAGCGAGCACATCGACTATCTCTGGCGACCCGCTGCAGTGAGGCGGGCCCTGTCGGAGCTACCTGGACTTCAACTCCAGCCGAGGAACGAGCAGACTCGGTTCAAGGTGTCCTACATCTATGATCCGGACCACGCCCCTTGTCTGGACGACATCTCGTCGCTGCTGCGAAGCCAGGACGTAACTGCAAATCTGGTCTACTCGTTCGGCCAATATCTGGACATCGTTCCTTCCCGTGCCAGCAAGGGCCAAGCGCTGCGTTACGTCGCCCAGCGCTGGGCTATCCCGCTCGAGCATATCCTGGTCGCGGGCGGGTCCGGCGCCGACGAGGACATGATGCGCGGCAACACCCTGGCTGTGGTTGTCGAGAACCGCCACGGCGAGGAGCTGTCGCAACTCGAGGACCTGGAGCGGATCTACTTTGCCGGCCGACCTTACGCGCTAGGAATTCTCGAGGCCATCGACCACTACGATTTCTTTGGTACCTGCACGCTTCGAGCAAACCAGCAACGGTCTTTGCAGCAGACCTAACCGCTCGCGTGCAGCCCGCTGAGCGTCGGTGAGGTGCGGTCGGCTCTCAAGCGGCAGCACGCGCGCGATGGGTTTGCCCCGCCGCGTTATGATGAGCTCAGCTCCTTGTTCGACCCGTTCGAGGTACCGAGAGAGGTGCTGGTTGGCATCGCGGATAGAAACGATCTCTTGCATGGCACTACAGTGGTAGGACGTTCTACATGGCCCTTACGCTACGCCGTTGTAGCGGTGGCTGCAGGACGCAACTCGGGGATGACTTTTCGACGGCGAGCTAATCGAGATATCGTTGGGGTGTATACGCAGAGTCGCGGAGGAATGGCGTGATCCTCGCAGATGCACTCACGGCGACAAAGCGGCCGACCTGCGACTAAGTCTCCACTTTGGCCCCCATCCCGGGCTCAGTATCTTCCGCTGACTCCGCTTCCAGCTGCCGTTTCATATCTCCGGGAGAGCCGGTGCGCCTCGCCAGCAGGTCATAGGCAACCGGAACGACGAACAGGGTGAACAAGGTGGCGGCAAGCACGCCGGAGAGGATGACGGTTCCAATGACGATGCGGGTCTCGCTACCCGCTCCGGAGGAGAGCAGCAACGGGATCGAGCCGGCTGCGGTAGTAATGCCGGTCATAACGATGGGGCGCAGGCGCACGTCGGCGGCCTCCAGCAGTGCCGCGCGGAATTCGCGCCCCTGATCACGGAACTGATTGGCGAGCTCGACGATGAGAATCCCGTTCTTCGCCGACAGCCCCACCAGCATGATCAACCCGATCTCGCTGTAGATGTTCATGCTCTGGCCGCTGAGCCAAAGACCGAGCAGGGCACCGGCCATCGCCAGCGGCACCGTCAACATGATGACGAAGGGATGGATCCAGCTCTCGAACTGGGCCGCGAGCACCAGGAAGACGACGGCGACACCCAGCACGAAGACGAACAGGATGCCGGTGGTGCTGGCGCGAAAATCCCGGGACTGTCCCTTGTAGTCCACCTGGGCGCGATCCGGGAGATGGTCGCGTGCCAGGCCCTCCAGATAATCGAGGGCGTCACCCAGGACCAAACCATCGGCCAGGTTGGCCTCGATGGTGATGGCGCGCACGCGGTTGTAGCGGTTGAGGCTGCGCGAGTCGGCGACCTCGGTGATCTCGACCAGGTTGGCGAGCGGAATCAGCTGTCCGCTGCGATCGGAGCGGACATAGATGTTGTCGAGGGATGCGGGTGTGCGCTGGGCATCGCGCTCGCCCTCGAGAATCACGTCGTACTCCTCACCGGCGTCGATGTAGGTGGTCACCTTGCGTGACCCCAGCATAGTCTCGAGAGTACGGCCGATCACACCAACCGTCACCCCGAGGTCGGCGGCCCGGTCGTAATCGATGTCGACGCGCAGCTGGGGCTTGGTCTCCTTGTAATCCCATTCGATGCCGGTGAGTCCGGGATTTGATTCCTCGATGCGAGTGAGCAATATGTCCCGCCACCGGGCGAGCTCCTCGTAGGTGCCACCGCCGATGACGAATTGCACTGGTTTCTGGATACGCGCGCCGAATCCCTGGCGCATGACCGGGAAGGCATTGACCCCCGGGAGGTCACCGAGCTTGGCTCGGATCTCGTTGATGATCGGCCAGGCCGGGCGGCGCGACGCGAAATCATTCAGGACCATGATGACGATGCCGGAATTGAAGATCTGGGCGCCACTGAAGCTGCGCGGTGCACGGACCAGCACCCGGAGGGCTTCGCCGCTGTCGGAGTAGGGCATCAGGCGACGCTCGATCTCGTCCATGTACTCCTCCATGTAGGCATAGGAAGCACCCTCCGGTCCGTTGACCAATACGAAGAATGCCCCCCGGTCTTCCTTGGGCGCATACTCCTGCGGGATCTGTCGGTAGAGCCACAGGGCACCGCCCAGCGTGGCGGCGAGAAGCAGCACGACCAGCAGCTTGAAGCGCAGAAAGAAGCGCAGGGCCGAGCCATAACCCCGGCGGACCTTTTGAAAGGTCCAGTCGACACCCTTGCTGAGGCGGGCGCGGCGGTGACCCTGCGGCAGGATCTTGGAGGCGAGCATGGCCGAGAGGGTCAGTGCCACGAAGGTCGAAAAGGAGACGGCGGCCGCCATGGTAAGGGCGAACTCCGAGAATAATCGCCCCACATCGCCCTCCAGGAAGGCGATGGGGACGAACACGGCGACGAGCACCACTGTCGTCGCCACCACCGCGAAGCCCACCTGTCGCGTGCCGCGATAGGCGGCCACCAGACGGCTCTCACCCAGCTCCTCCATGCGCCGGTGCACGTTCTCCAGGACTACGATGGAGTCGTCCACCACCAGACCGATCGCCAGCACCAGGGCCAGGAGGGTGAGGATGTTGACCGAGAAGCCGAGGATCCAGAGCACCAGGAAGGTGGCGATCAGGGAAACAGGCACGGTCACCGCCGGGACCAGCATGGCCCGCAGGCTGCCCAAGAACAGGAAGATGACGAGAACGACCAAGGCGATCGCCACGCCCAAGGTCTTGTAGACCTCCTTGATCGCGCCCTTGATGAAGACCGAGGTGTCGTAGCTCTGCTTGATCTGCATCCCCTCGGGTAGGGTGGGGTTCAAGCGTTCCATCTCCGCCTTGGCGGCTTCCGCCACCGAGATCGTATTGGCGGTGGACTGCTTGATGATCCCGAGTCCCACCATGGGCACGCCGTTGCCGCGGAAGAAGGTACGGTCCTCCTCGGTGCCGAGCTCCACACGTGCTACGTCCCCGAGGCGAACCAAGTAGCCGTCTTCGCCCTGCGCGATCACCAGGCGGGCGAATTGCTCGGGTGCACTGAATGCGCGCTCGACCCGGACGCTGAACTGGCGCGTTCGGGATTCCACGCTGCCCGCGGGCAGCTCCACGTTCTCGGCCCGGAGCGCGTTCTCCACGTCCGCAACCGTTAGACCGCGCGCGGCCAGCGCCTTGCGGTCGAGCCAGACTCGCATGGCAAAGGTCTGATTGCCGCCGACGCGCACCCTGGCGACACCGTCGAGGACGGAGAAACGATCCACGAGATAGCGGCGCGCGTAATCGGTGAGCTCCGGAACCGTCAGGCGGTCGCTCACCAGGTTGAGCCACATGATCACGTCTTCGTTGCTGTCGACCTTCTGGATGTCCGGCGGATCCGCCTCCACGGGGAGCTGGTCCATGATCCCGGAAACGCGGTCGCGCACGTCGTTGGCGGCACCGTCGATGTCGCGGTCGATGGAGAGCTCGATGGTTATCGCCGAGCGGCCGTCCTCGCTCACCGATTCGATGGTCTCGATCCCCTCGACACCCGAGACCCGGTCCTCGATGAGCTGGGTGATGCGCGTCTCCACCACATTGGCGGCGGCCCCGGGGTAGACGGTCTCGATGGAGACGATAGGCGGGTCGATGTCCGGATACTCGCGCAGCGGCAGGCGCTCGAAGGCGACCAGTCCGAAGGCGATCAGCAGCAGCGACAGGACGGATGCAAGGACCGGTCGCGTAATGGATGTATCGGAGAGAATCACCGGCCGGACTCCAGCATCTCCTGCAGGCTTCGGGTGCCGTCGGAAACGGCTCGAATCGCGATCTGTTGGCCGGGGCGGACCTTGTCGTTACCGTGGGTGATGACCTGGTCGCCGGCGGCCAGCCCAGCGACGATTTCCACCTCACCGGGTCGACGGGCGCCGATGCGGACCTGGCGCCGCTCGGCGATGTCTCCGTCGCCCACCCGCATCACGAAATGGTCCCGCCCCTGGTGCAGGAGCGCGGACTCAGGCACGACCAGGGCGTCGCGGGGATTTCGCAACAGCGAGACTTGCATCAGGATCCCGGGTTTGAGGGTGCGGTCGGGGTTGGGGAAGAGGGCCCGCACCTGAATCGAGCGCGTCACCGGATCGACCCGGCTGTCGATGCTGCGGATCTCGCCCTCGAAGCGACGGTTTCCGTAGGCCCGCGCCTCCGCGACGATACCCAGTCCGGGTCTGAGGTCGGGCAGGAAGACGCTCGGAACGGTGAAATCCAGCTTCATCAGGCTGTCGTCATCGAGCGTCGTGATCCGATCGCCCGGCTCGACAAGGGCTCCCGGACTGATGTTGCGCAGCCCGAGCACACCTGCGAAGGGTGCTTTTACCAGGCGATCGGCGAGCCGCGATTCGATGGCTACCAGCAGGGCGCGGGCGGTGTCCAAGTCGCGCTTGCGCTCGTCGAGAAGCGACTCGGAGGCGGAGCGCTGGGCGACCAGGGATTTTACGCGATCGTATTGGCGCTCCGCCTCGTCGACCCGCGCACGGGCCTCCTCGAGCAAGGCGTGCTCCTCGGCGCTCGTCATTTCCACCAAGACCTCGTCCGCGTCGACCCGCTGGCCGTCATCGAAGTGAATGGCCGACACTGTTTCCGTCACGTTGGCGGTTACGGAAACCGACTCGTTGGCCTTGAGCGTGCCCAGCGCCTCGACTCGATCCTCAAAACGGTCTACACGAGCCTCGGAGACGATTACCGCCACCGTCTCTGTCACGGGTGGTGAGGCGGCGTGGGCTATCGGGACGACCGCGAGAACGTAAAGAAGGAGAGCTTTGCAGAATCCCATGTCGACCGTCGCCATATTAAAGTCGCTAAAGTGCAGGTAGTACCTCGGAGCGCGAAATACGAGGTTACCCACTCGTCGAGGCAGGTAAGCGACCGATCGCCGTCGGTGGTACGTCGAGTCCCAGCTCAGGAACTTGCCGCGCCATATGGGTAGTGATCGTGTTGTATCCGACCGTGCTGCTCGATACCTTCAATACACGCTCCATGGCTTGAGAGCGGAACCCTGCAGCCGAGTCCCTATGATCGCGTTGCGAACACATCGGGCTACTCCGAATTCGGAGGCGATCTGAATCGACGTGCGGCGAAAGTCACGGTCTTCGGAATCGCGATAGACTCGGGTGTCAAGCGGCACGTACTGAGCCTGACGCAACAGCTTTTTCACGAATCAACCCCGGATATTGCTATTTGGGACCTGCTCGGTCGCACCATCACTGAACCTGTTCCAGCTGAGCCTTCGGTGTCCCGAGCGCTCATCATGGATCGATATTCCTGCATCGATCGGCTCAGGGGGCTAGTGATCACGCAGGAGTCATTGCACGTCAGGGTTGCGTAGCGTTGGTGCGACCGCGGGTGAGCGTCGCTCACCCGCGCGTGGCAATGGCAGAAGCGTCATGCTTTGTCCTCGTAGAGAACGAACGGCTCATGACGTACGGAGGAGGCGGCTACGGTCTCGGAATGGTTTGCCTCGGCGCTGGCCAGTGTGCGATTTTGCTGCCTCCATTGCAGACAGCTACCGAAGAACAGGAACAACGCGAAGGGTATGAAGAACAGGGGTGGCTGTCCGGTAATGGCAACTACACCGATGGTTCCCAGACCGAGAAGGTATAGCGTTCTACCAAAGATGGACCGAAGCGCTTGGGTGTCGGCGTCGAGGCCGGAGTGAATCGAGTCGACTGACATACCCGTCGGTCGCGCTGTCGTCCCGAGAGTCTCGCTGCTGAGCGACATTCCTGCTGTGGTCAAAGCGGTCATGGCGTCACCTCTAATTGTGTAGGCTGAAATCCAGCGAGACTCGGCAGCTCTGTGTCTAGGCTGCCGATCCCGCAAAACCGAGCAATTTGCTCAGTTTCTTCAAAGATAGCAGCCGTTCATGACATGTCAATGACAAACGCTCTAATATCCGGACAATATATGTCAGTCGGCGACCTCGAGGATGGACATCTCCCCACGCGTTGGAAAACCGGTGCCAAGACCGAGTGTGGCCACAAGTCTTAGCGAGGAGATGCTTTCGGAGACGGCTCATCATGACGCGCACCAAATCGCCTAACACCCCTGCTAACCGGTGAGCAACTCGATGCGGCGCTCGATCTGGGGACATCGAGCATGTCTAGTATTTGTCCGGATATCTGCCTGCGGCGAATTGCTGCGCCCTGGCGGCCTGATGGTGGTGGCCACCATCAACCGGACTCTTGCGGGACTCCTGATCGCCGCAGGATCGTTACGGTTTCAATCGAGTCGGCAATCAAATCACGCGACAGGAGCGAATAGCTCATCCCGTCGCTGCCCATTGATATCCCGTCGGAAACGACGATCTTGTTGAAGCGCATTCCGACCATGCCGGCCTCGACGACGCCTCGTTTCACGCTCGCCGCGAGGTCGTTGATCGGCTTGACGGCCTTGGCAACCGTGGCTGCATCTTCCAGCATCGCCTGGAGGGGCAAGGGTTTTGTCGGTATGGAGGGCTGTGAGCCGCTCGATGATTGCGGGCAGGCGCTGTCCCTCCGGGCGATCGCAGATCCGTCATTGCCGATCGACCGCTTGCGCCACTTGATCGGATACTCCGTCCGGCGCCAATGCGGCATAGCCGCTGAGCTCGAGGTAGCCTCGCCCCGACTGCGAGCCGCGGACCCTGACGGCCCCTTCCCAGTAACGCACCGTGTGCCGCATCTCCTGATCATCGAATGTGGCCTCTACGTCGAGCTGCAGTCCGAGGCGCGGGATGCTCAGGGTCCACTGCACCGGGTAGCGGGCTCCATCATCCGACTGCCATGTGCGCACCGGTGTCAGCTCGACATCGCCCTGGGCGAGGGGCTCGACGCTGCCATCGCGACCGACCAGGACTCCCTTGCTGAACGGCTGCGGACGACCGTCGACTCCCCGCATCTGGTAGTACATCAGCTCGCGCCCGTCATCGAGCTGCAGCGCAAACCAGTCCCAGCCGGCCTGGTCCGCGGCCAGGGCCGAGCTCGACCACTCGCGGTCGAGCCAGGATGCGCCGCTGACCTGAAAACTCTGTTCACGGATGTGCAGCACGCCGTCCGTCGGCAAACGCGTAAATGAGTAGTAATGGGAGGCGTTACCGGGTGCGGCGCTCTTGCGCGATAGTCCGCGCTCACCTTGCAGCACCATCGGCTTGTGACCTGCGCGGAGCGTGAGTGCCAGCGACAGCTCCGGCGTGTCTGCGCGCAGCTGCAACGGGAAGGTGGTGCCGGGCGCGCCACTGATCGACCAGGGGCCCAGCCAGATGCGCAGCGGCTCGATCTGGGCGCCGGCCAGGCCCGCTGCGGCACGACTGAAGCGCTCGGCACTGTGGTGTCTGCGACGCTCGAGATCGCTTATCGCGAGGTGGCCCATGTACAACTGGTGGGCACGCCAATCCGAGTCGACTGGCGGCGCACCTGGTTTCAAGGCGACACGGAACAGGGTCAGCTGATAGCCGAAATACCGACCTTGCGCGGTGGACAGGTTGCCGGTGAAGTACCACCACTCGGTCGCAAAGGTCTCATGCGGCCCGTGATCGGCAGGGAAACGAAAATCACGCGGTGCGTAGGCTCGCTCGAAGCCCGGATCCGGGGTCGCGGCCATGCGCTCGGTCAATGCAACCCCGCTGCCCGATGTGGTCTGCTCCACCGCCTGCTCGCAGGCAGCGATCATCAGACAGGCAAATAGAAAAGTGAGTCTTCGCATCGTCAGTCCTGGCGCAGCTGCGGGGCGGGATCCTGCCGGCTGGCACGCCACGCAGGGTAGATCCCGGCGAGCAGCGCGGCGACCACGCCGAGCGCGACGCTCAGCAGCAAGGGCTCGGGTGTGACCAGATACTGCATCGTCCAG
>Ga0315540_10002607_pt1 | contig 10127 bp, 10 predicted proteins | sample SalMarSW160110MG_FD_203677 | JGI IMG/M metagenome (GOLD analysis project Ga0315540, IMG submission 203677) | Salt marsh sediment microbial communities from the Plum Island Ecosystem LTER, Massachusetts, United States - Salt Marsh Sediment SW1601-10 ... | reverse complement strand
GTCCGCCGGGCCGCTGTCCCACCACGTCCGCGACGATTGCCCAAGCCCGACAGGCGACTGGCGAATCACGCAACAGGACTTTTGTTATGACAACCTCGGTGCTGGAGCTGCAACGGGCACGCAATCAGCTGGCAACATTCTGCCGCCGGCGTAACAGGCTATCCAGGGGTGTCCGCGAATGGCGTGTGAGCGAGGATGGCGGCGAATTCGTTATCGCCGAAGTCGATACGCGCAATGCGCACAGCTCGCCTCTGTTGCGGCTGCATTTTGAGAATGGCCGCTGGTTGCTCGCCGTCCCGGCAGCCGGCGGCTGGCAGCCCTATCCGCCACGGCCGGAAGTGGCAGGTATCGAGGCCGTCATCGACGAACTGGAACAGGCGCCCTTACACGTGCACTGGGGAAAGACAGGGGTTTCGGGTTGACGGCGAGAGTTGCGGGCATTTTCAGTTTGACGCTGTTCGCGCCAACGGCGCTGCGGGCCGACGAGGTCGAAAAAGTTCTGTTTCTGCTGGTGGAACCCGGCCAGGTGATCGCATCCAACACGCAGACCGGCGCCTGGCAGCAGACCCGGCGCTCGGTCCAGTTCAGGTGACCCGCTCAGGCGCCGGTCTGGCGGGTTACGTCGACGTACAGCTTGATGTGCTGCCCCGGTTGCAGGTACCGCCCTTCGGACAGGGTATTCCAGCGGCGCAGGTCGCTGACGGTGACATTGAAACGATCGGCGATGCGTGACAGCGAGTCACCCTTGTGCACTGTGTAGTGAACCGGCCGTACCTGGGAGCCGGGGTGCATGCTTTGCGGGGACATTTTCCCGGTCCAGACGACCAGCGTCTGGCCGACACGCAGCGTGTCTCCCGGCGCCATGCCGTTCCACGAGGCCAGGGAGCGCACCCCGACTTTGTACTCGCGCGAAAGGTCCCAGAGGGTGTCGCCGTTGCGCACCACGTGACGGGTCTTGTAGCCGTTGCGTTTACTGTTCTGTTTGCGGCTGAGGCGCTGAGCGGCGCTCAGTTCATAACTTTCCCTGGCCTGGCTGGCCACCGGTACCATCAGGTACTTCCCGGCACGAATCGTAGAGCCGCGCAGCTGGTTGGCGGTTTCCAGGACATTGATGGTCGTATGATAGCGGCTGGCAATCTGGCTGAGCGTTTCGCCCTGGCGGATCTTCACCCGGTTCCACTGAATGCGCTGGTCGGGTGGCAGCTGGGCAATCGCCTGGCGGAACGTCGCGGCGGCCGATGCCGGCACCAGCAGGCGGTGGGGGCCATCCGGTGCCGTGGCCCACTGGTTGAAGCCGGGGTTGAGGCGATACAGGGCCTCGAGATCGATACCGGCGAGTTCGGCGGCCACGGCCAGGTCGATTTGCCCCTGCGTTTCGACGATACGGAAATAGGGATGGTTCGGGACCGGTTCGAGCTCGATGCCGAAGTCCGCGGGCCGGCTGACCAGTTCGGCCAGCGCGATCAGTTTGGGCACGTAGGCGCGGGTTTCCCTGGGCAGATTCAGATCCCAGAAAGTCGTGGGTTTGCCCTTCTTGCGGTTATGGCGCTGGGCCGCCATGACCGTGCCTTCACCCGAGTTGTAGGCAGCCAGCGCAAGCAACCAGTCACCGTCGAAACGCTCGTGCAGGTATTGCAGGTAGTCGAGTGCCGCAGTGGTCGAATCCGGAATGTCGCGTCGGCCGTCGTACCACCAGTTCTGCGCCAGCCCGAAGCGTTTGCCGGTGCCGGGAATGAACTGCCAGAGCCCCGCCGCGCGGCCGTGAGAATAGGCAAACGGATCGTAGGCGCTTTCGACGATCGGCAGCAGGGCGATTTCGGCGGGCATGTCGCGCGCCTCTAGTTGCTGATGGATGTACCAGGCATAGCGTCGGGCGCGTTCGGTGACGCGCTGCATGTAGCGCGGGTGGCTGGCATACCACTTGCGCTGCACCGCGATACGTGGTCTGTCTTCCTGGGTCAGGCGGAAATTTTCCTGCAATGCCTGCCAGAGATTGTCGGGCGGCAGGTGCGCGTTCGAGTCGAAGGCAATACCGGTGACCGGTTCCGAGGAGGCCACCAGTGTGGCTCCCGGCGATGCCCCGGGTTGCATGTCGGTGAAAGCGGGTGTCTGTGACGCGGCGACCGGCACCGATGCCGGTGGTGCCTCGACGGTGGGCGGGGCGGCGCATGCCGTCAGCAGCAGGGCGGCGCCCAGCGAGGGAATCTGAAAATGACCAGTCATAGCGTCCTTATCGGCCAGGGCGCCCGGGTTTTTAGCCCCCCAAGCACGTGAAGAGCAACGTGTTTTTGGACAAACTGGGGCCCTATCCTGACAGGCCGGCGGGATACCGTCAAGCGCTACAGCCGCACCCCACTGATGGGTTACCATGCCAGTTCCTATGCGACAAGATCCTTCTCCAACGTCCCGCCGACTGCGCCTCCAGGCGTTACGCTTGTGGTGTCAGCAGCCGCTTGGCCAGGCCCTGGCGCGTGCCGAGCAGGACCTGCTCTGCGAGGTGCTGAGCGATGTGTTCGGGTACCACCTGGTGGTGGTCGACCCGTCCTGCCAGCCGGATGCCCTGCAAAGCAGCCGTATCCTGCACCGGGTTGTGCAGACCTGCACGCGGGAGGGGTTGCAGCAACCCGCGACCCTGCTGGCCTCGGCTGAACAGTTGCCGCTGCAGTCAGACAGTGTCGACGCGTTCGTGTTGCCGCATGCACTGGAGGTCGCCCGCGACCCGCACCAGGTGCTGCGGGAAATCGACCGTTGCCTGGTGGCCGAAGGCCATCTGATTATTCTGGGGTTCAACCCCTTTGGCTGGTGGGGGCTGCGCAAGCTGTTGTTGGGATGGCGGGGGCGGGTACCCTGGTCGCTGCGTTTTATCAGCTTGCCACGTCTCAAGGACTGGCTGTCGCTGCTGGGCTTTGATACCTTGCAAACACGTTACCTGTTCCCCCAGCCGCCCTGGCACTATGGAAAGGCGCGCGCGGTGCACAACCTGCTGGAACGCCTGCATCACGACCATTGGCCGCTGCTCGCGGGCGCCTATGTGCTGGTGGCGCGCAAGCGCGTGGCGACCCTGACGCCTGTCAAGCCGCGCTGGCGGCCACGGCGCGCCGTGCTCGCCGGTGGCGGGGTCGCCGAGACCGGACACGGGAGTATGCGGCGCGGTGGCTGACGTAGAGATGTTCACCGATGGCGCCTGTCGCGGTAACCCCGGTCCGGGTGGTTGGGGCGTCGTGCTGCGCTATGGCAGGCACGAAAAGGAGCTGTATGGCGGCGAACCGGATACCACCAACAACCGTATGGAACTCATGGCCGCGATTAAGGGGCTGGAGAGTCTGACCAGGGACTGCAAAGTGCGGGTGACCACCGATTCGGTTTACGTGCGCAGCGGCATCACCGAGTGGCTGCCCAACTGGAAAAAACGCGGTTGGAAGACCGCCGCCGGGAAACCGGTAAAAAACCTGGATCTGTGGCAGCGCCTGGATCAGGCGGCACAGGCGCACGATGTTTCCTGGCATTGGGTCAAGGGGCACAGCGGCCATCCGGAAAACGAGCGCGCGGACGCATTGGCGAATTGCGGTATAGACGAGCTTTGAACTGAGACCATGAGACAAATCGTACTGGACACGGAAACCACCGGCCTCGACCCGTCGGACGGACACCGGATTATCGAAATCGGCTGCGTGGAACTGGCCGACCGCCGCCTGACCGGGAATAACTTTCACCAGTACCTGCAGCCTGACAGGGAAATAGATGCCGGCGCGATCGAGGTGCACGGTATCACCAATGAGTTTCTGGCGGACAAACCGCGGTTTGCCGATGTTATCGACGATTTTGTCGCCTACATCGATGGGGCTGAACTGGTGATTCACAATGCGCCGTTTGACGTCGGCTTCATCAACCATGAGTTGAAGTTGTGTGCGCGCGGTGACTCCCTGGTGGCCGACCTGTGCCGGGTGCTCGATACGCTGGCCCTGGCTCGCCGGATGCATCCCGGCCAGAAGAACAACCTCGACGCGCTGTGCCGGCGCTACGATATCGACAATACCCACCGCGATCTGCACGGCGCCCTGCTGGATGCGGAAATACTTGCGGACGTGTATCTCGCCATGACCGGCGGCCAGGTGGCGCTGTCGCTCGGAAGCGGTAGCGACGACGCTGCTCATGGCGCCGATGCCGGAGCGATCCGGCGCCTGTCGGGCGACCGTGCGCCTTTGCGGGTAATTCGCGCCACCGACGAAGAGCTCGCCGAACACCAGGCACGCCTGGATGCCATTGCCGGCGCGGCGGGCGGGCAGTCGGTATGGGAACGTATACAGTCCGGTTCTGACTAGGGTGGCGCGGACTGCTTAGGGAGATCCTGCCGGTATGGCATAGCTGCCGGCATTGACCCACATATGGACCAGCACGCTGGCCGCGTAGCCGAGGGCGATGACCGGGGTCCATTTCAGATGGGTAAAAAAAGTGTACTTGCCGCGCGCCTGGCCCATCAGCGCGACGCCCGCGGCAGAGCCTATCGACAGGAGGCTTCCGCCTACGCCTGCCGTCAGTGTCACCAGCAGCCATTGGCCCTGGGGCATGTCCGGATTCATGGATAACACGGCAAACATGACCGGGATGTTATCGATAACGGCTGACAGGATGCCCACAAGAATGTTGGCGCCGGTAGCACCGATCGTTCCATACAGCGCTTCCGACGTCATTGCCAGGTAACCGATGAAGCCCAGTCCGCCGACACACATAACCACGCCGTAGAAGAACAGCAGCGTATCCCATTCGGCCCGCGCCAGGCGCGCGAATACGTCGAATGGCCTCTCCCGGCCACTGATCGGCAGTATGTCCCCGACCACGCCATAACGGCCGCTGTTTCTTTCCAGCGGCCGGTGAGTGACTTTCAGGTAGTAGCCATAGAGCTGCAGGTAGGCCAGTCCGGTCATCATGCCCAGCATGGGGGGCAGGTGGAGAAAGTTATGGAAGCAGACTGCCGTCGTGATCGTCAGGGCGAACAGCGCGATGATCATTTTCGCGCCGCGGTGCAGGTGTGTCGTTTTGCCGCCGGCGTGAGGCACTCCGCGCGGAACAAAGAAGTGCATGGCCACGGCGGGCACCAGAAAGTTAACCAGGGAAGGGATAAATAACAGGAAGAACTTGGAAAAAGGGATCAGACCTTTTTGCCAGACCATGAGCGTGGTGATGTCGCCGAACGGACTGAATGCGCCGCCGGCGTTGGCCGCCACCACGATATTGATACAGGCCAGGCCTACAAAGCGCTGATTGTGTTTGCCCACCGCCAGCACCACCGCACACATCACCAGCGCCGTGGTGAGATTGTCAATGATCGGCGACAGCCAAAAGGCCAGGCAGCCGGTTATCCAGAACAGCAAACGGTAACTGCAGTGCCTGTGTACCAGCCACGAGCGCAGCGTTTCAAACACCTGGCGCTCGTCCATGGCGTTGACATAGGTCATGGCGACCAGCAGGAACAGGAACAGTTCAGCGAATTCCAGCAGGTTGTGGCGAAAAGCGGCCTCGACCACGTGGCTCATGCCGGTCCCGCGGTATTCCCAGGCGACTAATCCCCAGATAATGCCGGCCGTGAGGATAACCGGTTTGGATTTCCTGAGATTGGTGAATTCTTCGGCCATCACCAGCAGATAGGCCAGGCCGAACAATGCCAGGGCCGTGTAGCCGATACTCTGTCCGGTAAGATCGAGCCGCTCTGCGGTAGCGGTCGATGCCCGCACGCTCGCCGGCAGCAGCAGGCAGCAAGCGCCGAGCGATAACAGGTGGAGGGAGGTCATGCTGCGCGACGTACGGGTTGCGGCCATGCGAATTGGTGGTAAATCTGCTCGGCTAACGGATTCCCAGTATAACGTATACCTGGCGTTGCTCCAGATCTCGGCGCGGCTTTCCTGCGCGGGCGCCGACCGGGTGGTACGTGCCGGGCGGACCGGGCGGTCCGCTGAGGTCATCAGGTGCCGACGATGGCGTCCAGTATCAGCTGGTCTTGCGGGGAAATGTCGATGATCTGGAAACCTGTCCAGTGTATGCCCGAGTCGTTGGCATCCTCGCACCAGAGGCTTTCTGCACCGATACGGATTTCCAGATGCCGCTCGCCCTGGCTTAACGGGATGCGCATCTGGCGCACAGTGTGGGGTTGAATGCAGTGTGTGCCGGCCATCATGAGGCCTTCCGTTGACAGGTTTACCAGCTCGCCGAGTACTTCGCCGCTGTGGGTATCCAGAATCTGCGGGTGTTCGGCAATGGTGATCCGGCGTTTGCGGCGTTGGTCAGCGTGCTCGGTGTTGGCGGTCATGTCAAAGCTCCCGTGTGTTTAGGGCTGAGAATTTATGCGGCGTGATCCAGCATGCGGTGAATGGCACTGAGCGCGCGGTCCACGAAGGGTTTTTTCTCCGTCGAGGCTATGCGTACCGAGCCGTCGAGCATGCAGTCGGCAAGTTCGTGCATGCACACGACGGCGGCCTTGACGCCCATCTGGTCGACAAACATGAACTTCTCCGTTACGGTGCTGCGCCACGACAGCTTCGCGCGCCGTTTCGTCTCCCCCGGTTTTTCAAACTCGAACCAGGTGCCGAAGGGCACGTTCTTCAACTTCTCCAGCATTGCCTCCTGCGCCGGCGACAGAGCGGTATTGCCGCCAACGGATTCGCTTGCGGGTTCCTCCGCGACCGGTGCGGCCAGCGGGATATTCTCCGGTTTCGTCTCGGTGAGGACTACGGACTGCAGGGCAAACAAGCCGTGCATCAGCTTTTCCTTGTCGCCCTGATGCAGGGTGCTGGTTGCGGCGCGTATTTCCTCCTGCAGGGTGTCGAGTTTCTTCAGCCGGTCTTCGCGTTGCAGGTCGTCCGCGGGCGGCAGCACCGAGGCAACGATGCGCTCGATCAGTGCCGTGGCCGGCTGCCAGTCCGCGCTTTGGTCGCCTTCGGCGTTACGCAGCAGAATAAAGGTCAGTTTGTCCGCCAGAATGCGTTGCAGGAAGTCATGCGCCGCCTGCGGGAGTGGCTTGTTCCGGGACAGATTACCTATCTCTTGCTGCGCCCGTGAACGCGCCGCCTGCAGCTTCTCCTGGCCGTCGGCGGCCTCTGTAGTGCGCTCTTCAACCCGGCTTGCGCGCTGCTCGAGCTCGTTGACGTACCCGGTGAACGCTTCGAGCAGGGTGTCGAAGATACCGACGTCTTCCTTGAAGTCAAGCAGCAGCTTGTCGACCAACTCCTTCATCTTCGGGAAGACGCCGCGGTCGATATGGGCCTCGTCTACCCAGCGGATACCCGCCGCGGTCATATCATTGAGCAGCCTGCGGGCGGGGTGGCCCTGGTGGGTAAAAAAGCTTCGGTCGATCACGCCGACCTTGAGCAGCGGGGTATGCAGGCGGCTCAGCAGGGCCTTGACTATGTTCGGCAGTGTTTCTTCCTTGAGCATGTACTCGAACATCAAGCCGACCAGTTCGATCACATCGGTATCGGCGCCGGAGAGTTTGCGCCGGTCGACGCCCTTGAATATTTTCTCACGCTCGCCGGCGAGTGCATCCTGCAAACGCTCAATGAGCTGCTCGTCGACTTCGATATTTTCGATAAACTCGTCGCTCGACATATTGACAGCGGTAGTGTGTACGCTGCTCTGCAAGTGGTTGATCTGGCCGAGCAGTGTCGTGGCGCCTGCGTCCTGATCATTCGAGCCGCCGCCACTACTACCCGAGCCGCCGCCACTGCTACCCGAGCCGCCGCCACTACTACCCGAGCCGCCGCCACTGCTACCCGAGCCGCCGCCGCTGCTACCCGAGCCGCCGCCACCGCTAGCCGCGCCGCCGCTGTTGCCGGCCGGTCCATGAATGGGCGAGATGCTCGCAGAGCGACCCGGTGCACCGGTACGGCCGCGACGGCCGGACATCAGTTCGCAGATTCTGCCGAACAATTCGTCACCCAGCTCGGAGGGGCTCTGGTCGGCCTCCGCTTCCTCGTCCTGGCTGCCTACGCTGGATGGGTCGGGGCTTTCCGGCTGAAGCTGTTTCTCGATAATTTCGACACTGCCGGCCTGGCGGCGGATTTCATAACGCAGATTGGGCAGGATATCCGCCTGGATCAGGCGTTTGTTGTACTCATCAAACAGGTTGTCCGCACGGCTCAGCACATATTTGTCGAACAGGGCGATCAATACCATCCGAACTTTGTGTTCCAGATCGAGTTCTTCGACCGCGTGTTGAAAAGCTGCGGCCAGCCAGCCGGGGCCACCGGGAATCTGGGCTTCTTCGATGGTATTACCGTTGTTGATCACCGCCAGGCGTTGCTTGAGTGCAAAAATCCGGTCCATGATGCGGCTGGCGAGCTTGCCGGCGGCATTCTGGGTGGCGACGAAGGTCTCCAGTTCATCGGTTTCGATGAGCGACAGGCTGTCGGGTCCCTGCGCCTGTTCGACGGCCTGTTGACCGGAGTTGGGTCGCAGCGGAAACTCGTTGAATCCGCGTTTCAACTGGGCGTAGAAACGTTCCTCGATCAGCCCGCGGTTGTGGCGGACAGCGCTCATTGCCTCGAAAAACAGGGACTGGGCGGTGTTGCTTTCGGCTTTTTCCGCGAAATCGAGCAGGGCGACGTCGGCATTTTCGAACATGCGATCGACGAGCGGCCGCAGGTGGCTGAACTCCATTTCCTGGCAGCTATCCAGTAGCTTCAAAAACTGTGCAGCGACTGCCATGATTCTCTCCGTCCGCAGTGGGCAAAAATGTTCTATCAGTGGTCACCGCAATAGCGGCTGTATCGGCGCTACTCTTGAGCTGGACAGGCGTCTCGTCCTGGCCTGTCAAAAAAACGTCGGGTTGTGGTGACGCACCCAAAATATTGAGTGGGTGAGATTTCTTGGTACGATGCCGGTCATTCGCGCGGATCCGGACCAGTGTATGCCCCAAGAAAACGGACAATCCACGGCAACCAGGGTGTTGTTGTCGGCTGCAGCCTTCGTGGTGGTCATCGCCGGCATGCGTGCCGCGCAGGGTATTATTGTGCCTTTCCTGCTGGCTGTCTTTATCGCCATCATCGCCGCGCCCGGCCTCAACTGGCTGCAGCGGCGGCGGGTCCCACGGGTTGTCGCGTTGTTGCTGGTTGTCGTGGGTATCCTGACCGTTGGCGTCGCCCTCACGGCGCTGCTGGGCACGTCGCTGGAAGGATTCAGCAATGCGCTGCCCGCATACCAGCAGCGCATCGAGGGGGAAGTGCTGGGTTTTGTCAACTGGCTGACAGCCAGGGGTGTGGCGATTTCCGACCGGACACTGCTCAATTACCTCGATCCGGGCTCGGCGATGCGCCTGGTTTCCGGTTTGCTCAGGGGACTCGGCAATGCCTTGACCAACGCGTTTCTGATTTTGTTGACAGTGGTTTTTATTCTTTTGGAAGCTTCAACGTTTGCGGCCAAGTTGCGCGACGCCAGCGGGGAACCGGAGCAGTCGCTGGAGGAGAGCTACACGGTCCTCGATAACATCAAGCGCTATATGACGATCAAGACGCTCACATCGGCACTCACCGGCGTGACGATCGCCGCAGGCCTGCTGATCGAAGGCGTCGACTTCGCAGTGCTCTGGGGGTTTTTTGCTTTCCTGCTCAACTTCATACCCAACGTGGGTTCGTTCATTGCGGCGGTACCCGCGGTGCTGGTGGCCGCGCTGCAGCTGGGTTATGGCGCCGCGCTGGTAACGGCTGGATTGTACCTGGCGGTAAACGTTGTCGTCGGCAGTATTCTCGAACCGCGTTGGATGGGTAACCAGCTGGGCGTGTCGCCGCTGGTCGTGTTTCTTTCGCTGGTATTCTGGGGTTGGGTATTCGGTCCGGTGGGCATGTTCCTGTCGGTCCCGCTGACTATTTCGGTTCAGATTATGCTGGCGTCCAACCCGGGTACCCGCTGGGTCGCTGTTCTGCTGGGAAACCAACGGGTCGCGGACCAATAATGCTCTAAAAGTAAATTTCAACCATCAGATAACGTTTAAAAATCGACAAGAGAGCCGCTTTGGCCGACACAGCGCGTCGGCTCGGCCGACCGCGGTCCGAGAGAGTGCTGCGGTTGTCTTCGGTCCGGCCCACGCCTGTACGACGCCGGTGGGTGGTTTGAAGTATTGACCGCTCATAGCCTGTCCC
>Ga0315540_10002605_pt1 | contig 10135 bp, 8 predicted proteins | sample SalMarSW160110MG_FD_203677 | JGI IMG/M metagenome (GOLD analysis project Ga0315540, IMG submission 203677) | Salt marsh sediment microbial communities from the Plum Island Ecosystem LTER, Massachusetts, United States - Salt Marsh Sediment SW1601-10 ... | reverse complement strand
CGTTGAGGCCGAGTCGCAGCCGGGGCGCCGGCAAATCTACCAGAAGCTGCCCGCCGTTGGCACCTCTCGTGGGTTGCTGGTGCTGGACGAGGTCCAGCCGCCCGGGAAAAAGCCCATGCCTGGAAAAGCTTTTCTGTCCGGTGCGCGGAATTGGGTCGAATAGCTGCCCGATTGGTGACTTAATACCCCGTCATTTATTTGTGACGGGGTATATAATTTAATTACGAATTCCGCATTCCTGCGAAAGGAGGATCTATGGCTGACCAGCCACAAGGATGTGCGCGTACCACTGGAGCCGTGATGGGCGAGCAAGCGCCAGCAGCCCCGGCCAACGAATCCTTGGATACAAAAAAGGAGAACAAGATGACTGCTCGCGTTGGGCAGAAAGCCCCTGATTTCGAAGCCCCCGCATATTTCAAAGGAAAATTCACGACCGTCAAGCTCTCGGATTTCCTGGGGAAGTGGGTGCTGTTGTGCTTCTACCCGGGCGATTTCACTTTTGTCTGAGCGACTGAAGTGTCAGCGGTCGCTGACAAATATCCCGAGCTGCAGAAGCTGGGCGTTGAGGTCATCTCGGTCAGCGTGGACAGCCACTTTGTCCACAAGATGTGGAACGATAACGAATTGACTAAGATGGTGGAGGGCGGCGTGCCTTTCCACATGGCCTCGGACCAGGCCGGAAATCTGGGCCGGGCTTACGGTGTATACGATGAGAATCAAGGCATCGAGCTGCGTGGGCGCTTCATCATCGATCCGGATGGAGTCATCCAGGCTATGGAGGTCATGACCCCACCGGTGGGTCGCCGCCTGGCCGAATCGATCCGCCAGATCCAGGCTTTTCAGCACGTGCGCGCTACCAAAGGCGCCGAAGCCACGCCTGCGGGCTGGCAGCCCGGCGAACTGACCCTCAAGCCGGGACCCGAACTGGTGGGCAATGTCTGGAAGGTGTGGAAACCGGGGATGGAAAAATAACCCGGCTGTAACCAGAGAGCAGGCCTGCGCCTGCTCTCTGGTTTTAAGGCTATTTTTTGAATTTAACAGGAAATTGTGATATTATAAGAATAGTTATTTATAAATAATTATTCTTATTAAGGATGTTTATGACCGGTCTGGATACCAGATTTGAGTACCTGATTGCTAAATTGAAAGAGCGCAATTATCGTCTAACGCCGCAGCGCGTGGAGTTGATTCGTTTAATTGCAGCCAGTGAAGGGCATCCAAGCGCCTCCCAACTTTATGCTCAGATCAAAGACCAGTTTCCCACCTTGAGCTTGGCAACTGTTTATAAGACGCTTGATCTTTTGAAAGAATTGGGCGAAGTACTTGAGATCAATTTACGTGATGACAGCCATTATGATGGCAACAAACCTTATCCCCATCCGCATTTGATCTGTATGAAATGCCAAAGTATCGTAGATGGAGAGCTCGAAACAGCCGTGTCGACCATTATTAATGATGTTGAAGAAAATTATGGTTTCCAAATTCAAAAGTATCAATTGGACTTTTATGGCGTATGTCCAGATTGTCAGAACAAGGGCTAGTACCCGGCTTCAAAGTGTTCGTCACCAATTAGCAACTGTTTTGAATTTAAATGGAGATTTATGTGGCTAAGAAAAAACAATTGACTATGGCCGGGAATTTACTATTAATAGGAATTACAGTGTTTCGGTGAGGTTTCTGGTCTCGAAGGCAATCTCAGCCTACCCCCGGCAAGTAATTTTGAATATTCACTTTACAATCCCCAAAAATTATAAGGAGCATAAACATGAGCGAAGAAAGCAAGTGTCCGATCACAAGCAAAACTGGCCTCACTAGTGCCAGCCGAGGTACATCGATCCGCGACTGGTGGCCCAATCAACTGAATCTGGGTATCCTGCACCAACATGCCCCGGCCTCCAATCCGATGGATCCCGATTTCAATTATGCCAAGGAATTCAAGAAGCTCGACCTGGCCGCGGTCAAGAAAGACCTTGCCAGGCTGATGACCGATTCGCAAGATTGGTGGCCGGCGGACTTTGGCAACTACGGCCCCCTGTTCATCCGCATGGCCTGGCACAGCGCGGGCACCTACCGCACGGGTGACGGTCGCGGGGGCGCGGGGTCCGGCAACCAGCGTTTTCCGCCCCTCAACAGCTGGCCCGACAACATCAACCTCGACAAAGCGCGCCGCCTGCTCTGGCCCATCAAACGCAAATATGGCAACAAAATCTCTTGGGCAGACTTGATGATTCTGGCAGGCAACGTAGCGCTGGAGTCGATGGGTTTCAAGACCTTCGGTTTTGGCGGGGGGCGCGTCGATATCTGGCAGCCCCAAGAAGACGTCTACTGGGGTTCCGAAGCCGAATGGCTGGGCGACAAACGCTATAGCGGCGACCGCAATCTGGAGAACCCGCTGGCAGCCGTGCAGATGGGTTTGATCTACGTCAACCCGGAAGGGCCGAACGGCAAACCAGACCCGCTGGCGGCTGCCCAGGATATCCGCGAGGTCTTCGCCCGGATGGCGATGAACGACGAAGAAACGGTCGCGCTGATTGCAGGCGGTCATACCTTTGGCAAATCCCACGGCGCTGGCGATCCGGCGCTTGTCGGTCCTGAACCTGAGGCCGCCGGCATCGAGGAGCAAGGCCTCGGCTGGAAGAGCAGTTTTGGCAGCGGCAAGGGCGATGATACAATCGGCGGCGGCCCGGAAGTCACTTGGACCCAAACGCCAACCAAGTGGAGCAACTACTTCTTCGAGAACCTGTTCGGCTACGAATGGGAACTGACCAAGAGCCCGGCAGGCGCGTATCAGTGGGTGGCGAAGGATGCCCCGGAAGCGGTGCCGTATGCGCATGACCCGTCAAAGCACCGCCGGCCGACCATGCTGACCACCGACCTCGCCTTGCGGTTCGACCCTGTTTACGAAAAAATTTCAAGGCGCTTCTACGAGAATCCGGATCAGTTCGCTGACGCATTTGCCCGCGCCTGGTTCAAGCTGACCCACCGCGATATGGGTCCCAAAGCCCGCTATCTCGGACCGGAAGTCCCCACCGAAGACCTGATCTGGCAAGACCCGCTTCCCGCTGTGGATCATCCCCTGATTGACGCCAAAGACATCGCTGACCTGAAAGCCAAGATTATGGCTTCGGGCCTGTCGGTGTCGGAACTGGTCTCCACCGCCTGGGCTTCGGCCTCCACCTTCCGCGGCTCAGATAAGCGCGGCGGCGCCAACGGCGCGCGCATTCGCCTGGCTCCGCAAAAGGACTGGGAAGTCAACCAGCCTGCGCAACTCGCCAAAGTGCTTTCCACGCTCGAAGATATCCAGCAGGTTTTCAACAGCGCCCAGAAGAACGGCAAGAAAGTCTCGTTGGCTGACCTGATTGTGCTGGGTGGCTGCGCAGCGGTCGAAGCCGCGGCTAAGGCGGCTGGTCACGCAGTGGAAGTTCCCTTCACCCCGGGCCGCACCGACGCCTCGAAAGGCCAGACCGACGTGGAATCGTTCGCCGTGCTCGAACCCGAAGCAGACGGCTTCCGCAACTTCCAGAAGATGGCCTTCACCGTCTCCGCTGAAGAAATGCTGGTGGACAAGGCGCAGTTGCTGACCCTCAGCGCACCCGAGATGACCGTACTGGTCGGCGGCCTGCGTGTGCTCGGCGCCAACGTTGGCGGGGAACAGCATGGCGTGTTCACCAAACAGGCTGGCAAGCTGACCAACGACTTCTTTGTTAACCTGACGGACATGAGTACCGTCTGGGAGCCGACCTCCGAGGCGGCTGACACCTTCGAAGGTCGCAACCGCAAGACCGGTGACTTGAAGTGGACCGGTACCCGCGTAGATCTGGTCTTTGGCTCGAACGCGCAGTTGCGCGCCCTGGCCGAGGTCTATGCCCAGGACGATGCCAAGGAAAAGTTCGTGCGTGACTTCGTGGCGGCCTGGAACAAGGTCATGAACCTCGACCGCTTCGACCTCGCCTAACCGCGCGAAGGCGCGGACGATTAGCGTCGTTCCGTTTGATGAACGCCAGTCAGAAGGAACAACTCTTCAGCAATTTTGCGGAAGCCATGCAGGGCGTACCGCAGCGGCTTCGGGTTCGCTAACTCGTCCACTTCTACAAAGCCGATCCGGAAAACGGTCGATGTGTGGCCAAGAAACGAAACCTGGATACGGACAAATATGCTGTGAGGGCGAAACTATTGCTGAAAGAACTGGTTATAAAAACTTCTGAAGAAGGTTTAAAGCTAGCGGATTGCCTTAAAGTTAGTAGAACTGGCCGATAGATATACTTTGGGGTTGTGCCAACCAGCACAACCCCAAACTTTTATTATAAAATAAGGCATATCTGGAGGAAGCAAAATGCCCAAATACGTTGCAGCCATAGACCAGGGAACAACCAGCACCCGTTGTATTCTTTTCGACCATGCTGGTGAGATCGTCGCTGTAAACCAGAAAGAACACCGGCAAATCTATCCCAAACCGGGCTGGGTGGAACACAATGCGCTTGAAATCTGGGAATGTACGCAGGAGGTCGTCCGTGAAGTGCTGGCTGGTTCCGGAACGGACTCGTCGGATCTGGCTGCAGTAGGCATTACCAACCAACGGGAGACGGCTCTTGTCTGGGATAAAGCTACAGGAAAACCGGTCTACAATGCGATTGTCTGGCAGGACACGCGAACGGATGCGATTTGCAATGAATTGGCCAAAGCGGGCGGACAGGATCGCCTGCGCTCCAAGACGGGTTTGCCATTGGCGACCTATTTCTCAGGACCGAAGATCAAATGGGTTTTGGATAATGTTCCCGGGACGCGTAAACGTGCTGAGCAGGGTGAATTACTCTTTGGTAACATGGACAGCTGGATCATTTGGAATCTGACCGGTAAACACGTGACGGACGTGACCAACGCCAGCCGTACGCTGTTGATGAATCTTTCCACTCTGGATTGGGACGAGGATCTCCTGGGTTTGTTGGGAATCCCGCGTACCATGCTGCCGGAGATCCGCTCATCATCTGATGTCTACGGACAGGCGAAAGGTGTTCTGGGCGGCATCCCGGTTGCGGGTGACCTGGGCGACCAGCAGGCGGCGCTCTTCGGGCAAACTTGCTTTTCCGTGGGTGAAGCCAAGAATACTTATGGCACGGGTTGCTTTATGCTGCTCAACACCGGTGAGACGCCTGTCCAATCGAAATCGGGCTTGTTGACCACGATGGGGTACAAAATTGGCGACCAACCGGCAGTCTACGCGCTGGAGGGTTCGATTGCCATTACCGGCGCGCTGGTGCAGTGGCTGCGCGACAATTTGGGATTGATTCAGAAATCATCGGACGTCGAAGATCTCGCTAAAAGTGTTGAGGACAACGGCGGCATCTACTTTGTCCCGGCATTCTCGGGTCTATTTGCGCCTTACTGGCGCAGCGACGCGCGCGGCGCCATCGTCGGTATGACGCGCTACGTAAACCGGGGCCATATTGCCCGGGCGGCGCTCGAAGCGACCGCTTACCAGACACGCGAAGTGTTGGAAGCTATGGAAGCCGATTCAGGCGTAAAACTGACCGCCTTGAAGGTCGATGGCGGGATGGTCTTCAATGAATTACTGATGCAGTTCCAGGCTGACATCCTGGATGTCCCCGTCATCCGGCCAAAGGTGGCTGAGACGACTGCCCTCGGCGCAGCTTACGCCGCTGGCTTGGCTGTCGGTTATTGGAAGAACTTCGACGAACTGCGCGCTAACTGGGGCAAGGACAAGCAATGGCAGCCTCAGATGCAGGCGCAAAGACGAGAAGACCTTTTTCGGGGCTGGAAAAAAGCTGTCAAACGCACCCTGGATTGGACCGAGTAGGCTCCCGTAGTGTGCATCCTCTCCGCATGAGCCCTTAAAGATGCTGTACACTTACGACCACAACTTGATTTTTGAAACGGATGCATATTCTAAGATTGTTTTGAATGAAAGATGCTATCTACTTAGCTTATGTAAGTGCAATGGTGTCAATGCATCGGGTCGTTGTAAAATGAGGTTACAGTTTTTAATTTGGAGTCCAGATGAATCGTCAAGAAACCCTGCAGCATCTGCGTGACCATCCCGACCTCAGCGTTTTGATTGTTGGGGGCGGCATCAACGGGATTGGCACCTTCCGCGACCTGACTCTCCAGGGTCTGGATGTGCTGCTCGTCGAGCGTGCCGATTTTTGTTCGGGAGCGAGCGCGGCTTCATCGCATATGGCCCATGGGGGCATTCGTTACCTGGAGAATGGTGAGTTCCGTTTGGTGCGCGAAGCTGTACAGGAACGCAATCGCCTGATCGAGAACGCCCCGCATATTGTTCGCCCGCTGCCGACTACCATCCCGATTTTCAAGTGGTTTTCCGGGTTGTTCAATGCGCCCTTTAAGTTCCTGAACTTGCTCGATCGCCCCTCCGAGCGAGGTGCAGTGGTCATCAAGGCCGGCCTGATGTTGTATGATGCCTATACTGGCAAACAAGGTACTGTTCCGCGGCACCAGTTCCATTGGCGCAAAGAAACGCTCGAACGCTATCCGCGCCTCAGCCCCGAGATCCTTTGCAGCGCGACTTATTACGACGGTGCTATTCTCAGTCCCGAACGTCTGGCGGTCGAACTCCTGCTGGATGCGGAGGCAGAGAATCCGAATGCGCATTCGCTCAATTACACCAGCCTGGTCGGCAGTAGCGGCGATGCAGTTACGCTGCGTGACGAATTGAGTGGAGAGACCTTTGAAGTCCGGCCGCGCTTGCTGATCAATGCAGCAGGCCCATGGATCGATATTATTAACCATGATCTGGGCTTGACCACGAATTTTATCGGTGGCACGAAAGGCTCGCACCTGGTGCTCGATCACCAGGAACTGCGCCAGGCGATTGGCGATCATGAATTCTTCTTTGAGAACAAAGACGGGCGCATCGTGCTGATCTTTCCTTTGTTCGATAAAGTCCTGATCGGGACCTCGGATATCCCGGTCGAGAATCCGGACGATGTGGGCTGCACGGAAGAAGAAGTGGATTACTTCCTCGGGCTGGTCGCGCGAGTCTTCCCGGATATCGAAGTGACTCGCGCTCAGATTGTCTTCCGCTTCTCGGGGGTCCGTCCGCTGGCCTACAGTCACGCGAAGACTGCAGGGCAGATCACCCGCGATCACGAGATCCGCGTGGTGGATGGAGTCTGGACCGGTCTGAAATTTCCGGTCTATTCCCTGGTGGGAGGCAAGTGGACTTCCTTCCGTGCATTCTCAGAACAGGTTACCGATAAAGCGCTCGAATTCCTTAACCTGCCACGCCAGAAGGATACTGCTGTGCTGCCAATCGGCGGTGGTCGTGGTTACCCCAAATCCCCAGAGGATCATAAGCGGACCCTCGAAGGTCTGCGTGCCTGGACCGGGTTCTCCCTGGAGCGTCTTTCTGAGTTGTTCGATCGGTACGGCATGCGTGTGGACCAAGTCGCGTTGTTTATCTCCCAGGGCGAGGACCAACCGCTCAAATCTTTGCCGGACTACAGCCAGCGTGAGATCGGGTTCCTGGCCCACAACGAAAAGATCGTTCATCTGGATGATTTACTGCTGCGGCGATCCATGCTGGCTATGCTCGGTCGGTTAACCCACGAGCGCATAGTGGAATTGGCGAATATCCTGGGAGTTGCTCTCGATTGGAACGCGAAGCAAAAAAGAACCGAGGTCGAGCGGGCGGTCAAATTACTCGAGGATAAACACGGCTTGAACTTGTAATTCAATGAAAATATCCCCTCGGAGCGAATATTAGTTCTCTGTCCATTTTTATATGCCACGGAATAACTTTCGTGGCATTTTTGTTTCCTCGCATGGTAGAATCTTCCCCTGATCCCTGCAAGAGAGGTCCTATTGTCCGATTCAAGGTTGCGTATTTCAATTGTCGTCCCTGTTTACAACGAGGCGGGCGTGGTGGAGCATTTCCATCTGCAACTCACGGCGGTAACAGAAGAATTGCCGTTCGTTTTTAAGTATTACTATGTCGATGATGGCTCCGAGGATGGCAGCGACCAATCCCTGGCGGCATTAGCCAAACAGGATGATCGTGTTGATGTGCTGACTTTGAGCCGAAATTTTGGCCATCAGGCCGCGCTGACCGCCGGACTCGATCACGCTGAAGGTGATATTGTGATCACAATGGATGGTGACGGACAGCACCCGCCTGAGATGATTGCGGAGATGATTCAGCTGGTGCAGCAGGGATATGACATTGTCCAGGCGCAGCGATTGGACGACCAGGAAGCCATCTCGTTCAAGAAATTTACCTCCTCGGCCTTTTATCGCATGATCAATCGCATCAGCGGTACGCATGTCCTGCAGGGCGCCTCGGATTTTCGTGCGATGAGCCGCCAGGCAGTGGATGCGCTTAAGTCCATGCCGGAATACCACCGCTTTTTGCGTGGCCTGATCTCCTGGTTGGGCTATCGAAGTGCGATTCTGCCCTACCATCCGCCGCAGCGCATCGGTGGACGGTCTAAATATTCGCTGCGCAAGATGCTTAAACTGGCCTCTGATGCGCTCTTCTCCTTTTCTCTTGTACCGCTCTATATCGGTTTGAGCGTCGGGGGCCTGTTCCTGTGCCTGGCTTTCATGGAAATGCTCTACGTGCTCAGTTTCTGGGTCACCGGTCACACGTCCAATCTGGCACCCGGCTGGAGTTCGCTGATGTTCGTGATCTTGATCGTCGGCGGGATGTTGATGGTGCTGTTGGGTTTCATCGGCGTGTATGTCGGTTATATTTTCCAGGAAGTCAAACGCCGCCCGGTTTACATCCTGAAGCAGGGAACCGTCCCTCTCGAACGTGATGATGTTGAATAAAGCCGAATTATCCAGGTATCTGTTTGTCTTTTTGCGTCACGGAGAATCGATTGGGAATGCCGAAGCACGTTTCCAGGGACAGGCGGACTTCCCTTTGACAGAGACAGGCCTGGCCCAGGCGCGAGCGCTGGCGCATCGCTGGCAAGCCGAAGGCGAATCCTTCGACCTGATCTTTTCCAGTCCCCTGACGCGCGCTCGCCAGACTGCCGAGATCCTGGCCGAAGCCATCAGCACTCCGCTCGAACTGGATCCCATCTGGATGGAGCGGGATAATGGCGAAATGTCGGGATTGACCCGTGAGGAAGCACGCGAGAAATTTCCCCAGCCCGATTTCTTAAATCCATATGATTCATTTGCTAAAAACGGCGAAGGTGATTGGGCGCTATTCCTGCGTGCGGGCCACGCCTTGCATGATTTGTTGCAGCGTCCGCCGGGACGTTACCTGGTGGTTTCCCACGGGGGTTTGTTGAACAAGGTCATGCTGGCAATTTTGGGTATCACGCCCCAGGCCAACAATCAGGGACCAAGTTTCTTTTTCGAAAACACAGCTTTTGCGCGGTTGGAATATTTGCCGCAGCGTCATCGCTGGCGTTTCATGAAATTAAATGATCGAGAACACTGGAAAATTCCGGATGCGGAGTAGTTCCTATGGTGCAAATGGCAGCTAAGCAACCTTTATCTGTATTGTGTTTTGGCGCTGGTGCGATCGGGACATATATCGGTGGTAGCCTAACGTTGGATGGTCACAATGTCGTCTTTGTGGAGCGGCCTTCAGTGGCCGAGGAATTGCGCGCACGGGGGTTGCGGCTGGACCTGACGCTCGACCGCAGGCGCCAGACCCGTGATGCGAATGTCCTCGATCCCCGTTCGTTTGTGATGGCGGACTCGTTGGAAGATGCATTCCAATTTGGACCCTTTGATGTGGCAATCTTTGCCTTGAAATCTTTCGATACGGCCTCTGCGCTGGAAGGTATCCGCCATTTTACCGATAAAATGCCGCCAATCCTATGCCTGCAAAACGGAGTGGACAACGAGCCAGCTATTGCTGAGGTGCTTGGCCCAGACAAAGTCATCTATGGCACGGTAACCAGCGCTATCGGCCGCCGTGCAGCAGGCGATATTGTGCTTGAGAAGCTGCGCGGGATAGGTGTGGCAGCCGGACATCCATTATCTGAACGTTTAGTTGCAGCCCTGAAAGCGGCCAAGTTGAAAGCGCAGCTTTTCCCCGAAGCGGCGGATATGAAATGGTCCAAAATGCTGACCAACCTGATCGCCAACGCTACTTCGGCTATCCTGGACATGACTGCAGTTGAGGTTTTGTCCCATGCAG
>Ga0315540_10002602_pt1 | contig 10138 bp, 7 predicted proteins | sample SalMarSW160110MG_FD_203677 | JGI IMG/M metagenome (GOLD analysis project Ga0315540, IMG submission 203677) | Salt marsh sediment microbial communities from the Plum Island Ecosystem LTER, Massachusetts, United States - Salt Marsh Sediment SW1601-10 ... | reverse complement strand
ACGCCCCACGGCCCGGACCTCGTCCTTGAACAGGTCTCTCAGCGGTTCCACGACCCGCATGCGCATGCGCTCGGGGAGCCCGCCGACGTTGTGGTGGCTCTTGATGACGGCGGCCGTTCCGGACGTCGCCGCCGATTCGATGCGGTCCGGGTAGATGGTCCCCTGGGCGAGAAACGGGATGTCGCCGAGCGCACGGGCCTCGGACTCGAAGACCTCGATGAAGGCCCGGCCCGTCGCCTTCCTCTTTTCTTCGGGGTCGGACAGGCCTTTCAGGGCCTTGAAGAATCGGGCTCCGGCGTCGACGGACCTCAGTTTCAGGTGGAACCTCCGGGCGAAGGTGTTCTCCACCGTCCGGGCCTCGTCCTTTCTCAAGAGGCCATGGTCGATGAAGAGCAATTCGAGCCGGTCGCCCACGGCCCTGTGGATGAGCAGCGCCATGACCGCCGAATCCACACCGCCCGAGATGGCGCAGAGCACGCGCTCTCCGCCGACCGTCTCTCTGACCTCCGCGATCGCCTTCTCCACGAAGGAGGCCATGGTCCAGTCGCCCTTCGCCCCGCATACGTCGAAAAGGAACCGCCGGAGGATCGTCCGCCCCTCCCGCGTATGCGTGACCTCGGGATGAAACTGGATGCCGTACAAGCGGCGGCCGGCGTCTTCCATGGCGGCGACGGCGGCGTTCGGCGTCGACCCGGCGGCCCTGAAACCGGGGGGCAGTCCTTCTACGCGGTCTCCGTGGCTCATCCATATGGGCTGTCCGTCCGGGAGCCCCTCGAACAGGAGGCTTTCGCGGGAGCCCGAGAATTCGGCGGGACCGTACTCCCGGTGGTCGGACCGGCGGACCGTCCCGCCCAGGATGTGGGCCATCCACTGCATGCCGTAACATATGCCCAGGACGGGGACTCCGAGTCCGAGGAGCCCGGGATCGGGGTGGGGTGCGCCTTTGGCGAAGACCGATTGCGGACCACCCGATAGAATGATTCCCAGGGGGGCCGCGTCTCCGATCTCCGAAACCGGGATGTCGAAGGGTGCGACCTCGCAGTACACGTTCAGTTCGCGAACACGGCGTGCGATGAGCTGGGTGTATTGAGAGCCGAAATCAAGAACAAGAATCGTCTGTTCACCGCGCATTCTCTACGTATCCTTTGTCCGGAGTGTCCCAGTATAGCCCCCGACCGCGCCGGGCAACAAGATCGTTTTCCGTTCCCGCCGGCGTGGTGCCGGATTCAGTCCGGGGAGTCCGCATCCAGCCTCTGCGACCATGCGTCGAAGGCCTCGTAGAGGGCGGCCGGCTCTTTGTAGCGGTCCAGGCTGCCCCTCAGGGCAGCGGCGCCGGGCATCCCCGTGGTGTACTTGCCCAGGAAGGTCTTCATGCGATGGAGGGCGAGACCCGGAGGCCCGATTCCCAGCAATTCGTCGAAATGGTCGAGGATGAGGTCGATCCTTTCGCTCATGGTCGGAGATCGATAGGTACCCGTCGTCCGGTACGCCTCGATCTGGTTGAATATCCAGGGATTCTTGACGGCCGCCCTCCCCACCATGACGCCGTCGCAGCCCGTCGTCCGCCAGAGCTCGACGGCATCCTCCGGAGTCTTCACGTCGCCGTTGCCGACGACGGGAACTGGGACGGATGCTTTCAAGGCAGCGATCCTCGTCCAATCCGCCCGTCCCGAGTAGCCTTGCGATCGCGTCCTGCCGTGCAGCGCGAGCCCGGCGGCACCGGCATCCACGAGCGCCTTCGCCACTTCGAGGTAGGTGATCTCCCTTTCCGACCAGCCGAGCCTCATTTTGACCGTCACGGGCACGGATACGGCCTCTACGACGGCCGAGGCCACGGCGGCCGCGAGCCGCGCGTCCCTCAGGAGGGCGACGCCACACTGGCTCTTCGTGATCTTGGGCGCCGGACAGCCCATGTTGATGTCGATGATGTCCGCCCCCTCCTGCTCGCAGCGCCGCGCCGCCTCGGCCATGTGTCCGGGATCCGAACCGGAAAGCTGGAGGGCGACCGGATGTTCGGCCTTCCCTATCCTGAGGTAGTCCTCGGTCCGGAGGGCGCCCCTGACCAGGGCCTCCGACGAGAGGATCTCCGAGACGACGAGCCCCACGCCACCGCAGCGCTTCACCACGCGCCGGAAGGTCACATCCGTCAGTCCGGCCATGGGGGCAAGGGCAAGGGCCGGCGAAATGGTGACCCTTCCGAGCCTGTAGGACTCGGGGCATGGTGCCGGTACCGGCCGGGCCCCAGACATGCCGTCCATCTCACACCATGCGTTCAATCGAGCATCCTAAAAAAGTCTGCTTCACGGCCCTTAGGAACCGGCTTTCCGGCTTCGGCGACGATCTCGACGTGCCTCGGAGGCTCGTCCATGTCGAGGAGGGTCACCACGTCGCCCGCCTTGACGTCCTTTCCGGGTTTTGCCGGGTGCCCGTTGACCAGGACGCCTCCGCCCCTGGCGAAATTCCTGGCGGAAGAACGTCTCTTGACGAGCCGCGTATTCTTTAGAAAGAGGTCCAGTCTCACGTGGCCACTAGCCGGCTTCTACACGTATTTCGGGTTGACCCAGACGTAGTTCTCGGCCTTCAGGCGCTTGATGTAGGAGGCGTAGGCCTTCTTGAACTTCTCTTCCTTCAGAGCCTCGACGATCTGTGCCCTCGCCTGGTCCAGACTCGGGACATCGGGCTCCTTGACCGCCTCCACCCTGAAAATGTACCAGCCCACGTTCGTGGGCACTAGGTCGGGCGTCGTGCTGCCCGCCTTGAGGGAAAAAACCGCATCGGCGATCGAGGGCGAGAGATCGCCGCGCGTGAACCACCCCGCATCGCCCTTCTTGCTTCTAGAGAAAGCTTCCGAATACTTTTCCGCCAGCTCGCCGAAATCCGTTCCGGCCTTGTACTGCTTCCTGATTTCGTCGGCCAGGGCTTCCGCCTGTTCCTTGGTATGATCGCTCTTCAGGATCAGGATTTCCTGGAGATGCACCTGGGCCTTGGGCGCCAGGTCGTTCTTGTGCTCGTCGTAGTACTTCTTGATCTCATCCGTGGAAATCGAGATGTCGCTCCTGATCTCCCGGCTCTTCATGAATTCGGGCACGTAGATTAGCGTGATCTGTTTGCGGAACTCCGCCATGGTGAGCCCCTGAGCCTGCAGGGCCTTCGCCAGATCGGCCTTGGTCTTCAGGTGGTTTTCTTTCATGAAGTCATCCAACTGGTGGTCCACGATCATGTCCACCTGATAGAGCTGCTTGGCCTTTTCCACCAGAAGAAGCTCGTCCTCCATCTGATCGAGCAGTTTCTGCGGCAGGACCTTTATCTGCGCTTCCAGATCCGGGCCCTTATATTCCTTTCTGAGGGCGGCCTCCGTACTTTTGAGCCTGCTTTCGTATTCGGTGCGGGTAATAATCGAATCGTTGACCTTGATGACGATTTCTTCTATCACGTGTGACCAGCTGGACAGGGGCCAGACAGCCAACATGAGAACGAGGGCGAAAAGGCTGCGGCGGCTCATTGGGTCTCCTTCCGGTAGGTAAAGGGCAGTTTAGACCAAAACACCGTGATTTTAAAGCGGCGGCGCAGTCCGGCCATGTAGGCGTCGAGGAGTTGATCGCCCTTGGCATCCGAAATGGTCAGACGGATGTGCGGCGCCATGTCCTGCAGGGGAAGCGTGTATCGTTCGTAGCTCTTGACGACGAGAAGGATCTGGTAGAACTCGGCCGATACCTGGATGGGCCGCGTGGGTACACCCGCCTTGGCGATGCGGACCTCCCGCCGGAGGTAATCGGGAAGTTCCTGGTATTCGAAGTACTGATCGCCGCCCTTCTCCGGAGACAGGGAATAGAGCCTTGCCACGGCGATGAAGGAATGGCCCCGCTGGAGAAGCTTCTCGGCTTCCTTCGCCTGATTGAGGCCTGGCAGGAGGATTTCGCGCAACAGGACGCCCCGGCCCTTCTGAAAATCCTTGAGGTGGTCCCTGTAGTAGCGTTCGACCTCCTTCCGGGAGACTTCCACCTTCGAGTAGACCTTCTGCTGCAGCTCGGCCGACGCCGCATCCTCCAGGACCCCGTAATCGGCGAACCTCTCGAGCGGTTCGGGTGAAGCAGGGACGGGAGAGCCGACCGAGTCGTTGAGTATCAGCACGTCGTTCACGAGGTGGTCCCAGACGCGGCTCATGATGTCGGCGTTGGTCGTATCAGCGACCTGGTTCTGGTCGAGCGCTGCCTTGAATGTCTTCTTCTGGATGTAGTAGCGCCCGACCACGGCAAGCACGTCGGGTTCGGCCTTCAGCCGCTGGATCGGATCCCGGTGGCAGGCCGAAACGAGGAAGATTCCGGACAGCGCGAACAGGAGAAGGAGACGCCTGGCGGTCATAGGGCCACCGCCTGCCCCGGCGAGGCCGCATCCAATACCCCGTCCAGAATCCTCAATGGATCTTCGCCGCGGTCCAGGGGCACCTCGAGCGCGCCTGCGGGACTGAGCTGGACGCCCTGCCTTCCGGACAGGTACGCGACGAGCCCGGCGGAATCGAGGGGAACGCCCGGATCGAAATGGACCCGGAGGAGTCCCTGTTTGGCGGTCACATTCTTGACGTACATACCTTCCGCTCTGATACGAAGCCGGACCGACGCGACCAGGCACGCGGCCTCGGCGGGCATGGGGCCGAACCTGTCCGCCACCTCCGCCGCAATCCTGTCCACCTCCTCGACGCTCGAGGCCAGGGATAACTCCCTGTAGAAGGAGAGGCGCTGATTCATCTCTTCCATATACTCCATCGGGATGGAGAGGTCCAGTCCCAGGTTCATCTCGCAACGCGCGACCGAAGCCGGCGTTTCGCCCTTCGCTTCGGCGACGGCATCTTCGAGCATCCGCAAGTAGAGTTCGAAGCCGACGGCGGCCATGTGTCCCGATTGTTCCCCACCCAGAAGATTTCCAGCCCCGCGCAGTTCGAGATCCACGGCGGCCACCCTGAACCCGGCACCGAGCTCCGAAAACTCCTGCAGGGTCTCCAGCCTTTTGGCCGCGTTGCCCATGAGCGCGACGCCCGGCGGGGTCAGCAGGTAGGCGTAAGCCGGCACGTCCGAACGTCCGATGCGGCCGCGCAGCTGGTAGAGCTGAGTGAGACCGAAGTTGTGCGCGTCTTCGACCAGAAGGGTATTCACCCGCGGAAGGTCCACTCCGTTCTCGATGATCGTGGTGCACACGAGCACGTCGTACTCCCCGCGGAAGAAGGCCAGCATGACATCCTCCAGCGCCCTTTCGCCCATCTGCCCGTGGGCGATGGTCACGCGCGCCCCGGGGACCCACTCCTGGAGCCTCCGCGCGGCTCCGGCTATAGTTTCCACCTGGTTGTGGACGTAGTAGACCTGGCCCTTCCTCGAGAGCTCGCGCCTGACGGCGGATACCACCAGCTCCTTGTCGTAGGGCTGAACGGTGGTCTGAATACTCAGCCTGTCTTTCGGCGCGGTCTGGATGAGACTCATGTCCAGGATACCCGAAAGGCCCATCTGCAGGGTTCTCGGTATGGGCGTCGCCGTGAGGGTCAGCACGTCCACCCGGGCCTTCATGGCCTTGATCTTCTCCTTGTGTCCCACGCCGAAACGTTGTTCCTCGTCAACTATGAGCAGCCCGAGGCTCGGCAGATTCACGTCCTTGGACAGGAGGCGGTGCGTGCCTATTACGATGTCCACCTCTCCCGCCGCCGCGGCCTTGAGGACTTTCTTCTGTTCGGGGCCGGGCACGAAGCGCGAGAGCATGGCCACCTTCACCGGAAAGGGGGCAAAGCGCTCCTGAAACCGTTCCGTATGCTGGAGCGCCAGCACGGTCGTCGGACACAGAACGGCCACCTGCCGCCCCTCTTCGACGGCCTTGAAAGCCGCCCGCATGGCCACCTCCGTCTTGCCGAAGCCGACGTCGCCGCACACGATCCGGTCCATGGGTCTGGACGACTCCATGTCCGCCTTGATGTCCAGGACCGTCCTCTCCTGATCCGGCGTGAGATCGAAGGGGAACTGGGCCTCGAAGGCCTCCTGCCCTTCGGAGTCGGGCGAATAGTTGTAGCCGTCGACGGTGCGGCGTGTCGCGTAGAGCTTGAGCAGGTCGACGGCCACCTTGCGCACGGCCTTTTTTACCTTGTCCTTGTTCTTCTTCCACGCCGTCCCGCCGAGGCGGTCTAGCGGAGGATGGTGCCCTTCGGGTCCCACGTACTTCTGAATGAGGTCCATACGGGCCACGGGAACGAGGAGCTTTCCTCCACCCGCGTAAGCGAGTACGAGATAGTCCTCCCTGACCCCATCCCTGACCAGCGTTTCGATGCCCTGGTACAGACCTACGCCGTGCTCGACGTGGACCACCGGGTCGTTGACCTTGAGGTCCCGCAACCCGGTGGAAAAGGCCTCGCGCCTTCGGATCCGCGCCTCGGGCACGGCGCGGGCACGGCCGAAGATCTCCTGCTCCGTGACGACCATCCACCGCTGGTTCGGGAAGACCACGCCCTCGTCCACGGGAGCCTTCACGGCGTAGAGTCCCGGAGGAAGGGTATCGCCTTCCGGGGGCTCCCTGTTCAGGGGGCAGTCCTCGGCCACGGCCATCTCCGCCAGCCGGTTCAGCGTTCCCTGCCCCCGCAGAAGGGCAAGACACCGGTAGCCGTCGGCGACGCGCCTCCTGATCTCTTCGAGCATCCTGAAGGGCTCGCCGGGAAACACCGGCGGCCTCTCGCTGGGAACGATCCCCTCTTCCGAGCCGCCCGCCAGGATCGTCCGGGGATCCTCGGTCAGCGCCACAAGGTCTTTGACGCCCATGAAGAGCGCGTCCGGGGCCAGGAAGGCGGGACGGTGCTGGCGCACGAAGCTGTCTCGAAATCCCCGCAGAGTGGCCGTGGCCTGGTGTACAAGGGCGGCGGGTTCGAGAACCGTCCATCTCGCACTGCCCGCGAACTCGGGGAAGGTGCAGTAGAAGTCCGCGTCGTGCCGGATTTCCGCCTCGTAGGAGGGGTAGACTCCACCTTGGTTGAGGCTTTCCAGGCGGACTTCTCCAAACGCTCCCGTTTGGGACAGCTCTCCGCGCAGCCGGGTGATGAGTTCTTCGTCGCGCAAGGCTTCGGAGAGCGGGAAAAGGAGCACGGGATGGGCCACGTCACCCATTGAGTGCTGGGTCACGGGATCGAAATACCGGACCGATTCGACGTCTTCGCCGAAGAGCTCCAAGCGCACGGGCATGGTCTCGGTGGGGGGAAAGACGTCGACGATTCCGCCCCGGAAGGCGACCTCGCCGACCTCGCCCACAAGGTCGACCTGTCTGAACCCCATCCGCCAAAGCTCGACGCGCAGGGCGTGTCTGTCGAGGATCTCGTCCCTCTCCAGAAGCTTGAGGTTCGCCTTCCAGTATCCGGGCCTGGGCACGCGGTAGAGCAGGCCCTCCACCGAGGTCATGACGGCGGGACGCGGGGACGTCAGCGTGCGCGTCAGCGCCGTGGCACGTTCCAGCAGGATTCCCGGATGCCTGGGCAGCCCCTCGTAGGGGTCCGCATCGGGAGCCGGCAGCCACGCCGGGGCGCCGCGTTCGCCGAGGACCGCCTCGAAGAAGGACTGGAGTCTCTGCCCTTCAGCCTCCGTTGAAACCACCACCGCTTCTGCGCTTTCCCTCAGCGAGAGGTGCGCGGCGAGCACGTAAGGCAGAGCTCCACCCCTCACCGAGGTCAAGCCATGTGGTCCGCCCAGGGCCTCGTACAGTTCTGAGAAGAAACGTCCGAGGAGCGGGTCCATCACGGCGCCGGCTTGTTCAAGGACGAAACGAGAGCGCTCGTCGAGCGGCCCGGAACGATGGGCAACGTGAGAACCCGGCCGCCGGCGGCGAGAACGTGCTCCCGGCCGATGATGGTTTCCAGCGTCCAGTCGCCGCCCTTCACAAGAACGTCGGGCGTGACCGATTCGATGAGGTTGAGGGGTGTGTCCTCCTCGAAGACCGTCACGGCATCCACGGCGTACAGGGCCGCCAGTATTTCCGCCCTTTCCGCCTGGGGCGTCACGGGCCGGGACGGCCCCTTGAGGCGGCTGACGGAGGCATCGCTGTTCAGACCGACGACGAGGCGGTCTCCGAGCGCTCCAGCCGCGTTCAGATATCTCGTATGCCCCACGTGGAGCAGATCGAAGCACCCGTTCGTGAAGACCACGGTCCGGCCCGCAGACCGCCAGGTCCGCCTCGCCTCGATCAGTTCGGAAAGGGTCAGAACCCGCCCCACGTTACTCCTCCCCGAAGCGGAGACGCGCCACCCGCTCCTGCAGGGGCGGGAGAACGATGTCCAGAACGCTGCTCAGCGGCACCGCCTTGCCACCGCGCGACACAAAGAGCCGGAAGGGCCTCGCCACGCTTCCCTGATCTTTGAATGTCAACTCCCCGGTGACGCCGGAGTAGTTCTTGAGCGAGAGCAGCCCCGCCCTGATGTCGTCAGCCCGAAGGCCGTTTCTCTCCATCACCCGGGCCAGTAGATGCACGGCGTCGTAGGCGTGCGCCGCATAAACGCCGGGCACCGAATGGTAATGCTCCTGGTACTCCGTAACGAAAACCTGAACCTCTGGATTCAGGCTTCGGGGGTCGAAGTGTGGAAGCGGAAAAATGAGTCCGTCGATCCGGTCTGCGGCGCTCTTGAGGATGTCGCTATCGCCCAGGGCACTCGCCGCAAGGAGAGGCCTCGCCTCGCCGGCGCCTTTGAGCGCCTCCACCAGCCGCACGATGGTGCGACCGTACCCCGAAATGAAGACGACCTGAGGGCCTCCCGCCTCAATGATCCGGCGCGCCGTTCCGGCGTAGTCGCCCCCCTTCGCCGAAACTTCCATGACCCGCACCGTTCGGCCGTCGCGCTGGAACCGGCTGGAAAACGCGGAGGCCATGCCGCGTCCGTAAGCGTTGTCTTCGGCCACCACAAGGACTTTCGTGGCATGGAGCGTGTATGCGACGAAATCGGCCACCGTGACCGCTTCCAGGTCGTCGGAGGGCCAGTTTCTGAAGAAGTAGCCCCCATCACGGCCGAGGCCCGGGCTTGACGCGGAAGGTGAAAACAGTATGCGCCGGAGACTCCGAGCCAAGGGCTCCATGGCCAGGGCCTCCGGGCTCGAGCACCCGCCTATGACCGCCTGGACACCGTCTTTCCCGACCAGGGTCTTGAAGGCCTCCGCAGCTTTGTCCGGGCTCGAAAGCGAATCCCGCACGAGAACTTCGAGGCGCCTGCCCGATACGCCGCCGTCGGCGTTCACAGTCGCGACACCCACTTCGATCCCCCGGCGTATGCTCCGGCCGTACGGCGCCAGCTGCCCAGTGAGAGGGAGAACGGCCCCGACGCGGACCGGCCCGCCTCCACACGCGAAGAGCAAGGCCGCCGCGCCGAGCGTCAGGAAGACGGAACCTATTGTCATTGCACCCAGGGTGTGTATTCTCGCCATCGCATGCTCCTGCGCGGCCTATTACTGTAGCCGCGCCTAAATATATGGTCAAGAACACTTTGTTCCGGCGCACGTCCGGGGCGCACTGCACTCGGCCGTGGTAATATCTGTGACGTCGCTCCGCCCGAGCGCGCTCTCCGGCGGGTTGCACGAGGGGAACACCTGCGGAATATTCGCCATCGAACCCCCGGTCGTCCCCACCGATCCTATTCGGTGATTCGCTTCGGCACCCCGGTTGGGGAGGCGATGTTTCGTCCGCCGGTCATTCTGGGAGGTGAGAAATGCGAATCCATATCTTCGTCGCGGCATTGGTCCTGTCCATGAGCCTTTGCCTCTGGGGAAAGAGCCCCGACATCGTCCTCGTAAGCCTCGACGCCTTCCGGGTGGACCGGCTGGCGGCCTGGGGCGGACCGGAGGACCTGGCGCCCAACCTGAATGCGCTGGCCCGAAAAGGGTGCGTCTTTACCGGCTGTTACACGTCGTCCCCCATGGCCCTTCCCGCGGACGCGACCCTTCTTACCGGATGCCTCCCGAGCCGGACAGGGCTGCACGACGACGGATACGGCGTCCTCTCCGCCGACATAAAAACCCTCGCCGAGATCCTGAAGGCCGACGGATACGAAACGCGCGCCGTCGTTGCGACTTCGGCGCTCGACGGCCGGTTCGGGTTGAGCCGCGGTTTCGACGTCTACGACGACGCCGTGGGCCCGATG
>Ga0315540_10002599_pt1 | contig 10143 bp, 8 predicted proteins | sample SalMarSW160110MG_FD_203677 | JGI IMG/M metagenome (GOLD analysis project Ga0315540, IMG submission 203677) | Salt marsh sediment microbial communities from the Plum Island Ecosystem LTER, Massachusetts, United States - Salt Marsh Sediment SW1601-10 ... | reverse complement strand
ATATCTCAGGGGCCTCCGGGGGCTCGTAGGGGTCGCTGATGCCGGTGAACTCCTTGACGATGCCCGCCCGGGCCTTGGCATACAGGCCCTTACGGTCCCGGGCCTCGCAGACGTCCAGTGGCGTCGAGACGTAGACTTCGATAAAACCGCCGTAGGGGGAGATCATGTCACGCACCTCCCTGCGGATACTGGCATAGGGGGCGATGGGGGCGCACACGGCGATACCCCCGTTCTTGGTGATTTCGCTGGCCACATAACCGATGCGCCGCACGTTGATATTGCGGTGCTCCCGGGAAAAGCCCAGCTCACTGGACAGGTGCTTGCGTACGATGTCCCCGTCCAGCAGGGTCACCGGCCGCCCGCCGACCTCGCGCAGCTTGGCGATCACCGCCCGGGCGATAGTGGACTTGCCGGCCCCTGACAGGCCGGTAAAAAACAGCGTGAATCCCTGCTCACTGCGCGGCCGGTATACCTTGCGCAGTTCCGCCAGGACCTCGGGAAAGGTAAACCACGCCGGGATCTCATGTTCATTCTGGAGACGTCGGTAAAACTCCTGGTCCGTGACAGCACCGCGCCGGTCCTCTTCACTGGCACTGGACACCGGGACGAAACTCATCTGGCTGTGACTATAGACAAGCGGCTCCACGGGGACGAATTGCAGCACTACATCATCCTGGTGGTTGGCGAGGCGCTCCCAGTCCGGTCCGGACACGCCTCGGTGGGTGCCGGCAGGCTCACCGTAGCCGGGGGTCACCAGCATATGGGTACAGCCGTAATTCTGGCGCACAATGCCATGCCACAGGATCTCGCGCACACCGGCGCCGCGCATGGAAAGAGGCAACAGGCTGAGCATGGTGGTCTGTTGAGGATAATGGGGCAGTACGGCGTTATAACAGCGCACACGGTGGTAATACTCCTCATCCTCCACATCCACTACGGGATGAATCAACAGGTTGGCCGACAACTCCGCCGATGCCTGCACACTCATCTGATACTGTGACTTGTGGATGGGCGTCTCCGCATGGAAAGCGACCACATTGCCCCAGCCGTACTTCTTGAATTGCTGGCGCAGTTCCGCCGGCGTGACGTACAGGTGTTTGAAGCTGTGGTGGAAGGGCATCTCAAGGCCCTCGACGCGCCCCCCCACATACACCGGCAGGGACTGGCTCAACAAGTACTCCACCCCCGGGTGCTTGGGGTCGTCGGTGCCGAACAGCGCCCGGGCCTCGACCTGCTTGTCCGGTGTCCAGAGACTTTCCACCTTCATGACCGCCAGCATGACCCCCTCCGCATCGCGCAGGGCGAGGGAGTCGCCCACCGCCAGTCCCTCGGCCGTGGCCGCGTCAATGTCCAGGGTGACGGGCACCGGCCACATCAAGTTGCCCTCCAGCGTCATGTCCTGCAGCACGGAGGTGTATGCCGCTTGGGTCATAAAGCCGTTCAAAGGTGAGAATCCACCGTTGAGCAGCAGCTCCAGATCCAACTGCTGGCGGGGGCGCAGGTCCCAGGACACAAAACCCAGCGCCGCCGCCTTCAGTGCCTTGGCACGCTCGGCGTCGACGCACAGGTCCAGGAGCTGACCTCCGTAAGGGGTAATGGGTGGGCGCAAGGGTAGTGATTCTATAGGTTTATATTCGGTACTTATGATATTTTATGCCATCTTGGGGAACAGTGTCATCCCTACGCAACGAGAATATGCTGAAATTTCGTCACAAAGACCCAGACTTTACTATATTAAACCGTCACAACACCCCATGACTCAACACAATATCCTGGTAACCGGCGGCGCCGGCTACATCGGTAGCCATGTGGTCCGCCACCTCGGTGAGGCCGGGCACCGCGTCGTGGTGCTGGACGACCTCTCAACGGGCTTTACCGACGCCGTGCTGCACGGCGAGCTGGTGACGGGCAGCACCGGCGACATGCCCCTGGTCTCCGCCCTGTTAAAAGACCATGCCATCGAGACGGTGTTGCACTTTGCGGCCAGCACGGTGGTCCCGGAGTCAGTGGCCGACCCACTCAAGTATTACCGCAACAACACCTGCAACACCCGCAACCTGCTGGAGTGCTGCACCCGGGCGGGCGTAGGGCAGTTCATCTTTTCCTCCACCGCCGCGGTCTATGGCATACCCAAAGGCGGCTGGGCCACGGAGGACGCGGCGGAGCAGCCCATTAATCCCTATGGCACCTCGAAGCTCATGAGCGAGCTCATGCTGCGCGACCTGGGCGTTGCCGGGGACATGCGCTACGTGATCCTGCGCTATTTCAATGTGGCGGGCGCCGACCCCCAGGGGCGCATCGGCCAGTCCACCCGCAACGCCACTCTGCTGGTCAAGGTGGCCTGCGAGGCGGCGCTGGGCAAGCGCCCGTGGATTGCCATCTACGGCACCGACTATCCCACCCATGACGGCACCGGCATCCGGGACTATATTCACGTGGAAGACCTGGCCGATGCCCATATCAAGGCCCTGGACCACCTCAACAACGGCGGCGACTCAGGCATCTTCAACTGTGGCTATGGACACGGTTACAGTGTCCGTCAGGTCCTGGACATGGTGCAGCAGGTCAGCGGTCGGGCGCTGGATATCCGCGAACAGCCACGCCGCCCCGGTGACCCGCCGGAGCTGGTGGCCGATGTTCAGCGCATCCGGGATACCCTCGATTGGCGGCCTCAATATGACGATCTGGAGGTCATCGTGCGCACTTCCCTGGCATGGGAAAAGCGCTTACAAGAGCAACGCTAGTTGCGCGCCGCCGGGCAATCATATTCGGTCGCAATAATTACGGCACCGCTTAAACGCGGTCTACTTGGAATGCCCGCCGCGATAGAGTTACCCTATTCCACTCCCCGGCCGGGCGTGGCGGATTCATTGAGTGTCAGTCCACCGCTACGCCCGGGATCGATACGCTCCATCGATAAAGGGAGCACGCCCGGTCAAGGTCAACAAGAGCAAGGAACTTAATTTACATGACAGTCAATCACTTTCGTCTTTTCATACTGCTATGCCTGGCAACCGTGACCGGCGTCGCCTTTGCGCAGACGACCCGCTATGTCTCTGATGATCTGACTATCCCGCTGCGCAGCGGCAAATCCATTGAATACCGCATTCTGGCCTATCTCCCGAGCGGTGCAAAACTGGATTTGCTCGAGAGTGATAACGACTCGGGCTATTCCCGCGTGCGCACCGATAAAGGCACGGAGGGCTGGGTGCTGACCCGCTACCTGGCAGACACCCCCAGCGCCAGGGATCAACTCGACGACGCCAAGAAGAAACTGGTCAATTCCCAGATCCAGAACAACCAGCTCAACGATGAGCTGGGCAAGCTCAAGGGCGAGAAGAGTGACATGGCAAAACAGGTCCAATCCCTGACGGATGAAAACCGCCGCCTCAATCAGCAGCTCACCTCCATCCGGCAGACCGCCTCCAGCGCCCTGGCCATCGACAGTGAGAACAAGGCGCTCAAAAGCAAAGCGGTGGACCTGGAACGGCAGGTTCAGTCCTACGAACAGGAGAATGAGGTATTGAAAGACCGGCGCAACCGCGACTGGTTTATCGCCGGGGCCCTGGTGCTGGGCGGCGGTATACTCCTTGGCCTGGTGATCCCGAAACTGCGCGTGCGCAGAAAATCCAACTGGGATACGTTATAACAACCCGAGCAGGGGGATGACCCCGAACCACATGATGTAGGTCAGGGCCAGCACCATGATGTTGTTGATGCGCATACACGGTGCCCCCTGCTTGAGATATGCGCCGATTACGTAGATCAGGCGCATGGCGTGGGGCACGGTGAGGTAGACCGCATAGCCGCTGAGCCCCCCATACAGCCCGAAGCGCTGCCACAACACACCGCTGACGGCGGCCGCCGTCACAAACCCCATGGCCGCCCACGCCGCGCGCCGCGTCCCCAGCAGCACTGCCAGGGTCTTTTTCGACACGGACTTGTCGGCGTCATAGTCGGGGATCGCCGACAGGGTGATCGCGGCCAAGGTGGCAAAAAACAGCGGCACACCGATCAGCCAGATGTACGGGTCGCTCCATGTCCCCGTCTGCAGTACGTAGCCGCATAGAATCACCGCGAAACTGTGGGTAATCCCCACATTGAGCTCACCGAGGCCGCGGTACACCAGCTTCAGCGGCGGGAAGGTATAGCCGATGGCCACAATGGCGGCCACCGTCAGCAATGAAAAATCCACGCCGGAGATCACCGCCGTGGTATTCATCAGGTAGTAGCCACTGAATATCAGCACCGCGGCCACCCCCAGCATCCCCGTCCAGACGCTGCCTGCTCTCAACTCACCTTCCACCAGCACCCGGGAGCCGCCGTTGAACGGTCCGGCGTTTTTATTCCGCCGGTCGGAGGCAAAGTCGAAGTACTCATTGCCCAGCACCGTAATCACCTCCACCAGAAAGATACACAGGTACCCGAGCCAGTAGACCCGCGATGAATAGTCACCCGTGCGCTGCGCGGCGGCAAAGGCGCCGATGGTGTAGGCGACCCATGTCATGGGATAGAACTGCAGGCGCAGGATCTTGAGCCACGACAAAGCGTGCCGCTTGATTCGATCGTTGCGCAAACGCCGGTCCAGGCGCAGGCCTTCGAGGCGTGCCTTTTCCAGCCACTCCCGGCGCGCCTCCGGGGAAGACCCCTTGATGGGCCCGAAGTTGGTGATAAACGTGGGCTGGATACCGCAAAATCCGAGGGTTGCCCGCCGCATGGCGTTGTGTCCCGGGGCCTTGTAGATGAAACGGTAGACCCACGGCGGCGTATCCATGGTGACCAGCGCCTGGGCGGAACGCCCGCCCAGCAGCTTCTCCCAGGAAGACGGGTCATCATCGTTTTCCTCGAATGCGAAGCCCGGGATCAACACCCGGTCCAGGAAGCCCTTGAGCAGGGCCGGCATGGTCCCCCACCAGGTAGGATAGACAAACACGATGTGCTCCGCCCAGGTGATCAGCTGCTGGGTGCGCACGATGTCACTCTCGGCAAACTGCTGGCGCGGCGATGGATAGCGGACGTTCTGGTCAAAGTCGAAATCGGTGAGGGTGAGGGTTTCCACTTGCGCGCCCGCCTCAAGGGCCCCTTCCGTATAAGCCCGGGCCAGCGCCGCACAATAACTGTCCGTGCGCGGGTGCCCCATGACCACTAGGACCTTCTTACCCATGCACGCCCCCCGTGCTACCACTGTAGCCGGGCAGCGCCCCGGCGGTCGATATTATTTTTCCCATCACAATTATTATTATGACGAATCAGTGGCAGAGTTTGAAAGACTCAAAGATTTAAAAATACAAAGATTTAAAGAGCCTTCCTTTGAATCTTTCGATCTTTCACACTTTCAAACTGTTATCAGTCATGCGCCTTGACCTGAACCATGCCGTCTTCAATACGCACCGGGAAGGTCTCGACAGGCTCGTACGCGGGCGGCGCCATGACATCACCGGTGGTGATATCGAAGCGGGCGCCGTGGCGGGGGCAGATGATCTCGCAGCCTTCGATGTGGCCGCCGGTCAGTTCACCGCCGTCGTGGGTACACATGTCCTCGATGGCGTAGAATTTTCCATTGAGGTTGATGACCGCCACCGCCACCTCGTCCACGTCCACCGTCCGCCAAGTGCCCGGGGCGATGTCGGCGGCCGGCGCCACGTCGATCCATTCACTCATTGCCTTACGCCCCGCGCCTTACCGCGGCGACCATCACAACAAGCCCGCCTGCAGCTTGGCGGCCTCGGACATGCGACTCTGGTCCCACGGCGGTTCGAACACCATCTCCACGTTGACCTCGGTGACGTTGGGCACCGCGGCGAGCTTGTGTTCAACATCCTGCTTGAGGAACTCACCCATGCCGCAGCCGGGGGCCGTCAGGGTCATCTTGACATCCACCCGGTTGCCCCGGTCTTCAAGGGGCACCACCTTACAATCGTAAATGAGGCCCAGCTCCACGATGTTGATAGGAATCTCCGGATCGTAACAGGTGCGCATCTGTTCCCACAGCCGCTCCTCGTCCACCGTCCCGTCGCCGGTCACGGCCTTGGCCTGGGGGGCGGCGGCGACGGACTCCTTGCCCAGGGCATCGGCGTCCTTGCCGTCCACCCGGGCCAGGGAACCGCCGGCATAGACCGTATAACTGCCGCCCAGGGATTGGGTGATGACCACCTGCGTACCCGCCGGCAGCGTCACTATCGTCCCTGCCGGGATCAGCGCGACTTCGCAGTCCCGCGTCAGCGTTGTCAGTTCATTGGCGCCCATAACCGTAAACCATCATTACCTTAACTCGAAACACGAAACACGAAACTCGGAACCGGACTTATTCCGTGCTGATCGCCTCTTTGTTGCCTTCCAGCGCCGCCTGCAGGGTATGCCAGGCCAGCGTCGCGCACTTCACCCGGGTGGGGAATTCACGCACGCCGGCGAAGATCGCCAGCTTGCCCAACTGATCCTCGTCCACGGCACCGCCCTTGTCCTGGGTCACCAGGGTATGGAACCTGTCGAAGATGGCCCGCGCCTGTTCCTCGGTCTTGCCCTTCAACGCCTCGGTCATCAACGACGCCGAGGCCATGGAGATTGCGCACCCGGTACCCACGAAGCTGATGTCCTTGATAACACCGTTGTCCAACTCGAGAAACAAGGTGAGCTTGTCACCGCACAAGGGGTTGTAGCCCTCGATCTTGCGCGTGGCCGCGGCATTCTCGCGGAAATTCCGCGGATGGCGGTTATGGTCCACGATGACCTCTTGATACAGTTCACGCAGGTCTGACATCAGCCGAATATATCCTTCACTTTATCGATGGCACTGACCAGGACATCCACTTCTTCAAAGGTATTATAAACCCCCAATGAGACCCGTGCCGTGGCGGGCACGCCATAACGGTCCATCAGCGGCATGGCGCAGTGATGGCCGGCACGGATGGCCACACCGTCGCTGTCCAGGATGGTCCCGATGTCGTGGGGATGCACGCCGTCCATCACAAAGGACAGTACACTGGCCTTGTGGGCTGCGGTGCCGATGATGCGCACCCCGGGCAGCGCGGACAGCGCCTCGGTGGCGTAGGCCAGGAGCTTGCGTTCATGGGCCGCGATACGCTCCATGCCCAGGCCTGTGACATAGTCGATGGCCGCGCCCAGACCGATGGCCCCCGCGATGTGAGGCGTGCCGGCCTCGAATTTATGGGGGATCTTGCTGTACACGGTACTGTCGAAACTCACCCGGCTGATCATGTCGCCACCGCCCTGGTAGGGAGGCATGGCCTCCAGCAGCGCGGCCTTGGCGTACAACACCCCGATACCGGTGGGCGCGTAGACCTTGTGACCGGAAAAGGCATAAAAATCACAATCCAGCCGGCGCACGTCCACATTGAGGTGAGACACCGCCTGGGCGCCGTCCACCAGGACCGGAACATTACAGGCGTGGGCCATGGCAATGATACGCTCCACGGGGTTGATGGTGCCCAGGGCGTTTGACATGTGGGTCACCGCCACCAGCTTGGTGCGCGGCCCCAGGTATTTCTCCAGCTCATTCAATAACAGTTCGCCGGCGTCGTTGACCGGCACCACTTTGAGGCGGGCGCCGGTGTGCTCGCACAGCAGCTGCCACGGCACGATATTGGAGTGATGCTCCATCTCGGTGAGGATGATCTCGTCACCGGCGCCGATGCGCGAGCGGCCGTAGCTATGGGCCACCAGGTTGATGGCCTCGGTGGCGCCGCGCACGAACACGATCTCACTGGGATCGGCGGCATTGATAAAGCCCTGGACCTTGACGCGGGCGTTCTCATGGGCGCGGGTGGCGCGCTCGCTCAGGGTATGCACGCCGCGATGGATGTTGGCGTTGTCGTGTTCATAATAGGCCTTCACCGTGTCGATCACCGCGGCCGGCTTCTGGGTCGTGGCGGCGTTGTCCAGGTACACCAGGGGGTGGCCATGGACTTGTTGGTCCAGGATGGGAAAGTCCCGCCGCACGCGCTGCACATCGAATTCGGCGCCAGCAGCCGTCCCGCTCTTCAGCGCCATGTTGTCCGCGCCGTGACTCATAGGCCTTCACTCACGGATTCGTCCACGCCGGGCAGCCACGCCAACAGGTTGCGGCCCATGGCCGCGCGCACCGGCACCACATCGATGCGATCGATGACCTCGCGCATGAACGCATAGGTCAGCAGGCCGCGGGCGTTCTGTTCATCCAGGCCCCGGGAACGTAGATAAAACAGGGCGTCATTGTCCAGGTTGCCCACCGTGGCGCCGTGGGAGCAGCGCACGTCATCGGCGAAGATCTCCAACTGCGGCTTGGTATCCACCTCGGCGTCCTCGGACAGGAGCAGGTTGTGATTGGATTGGTGGGCGTCGGTCTTTTGCGCATCCTGGCGCACCATGATGCGCCCGTTGAACACGCCGCGCGACCGACCGTCCAGCACGCCCTTGTAATTCTCCCGGCTGCTGCAGGAGGGCACGGCGTGATCGATGAAGGTATGGTTGTCCACATGCTGACGGCCGCCGGCCATGAACAGGCCGTCCATGACGCACTCGGCGCCGCCGGCGCTCAATACCGCATTGATATCGTTGCGCACCAGACGCCCGCCCAGGGAAAAGTTGCGGGACACAAAGCGGCTGTCGCGGCCCTGATGAACCTGAATGGTGGCCACGTGATAGGCGTTCATGGCCTCCTGCTGGAGCTTGTAGTGATCCACATGGGCGCCCGCCCCCGCAACGATCTCGGTCACGGCGTTGGTCAGATAGGTGGCGCCGGCCAGATCCACGTAGTGTTCGATCACCGTGACTTGGCTGTTGTCCCCGGCCACGATGAGATTGCGCGGCGAAGTCATCACCTCGTCCGACCCGGTGATGGCGAACACCAGGTGCACGGGCTTGTCCAAGCGCACGCCCGGGGCCACGCGGATGTAGGCGCCGTCGTCGATAAAGGCGGTGTTCAATGCCACGAAGCCATTGGCGGTGGGGTCGGCAAAGTGCCCAAGGAAGGGTTCCAGGTCGGCCGGTGCCTGTGCCAGTGCGTGGGCGAGGCTGCCTACATCAACGCCGGCGGGCAGGGACGTCGGCACGGAATAGCCCGGTTGCAGGCGCCCGTTTATGAACACCAGGTGATGACAGTCCAGGCCGCCCAGTGACAGCGCCTGCAGCTGCCCGTTATTCAACGCCGGGGAAAGCGCCCCGGGAAACATAAAGTGGCGCTTTTCGATGGGCGCCACGTTGGTGTACTTCCAATCCTCCAGCCGCGGGGAGGGAAATCCCATCTCACCGAAACGCGACAGCGCAGTTTCGCGCAACGCCGTCAACCACGGCGTCCCGCCGGGCAGCGACGATCGCAGCCGGTCGAACTCCGAGACATAGCGGGACTTGGTGTCCACGACCGCATTCATGAGTGCGACGGCCCTGTTGCATTGGCGCCGGGCGCGGCGGCGGCCTTGACGTCCTTGGACTCAAGCCAGGCGTAGCCCTGTTGTTCCAGTTCCTTGGCCAGCTCGCGGCCGCCCGACTTGACGATGCGCCCGCCGGCCAGCACGTGCACGTAATCGGGCACCACATAGTTAAGCAGGCGCTGGTAGTGGGTCACCATGATGATGGCGCGGTCGGGGCTGCGCATCTTGTTGACGCCCTCGGCCACGATCTTCAGCGCGTCGATGTCCAGCCCGGAGTCGGTCTCGTCGAGGATCGCCAGCTTGGGCTCCAGCACCGCCATTTGCAGTATCTCGTTGCGCTTCTTCTCGCCGCCGGAAAAGCCCTCGTTGACCGCCCGATAGAGCAGCCCCTCGTCCATCTCCACCAGCTTGAGCTTTTCCTTCACCAGCTTGAGAAAGTCCATGGCATCGAGTTCTTCCAGGCCCTGGGACTTGCGCACCGCATTCAACGCTGCCTTTAACAAATAAACGTTGTTCACCCCCGGGATCTCCACCGGGTATTGAAACGCCAGGAACACACCGGCCCGGGCGCGGTCTTCCGGGGACATCTCCAGCAGGTTTTTGTCCTCCAGGCGCACCTCGCCGCCGGTCACCTGATAGCCGCTGCGGCCGGCCAGCACATGGGCCAGGGTGCTCTTGCCCGAGCCGTTGGGTCCCATGATGGCATGCACCTCGCCGGCGTTGACGTGCATGTCGACGCCGCGCAGGATCTCCTTGTCGTCGATATTGACCCGTAGGT
>Ga0315540_10002595_pt1 | contig 10150 bp, 8 predicted proteins | sample SalMarSW160110MG_FD_203677 | JGI IMG/M metagenome (GOLD analysis project Ga0315540, IMG submission 203677) | Salt marsh sediment microbial communities from the Plum Island Ecosystem LTER, Massachusetts, United States - Salt Marsh Sediment SW1601-10 ... | reverse complement strand
CGCGTGCCCGGCCGGCGGCGTCGCCGCCGTGCTCGGCGGCGAAGCCGACGATGGTCTGCCCCGGGGCGCGGCGCGCCGCCAGGCCGGCGAGGATGTCCTCGGTCGGCTCGAGGCGCAGCTCGAGACCCTCGCGGCGCGCCAGCTTGCCGGCGGCGGCCTCGCTGGGCCGGAAGTCGGCCGGAGCGGCCGCCATCAGCAGCACGTGGGCGTCGGCGAAGGCGTCGGCGGTCGCCGCGGCCAGCTCGGCCGCGGTGGTCACGTCGACGCGCGTCACCCCGGCCGGCTCGGGCAGGGCGACGTTGGCGGCGACCAGGGTGACGTCGGCGCCGCGGCGGGCGGCCGCGGCGGCGAGCGCGATCCCCATCCGGCCGCTGGAGCGGTTGCCGATGAAGCGCACCGGGTCGATCGGCTCGCGGGTGCCGCCCGCGGTGACGAGCACGCGCAGCCCGTCCCACGGCTTCTCCCCCGCCCAGCTCGCCGCGGCCTCGACCCGGGCCAGCAGGCGCTCGGGGTCGGGCAGGCGGCCACGGCCGAACTCGCCGCGCGAGGCGAGCCGGCCCTCGTCGGGTTCGATCACCTCCACCCCGCGCTCGCGCAGCGTCGCCAGGTTTGCCTGGGTCGCGGCGTCGGCGTACATGCGGTCGTTCATCGCCGGAGCCACCAGGCGCGGCGCGGCGCAGGCGAGGAAGGAGGTCGTCAGCATCGAGTCGGCGGCGCCGGCGGTCAGCTTCGCGATCGTGTTGGCCGACGCCGGGGCGACGAGGTAGGCGTCGCAGTTGGCGGCCAGCTCGAGGTGGGAGATCGGGTCGTGGCCCGGAGCGCCCTCGCCCGGGAAGGCCCCCCGCATCGGGTCCCGCTCGAACTCGGAGATCAGCACCGGGGCGCCGACGATGCCCTCGAACGAGGCGGCGCCGACGAAGCGGGTCGCCGTCTCGGTCATCAGGACCCGCACGCCGTGCCCGGCGACCGTCGCCAGCCGCGCCAGCTCGAGCGCCTTGTAGGCGGCGATCCCACCGCTTACGCCGAGCAGGATTCGGGCCATCTGCGAGCTCCTCGGGTCAGCGCCCGGCGGGCGCTAGGTGCGGTACTCGTATTTGAGCTTGCCCTCGGCGAGCTCTTCGAGCGCCATCGTCAGGTAATTGCCCTCGGCGTTGGTCTCGACCATCGGCGGCGGGTACTCGCCGAAGCCACCCTCGCCGAGGTTGTGGAAGTAGCTGTTGATCTGACGGGCACGCTTGGCCGAGACGACGACCGCTGCATAGTGCGAGTCAGAGTGCTCCAGAAGCTTGTCTACGCGTGGTTTGATCATTGCCGGCGAGTCTAGATGATCACCCGGTTGGGGCCTTGCCGAGCTCGGTGCGCACGATCCCGACCAGCTCGTCGACGGCCACGGCGAGGTCGTCGTTGACGACGCGGTAATCGAAGTCCCCCTGCGAGGCGAGCTCGATTTCGGCCGTCTCCAGACGTCTGTCGATCGCCTCGGCGGAGTCGGTGCCGCGCCCGGCGAGGCGCTGGCGCAGGACCGCCGGGTCGGGCGGGGCGATGAAGATCTGAACCGAGTCGGGCTTCGCCTGCCGCACCTGCTGCGCGCCCTGAACCTCGATCTCGAGCACGACCGAGTGGCCGGCGTCGAGCCGCCGCTCCACCTCCGAGGCGAGCGTGCCGTAGCGGTTGCCGCTGTAGGTGGCGAACTCGAGGAAGTCCTTGGCCTCGATCCGGCGCTCGAACTCCTCCGGCGAGAGGAAGTAGTAGTCGCTGCCGTCCTCCTCCCCCGTGCGCGGTTGCCGCGTGGTCGCCGAGATCGAGAGCTCGAGGTTCGGGCAGCGTCCGAGCAGCTCCCGGATCAGGGTCCCCTTGCCGACCCCGGAGGGACCCGTGATGACGAAGACTTTCGAGGACATGCGGGCGCCGATACTGACCGGCGCGGCGGTCGTCTAGCGGCGCAGGAGCGAGACCAGCTCGGTTCGCTGACGTTCGGAGAGGCCGCCGATCGTCTTCGAGGGCGAGATCCTGCACTGGTTGAGTATTCGGTTGGCCTTGACGCGGCCGTACTTGGGGACCGCGAGGAGCATGTCGAATACCTTGGCAGTCATCACGTACTCAGGCGGGTCGAGCAGGATCGCATGGATGCTGGCGCGGCTGGCCTTCAGATCCTTCTTCAGCTTGGCGCGGGCCGTGCGGATGTCGTTGGCCCGTTTCAGTGCCTCCATCCTCTGGTCGAGGGACCGCTCGGGGGCCGCGAGGGAGGTCTTGACCGGAGGGGCTGCCATGTGCGCGGCGAGTATAGCCGCGGGTCAGGCAGGTGCAAGTGGCGCATGGGCATTTGCCCACAAATTCATCTAAACCTCTACTCGAGGTCGAGCAATGCCGGAACCTCAACCCCCCCTGGGAGGTTCCCTTCGAGCTCGGCGGCCACCCGCGACCCGGCCCGCGGGTCGCGAAAGCTCTCGGTTCCGACGGCGACGAGGGACGCGCCGAAGGCGACGAATTCCGCCGCGTCGGCGCCGCTGGCGATCCCGCCCATGCCGATCCGGGGGATCGAGACGGCGGCGCTGACCGCGCGCAGCTGGTGCAGCGCGACCGGCCGCACCGCGGGGCCGGAGAGGCCGCCGTGGCCGGCCGCCAGCGCCGGTCCGCCGCTGGCCGGGTCGAGGGCGCCGCCCTTCAGCGTGTTGATCAGCGAGACCGCGTCGGCCCCGCCCTGCTCGGCGCCGACCGCCACCGCGGCGGGGTCGGCGACGTTGGGCGTCAGCTTGACGATCAGCGGCTTCTCGGTCAGCGGCCGCAGCGCCGTCGCCAGCGCCTCGGTCTCGGCCGGCTGCTCGCCGACGATCAGGCCGGAGTGGACGTTCGGGCAGGAGACGTTGAGCTCGATCGCCGCCACCTCCTCCCTCTCCGCCACCGCCGCGACCAGCCGCGCGAACTGCTCGCGACTCGTCGCCATCACCGAGACGATCAGCGGCACCGGCAGCTCGGCGAGCAGCGGCAGGTCCTCGGCGAGGAAGCCGTCCAGGCCCTTGTTGGGGAGCCCGATCGAGTTGAGCATCCCCGCCGGCGTCTCCCAGATCCGCCGCGGCTCGTTGCCGGCGCGCGGCTCCGGCGTGATCGTCTTCGAGACGAAGGCGGCGAAGGGGAAGTCCTCGAGCAGGGCGTCGCCGAAGACGCGGCGGGCGGCGAGCGCGTCGTAGGTGCCGGAGGCGTTGATCACCCGGTGGGCGAGCTGAATCCCGCAGAAGTCAGGCATACGCCGCCGCCACCTCCTCGACCTCCTCGCCGGCGAGGACCGGGCCGTCGACGCAGAGGCGCAGGTAGCCGCCGCCGGGCTTGGGCACGGCGCAGCCGAAGCAGGCACCGAAGCCGCAGGCCATCGGCGACTCCAGCGCCAGCCGCGAGGCGACGCCGCGCTCGGCGCAGAGGCGGCGGACGGCCTCCAGCATCGCCGGCGGCCCGCACGAGTAGACGACGGCGGAGGCGGCGTCATCGCCGCTCAGCATCGCCGCCAGCAGGTCGGTGACGTAGCCGCGGTGGCCGGCGTGGCCGTCCTCGCTCGCCAGCCGCACCTCCGGGCAGAGGTCGCCACCCGAGCCGCAGAAGAGGTCGAGCCCGCCGCTGTGCTCGCGGTCGCGGAAGCCGAGCAGGACCCGCAGCGGGACACCGCGCTCGGCGAGGCCGCGGCGCAGCAGCGCCAGCGGGGCGACGCCGATGCCGCCGCCGACCAGGATCGCCCCGGCGGCGCCCGGCAGCGCCTCGCGCGGAGCGGGGAAGCCGTTGCCGAGCGGCCCGGTCAGCCAGACGCCTTCGCCCGGCTGCAACCGGCAGAGGCGGTCGGTGCCGGGGCCGACGCCGTCAACCAGGAACTCGAGCCGCAGGCCGTCGCCGGCCGGGGCGGCTTCGGCCACCGAGATCGCCCGCGGCAGGAACGGCCGCCCTCCCTCCGCGGCCCAGCCATCGGCCGCGGCGAGCATGTAGAACTGGCCCGCCGCCGGCTCGGGCCCCTCGCGGTCGTCGAGGGAGAAGATGCGGTAGCCGCCGGAGGCGCGGTTCTCGGCGACCTCGCAGAGGCGGCGGCCGTACGGCGCGCTCATCGCTGCGGCGCGGTCTCCGAGGAGGCGGCGCCCTCGTGGATCTCCTGCAGGGAGCGGACCGCGGCCTCGTCCTGGCGGCGGCTGGCGGCGATCGCCCGCGCCGCGGCGGTGGCACCGGTCATCGTCGTGATGCAGGGGATCCCGTGGCGGACCGCGGCGGTGCGGATCTCGTAGCCGTCGGCGCGGGCGCCGGAGCCGGTCGGGGTGTTGATCACCAGGTCGCAGCGGCGCTTGCGGATCAGGTCGACGACGTGCGGGGACCCCTCGCCGATCTTGTTGATCCGCGTCACCGGCACCCCCATCCGCTCGATCGCCTGCGCGGTGCCCCCGGTCGCGATCACCTCGAAGCCGAGGTCGTGGAAGCGCGCCGCCAGCTGCGTCGCCGCCGCCTTGTCGGTGTCGGTGACGGTGATGAAGACCGAGCCCTCCTCGGGCAGCACCGCGCCCGCCGCCGCCTGCGCCTTGCCGAACGCGGTCGGGAAGTCGGGGGCGACCCCCATCACCTCGCCGGTGCTCTTCATCTCCGGGCCCAGAACCGAGTCGGCACCGGCGAAGCGGGCGAACGGCAGCACCGCCTCCTTGACGCTGACGTGCTCGGGCATCCCCTGCGGGAGGTCGTGGTCGGCGAGCTTCTCGCCCAGCATCAGGCGGCAGGCCAGCTTCGCCAGCGGCACGCCGATCGCCTTGGAGACGAAGGGGACGGTGCGCGACGCGCGCGGGTTCGCCTCGATCACGTAGAGCTCGCCGCCGGCGACGCCGTACTGGATGTTGATCAGGCCGACGACGCCGAGCTCGAGCGCGATCCGCTCGGTCGTCGCCCGGATCTCCTCCAGCATCTCCTCGCCGAGGCTGAGCGGCGGGATCACGCAGGCCGAGTCGCCGGAATGGACGCCGGCCTCCTCGACGTGCTGCATGATCCCGGCGACGTAGACCTGCTCGCCGTCGGCGAGGGCGTCGACGTCGACCTCGATCGCGTTCTCGAGGAAGCGGTCGAGCAGCAGCGGGTGCTCCTGATCGGCCTTGACGTTGGCCTCGAGGTAGGCGGCCAGGTCCTCCGTCGAATAGCAGAGTTCCATCGCCCGGCCGCCGAGCACGTAGGAGGGCCGGACCAGCAGCGGGAAGCCGACCTCGGCGGCGATCACCTCCGCCTCTTCGGCCGAGAGCGCCGTGCCGTAGGGCGGGTGCTTGACGCCGAGCCGGCGCAGCAGGGCGCCGAACCGTCCGCGGTCTTCAGCGAGATGAATCGCGTGAACAGGGGTGCCGAGCAGCGGCACCCCCGCCTCTTCCAGGGTCCGCGCCAGCTTCAGCGGCGTCTGGCCGCCGAACTGGACGATGACGCCCTCGGGGCGCTCCTGCTCGCAGACGGCGAGCACGTCGTCGGCTGTGAGCGGCTCGAAATAGAGGCGGTCGGAGGTGTCGTAGTCGGTCGAGACCGTCTCCGGGTTGCAGTTGACCATCACCGCGTCGCGGCCCAGCTCGCGCGCGGTCATCGCCGCGTGGACACAGCAGTAGTCGAACTCGATCCCCTGCCCGATCCGGTTCGGGCCGGCACCAAGGATCACGACCGAGTCACCGTCGCCGCGTCGCACCTCGGAGGCCGGCGGCGAGCCGTCGGGACCCGGGCGCTCGTGGCCGGAGTAGTAGTAGGGCGTCGCCGCCTCGAACTCGGCGGCGCAGGTGTCGACCGCCTTGTAGGCGCGGGCGAGGCCCTCGCTGCCGTCGCCCTCGCGGGCCAGCGCCTCGAGCTCGCGCAGGAACCAGCGGTCGACCAGGCAGCGCTCGTGCACCGCCTCGACCCCGAGCCCGCGGCGGAAGGCCTCGAGGATCAGGTCGAAGCGCTCGGCGCACGGCACCTCGATCGCCGCCAGCAGCTCCGCGTCGTCGACGGGCGGCTCCGCGTGCGAGTCGAGCTCGCGCGAGCGCAGCGCCTTGGCGAAGGACTCGCGGAACGTGCGGCCGATCGCCATCGCCTCCCCCACGCTCTGCATGTAGGTCGAGAGGCGGCCCTCCGAGCCGGGGAACTTCTCGAAGGCGAAGCGCGGGACCTTGGTGACGACGTAGTCGATCGTCGGCTCGAAGGAGGCCGGCGTGGCGCGGGTGATGTCGTTGGGGATCTCCTCCAGCGCGTAGCCGACGGCGAGCTTTGCCGCCATCTTCGCGATCGGGAACCCGGTCGCCTTCGAGGCCAGCGCCGAGGAGCGCGAGACGCGCGGGTTCATCTCGATCACGACGATCTCGCCCGAGTCGGGGTTGACCGCGAACTGGACGTTGGAGCCGCCGGTTTCGACCCCGATCGCGCGGATCACCGCGATCGCCTGGTCGCGCAGGTCCTGGTAGAGCGGGTCGGTCAGCGTCTGCGCCGGCGCCACCGTGACCGAGTCGCCGGTGTGGACGCCCATCGGGTCGACGTTCTCGATCGAGCAGATGATCACCACGTTGTCGTTGCGGTCGCGCATCACCTCGAGCTCGAACTCGCCCCAGCCGATCACCGACTCCTCGACCAGGACCTGGTTGATCGGGCTCGCGGCGAGCCCCTCGGAGACGACCTGGCGCAGCTCGGTCTCGGTGTGCCCGACGCCGCCGCCCTGGCCGCCCATGGTGAAGGCCGGGCGGACGATCGCGGGCAGCGCGATGCGGCCCTCGGCGAGCGCGTCCTCGACCTCGCCGAGGCTCTCGACGGTGATCGACCACGGGATCCGCAGCCCCGCCTCGGTCATCGTCTTGCGGAATTCCTCGCGGTCCTCGGCGCGGCGGATCGCGTCCGCGTCGGCGCCGATCAGCTCGACCCCGTAGCGCTCCAGCGTGCCGTCCTCGTGCAGCTTCATCGCCAGGTTCAGCGCCGTCTGGCCGCCGAGCGTCGGCAGCAGCGCGTCGGGCCGCTCCTTCTCGATGATCCTCGTCACCGGGCCCGGCAGCAGCGGCTCGATGTAGGTGGCGGTGGCGAACTCGGGGTCGGTCATGATCGTCGCCGGGTTGGAGTTGACGAGCACGACTTCGAAGCCCTCCTCGAGCAGCACCTTGCAGGCCTGCACACCGGAGTAGTCGAACTCGGCGGCCTGGCCGATCACGATCGGGCCGGAGCCGATCAGGAGGATCTTGTGGATGTCGTCGCGGCGCGGCATCAGCTGGCCTTTCTCATGCGGGCTCTCCGGCGAGAGCGAGGAAGCGGTCGAAGAGGTGGCGGGCGTCGTGCGGGCCGGGCCCGGCCTCCGGGTGGTACTGGACGGTGGCGCCGGCGACGTCGCGCAGGACGAGGCCCTCGACGGTGCGGTCGTAGAGGTTGAGCTGCGAGAGCTCGGCGACGCCGAAGTCGGTGTCCCAGCGGACGGGCTCGTCGCCCTCGATCCGCGGCTCGCCTCCCGGTCCCTGGACCGCGAAGCCGTGGTTCTGCGAGGTGATGTCGATGCGGCCCGTCTCCAGGTCCTTGACCGGGTGGTTGGCGCCGCGGTGGCCGAAGGGCAGCTTGTAGGTCTGCAGGCCGACGGCGCGGCAGAGCAGCTGGTGGCCGAGGCAGATGCCGAAGACCGGCCGCTTGCCGACGATCTCGCGCACGGTCTCGACCACGTAGCCGAGCGCCGCCGGGTCGCCGGGGCCGTTGGCGAGGAAGACGACGTCGGGGTCCTCGGCGAGGACCTCCTCGGCGCTCGACGTGCAGGGCAGCAGGGTCAGCTTGCAGCCGCGCTCGCGCAGCTGGCGGACGATGCTGAGCTTGACCCCGGTGTCGATCCCGACCACGTGCGGGCCCTCGCCGTCGAAGCGGACCGCTTCCGCCGGGGTCACGGTGCGGGCGAAATCGGCGCCGTCCATCGGCGGCTCGGCGAGGACCGCCTCGCGCGCCTCGGGCTCGGGCACCGAGGCCGGGAAGATGCCGCCGCGCATCGCGCCCCGGTCGCGGATGTGGCGGACCAGCGCGCGGGTGTCGACGCCGCTGAGGCCGGGCACCCCGCAGTCGCCGAGCCAGTCGAGCCAGCCGCCCTCGGAGGTGGCGGCGTCCTCGCCGTTCTTGGCGTCGCGCATGACGACGCCGCGGGCGTGGACGCGGTCGGACTCCATCGCCTCGGCGCTGACGCCGTAGTTGCCGATCAGCGGGTAGGTGAAGACGATGATCTGGCCGGCGTAGGAGGGGTCGGTGACCGCCTCCTGGTAGCCGGTCATCGCCGTGTTGAAGACGACCTCGCCGGTCACCGCGACCTCGTGGCCGCAGGCGAGCCCGTCGAGCCGGGTGCCGTCCTCGAGCAGCAGGTAGGCGCCGCTCACGAGGCCGCCCCCAGGCTGAAGGCGCGGAGGCGGAAGGCGACCTGGCCGGCGGCGACGGTCATCAGCACGCGGCCGGTGAGGGTGCGTTCCGCGCACCAGGAGTTCTGCGAGCGGCTTTCGTAGCCGTCCTCCCCCACCGTCCACTCGGCGCCGAGGTCGCAGAGGGCGATGTTCGCCTCGGCGTCCGGCGTCAGGGTCGGGCGCGCGATCCCGAACGGGGCGGCGCCGCCGGCGAGCCGCTCGACCAGCAGCGCGAGGTCGATCACGCCGGGCAGGACCAGCTCGGTGTGGAGCGCGGCGAACGACGTCTCCAGCCCGGTCACCCCCATCGCCGCCTGCTCGAAGGGCACTTCCTTTTCCTCGGCCTGGTGCGGCGCGTGGTCGGTGGCGATGCACTCGATCGTGCCGTCGCGGAGGCCGGCGATCAGCGCCTGGCGATCGCTCTCGCGACGCAGCGGCGGGTTCATCTTGAAGCGGTGCGGGTCGAGGGTGCGGACCTGCTCGTCGGTCAGGCAGAGATGGTGCGGGCTGGCCTCGGCGCTGATCTGGACGCCGGCCGCCTTGGCGGCGGCGACGATCTCGACCGACTCGGCCGCCGAGAGGTGCTGGACGTGGATCCGCGCCTCCTCGTAGGCGGCGAGCGCGGCGTCGCGGGCGACCATCGTCGACTCCGAGACCGAGGGCACGCCGGCAAGGCCGAGAGCCGCCGAGACCGGGCCCTCGTGCATCACCCCGTCGCCGGAGAGCTCGGGGTCCTCCTCGTGCAGGGCGATGTTGCCGCCGCAGAGCCGCTGGTACTGGAGCGCGCGCCGCATCACCCGGGCGCTGCGGATCGGCAGCCCGTCGTCGGAGAAGCCGAGCGCGCCGGCTTCGCGCAGCTCGACCATCTCGGTCAGCTCCTCGCCCTTCATGTCTTTGGTCACGGTGGCGAGGAAGCCGACCGGGACCGAGGCGCCGGCGCGCGCCTGTTCGCGCAGGGCGCTGACGTCGGCCGCGGTCGAGACCGGCGGCTGCGTGTTGGCCATCGCCAGCACGCCGCAGAAGCCGCCGGCGGCGGCGGCGCGGGTGCCGGTCTCGACGTCCTCTTTGTGCTCGTGGCCGGGGGTGCGGAGGTGCACGTGCGGGTCGAAGAAGGCGGGGAAGGCGTGCAGGCCCTCGGCCTCGACCAGCTCGGCGCCCTCTGCCGCCGCCTCGCCCGGGGGCGCCAGCTCGGCGATGCGGCCGTCGCGGACGACGACGTCGTGGACGGCGTCGATCCCGGCGACCGGGTCGAGCACGGTGGCCCGGCGCAGGACCAGGTGCGCGGCCTCCGCCGGGCGGACGTCGAGGACGTCGGTGAGCCCCGCCAGTCGCTCGCTCATGCCGGCTGTCCGATCGGGGTCGGGCTGGCACCCTCGCCGGCGGGGCTCGGCTCGCCGGCCGGAGTCGGCCGCTCGGAGCCGGCGAGCAGCTCGTAGAGGATCGCCATCCGCACGACGAGGCCGGAGGTGACCTGCTCGGCGATCAGCGACTGCGGCGAGTCGATCGCCTCGCCGGAGAGCTCGACGCCGCGGTTGACCGGCCCGGGATGCATCAGCAGCTGGCGCGGGTTGAGGCGGCGGCCGTCGATCTGGAAGGTCGCGGCGTACTCGCGCAGCGAGGGGACGAAGCTCTCGCTCATCCGCTCGTGCTGTAGCCGCAGCGCGTAGACGACCTCGGCCTCGCCGATCCGCTCCAGCGAGTGCGAGATCTCGCAGCCGAGCTCCTCGATCCCGCGCGGGATCAGCGTCGGCGGCCCGCAGACGGTGACCTCGGCGCCCATCCGCTGG
>Ga0315540_10002592_pt1 | contig 10166 bp, 9 predicted proteins | sample SalMarSW160110MG_FD_203677 | JGI IMG/M metagenome (GOLD analysis project Ga0315540, IMG submission 203677) | Salt marsh sediment microbial communities from the Plum Island Ecosystem LTER, Massachusetts, United States - Salt Marsh Sediment SW1601-10 ... | reverse complement strand
TGGAGTAGAACGAATTATTAACACAGATGTTTGTCATGGATGTTTTAATAAAGTTGATTATCCATTAGATAGGGGCGATTGGCATTGGTGTCCTAGATTAAAAGGAACTTCTAGAGAATTTGAATGTGCCAAACAAATAGATTCAGCGGTTGTAATTAAAGCTATTGATAATATTTTAGGGATAAAACAATGAGAAAAATAATGGTGTTTGTAATAGGTCCTGAATCAGCTGGAACTAGAGGAACAACACAGTTATTAATTGATAATGGTTACTGGGGTACAAATGAGCATATACAACCGTTAGATAGTTTTGTTTATGGTAATGAAAAGATTGAAAAAATTGTTCCAGAAACTTCTGATCGTATAGTATTTAGACGAAGTGTTCCTCATGCTAAGAAATTTGAAGACCTTCACATTATTGATACTTTATTTTTAAATGCTGGATATACAACTAAGTGGTTAATTGTAATTCGTGATTTATGTGAGTTAGCTAGTTCTAAAGTTGCTAGAAAACATTCAATAGATTTAAATCAAGCAACCTTTGATATTATGTATCAGTATACTTGGATTTTTGATAAATTGGTAATTAAAACATCTAATGTTTTCTTTTTTCCATTTACATACTATATGAAACGACAAGGAAAAGCAATAGAAGTATTAAAAAGTTTTGAAATCATCTAACTAGAAGGTAGCAGGATTAGAACAAAAAATAAATAACTATTTAACCTATAAGGAATATTAATGCTACGAGATACCTTTACACAAAGTTCATCCTTTACCTTTAAAGGCCCATGGCAAGATGGGACTTGTTATGTAGTCAATGATCTTGTTGAAAATGGGGGTAGTGCATATATTGCTATTAAAGAACATTGTGCTACTCCATCTAATGAACCTGGCGTTGGTGGTAATTGGACTATATATTGGTCATTGTTTATAGATACTGGTGGATCAGGTTCTAGCGGATCTAGTGGCACTTCTGGCTCATCAGGAACAAGTGGTATAGGAGGTACTTCTGGTAGTAGTGGAACATCTGGAGCAACTGGTTCATCAGGTAGTTCAGGCACATCTGGTAGTTCGGGTAGTAGTGGCACATCTGGAGCAACTGGTTCATCAGGTAGTTCAGGTAGTAGTGGAACAAGTGGTTCATCAGGTAGTTCAGGCACATCTGGTTCAAGCGGAACATCTGGAGCAACTGGTTCATCAGGTAGTTCAGGTAGTAGTGGAACAAGTGGTTCATCAGGTAGTTCAGGTAGTAGTGGAACAAGTGGTTCATCAGGTAGTTCAGGTAGTAGTGGAACAAGTGGTTCATCAGGTAGTTCAGGCACATCTGGTTCAAGCGGAACATCTGGAGCAACTGGTTCATCAGGTAGTTCAGGCACATCTGGACATAGCGGAAATGCTTATACTCACGTTCAATCAGTAGCTTCAAATATTTGGAATGTTCATCATAACTTAGGACAAAGATTTGTTAATGTTGAAGTAATAGGTGATGACTATAAAACTCTAGTTCCGCTAGATATATATTTTATTGATTCATCTAATTTACAAATATCCTTTTCTGCAGATAGAACTGGTTGGGCTTCAATTACATACGGAATAGGAACCAGCGGAACATCGGGTGGAGGTGCTTATGATTCAACTTCAAGAAGTAATCTTGAACTTCATATGGCTTATGACTCTACTTATAAATATAATAAAAAAGAATTTACATATTCTGCTGGGTTATTATCGCAAGTAAAAGTTTATGATAATATAAGTGATACTTTACTATTTACAAAAGACTTAACTTATAATGGAAGCAGTCAATTAGTAACCCTTGTTATCACACGAGAATCAGATAGCGAAACATTAACAAAAACTTTTTCGTATGATGGAAGTGGAAATTTGTCAACAATAGTTGAGACTTAAATTTAAGAACAAATATAAAAGGAGTACATATGGACGAAGGATCATTTGAAGAGTTGAGAGTTTATGGTATTCTACAAGAACATAGAAATGAAAAATATACCGAAGCAGAATTAAAAAAAATATTTAATTTTGATTGTCCGGTAAACCAGACTAGGCTTTATAAGTACATTAGAATGTTTCCTAAAGATATAAATGCTTCGCTATTTACAATATTGGATGGCGAACTTGTATCTGGCAGAAACATTGAAGGGAGAGCTCCAGTAAAACGTGGTAAATATTCTATTACAACTGTTATAGATGGAGTAAAATTTACATATGTCAAACGAAATTAATTTTCCAAATGCAAATGAAGAGCAGAATAAGATCTTAAATCAGATAGCTAAAGAAGTAGAGATGAAAGAAAAAGAAGAACAACATAAACTAGACGCTGAAAAAGACAAAGACGAATTTCTATATTTGTGGGGACATTTTGAACGTCGTTTAGAGAGGATTCTAAAAAATTTTAAAGAAGATACATATCAAACTGGCGTACATTCATTAGAAGTTACTGTTAAAATAAAAAAGAAAGATAGTCAAGAACCTTTAGTTGAAAATTTTGTTTTTAATGATAAGTTAAAACTTACGAAAATCACGGAGATTTAATATGAATTGTGGGAATTGTACTATCTGTTGTAAAGATTTATTAATTATTGATACTGACAGTCCAGAAGGCGAATATTGTAAACACTGTGAAAAAAATGTTGGGTGCAAGATATATTCAGAAAGACCAGAAGCTTGTAGAATATTTGAATGTTGTTGGAAACAAATGGAATATGCGCACATAGATTTGAGACCTGATAATTGTGGAGTTTTATTTGAAAAATATTCTGATAAAGTAATAGTTGGATCTACAGAAGGTGAGTTATCAGATTTGATAATTGGGCAAATAGGATTTTTTCAAAGAGAAGGTATATCAGTTTTGATAATAAACTTAAAAGAGAAAAAAAGATTTTTTTATTTAGCAGAAGGACATACCATCCAATCTGTTGAGGAGGATATTAGATGGCGGCACCAAGTTATTCAGAAGACCTCACAGATATAGCTACTGGTGATGAAGCTGCTGGGTGGACTAATTTTAGTACTAATACTCAAGGATCTCCTTCATATCAGGATAGTGACTATCCATATATTCAAGGAAGTTATGCTGTTACACAAACATGTAGTAAATCAAAAACATTAGGAAATCTTGGTTATGACAATGGAAGTACCATAACTCTTCCTACAGATGGTGCTTTTCTTATATGGCAAAACTTTTCATCCCCATTTGCGATTGATGACTATGCAGGTACAGCAACTACTTATGCTGGAATGCATGTTCTTATCGGGCAAGATATTAATAATTTTGGTTGGTGGTATGTTGGTGGTAGTGATAAATCACCAAATCCGTATAGTGGTTGGCAATGTCATGCTGTTAATACTACTGTTGCATTTGATACCCAAACTGGAACTTATACATCAGATCAAGTAGTTGGTGCAGGTGTAGCACTTATAGCATTTCCATCAAAGGGTGAGCCGCATCAGGTCGATGCTATGAGATATGGAAGGTGTAGTGCAATATTTGAATTGGGTGATTCCGGAAATGGATATGCAACAATAGATGGCTTCGCTTCTCAAAATGATGTTCAGACTAGTAGATGGGGTTTAATTCAGGTAACTAGTGGCGGTTATTTGTGGCAAGGAAGAATGTTACTTGGAACAGGATCAAATCCAGTTGATTTTCGAGATACAAACGTAAATGTATTTATTAAATGGTGCCCAAAAGTAACAGAAAATTTTAACTTAATTGAAATTCAAAATATAAATTCATATGTTTCAATGACTGGATTTACATTTCAAGTTCTTGATATAACAACTGCTTCTCGCGGAAGATTTTTGATGAGCGATCCAGCAGATGTTTATTTAGATCAATGTACATTTGTTGATATGGATACATTTGTATTTGATACAACAAGCGGTTTAAATACGGTTGAAATTACAAATACTACATTTACACGATGTGGTGAAGTAACTCAATCAGAAGCTGTTTTTGATAGTTGTTCATTTATAAATTGTTATTCTACTTCAACCATTCAAGCAAGCAATCTACAAAACATATCAAATTGTGCATTTACTAGCGATGGTTCAAATCACGCAATAGAATTAGATTCAAATCATGCTGGTGGAACTTATAGTTTAATTGGTTGTACTTATAATAATTATGCTACATCAAATGGCTCAACTGGAAATGAACCAATATATAATAATAGTGGTGGTCATGTAACTATAAATGTTTCTGGCGGAGATTATCCATATTATAGAAATGGTCCAGGTTCTACTACTACTATAGTTCAGTCTATTGACTGGTATTTTGAAATTCAAAATTCAGCTGGTACTATAGTAACAAATGCAGAGTTTAGAATTTATGACTCAAATGGTAATCAGTTATATGGAGTCGAAACTTCTGATGGTACAGAACTTTATTCATTCGACGGTTCTTTATCAGGAACTACTGCAAGAATTGTTGTACTGAGTTTAGATTATTTATATTTGTCACAAACATTAACTCATCCAACAACGTCTAATACAGCCTCTGCTCCAATTGTTTTAACATTAACTGGAGATAGAGTTTATGATAACCCAACATAATAAAAATATTAATTAAACAAATCTTATAAAGATTTAAAAGGAGTAAAAATCATGGCTAAAATAGTTGATCCTGATTTTTTAAATCAGGGAACGGAAGTTACAATTGATGCAACAAATTTAACTATAGCGTTGCATATTGCTGGAAATTTAAGCACAGATGGTGTGTCTTTAAAAGCACTATATTCATTTATTAAAGAGGAGTGGCGATATGACTCGACTTTGATTCCAGTTCTATTTCCATTTACTCCAATTACAGATGAACAGTTTGAATTAATAAATGGATGGGACTTTGCAGATACAGCATCTGAATTACTAGTTAGAGATGGTGGTTGGGCTGTAACACAGGGCGGTACAACCAATAAAGCATTTTTTAATCTAACCACACTTGGATCCTTTCAAGATTCTGGTTCAGATACTGCTTATTATATTCAAGCAGCAGACCAAACAGCAGTTGTATATACAAATTTAACTGGTCCAGTAAACCAGGCAATTCAGTACTATGCAGGTGCTGGTTATGGTGATTACGATTACTCTACTTATTTTAAGATTTTCTTACGAGAACAGGGTAAAACATTTGATAGCTATGATCTTTTAAGTGAACAGAATTTAGCATCATTAACTTATAGAAAATACGCCTTGCCTCTATCTAATAGTTCAGACGCTAATATTTCAGCAAGTGATAATGATATTGAAACAGATACAGGTGCATCATATTCATCTATTGTTGTTACTTACTATGCTTCTCCACAAACCAAAACTGGTTTTGTCCAAGGTTCAGGTAATTTTCATGTTATAATTGATGCTGGTGGACAAGCACGTGGTTATGTTTATGAGAAGATTCAGTATCTATTAAGACAAGATGCGGATATTGATAGCGGCGCTGGTTATAGTTATGGTAAAACTGCAGATGAATTACTACAATTTGTTGGTTCAGATTTATATACGTTATTAACAAGCGATGGTGGAGTTTTTATTGATAATATAAATGCTGATGATACAAACAACTTGTACTTTGTAACTGATGCTGGAGCAACAGTGTATTATCCATATGTTGCTACAGGTAGTATTGCATTTAATGATAACTTGCAGAATGATGCTGATGCTTATTTTTGGATGTTCTTTACAACTAATCCAAGTGGTGATTATGGAACAGCTAATGCAGTTATTGTAGAAGATACAAGCGATTCTACAGCAAATCAAATTGCTGGTCTCGTCGCTGGCGCTTCTGCATACCAATTTACATTTGATTATGATGGAAATACTCAAGGTGGAAGAACTCAAGGTACAGATGCAAATGTAACGATCGTTGCTATTGGACTTAATACTGCACAATATGTTTCTACTACTGGAACTATAAGTAGATCAAAGGGTCAATCGTTCTCATTAGTTGCACCGCTTGAAAGAAACTATAGTAATCCTGCATAATTAAAGAGAGGAGAATAAAATGTCACACCAATATATACAGTTGCCCCCTGATTCAACAGGGAAGAAAACGTTGCAACGTGTAATGCTTGAGATCGATTTTGATAATGGTACAATAGATTTTGAGCTTGGAGATAGAGTAGTTTGTAGTGTATCGGGAGTAACTGGAGACGTAACGAGAGTAGAGGGAACAACTAATACTGGTGCAATTCATCTAATACTTACACCTGTTAGCTCAGTAACTTTAACAGATGGTGAGAATATACAAGTTGATGGAATTACTTATGCTACAGTAAATGGTACAGGAACTGCTTGGTATATACCTAATACAGTAATTTCTGGTGGAAACTCTCCAGAAAATATTGCATTTGTAGATCAGTATGGAGCTTTAAGTGTTGCTGCTCCAGAAGGACATTTACAACTTGATGCTTTTGGAAGACTTCAAGTTTCACAAATAGAAACTCTTGGAAGTTATTTATATCGTTATGATAAACTACCAAATGACATAAGTGAAGAAACAACAGGAACTGCTTCATCAACTTTTAATCCTGATGTTCCATGTGTTGAAATGAGTATTGGAGATTCTACTGCAGATTATATAGTTAGAACAACAGATGTATATCATATGTATCAACCTGGTATTTCACAACTTATTGAAATGACATTATGGCATGGAGATGCTGGAAAAGAAGGAAGCGTAAGACGTTGGGGGTATTTCGATGATAATAATGGTTTGTTTTTTGAGTTAAATGGAACCACAATATATACAGTTGTAAGGTCATCTGCTTCTGGAAGTATGGTTGAAACAAAAGTTGCACAGGCTAATTGGAATATGGACAATCTAAATGGTGATGGTGATATTAATAACCTCAGCAAATTTAATCTAGATCTTACTAAATCCAATATCTTTTTTATAGACTTTCAATGGTTAGGTGTTGGTAGAATTAGATTTGGAGTAAATATTAATGGTACTAGAATTGTTTGTCATGAGCATAATCATGCAAATAATTATCCAAGAACTACATTTGGTGCTCCTAGATTGCCATTGAGATGGGAAATGTTAAATAGCTCAAATACTTCTGGAACAAGTGAAATGAATTCTATATGTTCAACTGTCAAAACAGAAGGAAAATTTCAACCTGAAGAAACAGTTAGAGGTTTAAATGTTACAAATAAAACAGTAGATACAGACTGGACATATATAACTTCAATTAGAGCAAGCGAACTTGATTTTGCAGGAAAACCCAATAGAATTTGGATTGTTCCATCGACACTCAAAATATATTCTTCTGCTGTTATTGAATATAGGGTTACTGTTTCATTTGATAATTTAAGTGGGTACGTGTGGCAAAGCAGACTAGCAGAGGGATCACTAACTGAGTATGATGTTGATTCTACATCAGTTGGACCTGGAATTATTGTAATTTCTGGTTTTGTTTCTGCTGGAGAATCTAAGACTATTGATACTGCTACGCCAGGAGACGTTTCTGCTCAATCAGTTAAAGCAGTAAGAAGAGCAGATATAACAGCTGAACCATTACGTTTTACACTTGAAGCTAGAGCATTTACTGGAACATCAACTGTCCATATGGCAGTTGACTGGTTTGAAATATAAAGGAGTTATATTAATGAATCCTTGGGTAATGTATACTGATCACTGGAATTTTTTTCATAGTGTTACTTTCGATGGACCAAATAAACTCATTCTAGTGAATGATGGAGTGACTGCAATAAATGTAGGATCTGGATTATATTCTGATTGGAAAGAATGGATTCAAGCAACTCCAGATGGACTATACACTTCTACATATTTAAGAGCAATGAGGGGAGTTGGTGGTGACCCATTGCCAGGAACTCGTTTTTTAGGAGCCACTTATTTTCTAACCAATGGATGGAGGATTAAACCATATTCAGGATCTTACAGTTTATCTATTACAGGTAACTTATATACAGAAGAAGGAGTAAGTCCATTTGTAGATGCAGATGGTTTGTTAAATAATATTAGAATTGAGTCAACTGTTTCAACATTGGTTGAGGGTGTTCTTACGTCAGAAGCTATAGCCCAAGCAGTTTGGGATGCTTATAAAACCAGCCATAGTACAGATGAAACATTTGGGAAAGCTTTAGATACTATTACCAAAAATACTGGAATTATACCAGCATTATTATAATTAAATTTAATAGGATATAAACTAGATGAAATTTGATGGTATTACAGTGGAAGGCCCCTTCTATAGTGAGATCCTTCCAACCCTACCAGCACATACACCAAGTGACGAAGGTCGCGAAATATATGTTCAAGATGAACAGCAAAGATATTATGGGGATAGTACAGCGTGGATATCTTATGCTGAAGCAACTGGTGGAACTGGCTCTTCGGGTACTAGCGGAACTTCTGGAACATCAGGAGCTGGTGGTTCTGGAACATTATTATTAAATAATTTAACAGATGTTACTATTACAGATCCATCAAACAACGAAATTCTAGTTTATGATTCTAGTTCAAACTTATGGATTAATCAAACAAATACAGGAGGCAGCGGGACAAGTGGATCATCTGGATCTTCGGGTACGAGTGGAACTTCTGGTTCATCAGGAACTGGTGGTTCTAGCGGGACAAGTGGTTCATCAGGAAATAGCGGAACATCAGGAAGTTCTGGAACTAGTGGTAGTTCTGGGACTACGGGTTCGTCAGGGTCTTCGGGAACTTCCGGGTCAAGTGGAAGTTCAGGCACTAGTGGTAATAGCGGATCTAGTGGTTCAAGCGGTTCATCTGGGACTAGTGGACAAGATGGAACATCAGGAAGTTCAGGTACTTCTGGAACTTCTGGATTAGCTGGAGAACCAGGAACATCTGGTAGTTCGGGGACATCAGGAAGTAGTGGTTCTAGCGGTTCATCTGGTAGTTCTGGTACTTCTGGTTTAAATGGAAATCCAGGGATACCAGGCACAAGCGGTTCGTCAGGATCATCTGGTACATCAGGCACAAGCGGATTATCAGGAAGCTCAGGAACATCAGGTACAAGCGGTTCATCAGGAACTAGCGGATCTAGTGGTACATCAGGCAGTTCAGGTACATCAGGTATTGATGGAACAAGCGGATCTTCAGGAACATCAGGTATAGATGGTACTAGCGGTTCATCAGGTTCAAGTGGAAGTAGTGGAACATCAGGCAGTTCTGGCTCATCAGGAACTAGCGGGTCAAGCGGTAGTAGCGGAACTTCGGGTTCGAGCGGAACTTCAGGAACTAGCGGGTCAAGCGGTAGTAGCGGAACATCAGGCAGTTCAGGTTCTAGTGGTACATCTGGGTTATCAGGTGATAAATATTCAACTGATTCAACAACAACTTTAACAATTCAAGATTCTACAGGAACAATTTCATTAATAGTTGAAACTGGTTTATCATATTCTATTGGGCAACCTGTTATTGTTGCATATGATGAAAACCATAAAATAGAAGGAACTGTTGTTTATTATAATTCAACTACTGGAGAAATGCATGTTGAAGTAACATCAACAACGGGTTCTGGCATTTATAGTGATTGGCTAGTTTCATTATCTGGAGCACCTGGACCAGCAGGTTCTAGTGGATCTTCAGGAAGTTCAGGTAGTAGTGGAACATCAGGAATTGATGGTACTTCTGGTAGTTCAGGTAGTAGTGGAACAAGTGGTTCATCAGGTAGTTCTGGATCTAGTGGAACATCTGGTACAGGAGGATCAAGTGGCTCATCAGGATCAAGTGGCTCATCTGGAACGTCTGGTAGTTCGGGTACATCAGGCAGTTCTGGTACTTCAGGAACTAGTGGATCATCAGGAACGTCAGGTTCAAGTGGAAGTAGTGGAACATCTGGTTCAAGTGGCACTTCGGGTAATAGCGGAACATCCGGAACCTCTGGAAGTTCAGGAACTAGCGGCACAAGTGGTTCGTCTGGTACAAGTGGTTCGTCTGGTACAAGTGGCTCATCAGGAAATACATGGTATTCTGGAGAAGTACCGCCATTAGATAGTCTTGGTATTGATGGTGATTTTTATCTAGATACTACATCAAATATTTACTATTATAAAGAAAGTGGAAGTTGGATTGAAAAAGCAGATTTAGATGGTACAAGCGGTTCATCGGGTAGTAGTGGAACATCCGGTTCATCAGGAAATTCAGGTAGTAGTGGAACATC
>Ga0315540_10002591_pt1 | contig 10167 bp, 4 predicted proteins | sample SalMarSW160110MG_FD_203677 | JGI IMG/M metagenome (GOLD analysis project Ga0315540, IMG submission 203677) | Salt marsh sediment microbial communities from the Plum Island Ecosystem LTER, Massachusetts, United States - Salt Marsh Sediment SW1601-10 ... | reverse complement strand
GTTCAGTCCGTCCATGCCCATCGAGATGGCGCCGCTGCGCTTGACGTTCGCTTTTTCCAGCAGCACGACCTTCGCGTTCGGGTTCTTGACCTTGGCCTTGTAGGCGGCCATCGGCCCCGCAGTGCCACCGCCGATCACCAGCACGTCGCAGTCGAAGGTCTCGGTTCCGGACTGGATATCGTCCATGTCAGCCTCTCTGTCACCTGTCGTTCCGGCCGGCCGAAACGCCGCCGTTCCGTCCTGCCGTCCATTACACTGCCACCGTGACGGATCCGGCGGCGTGCGTTGAGCAATTAATTTCCCGGTCGCGAAATTTCCTTCAGGTAGTGCCAGGGATAGATCCCGCGGTCGTGGCCGTCCGAGAACACGAGGTTGATGGCGTAGTGCCCGACCGGCCGGACATCGACAATCGTCAGATCCGCCGGCGCAGGAACCGCCCAGCCGTTCAGCCGGGCGCGCACCGATCGCGACGAGCGGCAGGCATCGCGGAGCGCCGCGGCGGTCGCCCGCTCGGCCGCGCCCCCGCCCCAATCGATGAGGAGACTGCGGCGGTCGGCCGCCAGCGTGATCGCCTGGGGAACCGGCTCCGGTGTCGCCATGAAGATGCCCGCCTCCGTGTCGGATCGTGTCTTACGCATGGAAAACCAGCCGGCCGCCACCCGATAAGCAATTAATTGCCTCGCCGTTGGCGCTGCCTATTGTCGCCTGATAGGCTGGCGCCGCCTTAACACTTGGGAGACGCCGATGGCCGAGGGATGGAAGGTGGATGTCAGGATCGAGGAGCGGTCCCAGGGCCGCGTCGCGCACGTCGCCATCGATCATCAGGCGAAACTCAACTGCCTTTCGGCCGGGCTCATGCGGGAATTCATCGCGGCCGTCACGGCGCTTGCCGCGGACGACGCGTTGCGCGCGATGGTGCTGACCGGCGCCGGGGACAAGTCCTTCGTCGCCGGCGCGAACATGCTGGAGCTAAGAGAGCTCGACCCGGCCAAGGCCCGCGAGTTCCTGACCCTGGTGCACGGCGTCTGCCGCGTCTGCCGTGAGCTTCCGGTGCCGGTGATCGCGCGGATCAACGGGCCATGCTTCGGCGCCGGGCTCGAGCTCGCCGCCGCCTGCGACATGCGGGTCGCCGCCGATACCGCGCTGTTCGGCATGCCGGAAGTGAAGCTCGGCCTGCCCTCCGTCGTGGAGGCGGCGCTGCTGCCGCAGCTCATCGGATGGGGCAAGACCAAGATCCTCGTCTACACCGGCAAGACGATCGACGCGGCGACCGCGCTGGACTGGGGCCTGGTGGAGCGGGTGGTCGAAAAGGGCGACCTCGACGATGCCGCCGAAGAATGGGTCGCGGCGATCGTCGAATCCGGTCCGCGCGCCATCCGACTGCAGAAGGAGCTGGTGCGCAGCTGGGAAAGCATGCCGGTCACCGACGCGATCCAGGAAGGCATCCGCTGCATGGGCAAGGCCTACGAGACCGACGAGCCCAAACGGATGGTCGAGGAGGGTCTGGCGAAGCTCCGCGCGCGGAAGAAATAGCCGCCGGGCAAACGCCTCAATAATCCAGCTTGAACTTAACGCCGACGTCGCTCTGCCCGCTTCGTTTCACGTCGCTGTCGACGGAGATATGCGGCGTCAGGTCGACCGTCACCCCGACCGAGCTGGACTCCGGCGTGGCCCCCTGCTTGACGCCGACATAGACGTCCTTGGTGACGTATTTGCCCGCGCCGAGGACAGGCTCGCTGCCTTTCGTCGTCTGTGTGGATTCGATCCTCAGGACATCGACCCCGAGCGTCTTGCGGGCGAAGTCGAGCACGCCGCCGCCGCTCTCGCCGGTGAGGTCCGCCAGCGCGAGGCCTAGCTGCGCGGCTTCGTAGGGACTCAGCTTCGTCGAGCTCTTGTTGAACAGGACATTCGACACGATCTCGTCCTGCGGCATCGACGGCGATGAGCTCAGCGTGATGGACGGCTTGGTGACGGACCCGCTGACCGTCGCCGTCACCGTCAAGTTGCTGCCGGTGTACACCGCCTTCAGCGCGATCTGGGGCTCCGCATTGGGACTGTCGGGCAGCGAGAGCGTGCCGCTGTCCAGCTGAAAGGTTTTCCCGACGACGGTCATTTGGCCGCGCACCAGGGTCAGCGTGCCCGCAACGCGCGGGTTCCTCGCCGTGCCGCTGATCTTCAGGTCGCCCTTCCATTCGGAATCGATGCCGCGTCCTCGCACGAACACACGCCGCGGCATCGCGATCTCGATGGCGAGGTCGACATTGACCGGCGGCCCGGTCTCGGCCTCCTCAGTCGCCGGCGCGGCGTTTTGCCCCTGCCCCACCTCGACGACATTGAGGGTCGCCACGTCGGGCGGCAGGCGATCGAGGATACGGATCTCGACATGATCCGTGGTGAGCTTGCTCGCGATCCGCAGCTTCTTCAGCGTGCCCGACAGCTTCACGTCGCCGCTGGCCGACGCCTGGACATCGTCGCGCCGCACCGCCGTCAGCTTCGCGAGCTTGCCGGTAATCTCGAACGGAAATCCCGCGTCGGGATCGAGCGCGACATCACCCGTGGCCTCGATCTTGCCCGCACCGCCGTCGCCGGCCGTGAAGCGCGTGAGGCGCGCGTGCGTGCCGTCGAAAGTCACGACCATGTTGATCGGCTTCAGCACGGTGCCGAATTCCAGGCTCTCGTAATAGCCGTCGGTGAGCGCCATGGTTCCGCGCAGGCTGGGTTTCGCCAGCGTGCCGGAGAGCGTCAGGTCGATCTTCGCGGGCCCGCGGACGAGATGTTCGGGAATCGGCACGAAGCGCCACAGCGCCGCCGCGTCGCCCGACCAGTTGAGTGTGCCCGACACCGGCTGCTCGCGCGGCATCGAAACGGCGAGGTCGGGCCCCTGCAGACGAAGCGGCAACGACGCCTCGATAACCGAGGGCGCGCCCTCGTTCGCTTTGATCGTGCCGTTGAGCGCCAGGCGTCCGCGCCGCCAGTCGCCGTTCACGTCGATCGCGAGCGCGGGGGCGTCCGGCGCATCGCCGAGCCGAAGGCGCGGAACGGCGAGCGAGAGCTTGCCGGCCGCTTCCGGCCATCGCCCCTTGAATTCGAGCGTCCCGTCGGCCTTGCCGTTCAAGCCCAGGGGCCAGAACGCATCGATCAGTTTCAGCGGCGCCCCCGTGAGGTTGAGCGACACATCGGCGCTTTCCTTGCCGGTGCGCGCATGGCCGCTGAGCCGGGCGTCGCCCAAGGCGAGCGCGACCGGTTCAGCGGTGACGCCGCTCTCGCCCCAGGCCAGCCGTAGCGGCTTTTGCAGCGCGAGCTTCTCGCCGATCAGCGCGCCGTCGAGCCGCGTGAGGTCGAGCGATCGCCGGCCGCCCTTCTCGGCATAGTCGCCCGCGGCGTCCACGGCGAGGGCGCCCTTCCAGTCACCCTTGGCCGAGACCGACAGACGGGCCTTCGATGGCGAACCCTGCGCCGTCAGGGCGACACGCGCCAGGGCGGCGGCGCCGACCGCGCCTTTGGTCATCCGGATATCGATCTTGTTCTTGTCGCCCGCGCCGAGATCGGTCGTGCCCGCATCAATCGCCACCTGGTCGAAGGCGATGCCCGGCGCGCCGGGCGCGCCGCGGAGCCGCAGCTTGGCGATCGTGGCCGCGCCATCGACGACCTGGCGCTTGCCGTCGGCGCGCAGCTTGACCTGTCCGGTCGCGCTGCCGCCCCCGTCGAGCCCTGCTGCGGTAAACCAGGCCTTCAGGTCTTTGACGTCGAGCGCGATATCGCCGGTCGCCGGCGCGTCGGTCAGCGGCAGGTCGAGCGCGCCGCGCGCCGTCGCGGTCGCCGCCTCGGCCTGCAGGTCGCTCAAGCGCAGCCGATCCTGCGCCAGCGCGACCTTCGTCTGTGCCGTGGCCGGCCCGACGGGAGTCGCGGCCTTCAGCTTGACCGTGCCGCTCAGCGCATTCGGCAGCCCACCGAGGTCATAGTCCGCGGCGAGGGCGCGCAGCGCGACCGGCTCGGCGCGCAACGCTTGCACGGCAAGGTCGCCGGTGACGCCCAGCTTCTGCAGCGTCCCGCGCAGGCGTCCGGACAGGCGGCATACGCAATCGACCGCGACGTTATCCGCCGCCCGAAGCGGCGTCCCGCCCGCGACGTTAACGCGATACGTGCCCGAGACGGCGCCGCTCGCCGTGTCGAGCGCCGCGTCGAACTGCAGGTCGGCGGCGGCGGAGGTCACGGTCAGCGGCTTGATTGCGAGCTTGCCGCCGGCGAGCGACAGCTCCGCGTCCAGCTTGGGCGTTCGAGTGAGAATTGCGTCCGCAGCCGTATTGCCGAGGTTGAGATCGGTCGCCGCGCCGGAAAGACGCCCTGTCGCCGTGTCCCCGAAATCACGCAGCGCCGCGTCGAGCGAGACGGTGACGTGGCCGGTGAGCGTCGGCGCCGCCGCCGTCTTGAGCGCCGCCAGATCGGGCAGGCTGAGCATCGCCTTTGCGGTGCCGTTGCCGTCCGCCCAGCCATAACGGCCGCTGCCGGAAAGCTCACCGGCCGCGGCGGCCACGCTTGCCTTATCGAGCGTAACGAGGGACCGGGCGAAATCCACGCCGCCCGACAGGCGAAGCGTTGCCTTGTCCCCCAACAGCGCTTGCACGGCCGGCCGGCCCGCAAGCTTGATCGCGTCCAGCGTTGCGGTGCCGTCGACCCGCCCCCGGTTGCGGCCCTGCGGCGTAAGGGCGAAGGTTCCGTGAAGGTCGCCCGTCCCGGCGTCCGCGACGGCCAAGTGGCCCGCGTCGAACGCGACGGTCAGGTCTGGCGCCGGCAGCCGCCCCGACGCCGTGATCTCCGCGGTCAAGGCGCCGATACTCGCATCCGCCGGCGCCAGCGTCAGTGGGCCGGCCCTCGTGGTCTTGAGCGAGGCGCGCCCGTCGACGGCGAGCGTATCGAGGTTCATCGTACCGCCGGCGGCGAAGGTGAAGAGCGGCGCGGTCCACTGCATCTGGGACAAGGTAAGGACATCGCCGCGCTTATAGCTGCCGTCGACACGGAAGCGGTGCGCGCCGGAGACGAGCCGCCGGGCGAAGCCGCGGTCACCGGGCGGAATGGTCGCGGTCCCATCGACCGTGAAATCGGTCGCCGTGGTATGACGGATCGCGACATCCGCGCGCATCGCCGCCACTTGCGCGAAGGAAAAGGCGACGTGCCCCTTCCAGTCGGACAAGGGCCCCGCGCCTTTCGCTTCGCCTTGCAGCGCCGGCAACGCCGGAACATCGAGTGCGCGCGCGATCAATCCGCCAGCGGGCTCCGCCAGCGACACATTGAGGGTGAGCGACGTGCGGTCGGCGTCATACGCGCCCGTGGCATCCAGGCTGCCGGCCGGTCCGTCCATCCGGCGCACCGAAAGCTTGCCCTGGATCGCGGACGGCGCCACCGCTTCCACGTGACCCGTGACGCGCAGCACCGCGCGCTCACCGACAACCGGTTGGCCGAGCGCCACATCCTCGACGTTGAGATCGCGGATACGGATGGCCGGCAGGTCGCGAAGGGCGTCCAGCCGTTCGGCGAGCGACGGCTCCTTGGCGGACGGGGGCGTTTCCGGCAGCCGCGCCACGGCCACATTGCGGATATCGACCCGGTCGAGCACCAGCTTGCCGCGCAACAAGCCGAGAGGCTGCCAGTCGATCTTGGCCGAACCGACGGTGAGCCAGTCGCCCGCGCTGTCGGCAACCCGGATATCGGCGAAGCGGAGCTGGTGGTAGAGGTCGCCCTCGAGCCGGCCGATCGACACGAGGGTCTCGCCGGGCGTGCTGGCGCGACGCGCGATCTCTTGCGCGATCCAGGCCCTGCCGCTCTCGCTCGGCAGCCACAGCAGCACCGCGGCGCCAAGGACCGCGATGACGCCGAGCAACGCAAGAAGGGCGATGACGACTCGTTTCATGACGCGCGTTCAGAAGGCCTGGCCAAAACTGACGTAGAACTCGATGACGCCGTCACCCGGCCGCGGATTGATCGGCGTCGCGACGTCGAGCCGGAGCGGCCCGAAGCCGGTGAAGTAACGCAGCCCGAGCCCACCGGCCCATTGCATGCCGTCCCGGAAATCCGGATAGGGCTGGGCCGACACCGCGCCGCCGTCGATGAAAGGCACGAGGCCGATCTTTTCGGTGACGCGGATGCGCAGCTCCGTGCTCAGCTCCAGCAGCGACTTGCCGCCGAGCGGGCTGCGATTTTCGTCCAGCGGCCCGACCTTTTGGTATGCGTAGCCCCGGACCGAGCCGCCGCCGCCCGCGTAGAAGCGCTTGTCGGCGGGCAAAGACGCGGCAGATTCGCCGAGGATCGATCCGAGCTTCATGCGGCCTGCGAGAATGTATCGCTTCTCCTTGTCGATCGCATAATAGGTTGAGCCGTTCCCCGTCATGCGGAGGAACCGGAGCGCTTGCGAGCTGGAGCCTATATAGGGTGTCGCGGCGAGATCGATAAGCGCGCCGCGGGTCGGGTTGAGCGGGTTGTCCACCGTCGCCCGCGTCGCGGTGAGCGGGAGGCCGAACAGCTGCACCTGCTGCTGCCCCTCGCTGTCCTTGAGGAAGTCGTAGCTCGCGGTTACGCCGGCCGTTCCTTTCCATTTCTCGAACAGCGGCCGCTCGAGCGAGACCGTCCCGGCCACGTTCTGCTGGTCGTAAGCGTCGGTGTTCTGGTTCGAGACCCCGGCATTCGCCAGCAAGGCCTGATTGAGCTGGAGGAAGGCCGGCTTCCGGAAGCTGATCTTGCCGCTCTGCTCGATCTGCGCGCCGGTAACGGTGACACCCAGCGTCTCGTTGCGATGGAAGAAATTGCGGTTTTCCCAAAATACGTCCGCGCCGAACCCGATATCGGTCGAGTAGCGCAGCCCCGCGCCGATCGAGCGGTGCGGCCCATCGATCACGTCGACGGTGACCGGCAGCCGTCCATCCTTGTCGAGCTGCGCCGCCTTCGTGATCGTCACGCTCGAAAAAAGGCCGGTTCCATTGAGCGCCGCGCGCACGCTGTCCAGCTTCCGCTCATCGAACACCGCGCCTTCGTGCCAATCGGCGATGCGGCGGATGTAGTCCTCCTTCACCGACTTCAAGGCGCCTATGCGCAAGGGCCCGAATGTCGCGCGCGGCCCGGCATCGACGGCGAGGTTCACCGTCATCGCATGCGTCGTGTGATCGACCGTCGCCTTCAGGCCAGCCGATTTGGCGAAGGGATAGCCACGGTCCTGCAAGACGGCGACGGTCTTACGTTCCGCGGCCCGCACGTCGGGCGCCCGCGCAGGCATCCCGAGCTTGATGCCGATATCGCCGAGCGACGGCTGCGCCGCCGCTTCGGGCGGCGATTTCTCGTAGGCGATCGCAAAGCCGCGAAGCGTGTAGCGCGGTCCCGGCACCACGTCGATCCGCACCGGGATCGGCGTCTTGTTCCGTTCCATGTGGTAGCTGAGCGACGCATCGTAATAGCCCTCCGATCGGAGCGCTTCGCCCAGGCGCGCCAGGTCGCTCTGGGCCCGGCGCTCGAGCGAGGCGATCGTCGCCGGCTGCCGGTCGATCAGGGAAAACAGTTGAGAAGAGGATTTCAGCAAGTCGTAGAGATCGCTATTCGCGACCCCGGCAATCGTTGGCTCGTATTTGAGCCCGCTGTCCTGAGCCGCCGCGTCGGCGGCATCCTTTTCGCCCGGCGCACCATCATCGGCTGCAAAAGCCGGCACCCTCGCCACCAGAAGGACGATCAGACATAACAAGCCAAAAGGCTTTCCAAGCCAATGCATTCGTTCGGGCAGACGGATACGTGCTCACTGTTCTCCAGGCGAATTTGCCGACTTCGACGTTCGCCGCGCAGGCTTGGTTCCGATCGATCCTTCTCGCTCGCGTGCCTGACAGAGGCAACGATACCCCATCGGCGCCCAAAACCATACCGTTGCATCCATTTAGTGCAGGAGCAGCCGATTCAAGCGTCGGGTGGGCGCCGGCCAAGCGGGGCCTTCGCCCGGCGCTGGATTTCATGCCGCGATTGCCGTTAAGCTTGTCATCCAAAGAGAAGAAGCGGGCCCGCCGCGCCGCCGTCACCATCCAACACACCAAAACCAAAACGCGCCGCATTCAATTGCCGTCTTAAAAAAGCCACGACGTGGCCCCGTAATTCCGTTCGGGGCGGTCGCGCGCAAGCTTGGAGGGAGAGAGCACATGTTGAAGTACGCCGTCGGCCAACCCGTTCCCCGTACCGAAGATCCCCGCCTGCTGCGCGGCCATGGCCTTTATGTCGACGACAACAACATGATCAACCAGGCCTATGCCGTGATGGTCCGGTCACCGCACGCGCATGCGGAGATCAAGAGCATCGACGCGAGCGCCGCGCTGGCGATGCCGGGCGTGATTGCGGTCCTGACCGGCGCCGACTACGAAGCGGACGGCCTGGGCTACATCACCGGCGCATCGCCGCTGAAGCGGCGCGACGGCTCCCCGATGTTCCGGCCGCCGCGGCCCGCGATCACCAAGGACCGGGCGCGCCACGTGGGGCAGATCGTCGCCATGGTCGTGGCGGAGTCGGTGAACACGGCCAAGGACGCCGCGGAAGCGGTCGAGGTGGACTACGCGCCGCTTCCCGCGAATGTCGATACCGCCAAGGCGACCGCCCAGGGCACGCCCGCGATTTGGGACGAATGCCCGGACAACGAATGCTTCTTTCGCGAACTCGGCGACAAGGACGGGGCGGACGCGGCGATTAAATCGGCGGCGCATGTCTTTCGCCAGCGCTTCGTGATCAACCGCATCCACGCCAATACGATGGAGCCGCGCGGCGCGCTGGCCTATTACGACGACGGCGAGGGCCATTACACCATCCATACCGGCGTGCAGCGTCCCTATGCCTGGCGCACGACGCTGACCAAGAACCTGTTCAAGATTCCCGAGAACAAGCTGCGGCTGATCACCGGGGACATGGGCGGCTCCTTCGGCATGAAAGGCGCGCTGTATCCCGAGATCCCGCTCACGGCCTGGGCATCGAAACGGATCGGCCGCCCGGTAAAGTGGCGCTGTGACCGGAGCGAAGGCTTCATGGCCGACGATCACGCGCGCGACAACGTCAGCGACGTCGAGCTGGCGCTCGACAAGGACGGCAAATTCCTCGCCCTCCGGGTGCGGACGAGCGCCGCCGTCGGGGCCTACCTCTCCCTGATGGGGTTCGGTCCGCCGACCAACAATCTCGGCGGCCTTGCCGGCGTCTATACCTTCCAGGCGATCCATGTCGCCGTCTCGGCGGTGTTCACCAACACGTCGCCGCTCTCGCCCTATCGCGGCGCCGGCCGGCCGGAGGCGTCCTACATCCTCGAGCGCATCATCGACATCGCCGCGCGCGGCCTCGACATCGACCCGGCGGAGCTGCGGCGGCGCAACTTCGTTCCGCCGACCGCGATGCCTTACAAGACCGCGCTCACCTTCACCTATGACTGCGGCGAGTTCGAGACGGTTTTCGACAAGACGCTTGCCAAGGCGGACTACGCCGGCTTCGCCGACCGCCGCAGGCAGTCGGAAGCAGACGGAAAGCTCCGCGGCGTGGGTATTTCCTACACCATCGAGCAGGCCGCCGGCCCGTCGACCGAGACCGCCGAGCTGCGCTTCGATCCGTCGGGCACGGCGATCATCCTCGCCGGGTCAACGCCGCACGGCCAGGGACATGCGACCATCTACAAGCAGCTCGTGTGCGAGAAGCTCGGACTCGCGCCCGAGGACATCCGCGTCATCGAAGGCGACACCGACAAGGTCTCCTTCGGCACCGGCACCGGCGGGTCGCGGACCGCGGCGATCGGCACCTCGGCCGTGCTGATGGCGACCGAGAAGGTCATCGCCAAGGCGCGCAAGATCGCGGCGCATATCCTGGAAGCCTCCGAGCAGGACATCACGCTGGAAGACGGTACCTTCACGATCGCCGGCACCGACCGGTCGGTCCCCTTCAAGTCGGTCGCCTCGGCCGCCTTCGCACCGGACAAGCTGCCGCCCGGCCTGGAGCCCGGCCTCTTCGAGTTGGCCACCTTCAACGCGACGAAGGCGAATTTCCCCAACGGCTGCCATATCTGCGAGGTGGAAATCACGCCGGAGACGGGCGAGGTCGCGATCCAGCGCTATTCGGTGATCGACGACTGCGGCATCGAGCTGAACCCACTGCTGGTCAAGGGGCAGGTGCATGGCG
>Ga0315540_10002589_pt1 | contig 10168 bp, 14 predicted proteins | sample SalMarSW160110MG_FD_203677 | JGI IMG/M metagenome (GOLD analysis project Ga0315540, IMG submission 203677) | Salt marsh sediment microbial communities from the Plum Island Ecosystem LTER, Massachusetts, United States - Salt Marsh Sediment SW1601-10 ... | reverse complement strand
CGGCAAGGTCTACATCGCCCCCGGCGGCTACCACCTGACGGTTCGAGGGGACGGCGACGCCCTGGCGGCCCACGTGAGCGACACCCCGGCCATGCCCATGATGCCGGCCGTGGACGTGCTGTTCGAGTCCCTGGCGGCCGGGTGCCCGCAGCGCACCGTGGCGGTGGTCCTGACCGGGATGGGCAACGACGGCTGCCGCGGGGCCGAGGCCCTGGCCCGGCGCGGCGCCGTGGTCCTGGCCCAGGCCGAGGCCGGCTGCCTCGTCTACGGGATGCCCAAGGCCGTCGCGGAGGCCGGGATCGCCACCCGGATCGTGGACCTGACCCACATGCCGACCGGCATCGCCCTGGCGGTGGGGGCGACCCCGGCCGGGGTCACGGGAGCGGGATGAGGCCGTGACCACCGCCGTCGACACGGACGTCCTGGAGGCCCTTCGGCGCCTGATCGCGCGCCACTGCGGCATCGTGGTGGCGGACACCAAGGCCGGCGCCCTGCGCGCCCGCCTGACCGAGCACGCCGCCCAGCTCGGCCACAACGGCCTGGAGGCCTACCTGGGCCGCCTGACCGCCGAGCCGGTGGGCGGACCCCTGTGGCAGGAGGTCTTCCGCCGGGTCACCACGGGGGAGACCTACTTCTTCCGCAACACGGCCCAGCTCAAGGCCTTCACCGACCACCTGCTGCCCGACACGATCCGGCGCCAGGAGGGCCGCATGTTCAAGCGCCTGCGGCTCTGGAGCGCCGGCTGCGCCTCGGGGGAGGAGGCCTACACCCTGGCGATCCTGATCCTGGAGGCCCTGGGCGAGGAGGCCCCCCAGTGGCAGCCCCAGGTGCTGGCCACGGACATCGACCACGACGCCATCCGCGCGGCCGAGGCGGCCCACTACACGGGGCGCGCCGTCTCTCGGGTGCCCCGCTCGCTCCTGATGCGTCACTTCGTGCGCCACGGGGAGGGCTACACGGTGGCGACGCCGGCCCGGAGCCTGGTCTCCTGCCGGGTCCTGAACTTCGCCGATCAGGCCCAGATGGGGGCCCAAATGGCGGCCAAAGTTCAGATGGACGTGATTTTCTGCCGAAACGTACTCATCTACTTCGACGGCGAATTCCGCCGTCGGGTGGTGGGTCACCTGTTCGACAGCCTCAAACCGGGGGGGTATCTGGTGATCGGCCACGCGGAGTCGCTGCGGGGGATTCACGGCGGATTTCGGACGGTGCGGTTCCCGGGGACCGTCCTGTACCAGCGACCGGAGGGGTGACAGACATGAGCAGCCCGATGCCGAACCTGAGCATCCACCAGCGCGTGCTGCTGGGAGTGTACGCGGTGATCCTGGTGTTCGCGGTGGCCGGGGGGATCTCCATCCTGACCGCGGGACGCTCCGTGGAGGGCCTGAAGAACGTCGCCGCGCAGGACTACCCGGCCCTCAAGCAGGCGGCCCAGCTGTCCCAGTCGTTCGACGAGCTGGGCGACGTCCTCTACACCGCCGCCAACCTGGGCGACACCGACAAGCTCACCCGCGCCACCGCCGTCGCCACCCGCTTCCGCGCCAACCTGGACGCCCTCAAGGCCTACCCGGACGCCGACACGGCGCGCCTGAAACTGATCGCGGGGCGCTTCGACGAGAACCTGAACATGGGCCTCGAGATCGCCAACGGCATGATCGCCGGGCGGATGGAGGAGATCCAGCCGCGCATGGAGCCCTACGCCAACAGCACCCGCGACATGAAGGCCATGCTGGAGCAGTACCTGGCGGGCGCCGAGGCGCACTTCGAGGGGGGCCTCGCCGACATGCGCGACGGCCTGACCACGGCCCGCTGGGTGATGATCTGGTCCCTCCTCGGCACCCTGGTGGTCGGCACCGCCGTGGCGCTACGCCTGTCGCGCACCATCGTGGGCCCCATCCGCCACGTCTCCGAGGCCATCCGCGAGATCGCAAAGGGAAGGGGCGACCTGACCCGCCGCCTGGCCGACGGGCGCGGGGACGAGCTGGGGGAGCTGTCGAACCACTTCAACAACCTGCTCGACAAGCTGCACGAGATCATCGGCCAGGTGGCCGGCGCCTCCATGGACATCTCCCAGGCCACCGAGACCATCGCCCGGCAGAACGCCCACATGGCCGACGGGGCCCAGAACCAGTCCGCCCAGGCACTCAAGATCGCCGCCGCCATGGAGGAGATGAACGCCACCGTCTCCGAGGTGAGCAAGAACTCGGCGGTCGCGGCCGACTCGGCGCGCCAGGCCATGACCATCGCCACCAAGGGGGGCGACGTGGTCCAGCAGACCATCAACGGCATGCAGGTGCTGGCCGAGCGCGTCACCCAGTCGGCCAACACGATCCACCAGCTGGGCGCCAACACGGACAAGATCGGCGAGATCGTCCTCGTGATCGACGAGATCGCCGACCAGACGAACCTCCTGGCCCTCAACGCCGCCATCGAGGCGGCCCGGGCCGGCGACCAGGGGCGGGGCTTCTCGGTGGTGGCCGACGAGGTGCGCAAGCTGGCCGAGCGCACCACCCAGGCCACCAAGGAGATCGCCACCATGATCTCCGCCATCCAGAAGGAGACCAACTGCGTGGTGGAGATGATGAACGCGAGCCGGGCCGAGGCCGAGAAGGAAACCACCCTGGTCAACGAGTCGGGCGAGGCCCTCTCCAACATCATCGAGGTGATCTCGAGCGTCACCGACATGGTGGAGCAGATCGCCACCGCGGCCCGCGAGCAGGCCATCGCCACGGACGAGATCACCACCAACATCGAGGGCATCGCCACGGTGACGGAGGAGACCTCCAAGGGGGTCCAGCAGTCGGCCGAGGCGGGCCAGCAGCTCAACCGCATGGCCACCGACCTCAAGGCGGTGGTGGGCCAGTTCCGCCTGCGCCAGGCCGCTCAGTCCGGCCCGACCGGCCCCGTCCCGCACGAGGCCGCGGCATGACCTTGGGCGCCCAGGCGGCGGTGCGCGAGGCGGAGGGGGACGACTTCGTCCAGCTCGTCACCTTCAACCTGGGGCAGGAGCTGTTCGCCCTGGAGATCCTCAAGGTGCAGGAGATCATCCGGGTCTTCCCCATCACGCCGGTGCCCCACTGTCCGGCCTTCGTGGACGGGGTCATCACCCTGCGCGGCAAGATCGTGCCCGTGGTGGACCTGCGCACCCGCTTCGGCATGCCCCGGGCCCCCCACGGCCCGGCCACGCGCATCGTGGTGGCGGGGATCGGACCCGTGCTCCTGGGGCTGGTGGTGGACCGGGTGCACGAGGTCACGCGCCTGGAGCGCGCCCTCCTGGAGCCCGCCGGCGCCGTGGGCGGGGCGCCGAACGACTACGTGATGGGGGTCGGCCGGCTGGGCGATGAGATGGGCGACCGGCTGGTGACGCTGGTGGACGTGGCGGCCGTGGGCACCCCGATCGGGATGGCCGCGTGACGGGGGTCAGGCGCTCAGTGGGTACGCGGCTTTTTGGGCAGGTGCAGGACTTTGGCCGCGGACGGGTTCGCCTCAGCGGCGGCGCTCGCGGCATCTGCATCCAGAGCGCCCTTCATGGCCAGGTCCTTGAGCACCCGGGTGGAGGTCTCCAGGAGGTCCCCCGCGGCCTTGAGCGTCACGTTGAACTGGGCCACCGCCTCCTCGCCCCGCCCCTCGGCCCGAAGGGCCTTGAAGCGCTCGTAGTGGGCCTGGAGCTCGGCCTTCATGCGCTGGATCTCGCCGACCCGGCCGACTTGGCCCCCTTGGCCGCCCGTGCCGCTGTTTGCGTCGCCGTTCACGAAGCTGTTGACCTTTCAGACAAAAACCTGTCCAATCACGCCCGGCCCGGCGCACCCCCTGCCGCAACGGGGAAGCTAGCAAGGGCGGTGCCGCCGAAGGGGGGGACGACGCCAGACACGGCCGGCAGCGGGCCGAGGCGCGCGCGGGGCTGCCGAAGATACGGGCCGCGGCCCGCTCGGGTCCTTCGGACCGAGCGCCCGCCGAGCGCCAAGCGCGCCAGGGGCTTGCCCAAAGTGGGAACAAATCTGCCAATTTTCGGGGCACTTTCGGACGCCCGTGGCGGCATGTCGCCGCGGCTTGCGTCCCGTGGCGCCCATTGGACGAGGGGAGGTGCCGGGCCAAGGACGTGCCCGGCGGGGCATCCGATCCAGCGGGAAAGGAGCGGGACATGAGGACAGGGATGTGGCGCGCCGGCATGGCGCCGCTCGCCTGGGCGGCGGTCTTGGCCGCTGCCTTGGCGGCGGCGCCGGGGTCCGCGCGGGCCTTCGAGCTCAACGGCTTCGGGGACGTCACCTGCTCGGACACCGAGGCGAACAACAACGCGCCGTCCAACAACGGCTGCGCCCTGGGCCAGCTGGCCTTCTACCTGGCCGAGCAGCTCAGCGACCACCTGGACGTGCTGGCCGAGTACGTGATCGAGTCGCCGGGCGAGGGCTTCGTGGTGGACCTGGAGCGCCTCCAGATCGGCTACGCCTTCAACAACAACCACAAGATCCGGGCCGGCCGGTTCCACAACCTCCTGGGCTACTGGAACCTGGCCTACCACCACGGGGCGCACCTGCAGACCACCATCGGACGCCCGTTCTTCCTGGAGTTCGAGGACGAGAACGGCGTCATCCCGGTCCACATGGTGGGCCTGTGGTGGGACAGCCGCTTCAACACCTCGGCCGGGCGCGTGTCCCTGGGCATGATGGCCGGCAACGGCGCCTCCATCACCGGCGACCCGACGGCCGTGGCGGTGGGCACGGTGAACACCACCGAGCTCAACCCCGACAGCGCCGGCGACCACGACAACGACAAGGCCGTCTCGGCGCGGCTGGCCATCCACCCGGCGGCCGTGCCGGGCCTGGGCGTCGGCGTCTCGGGCCAGGTCGGCAAGGTGAACATCACCGACATCGACATCAACGCCGACGGGACGGTCGATCCGCCCGACCAGATCGACCAGACCCTCGGGGTGCTGGACCTGGAGTACATCACCGACGCCCTGGAGGTCTTGGCCGAGTACTACGTCTGGATGAACGACAGCGCGCGGGTGTCGGGCTACGACGACTCGTCCGCCTACTACGTCCAGGCGGGCTACCAGTTCGCCCACAAGGTCACGCCCTACGCGCGCTACGAGTCCCTGGACGCCAAGGCGAACGACCCCTACTTCATCGCCGTGGGCATGACGTTGCCGGGCCAGGAACGGCAGAAGAGCATCACCACCGTGGGCGTTCGATACGATATCCACTACCGGGCCGCGCTCAAGTTCGAGCTGCGGGCCGTGGACGACGACCTGGACGGCAGCTACAACGAGGCCGGCGTCCAGTGGTCGTTCTCCTTCTAAGGGTGGGGAGGGCTCCGAACATGAAGCGTCAATGCCACACGACGCGGATTGCGGCCCTGGCCCCCTGGCTGGCCGCCGTGACCCTCGTCCTGCTCCTTTCCACAGTGGGGCAGGCCCGGGCCGAGGAAATGGTCGTGATCGTCAACGCCAACGCCCCGGTCCAGAGCCTGACGCCCAAGGAGGTCAAGGAGATCTTCCTGGGCGAGACGGCCTTCTGGGGCGACGTGAAGATCGTCCCCGTCGGCTACGTGGACGGCGCCAAGGTCCAGAACGACTTCCTGAACCGCGTCCTCCACGTGACGGAGAACGTCTACAAGACCTACTGGATCAAGCGCATCTTCCGGGAGGGCGGCACGCCGCCGCGCCAGGTCGGCACGGCCGCCGACGCCCTCGCCGCCGTCGCCCGCACGCCGGGCGGCATCGGCTTCGTCTACGCGAGCCAGATGGACGGCGCCGGAGAGGTGCGGGCGGTTCTGCGGGTCCCCGACTAGGATCCCACTCGGTCGTACAGGAGGCGCAGGCCGGTGAGGGTCAGGTGGTCCTCCCGGCGGTGCGGCACGGTCAGGTAGGGGGCGAGAAGCGCCGCGTAGCCGCCGGTCAGGCAGACCGTGGTGCCCTCACCCAGCTCCCGCGCCGTCTCCGCCGCCAGGCGGTCCAGCATCCCCGCCGTGCCGATCACCGCCCCCGCCCGCATGGCCGCCACCGTGTCGGCGCCGATGGGCCCCAGGGGGTCGTCCAACGTCACCCCCGGCAGGCGTTCGGCCCGCGCCGCCAGGGCCTCCAGGGCCATGGCGGGCCCCGGGGCGATGGCGCCCCCCACGTAGCGCCCGTCCTCCGTGACGGCCGTGATCGACAGGGCCGTCCCCGCGTCCGCCACCACCACCGGCCCCCCGAACAACAGGAACGCCGCCGCGCCGTTCACCAGCCGGTCGGCGCCCGCCGCCGCGGGCTCGCTCGTGGCGATCGTGATCCCGAGGTCCGAGGTGTGGTCGATCACCCGCGGGGCCGCTCCCGTGACCGCGCGGCACAGGGCGATCAGGCCGTCGTCGCGGGACGGCACGACGCTCGCGAGGGCCGCGCCCTTCCAGGGTCCGGAAGTCCCCAGGCCGGAGACGCCCTCCTTCACCGCCGCATCCAGCCCCGCCCCGTGGGGCACGCGGAACGTCCGCGCAAGCGCGTCGCCCCGGAAGACGCCGACGGCGACGGACGTGTTGCCCGCGTCCAGGGCGAGCAGGTACGCCTCGCTCACGGCGCCCCGGCGGCGAACGGGGCCGCGGGCGCCAGGGTCACGTCGCCGGCGTAGACCGCCTCCTCGCCCCCGTCGGCGCGCCGGACCCACAGGGCCCCCAGGTCGTCCACCCGCAGGGCGCGGCCCGTGAGGGTCTCCCGGGCCCCGCGCACGACCACGTCGCGCCCCAGGGTGACGCAGCGCGCGCGGTACGTATCGAGCAGCGCCCTGAAGGCCCCGGCGTCCTCCGCCAGGACGGCGTCGAAGGCCCCTTCCAGCCCGAGGAGCACGGCCCGCAGGAGGGGCGCCGCCGGCACCGGCGTCCCCAAGGCCGTCGCCAGGGACGCGGCGCCGGCCCGCACCTCCGGGGGGAAGTCGCCCGGCCGCGTCGCCACGTTCAGGCCGATGCCCACCACGGCGCGGGTGACCCGGTCCGGGTCGGAGCGCACCTCCGTGAGGATGCCCGCCAGCTTGCGGCCCTTCCACTGGACGTCGTTGGGCCACTTGATGTCGGCGGCGAGGCCCGTGGCGGCCTCGATCCCCCGGATGAGCCCCACGGCGGCGGCCAGGGTGAGCACCTGGGCCCGCTGAGGGGCCAGGTTCCGAATCGAACCCGGCGCCAGGACGATGGAGAACGGCACCGAGCCCGGCGGGCTCGCCCACGGCCGCCCCAGGCGCCCCCGGCCGCCGGTCTGGCGGAAGGCGTAGACCACGGCGCCGTGGGGGAGCGCCGCGTCCCCCATGGCGGCACGGTTGGTGGAGTCCACCCGCTCGAAGGCGACCAGCGACCGGCCGAGCCAGGCGGTGGCAAGGCCCTCGGCCAGCTCCCGGGGCAGCAGGGCGTCGGTGCGGGCCGTCAGGCGGTAGCCCCGGCGGGGCACCGACTCGACCCCGTAGCCCTCGGCCCGAAGCTGGCGGACGTGCTTCCACACGGCGGTGCGGGAGACCCCCAGGGTCTCCGCCAGGCGGGTGCCGGAGACGAACCCGTCCGCCCCGGCCGACTCCGTGAGCAGGGCCAGCACCGCCTCGGCCCCCGCCCGGGTGGGCGGGGCCGGGTGGCGGTGCACCCTAGGGCGCGGCGATGCGGACGACGAGCGCAAGCTCCACCGCGGCGTTCTTGGGCAGGGCGAAGGCCCCGAGGGCGAGGCGGGAGTGGCGGCCGGCGTCGCCGAAGACGTCCACGAGCCACGTCGAGGCGCCGTCCACCACGGCGGGCTGGTCGGAGAAGCCCTCGGCCGAGAGGACGTGGCCCGTGACCTGGACGATCTCCGTCACCCGGGACAGGCCCTCCATGCCCCCCAGGGCGTCCGCCAGGGCGGCCACGGCGTTGCGGGCACACAGGGCGGCGGCCTGTCTGCCCTCGTCCACGGTCCGCTCGGCCCCCACCCGGCCGGTGAAGGCGATCTCCCCGTCCCGCACCGGCAGCATCCCGCTGGTGAACATCAGGTCCCCGGCGGCCCGCACCGGGACGTAGGCCCCCAGGGCGGCCGGGGGCGGAGGGAGCCGCTCCCCCAGGCGGGCCAGGGCGGCGGCGGGGCCGGTGGCTCCGGACGATTTGGATGCCAAGGGGCAGTCAGCCGCCCGCGAGGGCCTCGCGGACGCGGTCCCGGACCTCGCCCGCCACGTCCGCGTCCTCGGGCAGGTCGATCAGGTCGTCCTCCGAGACGGTGATGAACACCCGGCGCCCGCCGCTGGTCAGGGCGATCAGGAACCGGTCGTCGCTCGCCCGGGTGGGGATGACGGCGCTCGCCTGCGGGTCCACCTCGGCCAGCAGGGCGTTGAAGGCGGCCTTCCCGGCCTCGATCTCGTCCACGTCTCTCCTCTTGCGGGTCCGGTCAGCGGGGCGGCGCCAGGCGGTGGATCTGCACGGCGGTGGCGATCGGGCCCAGGTCCTGGTCGCGGTAGTGCACCGAGACCCGGTAGCCGGGCACCAGGTTGCCGAACGGCACGACCTTGTGCCCGAACGTGATCCGGGTCCCCGGGTCGGTGCGGAAGGTGGTCAGGGCCTCGTGGCCCCCGTTCCCGCTCTCGAGCGTGAAGCTCCGCTCCTTGGTCTGCACCTCGACCACGACCCCGTCCCGGTCCGCCGCCAGGGCTGCCGCCGGCAGGGCCAATGCCCCGGCCGCGAAAGCGGCCGCCAACCGCCCGAAGACCCGCCCGTAGCCCTTCCGCCACACCGCCCGTGCGCGCATTCCGTCCTCCCCGTCTTTCACATCCCCCCCCTTGCCGTCGCGCCCCCCCGCCCGGGCCCCGGCCCGGACCGTCCGGCCCCGCGTAGGCGCGGCCGTCCGTGATACATTACAAGGGTCCGCACGGACGCCGCGCAAGTTTGTGCCGGAGCGAGACCAGGAGGGACGACGCCCGTGTCCATCGTACAGGTCAGGGTCCAGGGCCTCGTCATGGACCCGTACAACCAGGCCTACGTGCTGCTCCTGCGCGACGAGGAGAGCGGTGAAGTGCTGCCCATCTGGGTGGGCCGGGCGGAGGCGAACGCCATCACCATGGCCCTGGAGGACATCACCCCGCCCCGCCCCATGACCCACGACCTGCTCCAGTCCGTGATCGGCACCCTGGGGGCCAAGGCCCTGAGCGTGGTGATCAACGACCTGAACGAGAACACCTTCTACGCCAAGGTCCACCTGCTGCGCGGGGACGGCGAGGTGACCGTGGACTCGCGCCCGTCGGACGCCGTGGCCCTGGCCCTCAGGGCCGACTGCCCGGTGTTCGTGGACCAGAAGGTCCTGCAGAAGAGCCAGACCGGCGAGGTCGAGCGCTGGCTGGAGAACCTGAAGCCCGAGGACTTCGAGAGCGCCGACTAGGGGCGCGCTCCCGGCCGGCTCTCGCCGTGCGGCGGGACCGGGCCGGCGGCGGCCTTGCGCGCGGCCTTCGCGGCGTCCTCGGCCTTCTTGGCCCGCGCGATGAGCGTGCCCAGGGCCAGGGCGAAGACGAACACGAAGCCGATCGAGACCAGGCCGTTGTCCACCGGGTAGATCAGGTCGTCGTACACGCAGGTCAGAATGATGCCGGCGAAGGCCAGGCCCACCACGGCGGTGTGGATCGGATACCTCACCCCATGCCCCTCACCCCATGCCTTCACCACATGCCTTCAACGCGCATGAAGTGGATCACCGACCCGATGAACAGGGCCGTGGCGAGGGCCAGGACGACGAGGGCGACGCGCGCCTCCCGCTTCCGCTGCTCGGGGCTCTTGCGCTTGCTCATGGCAGGTCCGGGGGACGCCGTCATTGTAGGAGGCCCCAGGTGAGGCCGCAACGGGGCACGGTGGCCGTGGCCCTGGCGATCGGGCTCGGCCTCCTGGCGGCGTGCAGCCAGGTGGACGCCCCGCACCTGGGAGCCGACGCCGACACCCCGGGGAAGGCCGCGGACGGCGCCGCCCTGTTCGACGGGCGTTGCGGCCGCTGCCACGGCGCCGGTGCGAAGGGAACGGACCACGGCCCGAGCCTGCTGGACCCGTTCTACGCCGCCTCGCACCAGCCCGACGAGGTCATCGAGCACGCCATCCAGGACGGCGTGAACGGCTACCACACCCACCTGGGCGACATGCCGCGCATCGGCGGCCTCACGGACGCCGAGGTGAAGGCGATCATCGCGTACGTGCGGGAGCGCCAGCAGGCGGCGGG
>Ga0315540_10002588_pt1 | contig 10169 bp, 7 predicted proteins | sample SalMarSW160110MG_FD_203677 | JGI IMG/M metagenome (GOLD analysis project Ga0315540, IMG submission 203677) | Salt marsh sediment microbial communities from the Plum Island Ecosystem LTER, Massachusetts, United States - Salt Marsh Sediment SW1601-10 ... | reverse complement strand
GCTGCAGATCTACCGCCATGCAATGCACATGTCCGTCGATGAGCAGTGCGATGTGATGGCTGCCGGTGACGGTCACCAGCTCGTCGCATTGCGCTTGCGGGCGGCGGTGGGTGGCGAAGCAACGGCGATATTGATCCATCTCCAGGGGCAGATTGTCGGCCACGTCCGGCGGCAGAGATTGGGCGCGGATCGATCGATTGAGGTTCAAGGCGCCCACGATCAAACGCGCGGCGCGCTCGGAAAGGGTGGCGGCCCGGGGATCGTCTTCCAGCATCAGCACATAGTTGTTGGAAAATGGCAGCCCGCCCCGATTACTCAACCACCAGTGGGTGAGCCCCGCGGCGCACCAGTTGATGGGCCGCTGCCGCGCCAGGGTCAGCAGACGTTTCTGCGGTTTCACCTGGGCGGCGCCGAACAGGTCGAACACCAGCTTAGACTTGATGCGCTGCAGACCGTTGAGCAGGGGCGAGACGCTGCGTCGGGCGGCATCAAGGGTATCCGCCAGGGATGGAATGGGTTGGCGGGGAAGCTTGCGTACCGGGTGTGCCATGGTGATGCGACTCCTTGAAACGCGATGATGCGTTGGCTTCAAGTTACGGTGGGGGCCCGATCAATACCGTGAAGGGCTTCACAAGGGGTGATGCAAATTGTCAGTTTGTGACCCAGTACGTCCAAAAGTGTCGAGGCGTGGGCATTTGGCGGAGGGAAGAATAGAGCGCTAACCGGGTGCCGGACCGGGTTTCAGCTTCTTTTAAGGTCCTCCGGCTAGGGTATTGGCAAAGGAAGTCGGGCGGGCAGGGACGCCTCTATATATACATTAGCCCATCACTGATCCGTGAAAGCGCCAATAACCGATTGCAACAGTGAGGAAATGACCATGAAACAGCGCGACGTCGGCCTGCTTGGCATAACGCTATTGATTTCGGCCTGCGGTGGCGGCGGCTCCGGTTCCGGCGCGCCGGCCACCGCCGTAAGCACCATCACCGGCACCGTTCCGGGCACGGCCATCGAGGCCTTCGGCGACAATGGTTCTTATTATCGCACCACGTCCACCGATAACGGCACGGCGCAACATCCCTTTTCATTGTCGGTCCCGGCGGGCATGGGTCTGCGCCTGGCCATGATCACCAATGAAGGCACCGCCGAGGAAGTGGTTTCACCGATCGGCTTCAAGGACAACCAGGGCACCGTTAGGACCCGTCTGGTAACCGCGGCCAACGACAGCATCGATCTCGGCCATATCAATCTCGCCACCAGTCGCAACGCCGCCGCGAGCCTGGATCTCAACAATGACGGCGTGCTCGACAGTCCTTATGTGCTGGATAACGACGCGGATGCGCACAATCCCCTGCAACTCATGGATACCGACAGAGACGGCGTCAACGACTACGACGATCCGGATCACGGCAATTATCACTATGCCAGCAGCGTGACGGACCCCCAGGATGAAGACGGCGACGGCGTGCCCAACAAGTATGACAATGACTATGCGGCCTCGGCCGATGACAGCGACGGTGACGGCTTAAAGAATCTCGATGACGTCAATCCCACCAATACGGCGGATGCCAATATCGCCTTCAGCGACGACAGCAACGGCGACGGTTATCACGATGATGACACCAACCATGACGGTTACCATGACGACGACGCCAATCGCGACGGCTTCCATGACGATGATTCAAACCATGACGGCGAGCATGACAACAGCTAGCTAAAGACCGGAATTCCCCTCTCCCCCCTTAGGCAGAAGCCCCCTTCTGCCGTTTTTTTATTTGCGAACGCCGATTGATTGTCATTTCGGCGGTCCGCTGCCGACTCAATAATTTCCGTAACCATCCGAATAATATAAGATAAGAAACTATTGCGTGGAGCCCGTGAAGAATAATAAAGGAATCCGCAAGTCTTGGCCTGAACGAGTAGCCGGCCGGGCCAGGCGATTTTCAAAGACCGTTATCGTTCGCGGTTACCCGACCGGCCGTAGTAGCGCCCATTCCAAAACAGCCGGTCTAGTGTTGCTGTTTGCATTGCTTGCCGTCGCCGCGGCGCCCGCCGTCGCCGCCGTTTATAAATGGGTGGATAGAAACGGCGTTACTCAATATTCCTCAACGCCTCCCCCCGACGGGAAAGTCACCAAGCTCCATATTCGACCTGCGCCGCCGCGCAAGGTGATCGATGCGGCCGCTCAGAGACTCGAGCAACACCTTGAGGAGTCCAAGGAAAGCGATGTCGAGGATAAAGTAGCGGCCAGAAGACAGACCGAGGAAGCGACGACCTTGCAGAAAATAGCCGCGCGAAACTGCCATATCGCAAAAGAGGACCTGTATCGCCTGCGATTACAGAAGCCGGTTTTCTACTTGAACGAAAAAGGTGAACGCGTCTATATAGAAGACAAAGAACGCGCTTCCCGGATTAAAAAGCTGCAAGAAGAGGCCGCAGCCAATTGTAATGGGTTCCAGTGAGCGTCCCGCGCAGACTTACTTGATATGGGCCAGTATCCCTTCCAGCTCGTCCAGGCTGTTATAGGAAATAACCAGCTTGCCCTTGCCTTTGGCGCCGTGCTGAAGCTGAACCCCCGCCCCCAGTTTTTCCGACAGCTCTTCCTGCAGACGGCGGATATCCGGATCGATGCGGGTGGGAGGGGCCTTGGCCGGGGATTCGCCGGACAGGCGCCGCACCAGGCGCTCGGTTTCGCGCACCGACAGCCCCTTCTCCACCACGCTGCGCGCGGCGGCGCTTTGGCCGGCGCCCTTCAAGGCCAGCAGGGCGCGGGCATGGCCCATCTCCAGTCGGCCTTGTTCCACCAGGCGCTTGACGTCGTCATTGAGCTCCAGGAGGCGCAGCAGGTTTGACACCGCCGCCCGGGAGCGGCCCACCGCCTCCGCCGTTTGCTGGTGGGTCAGCTGAAATTCGTTGATCAGCCGCTGCAGGGCGTTGGCCTCTTCCATGGGGTTGAGGTTCTCGCGCTGGATATTCTCGATGAGGGCCATGGCCACGGCGGCCTGGTCTGACACATCGCGCACCACCGCGGGGATTTCCTGGAGACCGGCCAGTTGCGCGGCGCGCCAGCGCCGTTCGCCGGCGATGAGCTCGAATTCGCCGCCGCCGGCGGGCTTGACGACGATGGGTTGTACCACGCCCTGGGCGCGGATGGAGCTGGCCAGGTCTTCCAGGCTCTCGGGGTGCATGTCCACCCGCGGCTGGTATTTGCCGCGGCGGACCAGATCCACGGGCAGGTGACGCAGTTCGCCTTCTTTGCTCGGCGCGTCTTGCGGGCTGCCCACCGGCTCGATCCCGCCGAGCAAGGCATCCAGGCCACGGCCCAATCCACGTTTTTTCACCGCCATGATTTCGAACTCATTAATTTATTTATTGATTAACGGGCTGGTCTTGTTGCCGCTCGTCGTCTGTGGCCGCGTCCCCCGCCGCCGTCCGGCCCTCCTCGGCGCGGCGCAGAATCTCTCCGGCCAGGGCGAGATAGGCCTGGGCACCCCGTGAATTCTTATCATACAGCAACACCGGCAGGCCGTGGCTGGGCGCCTCCGCCACCCGCACGTTGCGGGGGATCACGGTACGGTAGACGCGGTCGCCGAAGTGGGCCACCAGCTGCGCCGAGACATCGTTGGCCAGGTTGTTGCGCGGGTCGAACATGGTGCGCAGCACCCCCGCCACCTGCAGGGTGGGATTGAGGGTGGTGCGGATCTTGTCGACGGTCTTCATCAGGGCGGTGAGTCCCTCCAGGGCATAGTATTCGCACTGCATGGGGATGAGCACCGCCTCGGCCGCCACCAGGGCGTTGAGGGTCAGCATGTTCAGGGAAGGCGGGCAGTCGATGAGGATATAGTCGTAGTCGTGACGCGCCGCGTTCAAGGCGAGCTTGAGGCGTTGTTCCCGCTGCGGCAGGTCCAGGAGGGCGATCTCGGCGCCGGTGAGGTCGTCATTGGAGGGCAGCAGGCTGAATCCCGCCTGGCCCGCCGCCACCGCCACCGCGCTGATTGCCCGCTCCTCCACCAGCACGTCGTAGATGGACGCCTCTGCGGTGTGCTTGTCCACGCCGCTGCCCATGGTGGCGTTGCCCTGGGGGTCGAGATCGATCAACAACACCCGTCGCTTGGTGGCCGCCAAGGAGGCGGCGAGGTTGACCGAGGTGGTGGTCTTGCCCACCCCGCCCTTCTGATTGGTAATGGCGATGATTTTGCCCAAACCGCTATCCACCCTGTGACTCCCGTGCAATGGGGAAGGGATTATACGGCAGCGCGGGCGCAGGGGCATCCCACATTGTGCATAACTGCGCGGCATGGCGCTGGACGGGGGACGGGGCGGCCGTTCCAGCCCGCCGGGGAAGACTTTCAGCTTCGTTTAAGGTCGCCCGGCTAGTCTGTTATCCAGGAACAGCGCGGCATGCCTGACGGTGACAACGCCGTACTCCGCGGGCCGCCGTTCAAAATCCCTCTCCCCCCTTAGGCAGAAGCCCCCCTTCTGCCGTTTTTTTTGCCTGAAGACAATGCGTGGCCCATGGCCGCCGGGCCCGTTTCGGCAACAGACACAAAGAAAAGGCGGATGATCCACAATCATCCGCCTTACTGAGGACGCTGGGATTAAAACTGATTATTTACCCAACTGCACCCAGGTAATGCGCAAATGCTTCTTTCCCGGAGCCAAGGGAGATTGAATGGTCACGGGAAGATTATGCAAAAAGGCCTCCCGCAAGGTTTCGATCATCTCCCGGGCGGACGGCTCGTCTTCATGAAGACGGATACCAAACACCTTGTCCGGCTCGCTGTCGAGGGTGACCAGAACTTCCGCATCCAAGTGATCGTTGGGCGGCCCGATCTCAAGCCCCTTGTATTGGGCCCGGAACAAGGTGACCTTGCCTGTCGCCGTAAAGGAGCTGCCGTGCTCGCCTCTTAACGAGCTGGGCGTATCCGCTTGCGCGAACGATACGGCAACCAGCATTCCCGTAATTAGAATTAAAGCGCGATGTAGATTTCTCATGTTTGTACCCTCCGTGTGTTTAATAGGAGACTCCAAACTACAACCGCGATGTTAACTGCACCTTAACAAATATGGTTGTATATTAAGCCTAGGCCGACAGCTCAGAACGCGCAATAGAAACGTGAAAACTTCACGGGGAAATTGGAAATTAAGCCTGGTGATGGCTTACTGACTGCTTACGGAAAAAACAGCAGCGCTGCGCTTGGAAATAAATCTGATCATTCCCCGGCGCGACGGCGCACTAGATTTCATAACTATAATGGCGCTCGAGACACGCCACATGCCGCTCTTCATCCAGGCCGGGCACGGCGAGTCGCACCACTTCCCGCAACTGATAGCCCTGGGGCAGAGCCTTCAATTCTTCCTCGGGGTAGCGACCCTTCATGGCCAGCAGCACGCCGCCGGGCCGGCACAACGGCCCCGTCATGGTGACGAACTCGGCGATGCTGCTGAAGGCGCGCGAGATCACGGTGTCGAACAGTTCCGCGGGTTGATATTTCTCCACCCTTCGAGTCTTTATCATGACGTTGCTGAGGCCCAGTTCGCCGGCCGCCTGCAGCACGAAGCGGGTCTTCTTCGCCACGCTGTCGAGCAGTATGAAATCCGTTGCGGGGAGCGCGATGGCAAGAGGGATGCCGGGCAGGCCCGCCCCGGTACCCACATCAAGCACATGCGGACCTTTGATATAGGGGATCACCGCCAGGCTGTCGAGGAGATGATGACTGACCATTTCGCCGGGATCGCGCACCGCGGTGAGGTTATAGACTTCGTTCCACTTGGAGAGCAATTGCACATAGTTCAGCAGGCTGGTGCATTGCGCGGGGCTGAGCGGCAGCTGCAGCGCGGCGGCGCCTTCCTTTAGTTGTTTCACGAGTGAATCCTGACGGTTTTGCATTGAGGTCCGGCGCTGGAGTGCGCCCCTTCGTTCATGATCGCGCCGGCTCAGGCGGACTGGCGGGTAGAGCCGGCATGCTTTTTCAAATGCACCAGCAATAGAGAAATGGCCGCCGGCGTTACCCCGGCGATGCGCGCCGCCTGGCCCAGGGTGGCGGGACGGATGCGCAGCAACTTCTCGCGCACCTCCGCGGACAGGCCGCGCACCTGGGCGTAATCGAAATCCTGCGGCACCGCGGTCTCTTCATGACGGCGATGGCGCTCGATCTCATCCTGCTGGCGGTCGATGTAACCGGCGTAGCGCGCCTGGATCTCCACCTGCTCGGCCACCTTGGGGTCGACGCTGCCGGGTCCCACGCCGGTCAGGGTCATGAGCGAACCGTATGTCACGTTGGGACGGCGCAACAACTCGGCGGCGCGATACTCTCGCGTCAGGGGCGCGCCCAATACCCGCTCCACTTCGTCGTCGTCGATCTGTCCCGGACGTACCCAGGTATCCTGCAGGCGCCGCTGTTCACGGTCGACGGCCTCGCGCTTTTCCGCGAAGGCCCGCCAGCGCGCTTCGTCCACCGTGCCCAACTCGCGGCCCTTGGCGGTGAGGCGCAGGTCGGCGTTGTCTTCGCGCAGCAGCAGCCGGTATTCGGCGCGGCTGGTGAACATTCGGTAAGGCTCCAGGGTGCCGCGGGTGATCAGGTCGTCGATCAGCACGCCGATGTAGGCCTCGTCGCGGCGCGGACACCAGGGCGCCTCGTCCCGGACCTTGAGGGCGGCGTTGAGGCCGGCGATCAGGCCCTGGGCCGCCGCCTCTTCGTAGCCGGTAGTGCCGTTGATCTGGCCGGCGAAGAACAGGCCGGCGATATGTTTGGTCTCCAGTGATGACTGCAGATCGCGGGGATCGAAGAAATCGTATTCGATGGCGTAGCCGGGACGGGTGATGTGGGCGTTTTCAAAACCGCGGATGGAACGCACCAGATCGTATTGCACGTCGAAGGGCAGACTGGTGGATATGCCGTTGGGATAGACCTCGTGGGTGCCGAGTCCCTCCGGCTCGACGAAGATCTGATGTGAGGTCTTGTCGGCGAAGCGCACCACCTTGTCTTCGATGGACGGGCAATAGCGCGGACCCACGCCTTCGATGACGCCGCTATATAAAGGAGAGCGCGACATGCCGCCGCGGATGATGTCGTGGGTCCGGTCGTTGGTGTGGGTAATGTGGCAGGACACCTGGCGCGGGTGTTCCCGGGCGTCGCCGAGGTAGGAGAACACCGGCGTCGGGACGTCGCCCGGCTGTTCGCTCAACAGGCTGTAGTCGATGCTGCGGCCGTCGATCCGCGGCGGGGTGCCGGTCTTGAGGCGGTTGACCCGCAGCGGCAACTCACGCAGGCGCGCCGCCAGGGCGTTGGCGGGCGGATCGCCGGCGCGGCCGCCCTGGTAGTTGCTCATGCCGATGTGAATGCGTCCGGCGAGAAAGGTACCCACGGTGAGCACCACCGTGGGCGCGTGGAAACGCAGGCCCATCTGGGTGACCACGCCGCACACCCGATCGCCTTCCACCAGGAGATCGTCCACCGCCTGCTGAAACAGCACCAGGTTTTCCTGTTGCTCCAGGGCGGAACGCACCGCTTGTTTATAGAGTACCCGGTCGGCCTGGGCGCGGGTGGCGCGAACCGCCGGGCCCTTGGCGCCGTTGAGGATGCGGAAGTGAATGCCCGCCCGGTCCGCGGCCCGCGCCATGAGGCCGCCGAGGGCGTCGATCTCCTTGACCAGATGCCCCTTGCCGATGCCGCCGATGGCGGGATTGCAGCTCATCTGCCCCAGGGTCTCGATGCTCTGGGTCAGCAATAGGGTGCGCGCACCCATGCGCGCCGCCGCCAGGGCCGCCTCGGTCCCGGCATGGCCGCCGCCCACCACAATCACATCGAACTGATCTCGGTATTGCACTTGTATTACCCTGTCCGCCGATCACGGCTGCAAGATTATTACTTACCGCATTCTTAAAAATGCGGGCATTTTACCCATCTTTCAGGCAATAGACCATCTGTTTCCGTCAGATACGTTTGGGGTGTTCATACCGTTATCCGCCGGCACCGTGATACTCGGCAAGGAGCAGGAATTGCGCCAGGCGCCGGCCAAGAACTCTGGGGCCGCCATTCCGCCGCATTCAGTTTACCAGCGACCTGCTGCCGGCGGATATCCTCGGCACTTCGATCCACGGCCGGGTCAATGGCGGCTTCCGCTTCCATGCGGGACCGATCTTCGTCCGGCACCGCTTGACCCGGGTGGACCCCGGCGCCAATGAGTGCTGAGTTACGGCTCGGGTCGCCAAGCGCCGAGACTGGGTCTCGACAGCCTTTGCCGCTCGGGTCTCTGCACACCACCCCGAGCTGGCGAGTCAAGTACATTCCATTACCAAAGTCTACGTGGCGTTGCGCTATAGCCCGCATCATACCCGGTCGATGCTGGCGCGCTTGCGCAGTGCAGTGCAGCGTTTTCAGCCATAATCGACGTCGTTGTTTTCCCGGCATCGATATAAAACCCGCATTATGTCACGACAGCATTAACCATCGCTTATATCTCACTAACGCGGCTTGCGTGTCCCATCACGATATTGTCTAATGGCTTGAGGAGTCGGAACCAACAAGAACAATATCACCCCTGTAATCGGTCGGTCGTCACCGTAGCTGGAAGGGGATCCTGACTGGGTCATGACTATGCGCCACAGCAAAAACCACTCTCCGCCTCGCACGCGGTCTACGCCCACCCAGAAACAGCAGCGGCTTTTGGAGTGCATCCGCGAGCTGCACCGTGATTACAAACGGGACTGCGATACCCAAGACCTGTTCGCCGCGCTGTTGGACCATCTCCTGATCCTCACCGACAGCCCCTTCGGCGCCGGCGGCGAGGTCCTGCTCGACGCCAAAGGCGAACCCTATTTCAAGACCCGAGCGGTCATTTACCCGGCGGCCGCGGCCCCCGATGAACTCGACCCGCTGTTCAAAAAACTCATCGGCCGCGGCCGCGTGTTCATCGCGGAAAACCCCAAGACCAGCCGCGGCAGTGCCGAGCACAACTTTCCGGCGGGCTTCATGGGATTGCCTATCTATAGCGGCAAAACTCTGATAGCTGCCGTAGCCATGGCGAATCGCTCCGCCGGTTACGACAAAAAGACGGCCGAGTTTGTTCAGCCCCTGCTTTACAGCTTTGCCAGCCTGCTCCAGGCCCATCGCAGCGAACAGCAGCTGAAACGGTCGGCGCAGGAACTGCAACGGGAAATCATGGGACGTGAACGCATTGAAACCACACTAGAGGAAATTGCAACGGCCGTGTCGGCCAGCACCGGCGTTGAATATTTTGTCTCTTTAGTACAGCAACTCAGCGCGATCCTGAATGTCGATGCCGCCTTCATCAGCGTCCCCTCCGCCACCGTTCCGGGCAACGCCGACGTCCTCGCTTTTTGTGATCGCGGCGAGATGCAAGACGCGGAGCATTATGTCCTCACCGCCACGCCTTGCGAAAAAATCATCAAAGAGGGAGCGCAATACTGTCCTTCGGGCCTGCAGGAGGAATTTCCGCATAGCGCCATAACAAAGGGATACGGTTGGGTCAGTTATCTCGGCGTACCGTTGCGTGACATATCCGGGAATACCTTTGGCCTGGTCTCGGTGGCGGATCGCAAGCCCATCCCCCATCGGCAACCCGCGGAGTCCATCCTGCGGATTTGCGCCGCGCGCATTTCCGCCGAGCTGGCCCATCAACGCGCCGAGAAAAAAATGTACAAGCTCTCCCAGGCGCTGGAGCAGACCGCCGACTCCGTTACCATCACCGATGGCGACGGTGTCATCGAGTACATCAATCCTGCCTTTGCCGAGATGACGGGCTTTGGCGCCGATGAGGCCTTGGGGCGCAACCCGAATATCCTCAAATCAGGGCGCCACGACGCGCAGTTCTACAACCAGCTCTGGGCTACCCTGCACAAGGGGCTCGCGTTCCGCGACGTGTTCATCAACCGCAAGAAGAGCGGCGAGATTTACTATGAAGAGAAGACCATCACGCCCCTCAAGGATGCGCGCGACCAGATCACCCATTACATCTCCACGGGCAAGGACATCACCGAGCGCATGCAGACCCAGGAACGCCTGCACTACCTCGCCTATCACGACGTCCTGACGGAACTGCCCAACCGCTCGCTGTTCCTGGAATGGCTCAATCACGCCCTGGCCGGAAGCAACGGCGCCGCCGCCCGGCTGGCAGTTATCTCTCTCGACATCGACCGCTTCAAGATC
>Ga0315540_10002587_pt1 | contig 10169 bp, 8 predicted proteins | sample SalMarSW160110MG_FD_203677 | JGI IMG/M metagenome (GOLD analysis project Ga0315540, IMG submission 203677) | Salt marsh sediment microbial communities from the Plum Island Ecosystem LTER, Massachusetts, United States - Salt Marsh Sediment SW1601-10 ... | reverse complement strand
TGCGGAAACGGGGATTCGGAGCGGCGGATGTGCACCCTTTTTGTTGAAGAAGTTTCCGATGCCATGCCGGGATGCCAGCTGGAGCTGTTGCAGTGGCTTCAAGGTTTCCGATCCTTTGCTTCAGGTGACAGGGGTGAGGATTCTGTTCCGCTTCGGGTTATCGGGACAAGCTCCCGGGACCTGGAACAGGCAGTGGGTGCCGGGACCTTCCGCGCAGACCTTTTTTCTGCTCTCAGCGTTGTAACGTTGCGCCTGCCTCCCCTGCGGGAGCGCAAAGGGGACGTGCCGCGGCTTGCCAACTATTTTTGGCGGGTCTACAGCGAGCGATTTGGTTGTCAACCGGCGCAGCCCAGCGCGGAGTTGATGGATCGTTTTCAACAGTATGACTGGCCGGGGAATATTCGCGAGCTGGAAAACGTGATGAAGCGTTATGTGCTTCTGGGGATCGAGGGAATCAAGGGAATCAAGGGAGTTAAACCCGCAGAGGAAGGCAGGCGGTCCGTTGCCCCTGTACATTCCCATCTGCATTCCGTCTCGTTGAAGCAGGTGACCCGTGAGGCGGCGCAGGCGCTGGAGCGCAAGATCATTCTCAGAACATTGCAGGAGACCCGGTGGAATCGCAGGCAGGCCGCTCGGTTGCTGAACATCAGTTATCGCGCGCTTCTTTACAAGATCAAGGCGGCCGGGCTGATATCTGAGCGGTCCACGGCCGATGTCGAGGCGCAGGACAGAGAAGGCCTGGAGTCAAACCAAAGCGCTGCGTGACCAGGAAATCAGGATATGTCTCTTCTCAATATGCCGTTTGAAAAAAGTGAGGGCGCGCCGGTGGACACGTTCTGGTACGCGGTGCACACGCGTCACCAGCACGAGAAGCTGGTTGCCCGGACACTCGTCAACAAGGGGTTTGAAGTTTTCCTTCCTCTCTACACAGAAGTCCGGCAGTGGCGTGACCGGACGAAGAGACTGGAGTTGCCTCTGTTTTCCTGCTACGTCTTCCTGCGCGGCGATCTGGATCGCCGGCTCCCCATCATCACCACGCCCGGCGTTCACGGAATGGTGGCTACGGGTGGGAGGCTGGCCGGAATACCGGAGAAAGAAATTCAGGCGGTCCGGAATGTGATTGAGAACCGCGTCAATGTGGAGCCGTACCCGTTTCTCAATTGCGGCGACCTTGTCCGCGTAAAGACGGGTGCACTCAGGGGCCTGGAAGGGTTTCTGGTGCGGAAAAAAGGGCTGACTCGGCTGATTATTTCAGTGTCGTTGCTGGAGAGGTCCGTGGCTGCAGAGGTGGATGCAGGCACCGTTGAGCGGGTTGCAGGCTCTCAGGCCTGGACAGCGCCCCCGGATGCTCCGGCGGCAATGGCCGGGGGCTGGGGTTTTGGAAATACGCTGCTTCAGTCGGCGCATGCAGCGTCGTCGTAGCGGGTTGCACGAGGCAAGGCAATGATTTCGGTTTCTGCGGAGCTTTCGATGGATGAAGGGAGGCGGAAGATGTCTCGGATATGGTTAGGTCTCGCGGTGCTTGTCGCCGCAGGGGCGCTGAAGGGTGCGGCCCAGTCTGCCGCTCCTGCAAGCCAAACTGTTTTAAGCGCCGGCATCAGCAACACAAAAATGGAAACCACCGACGATTGGAACCGCCGACTCCAGAGCCTGGTTCATTCGGCCCTCTCCAGCACGAAGGGCAACCCGTCGCCGGGTGATTACCGTATAGGCCCGGACGACCAGTTGCAGGTGACCGTTTTTGATGCGCCGGACCTGAGCCAGACTGTGCGGGTTGGGGGAGACGGCGAGATTTCATTGCCTCTGCTGGGGACCATCAAGGCTGAGGGGTTGACGCCGCGCGAACTTGAGCTGGTGCTGCAGGCGTTGCTGCACCGCACCTACATGAAAGATCCTCAGGTGACCGTGACGGTCACCGAGATGCAGAGCCACAGCGTTTCAGTGATGGGGGCCGTCAAGCTGCCCGGGGTGTTTCAGATTCGCGGGACCAAGACTCTCCTCGAAATGCTTTCCATGGCCCAGGGACTCGCGCCTGATGCTGGAAATGCGGTGCTGGTGATGCGAGGGGCTGGAACCAATGTGGTTTCTCCTTCGAGCGCCGGGAAGAAAGCCGGCGCCGCAAGCGGAACTCCTGTCTCTGCATCCACCGCGTCTTCAGCCGTGGAAGGAGACGGTAACACGATTGAGGTGAGCCTGAAGCGCCTGCTGGATTCGGGAGACCCCCAGTACAACGTCTCTATTTATCCGGGCGACATCATCAAGGTCAAGGCAGCAGGCATCGTCTACGTGGTTGGAGACGTCGTGCGGCCGGGTGGTTTCCCCATACAAGCCAACGGGCAGATTACGGTTTTGCAGGCGATTGCACTGGGTGCGGGCATGGGGCCGGATGCGGACAAAAGCAAAGCCAAGATTATTCGAGTTGCAGAGAACGGACAGAAAATCGAACTTCCTATCAGGCTGAACAAGATTCTGTCAGGAAAGGAACCCGACCCTGCGCTCCGGCCCAAGGACATTCTGTTTATTCCCAAAAACGGGCCCAAATCGGCTGGCAGGGGTGCCCTAAAGACGCTTTCACAGTGGTTAGTTTACCGAGCAATTCCATGACCGGCGACGAAGACATTCCGGAACTGTTGGAGACTTTGAAATGAGCTTAGAAAACAAAATTGAACTCTACAAGGGCGGAGTCCTGTCGAGAGTCCGAAAGCTTTCCGCGACGGTCGTGAACTCAAACGCACCGGAACCTGACGGGGATGTTGACCTGCATTACTTCCTGCGGGTGCTGCGCGATCATTACCGCACGGTCATGATTTCAGGAGCAGCCCTCATGCTGGCAGCTCTGGTGGTTTCTCTCTTCATGACTCCGGTTTATCGCTCTCAGGCAACCATTGAGATCAAAGAGGCGACGCCGGATATCGAGAGTTTGCAGCAGTTGCAGAACAGGAGCGCGGCTCCCAATAACGTTGTTGTGACAGAAGTGGAGACAGAAATTGGGATCCTCAAAAGCGACACACTGGCCCGGCAGGTGATTGACGAGGATATTCTCGCGAAAAAGGCCGGCCAGGGTTCTTCGACAGGGACGATCGCCGGCGTATGGCGCGCCGTCGTCCACTGGTACACCGGGTCCGATCCCGGGGCGGCTTCTGACCCGGCCGGGGATTCTTCCATGCAGGCGATGGCCGGCTCGGGTTCCGGTGCGGATTACTCAATCGAATCCGGGATGGATCCCAAGGCTTACCAGCACCTGGTGGACCGTTTTGAATCTTCGCTCAAGGTTTCACGCGTAGGAAGCAGCCGGCTGGTCACGATCAGCTATGAAAGCAGTGACCCCCGCCTGTCCGCTCGCGTGGTCAATGCAGTGGTCACACACTACCTGCAGTTGCACCAAAAGGCCACCGAGAAATTTACAAAAATGCTTGCCGAGCAAGTCCGCGACGCGCGGAGCGAATTGGAAAAGTCAGAGAGTAATATGACGCAGTATGCGCGCAGCAATGGGCTGCTTTACCTGGATACCAGCAATGGCACCACGCAAAATGTTGTCAGTGAGCGTCTCCGGCAGATCCAGGACCAATTGACCACAGCCCAGGCAGACCGGTACCAGAAGCAGTCGGTCTACAACCTGGTCCAGAAGGGAAATTATGGTTCGCTACCCGGCGTTTTCCAGGACAAGCTTCTGCAGACCCTGACGGAGAAGGTTGCCGACCTCAAGACCCAATATGCGCAGCTGTCTTCCACGTTCAATGACAGCTATCCCAAGGTCAAACAGGTGAAGAGCCAACTCGAGGCGGCGGAGCAGACTCTGGCCCGCGAGCGCCAGCGTGCGGCCGCGAATATCACCAATGATTACCTGGCCTCTGTTCGGCGCGAAGCGCTTCTGGCGCAGGCGTACCAGCAGCAGAAATACGCGGCAAACCAGGTAGCGGACAAGTCCACTCAATACAACATACTGAAGCGGAATGCGGATTCCGACAACCAGCTTTACGAGAACATTTTGCAAAAGGTCAAGGAAGCCAGCCTGGTGGCCCGAATCAAGGCGAACAACGTCAACGTCATCGACCGGGCTGTGCCGGAATTCCTGCCCATCAAGCCGAGGATTGTGTTCAACCTGGCGCTGGGTCTGATTCTCGGCCTGGGGCTGGGGGTTGGCATTGCTTTCCTGCAGGCGCACTTTGACACCACCTTGAAAACCGTCGAGGAAATTGACCGCTTCCTGGGTCTGCCTGCCCTGGCGATGATTCCTGCCGTCGAATCTCTCTCTGAACTGGTTGTGGACGGGAACCATAACAACAATGGCCACGGCTTGATGCTTCCCGATGTGCTCGATACATCGCAGATGTCAAGGTCGGAGGCCCCCTGGTACCGAATTGACAAACAGGTCCAGCAGAAATACTCGCCGCTGGTCGAGGCCTTCCGGACGCTGGGAAGTTCAGTGATGTTGGAAGCTGCTGGCCGAAAGAAAGTGCTCCGGAGCATTGTGGTCACCAGTTCCCAGCCGGGAGAGGGAAAAACCACGGTGTCGGTAAACCTCGCCATCGCGCTGGCGCAGCAGGGGAGCCGCGTCATCCTGGTTGACGCCGACCTTCGGCGTCCTTCTGTTCATCGGGCGCTGGGTTTTCGGAACGTTCGCGGGCTGTCGGGCTACCTGTCGGGATTGAACGATTGGGCTCCCTGTGTATTGCCGGGTCTCTCGCCGCAGCTTGACACTTTGCCTGCCGGGCGCGTGGCCAGTAACCCGATCGCCTTGTTGTCCTCCACGCGAATGAGGATTCTGATCGGCCAGCTGCTTGAAGAATACGACTATCTCATCATTGACTCTCCGGCGCTCATGCCCAATCTGATGGACGCGCGCGTCCTGGCCGGCCTGGTGGACGGCAGCCTCATGGTGGTTCGAAGCGGGATGGCGCCTCGGGACTTTGTCATCAGAGCGCGCAGGCAATTGACCAATGTGGTCGGAGTGGTTCTGAACAGCATGGACGTGCGGTCCATGGAGGACTACTACGGCTACGACTCATACGGATATGGCAACGGCCCTGTCGGCGCGGACGGTGATGAAGATTCCGCCCGTACTCCGTACGAGAAGCGGATTGCAGGGTAAGGATTTTGATGTGATCTGCAGCCCGGGCATGTGAATCGGGCGCACTGAGGTTGCATCCGGCTGCGGAGAAAGAGCTGTTACGGCCCGACCGCAACCATGGGTAGAAGGATTCCCGTAAGACTCCGGTGGTGTGAAGCCGGGGGATGGTTCCAGGGTTGATTTTTGGGGGACACAGACGGTGTGGCTCAGAGGGCGGAGCTGTACCCAACATCGGAACCCCTGCCTGGATTCCAGAATTGCCGGAGAAACGGGCGAAGGAAAGCAGGCTTTTCAACGTCCGCAAGTGTTCAGCAGGCCGCCCTGGGTAAGGGGAATGCAGGGGCGCTGTTTTGTTCTTCTAGTGATCTTCAACGCTGATATTGCCAGGTGAAACTTATGCCACTTCGTACTTTGCACAATCAACAGAATCTGGAAACGCTGGCATCGTCATTGCCACAGGCGGGTCCGGTTGGTGTCGACGACTCCATCCCCGGCGAAAAACCGTTTGGGGAACTTCTCTGCCTGGAGCGGAGAAGGGCGGAGAGGTCGCGAAAGCCCTTTTTGCTGATGCTCCTTGACCTGCGAAAGGTCATGGTCAACGGCAACACGGGAAGGGTAATTGGAGATGTCTGGGCGTCTGTCTGTTCCTCATCGAGGGATTCGGATATCCGTGGCTGGTACTTGCAGGGATCTATCCTAGGCGTCATCTTCGTTGAAGTCAGGCAGGAAGGTCCGATATCGGTCAGCGACATCATCCACGCAAAAGTAATTTCGGCCCTTTCCAAACGCCTGGAAGCAGACGAAATCAACCGGATTGACATCCGGATGTACCTGCAGCCGGACAGCGCCTCCAACTGGGAGAACTGGTCAGGGCTCTACCGTGATTTGAGGGAGAAGGAATCGGGCAGGAAGCTGCATCGCGCTGTAAAAAGGGGGCTCGACATCATTGGAAGCGCGACAGCCCTGTGCGTGCTCTCTCCCCTGATGGCACTCATTGCGCTGCTGATTAAGGTGACATCGGATGGCCCCATCCTCTTCCGGCAGTCGCGGGTGGGCTATCGCGGCGCCGCGTTCACTTTTTTGAAGTTCCGGACCATGCGTCCCTCCAATGACGGGTCGGTGCACAAGGAATTTATTCAGCGGTTTATTGCCGGCGAAATGAAGTCAGCGGAGCCGGCCCCTGTCTACAAGATTAGGGCGGATCCGCGCATCACGCGGATCGGCAAATTCCTGCGAAAGACCAGCCTGGATGAATTGCCGCAGTTCTGGAACGTCCTGATCGGTGAAATGTCACTGGTGGGGCCGCGGCCTCCCATTCCCTATGAAGTCGAGTACTACGACATCTGGCACCGGCGGCGGGTCCTGGAGGTCAAACCCGGCTTGACGGGTTTATGGCAAGTCAAGGGTCGTAGCCGCACGACGTTCAATGACATGGTTCGGCTTGATCTGCAATACGCGAAATCCTGGTCGATCTGGCTCGACCTCAAAATTTTGTTTGAAACACCGCTCGCCATGATTTCCGGCGACGGAGCTTATTGAAGGCATACCACCTTACCTGCCCGGCAAGTTGAACTCAACAGTTCGAACGTGTATACCTCATGCTTCCCTCGGGTTTGCGCCTGAGAGTGCAGGATCGGTGCGGCAGGAAGGTGGACAGTCCGGGCCTATCGGCGGTTGATTCTTTGGGGTTTTCCCAGGGTCAAGCCGCTCCGGACAATACGGGGGGTGAAAGATGGTTGGAGTTGGAGTGATTGGTTACGGTTATTGGGGTCCTAATATCGTCAGGAATTTACAGGGCCTGGCTGGCGCCCGGGTTGTGGGCATTTGCGACAAGAACCCTGCGGCGTTGCGGCGCGCGGAATCGGTGAATCACGGCACGCGGCTGCTCAGCAATCCGCAGGATCTCTTTTCTTCACCGGATATTGACGCGGTTGCGGTGATTTCACCGGTCTGGACACATTATGAACTGGCCAAGGCGGCCCTGGAGAATGGGAAGCACGTCTTTGTGGAAAAACCTTTTACGCGCACGGTTGCCGAGGCTGAGGAACTCATCGAGATCGCTGCGAAAAAGAACCTGAAGATCATGGTGGACCACACGTTTCTCTTTACGGGTGCGGTCCGAAAAATCCGCCAGTTGGTGGACGAAGGGACCCTGGGACCTCTCTACTACTACGACTCGATGAGGGTCAACCTGGGACTTTTCCAGCACGACGTCAATGTGGTCTGGGACCTGGCTCCGCATGATCTCTCCATTCTGGACTACCTGATCCAGAAAGACCCCGAGGCCATCATCGCCACGGGTGAACAGCATCTCAACGGGCTTGAAGACATTGCCTTCATTACGATCTATTTCCCCGGAAATGTGATCGCACACGTGAACGTGAACTGGCTTTCTCCCGTCAAGGTCCGGACCACCCTGATCGGTGGTGAGAAGAGGATGCTGGTCTGGAACGATCTGGAGGCGGACGAGAAGATCAAGGTCTACGACAAGGGCGTTGAGATGAGAAATCAAGAGGGCGTTTACAACTTGCTCGTCAGCTACCGCTCGGGTGACATGTGGGCGCCCAAGCTGGAACAGTGCGAGGCCCTCCGGACGGAACTGGCCTACTTCGTCAACTGCATCGAGAGTGGTGAGACTCCCTTCAATGACGGAGAGGCGGGTCTGCGGGTTGTCAGGATGCTGGAGGCGGCCGAGCAGTCGCTGAAAGCAAAAGGAAAGGCTGTTTACCTATGAACGATTTCGTTTGTGTTGCCCCTGATGTCCGGCTCGGATCGGGAGTGAAGCTTTCCAGGTTTGTCAATCTTTATGGCTGCGAAATCGGCGACGAGACCAAGATCGGCGCCTTTGTCGAAGTCCAGAAGAACGCCCGGGTCGGGAAGCGTTGCAAGATTTCGAGCCACACCTTTATTTGTGAAGGCGTCACCATCGAAGACGGCGTGTTTGTCGGGCATGGAGTAACGTTCATTAACGACAGTTACCCGCGGGCGGCCAACCCGGATGGAACGCTGCAGACAGAAAATGACTGGAAGGTTGAACGGACGCTGATCAAGAAGGGCGCGTCGATCGGCTCCGGTTCAACCATTCTTGCCAATGTGACTGTTGGAGAAAACGCCATTGTTGGCGCCGGGGCGGTCGTGACGAAGGATGTCCCTGCCAACGTGATTGTGGTGGGCAGTCCCGCCAGATTTTTGAGATCGATAGCCATGGGAGGAAATAATGGGCACAACCTATAAAGTACCGTTTCTTGATTTGAATGGATTGCACGCGGAGATTGAAGAAGATCTCGTGGCCGTTTTCAGGCGGGCCCTGAAGACTGCCGGGTTTGTGGGCGGTCCGGAAGTGGAGCAGTTTGAAAAGGAGTTTGCTGAATTCTGCGATGTCGACCATTGCGTGGGCGTCAACAGCGGCACCGATGCGCTGAGGTTTGCTCTGATCGCCGCGGGCGTGGGTTCGGGCGATGCCGTGGTCACTGTCCCCAACACCTTTATCGCCACCACGGAAGCGATTTCACAGGCTGGCGCGGTGCCCCGGTTCGTGGACGTGGATCCCCGCACCTACAACATGGATGCCGGCCGGCTGGAAGACTATCTGGCGAACAAGTGCTTTGTGGAGCGCACCGGCGGACGTCTGTTTGACCTGGCGACCGGCAATGTCGTGAAGGCCATCGTCCCGGTCCACCTTTACGGACAGCCCGTGGACATGGATCCGGTCCTGGAGCTGGCGGAGCGTTACCATCTGGCGGTGATTGAAGACGCCTGCCAGGCGCACGGCGCTCAATACTTTTCAAGAAAAATGAAGCAGTGGAGAAGGGCGGGCTCCATGGGGCTTGCCGCGGCTTTCAGTTTTTACCCGGGGAAGAACCTGGGCGCCTGCGGCGAGGGCGGGGCCGTCACCACCAATGATCCCGAAGTGGCGCGGAAGGTCCGCATGCTGCGTGACCATGGCCAGCCTAAAAAATACTATCACGATGTTGAAGGCTACAACGGCCGGCTCGACTCCATCCAGGCAGGGATTCTGCGCATCAAGCTCAGGCTTCTCGCCGGGTGGAACGAGAAACGGCGCGAGGCTGCCATCCGTTACCGGGAACTACTCGGAGACCAGGCGGTTATATTGCCCCGCGAACCGGAGTGGGCCAACGCTGTTTACCACCTGTTTGTTGTCCGGACCGAAGACCGCAGCGAGGCCATGGAGTTTCTTTCTGAAGGGGGTGTCGGAAGCGGGATTCACTACCCCATTCCGTTGCACCTTCAGAAGGCCTACAGCCACCTGGGTTATCAGGCCGGCGACTTTCCGGTGGCCGAGAAAGCGGCGGCAGAGATTGTCTCGCTCCCGATGTTCCCAGGGATCACGAGCGAGCAGCAGCAGATTGTGGCCGCCCGGCTGCTGGAGTTTGCCCAAAAGCTGTCCGGCGACGAAGCGCGCGAAGCCGCCGCTTGATCGTAAGTATCTCCCGCACCGGGGCTTCAGCCCCGGTGCGGACCAAACCACGGGCGCTGGGTGTGCCTGTTTACAGTGTATTCCGAGGCAGGATTGGAACTGTTGACCGTTACCTTGCGCAAAACGGGCGTCTGGTTCTCCTGGAAAGGCTCTCCAATGTTTCCGGGAAGATCGTCGTGCCAAAGAAGGCGCGAAGGCGGGCACCGGCCAATCATCTATCCCATACTTTGAGAACGATTGTTGACAACCTTGTTGCCATCATTGAAACGGGAAGGCTCAGTCAGAAAGTGACGGCATGAGCAGTCAGCACGATATCCCCCGGGACCTGCCGGCTTACCCCGCCAATTTGAGCTTCGCCCCTGAACCCCAGAAATCGAATCGAGCACACACGATGTCTTCTGGAATCCTGCCAACGCAGTCCATCCAGCGCGATCTTGCGGTGAGAGACCTGTGTGAAGATACGGTTCGCAAACTGGTGGACTACTGCCACGCAAACAACTGGTCCGGTTACGACCCGTACGACGCTCTGAACAGCAGGGTCTTGGGGATTCTGCCCTTCCTGAATTCCCGTTTCCCGCGGCTCGCCCTGACCCAGGTTTTGAAGAGGAGTCCCCTCAACTTCCGGCGGCTGTTGCTGGTTCAGGAGACCCAGAACCCGAA
>Ga0315540_10002585_pt1 | contig 10174 bp, 5 predicted proteins | sample SalMarSW160110MG_FD_203677 | JGI IMG/M metagenome (GOLD analysis project Ga0315540, IMG submission 203677) | Salt marsh sediment microbial communities from the Plum Island Ecosystem LTER, Massachusetts, United States - Salt Marsh Sediment SW1601-10 ... | reverse complement strand
ACAGCGCACCTGCGACGAGTCAGCATCATGATCAAGCACAGTCACCAGCGCACGAAGCGGCTGGCTGGTCGCAGAGCTGGTTACGACCCCCTGAATACCGTATCGTGCCGACTCAAGATAGTCCAGAAACGACTCGCGATTATATATCCAGTGATTCGGTAGTTGACTTGCCGAGAGCAGCTTCACGCTCGATATCTCGATTGTTACTTCCCGACAGCCGTAGTAGTAGTTCATCATATCCTGGCGACCGCCGTTAACCTCGTACCAGGCATAGCCGTTGGTAATGCCATTGTTCAGGTCTGTCAGGTAGCCTGCGGGTGAGGCCGCCTGGGCCAGGTCGGCATAGTGCCGGCAGGTGGTCACGTACCAGGTGTTATCGGGGTGCAGCCGTGGCCAGGTATCCCACGGGTAATTGACCACTTCGGAGCCCCCATGGAAATTCGCGGAAATCACGAAGGTGTGGTTGTCCGCAAAAGCGATGAACGCCTGAGTTTCGGCCTGGTAAGAATTCCCATCGGGATGCGGTCCGTCCTGGGGATCCGGGTAGTTGCGGTTGAGGTCGATACCATTACTGTTATAGCGCCAGGCGCCATAAACGGAATTGTCGCCGCCGTGGTAGGTTCCGTCCGGGTTGGCCAGCGGGTTGATGTAGATCTCCATATTATTGACCATATCGGTGATCCGGGCATCGTTGCCGTAGCCCACCAACAGCGAGTCGATCAGCCGCAGCATCAGGATATATCCAGTGGTCTCATCACCATGCATGCTGGAGGTATAAAACACTTCCGGCTCATTTTCCTCGGTCGCAACGTTATCTGAGATTTTGGCAACCAGTAGTTCCCGTCCTTGCGTTGTGTAACCAATAGTATCGAGTTCGCACAGGCCGGGATAGTTGGTGGCAAAATCGACCATCATCTGTTTATAGGCGCTGAAGGTTGGGTAAGAGTCCCATACCATCGCCTCCCTGGCGCTGTTAGTCATCCGCACCGCGTGCAACTCACCAGGGTTAGTAAGAGCTTCGTAGGATATACCGATTGCCTGAAAGGCTGCGAATTGTTGATCATTGGCGTAGGCGTAAATGGTGTGTCCATCCCACGGCGCGCAGCGATCAATCGTGATCACCTTGTCCAGGGCCTTCAACTCTTTGCGGTCTTTGATCTGAAAACGAAAATAGTGTTGGTTGGCTGCTTCAGCGGTCACGGCGGCAAACAGGACCACCAGAAGCAGCAGCGCAAGCGAGCGTTGGTAAATTGTCATTGGAATGTCATCCTCATCGGTGCAAATGGCCAACAGGTACTTTATTTATTGAGCCGGGTAATGCAGGTAAATTTCACTTAATAATATAAGGCGGAACGATTGAATTGCAAGATGAATCACCCCGGAGAATGAGGGGAAATCGGTCAGCGCTGACATACTTCGTCTTGACAGCGGACGGCTTGCACGCAATATACCAATAAACGCTCACGGTGAGGTTTTGAGGACGAACTTATGGACAAATCAATATTCAAGCGCATCTGCAGCTATCTCACTGATAACGACATCAGTTTTCGGAAGCTAAGCCATGAACCAACTTTCACATCGGAAGAGTCTGCGGCGGCACGTGGCGAGGATGTCCGAATCGGTGGAAAGGCGATCCTGCTGAAAGTAGATGACGTCTTTCGACTTTTCGTCTTGAGCGCAGCTCTGAAGCTCGACTCAGGCTCAATCAAGAAACACCTGAAGGCAAAGCGTATACGATTCGCAACTGAGGAGGAACTCCTCGATTTCACTGGCCTGCTGCCCGGCTCGATCCCGCCTTTCGGTGATCCGATCCTGCCATTTGTCTTGTATGTCGATGAATCGATTCTCCTCAACCAGAAAATTGCGTTCAATGCCGGCTCCCTGACAGATTCCGTTGTCATGCCAGTAAGCGATTACATCCGAATCGCCAAGCCTGAGATATTCAGATTTTCGAAAGGCGAACTGCCCATCACCAGGAATGAGTCCTGAATTTTACGCCCTTCTGCACAATTTGAACCACTTCGCGCCTGGAAAATGAAAAGCGGGCATGGCCAAACCACGCCCGCTTCAATATCAAGGCTACCTAAGCAGCTAATCAGTCAATTACGGACAAGCAGCACAGGGCGCCGGGCCTCCACCAAAGATGAAGTTTATCAGATAGACCGCATCACCAATTGAGACACCGCCGCTGCAGTCAGCATCGGCTGCCGCTTCCGGAACCGGAGCCGGGCCGCCGCCAAAGATGTAATTGATAATAAACACAGCATCACCGATCGAGATTCCGCCGCTGGCATCAGCATCACCACAAATGTAAGGTGGAGCTGTAATATTCACGCTGAAGTCGACGGTATCAGCCTTGGCTGGAGTGTCGGAATCAAAGACGCGGATAGTAAAGAAGTACTGAGCCGCGAAAGAAGGCGTACCGGACAACTCTCCAGTGGAGCTGTTGATGGTCAAGCCGTAGGGAAGATCACCACCAAGCTGTCCCCAGGTGTACGGCGGGGTCCCGCCGATCGCTGTAAATGTATATGAATATGCCACTCCGGTGTATCCATCCGGTGGAGTATTGAGATAGGCATGCACCTTGCCGTCACAGTAATCCCCGACACCATCGCCGTCTTCATCGGTCTGCGCCGGATTATAAACATTGGGACAATTGTCACACACATCACCGACGCCGTCTGAGTCTACGTCTGACTGGTCGGCGTTGGCTATATCCGGGCAGTTGTCAGTGCTGCAGGTATTGAAGGCGAAGCCGGGATTACCGAAGCCATCGCCATCCGTGTCAGTGCAAGCGTCGCAGACGTCACCGATACCGTCGCCGTCAGCATCCGCCTGATCCAGATTTGCAGTGTTTACGCAGTTGTCACAGGCGTCACCGACACCGTCTCCATCGGCATCTGCCTGCGAACTATTTGCAATAGTCGGACAGTTGTCGCTACCGTTATCTACACCGTCGGAGTCGACGTCAAAGTTTTGATAATTAGACAACAAAGCGTGTGTCCAGCAGCGCATACGGGCCATTTCCTGGTCGGTGAAAAACTCATGAGGGCAACTCGAATATCCCATAATGAGTTCGGGAATCGTCGGACCCCAGCCAATTCCGTTGCAGGGATCGGTGCCCCCGGGAGGACCACAGTTGAAGTTGGTGGGTGTCGGCGGCGTATCTGAGCAGAGATCTCCCAGATTGTCCGCGCTTGACCCGGCGGGCTCGTAACAGCTCCCACACTGAGTTACTTCATCAACACCATGAAAGGGGTGGTACAGACCGAGGCAGTGTCCCATTTCGTGAGTGGTTGTGTAGTCTTGAGGGCCGAATGCCGGGCCGTGCAAAACTATTCCAAATCTTGTCTGACCTGCTTGATCCCAGGGTAGATATGCGTATCCGAGCACAGTGCCGTTCGGATTGGTTTGCTCAATATCGGTGATATAGATGTTGATTTGCGTTCCGACCGAGCTCCCGTAGATTGACTTCATGGTGAAATCTTCGGAGCTTGACAGCACACGATATTGGGTGCTGTTATGATGGAGGATTCCCATGTTTATGAATTGAATTCCCGCGGGAGCGTATCGAGCCTGCAGCGAATCGAAAACTACGTTGACCTGGGCATCGGTGGTCGCCGGATCGCTGCCGTCGTCATTGGCAAAGATGTGCCAAATAACCCTGATCCAATAAACTTCCTGATAAGGAGCGGGTAAATACTGATCACGAGTCGTAGCAACGTCACAAGCGCCGTATACCGGGCAGGCATTGGGGTCGTACCTAAAGTGGTTGTCAGTCTGCGGTAATTCAGCAGCCTTCTCCATCGTTCCGCACCAATGGACGTGGTACTTACTTACGATCTCGCGAAAGTCCTCCGGGTGCGCTTTTAATTCGTCCAGAACCGTCTTGGAATCAACCGTTTGCGGCTGATCGTCAGCCAGACTGGTACCGGCTCCCAGCAGGACCGACACCATTAGACAGATCCCGATGGTAGCGTTGAACATCTTTTTCACACTAAGCATAACAGGGTTACTCACTGATTTTTGGTTGTGGTTTTGATCTATTTTCGATCCGTAATGAACGATATGCTCCACTATCTAATTAAGGCACCACTGCCTGATTTGTCAACTGTCAATTGGCTTCCGGCGTAAGTCATCCTCGACCATCTCACGCTAAAATCGCTTATCCTAATGTGGATCGGCCGTTAAGGCCGTAAAGTTAGTTTCGGCCAGTTTTGGTAGCCCTCGCAAGCGGCCGTGCCGCCGACAACTGCGCCGAGACTCAGCGTATATCAGCACAGAAGCCAAGCAGTCCCGTCTACGGACATGCCGCACAAGGGCTCGGACCGCCGCCAAAAATGTAATTAACGAGGTAAACCGCGTCTCCAATCGCCACGTTACCGCTGCAGTCGGCATCTGCGGACTCCAAGGGATCTGGCGCCGCGCCTCCGGCAAAGATGTAATTGATAATGAACACGGCATCCGAAATCGAAACATTACCGCCCCCGTCCGCATCACCACACAGATAGGGCGGCGCCGGTGGATCTGTTATGGTGATTATTACCCCGAGTGTGTCGCTCTTCTGCGGAGCACCTGTGTCAACACAGATTATCGTGAAGTAATAGTCCGCTTTATATGAGGGCGTTCCCGTAATCGTGCCCACGGTGCCGCCGTTAAAGGTGCATCCGTATGGGACATCGCCGCCGAAAAATGACCAGTTATAGGGTTCAGTGCCCCCGACTGCTACGAACTGATAGGAATATGGTTCTCCCAGGTAACCATCAGGGATCTCGTAGCTTTCTATGTGCAGCTCGCCGTCGCAGGCGTCTCCAATTCCGTCACCGTTTTCGTCATACTGATTCGGATTGGCTGTATTCACACAGTTGTCGCAAACATCGCCGACTCCGTCAGCATCGGCATCGTCCTGAGCCGGGTTGACAACGTCGGGGCAGTTATCCGTCGGGCACGTGCTCGCGGTAAATCCCGGATCGGCATAACCATCACCATCGGTGTCCGTACAGTTATCGCAAAGATCACCTATACCGTCACCATCAATATCACTCTGATCTTCATTGTCAATTGTCGGACAGTTGTCACACGCGTCGCCGTAGCTATCGGCATCGCTGTTGACCTGCGCGGTATTCGAGTCAAACGGGCAGTTGTCGCCGGCGTTCAGGACACCATCATTGTCTATATCAGGGTCACAGGCGTCGCCCAACCCGTCGCCGTCGGTGTCTTCCTGGCACGGATTGTATACCGAGGGGCAGTTGTCCACAGAGTCGTCCCAGCCGTCCCCATCAGAGTCAACCAGCGGTTCGCTCTTGGCCAAAGTTGGTGAAGCCGGGGCGTTGCATTCAAGCCAGCCCAGCAGTTTGTTGTTTATCCAACAATGGATTCGGCCTGCCTGCTGTGGTGTGAATTCGGAGTAGCAGTAGTCGGGTGCATAGCCCATGTAGTTCTGTGGCATTGTGGGCCCCCATGAAACCCCGGAGCAGGGATCGGTGCCCCCGGGAGGTCCACAATTGTAGTTGACCGGCGTGGGGTCGGTATCGGAACAAAGATCACCGGTGATGTCACCGTCGACACCATCTGCTCGCTCCCAGCAGGAACCGCATTGGGCAACCTCGCTCACGCCGTGATGAGTATGCCAGAGACCAATACAGTGGCCGATTTCGTGGGTCGCTGTGTGCTGATTATTCCCAAAGAAGTTGTCATCGATTATGGTTCCACCCAGATAGGTAAGGGCATTGTTATCCCAGGGAAAGGTGCCTACGCCGATATAGCCCTCGTTGATATTGGTTACATACACATTCAGGAACGAATCAGGTTGTACCGCATACGCACTCTTCATCGCCGATTCTTCAGGATCGGTAAACGTGCGGAAAGCTGTCGAGTTGACGACACGCCACTGATACGTGAACTGAATTTTGTAAGGCGCGTAGTCGGCATTTAGAGTTGCCACTTGCGCCGCGACGGTAGTTTGGTTGGCGGCGGGTGAGGAGCCGTCGTCATTGGCAAAGACATTGATAAATAGCTTGATGTAGGTTGGCGAGTCTCCCGACGAGGGAATGTTGTTATCTCGTGTACCGGGATCATCGCACGGGCCCCATACCGGGCAGCCGGCGTTGGCCGATCTTTGGTCCGGATGTGCAGCCAGCCATCGCTCCTGAGTCTGACACCAGTCGAGCCCATACTGATCGATGTAGGACTTTACGTGCGCAGGATCGATATATTGAAGTCTTTGATCAAGGTGCAAGGGTACAGTGGTGCTATCCGCTACCTGGTCGGCGGCAATTGTCGTTGAAGAAAGGGCTAGCACTAGTATCGGCAGCAAGAGCGAACCGGAAAGAAGCCGGTGACTCGAATAGTCCGCAAGCAACATGGTGAAGATTCTTTCTCCGTTGGGATTGGAAACTGGTAAAGTACTGTTAAAGTATTGTCAGGGCATTGTTTCTATTTTGTTATAATATAAGGACTTACTGGCCCTGTGTCAAGACAACTCTGCCAAAGTCAAGACGAACTAAAATAGTTGGCGTTTAATGAGTTGTGGTATCATCCCACGTTTAGTGATGGGGAAAGGTCCCCTCGCGGAAGATTTTCCCGGGATTCAGAATTCCCGCCGGGTCGAACACTTTCTTGATCTGCCTCAATATATCAAGCGAATCACGGTGCTCCCGTTCAAACATCTCCCGGTGCCCCAGGCCGATTCCGTGCTCACCGGAGATGGTGCCCTGTAATTCGACGGCCTTTTGAATGATTTTGCGGTTGACCTGCTGTCCGAGGCGCCATTCCGCCTCATCATCGCGACGTGCAAGAATCAGCGCATGGAGAAGCCCCATCCCCACATGGCCGAACGCGTGAATCAGCAATCCCGATTCCTGTGCCAGTTGATCGCAGTAGCCGATCATTTCCGGTAATTTGGAGATTGGGAAAGCGGCGTCATTGCGGATGATGGTGTAACCCGGTTGGCGGTATTTGATCGAGTTGGTGACATGGTGGCGAATCTCCCAGGGGTTTTCACCCGAGGGAATTTCCAGGGGCTTGCCCCCAACATCCTCGATGATCGTCTCGGCCAGTTCCTGAGTCGCATTGAGCACAGATTCCGCTCCATGGATTTCAAGAAACAGCGCCGGGGCTTCTTTGAGCCCGTAATTGTTGAGTTTGTTCAAAGCTTCGATCACGGTGCGATCGAGGAATTCAACGGCAGCAAGATCCAGCCCATATCGCATCATTTCCGATACAGCGGTTGCGGCTTCAACATCAGTCGCAAACTGATAGGCAATCTTGCGGTTTCCCTCCGGGATCCCGCGCAGCTTCAATGTAATCGCGGTGATAATCCCAAGGGTACCTTCCGAGCCCGCAACCAGGTCAACGAGGTTGTACCCGGAGGAGCGCTTGGTGGCGCGATTACCAAAGCGGTGGAACTCGCCTCTCCCGTCGACAACCTCGAGCGCCAGCACAAAATCGCGCGTGCCACCGTACTTCACCGAGTAAATCCCGCTGGCATTGGTGGCGACCATCCCGCCGATCGTAGCCAGATCTGAACTGCCACCGGGAGATGGCGGAAAGAAGAGGGATTCATGTTTCAATCGCTCATTGAGCTGGTCATAGATCAACCCCGGCTCAACTCTCACCTGTAAATCCTCGGGCCAGAATTGCAAAATCTGTTTCATGCCGGCGAGATCGAGGACAATGCCACCCTCAACCGGTATGGCACTTCCTTCCAGCGCGCTTCCACCGGCTCTGACCGTGATAGGAACCCGGCTGTCATGGCAGAACTTAACCAGTTCAATAATGTCATTGACTCCATCGGGACGTACTACCGCCACAGGCATCACGGGCGGGAGCGTCGATTCATCAAAGGAAGCCGCCTCCAGCTCGCTGGTGTTATCGGTGACTTTGTTTTCCCCCAGGAGTTCTTTCAATGACTTGACGAGATTATCCGTCACTGGTTTTCTTCCCGCTGTTATGCAGCTTCAGTTGTTCTAACATCCTCTCCTCTATGCTGACTCCGGCATTGAGGTGAATGATTTCTGATAGTAAATTCCGAGAAGTGATAATACGCAATTACCTTCCCGGGAACAACACCTCGACCACGAGTATAATGATTGTCGAAAATTCGAGTATTGTTACTCTGAGAAACAGGGACGACAGTTAGAGATCAACGGCTATTGCAACTTGACGAGCGAAGAGTGAAGTTCTATCTTGCCCGCCACTTATGAACACTCCGGTAAGCATACGAGTTAGTTTGCGTCCTGTTTTACTGTCACTCCTGGCGCTGATGGCGATATCGATTGCTGTGCCGTCTCATACGGCCAGGGCAGCGCGGACGAAAGAAGCGCTCGAAAAGAAATTGGAGGCGCGCCAGAACGCAGAAGCAGCTTTGCAGCAACAGGAGACTGAAGAAGCTGAGAATCTTCTCGGCACAGAACTGCCGCTGTGGAGTTGCATTCCCTTTATCGGCATCCTGCTTTCAATCGCGCTTTTTCCGATGTTTGCGCCGGTTTTCTGGCATCATCATTTCGCCAAAATTGCACTTGCCTGGGGGTTGATTTTTACCATTCCGTTCCTGATAGCCTACGGGGGAGTCGCTGTGCACGAGAGCGTGCATATAGTGATTTTCGATTATGTGCCCTTCATAATACTGCTGTGGGGACTCTTCACCGTGTCGGGTGGGATTTACCTGCGCGGTACTCTCGTCGGCAAACCGATTGTAAACGTCGGCATGCTGCTCATAGGAACGATTCTGGCATCATGGATGGGGACAACCGGCGCTGCCATGCTGATGATCCGCCCGGTGTTGCGGGCAAATTCAGCGCGACGCTATCGGGTGCACACAGTGGTGTTCTTTATCTTCCTTGTTGCCAATGCCGGCGGATTGCTGACGCCGCTGGGTGATCCACCGTTGTTTCTCGGATTTCTTCGCGGCGTGCCATTCTTCTGGACGATGAGCATGTGGTACAAGCTTGCCGTTGTCGCCGGCTACCTGCTGGTAGTCTATTTCATCATCGACAGCTACCTGCACCGCAAAGAGATGCGTGACAAAATTGACGATGAACCCGCTCAGCCGCGCCAGAAGTTTGGCATCGATGGCGGGCATAATTTCATCTACCTTGCCGGTATAGTCGGCGCAGTACTGATGTCCGGCTACTGGCGCTCCGGCGGCTTCCATTTATTCGGATTCGAGTTTAAGACTGCAGCGCTGCTGCGGGACGGTATCATCCTGCTCATGGGGCTGTTGAGTCATTGGATCACAAGACGTGAGCACCGCGTTGCAAATGAGTTTAGCTGGTTTCCCATTAAGGAAGTCGCCTATCTTTTCGTGGGAATCTTCCTGACAATCGTAGCGCCGCTGCAGATCCTGCAGGCTGGAGCCCACGGTGCGGCTGCCCCGATTATCAAGGCGGTTCATTCGCAGGCTAGCTATTTTTGGATAACGGGGGCGCTTTCTTCATTCCTCGATAATGCCCCGACCTATCTCACGTTTTTCAATCTGTCTCTGGGAAACCTGGCAATCAGCCCGCACAATGTCACCGCGATTCTCACCGGCGCCATGACAGGGCCTGCCGCCAGTGCATTCATACATGACCTCACTGCCGTGTCATCGGGCGCGGTCTTTTTCGGCGCCTGCACTTACATTGGTAACGCACCCAACTTCATGGTTCGTTCAATTGCTGAGGAGTCGCGCGTCCCGATGCCGAGTTTCTTCGGCTACATGCTCTGGGCAGTAACGATTCTGATTCCCGTTTTCATTTTGCTGACTTTCCTCTATTATGTGTAAATACAGTCTCTTATGGCCACTGGGGCCGCATAGCCGGAGGGCGATCTGATGTTTAACAAGATTATGATCCCGAGCGATCTGAGTGAAGCTTCCATGCTGGCGATGGAATTTGGGGTACGCATGGCAACTGTGTGTTCCTCCGAGCTGGTGCTGCTCAACGTCCGACCGGATTTCATGGACAGGAAAGAGATGGTTATGCTGCGGGTATCCTCCTACGATTTCCTGGAGAAGGAAGGGGATATCGCCGTTGCCGCCAAATCGATCCTGGAAGAGGAGCTGCGGCGCGCCGGCGGCAGCCAAATCAAGCACCAGACCCTGCTGCGCGAAGGAGATCCCCACGAGGAGATTCTTAAGACGGCGAACGAACTGAACTGTGATTTGATCATCCTGACCACCACCGGCAGAAATCAC